>Ga0247843_1006413_pt1 | contig 15403 bp, 10 predicted proteins | sample LaCruzMarch2017__FD_192420 | JGI IMG/M metagenome (GOLD analysis project Ga0247843, IMG submission 192420) | Freshwater microbial communities from meromictic Lake La Cruz, Castile-La Mancha, Spain - LaCruzMarch2017_8m | ecosystem: Environmental > Aquatic > Freshwater > Lake | place: Spain... | reverse complement strand
GACGCCTCAGAAGAAAACTCAGCATTAGAGGAGGTCTCAGGAAAAGGGTTGTGAGTCGAACCAGCAGGTTTCATGCAAGTAAAAAAAAACTCGTCACACCAAAAAAAGATGTGACGAGTTCGAACAGCTTTACTGGATGTTCATTGTCGCAATGTCGATAAACCAGTTTTGTGGTTGAACAACACCTGTGACCTTCTTGCTCATGGCACGTGGGCCTGCGTCATGGGCAATCCAGACGAATGGTACGTCGTTGACGATCTGAGTATGAAGGTTGGCAAGTGCCACATCACGCTCTTTTGCATCAAAGGTTGTGCGCGCCTTGGTCACGAGTGCTTCGACTTCTGGGTTGTTGTAATAACCCCAGTTGTTTGACACGGGCGGGAAGGTACCCTTGCTGCTGAAACGCACCATACCAAAGAATGGATCCATGGCTGAAAAGCTCACGTTGGTCGCGTTTGCTCCGTTCGCAGAGGGATCTTTTGCACCTTTGCGCCAGTTTGTGAACAAGGTGTTCCATTCAATCACGTCGAATTCAACGTTAAAGAAACACTTTTTAAGTGACTCTTGAACAAATTCGTTCATAGGCAGCGGTTGCATCTGACCTGAACCCGAGGCTGAAATCTGCACTTTTACTTTCAAGGGCTTAGCAGCTGAAAAGCCTGCGTCTGCCATCAGTTTTTGCGCAGCTTTTGGATCGTATTTCACGTCAAAAGAAGGCTTACCAAACCATGGGTGATCAGGCGCCATTGTGCCTTTTGGAATACCCATGATGCCGCCCAGCAATGTCTTTAGACCTTCGCGATCTACACAGAGGTTCGCTGCTTGGCGCACACGCTTGTCGAGCCAAGGTGAGCCTTCAGCAAATGAAAGCTGCCATGGCCAGACGTGTGGCTGTGGATTGCTGTAAATTGTAAAGCCACGCTGCTTGATTTGAGGCATGGCATCTGGTGCAGGGGCTTCAATCCAGTCCACTTGTCCGGACAGCAGAGCGGCTGTGCGAGCATTGGCCTCAGGAATCGGCAGCAAGACGACACGATCAATCTTAGGTACACGCTTGGGATCCCAGTAGTCTTTGTTCGCGACCATTTCGAGGCGCTCACGCGGAACAAAACGCGCCATCTTGAATGGACCGCTGCCAGAAGCGTCGGCTGCAAAGGCTGCCCAAGCTTGCTTGGAGCGCTCGGCGGCATTGGTCACGGAAGCTGGCACGGCGGCAAGCTTTTTGTTCCACTGTGTGGGCGAGGCGATAAAGAGGTTTGTCAGGTTGATCGGTACAAACGCATCGGGCTCGCTGCTAGTCAACTCGACTGTCAGATCATCGATTTTTCTTGCGCTACGCAAGGTTGGCATCCGTGATGCCGTCACGCCGACTTGCGAGGCGTCGAATTGTGGAGCGTCTTTATCTAAGACCTTTTGAACGTTCCAGACGATCGCGTCAGCGTTAACAGGCGAACCATCATGAAATTTCACACCAGGGCGTAATTTAAAGATCCATTTGGTTTTGTCATTGGCATTCACTTCCCAAGATGTCGCCAACCCAGGAATCACCGCGCTGGGTACATCTGACTTGGAGAGGTCCCACTGAGTCAGTGAGTCGTACATGGGGATGCCGGTGAAACGATTGCCCTCAAAGCCTTGATCAGGCTGACCCAGTGTGCGAGGAATATCAGCTGCTGTCATACCGATACGCAGTACTTTTTCTTGTGCAGAAGCCGTTGTGGCAGCACCTAAGGCGAGTGCAGCGGATAAAACAGTCAAGCCGAGTGGTTTGCCAATCAGGCGGGAAATCAACGCGTGTTGTTTCATAGAATCTCCAATAATTCGGTTGTAAAAATATAGCTAACAGGTTTTGCTGCAAATCTGATACTTTTAAAACCGGCCTGTGTTGTCTGCCTCCAACCCGATTGAGCCAACGTGACCGATGTATAACTATTAGTGCAATTGACGTATTGAAATACGTTTTTTTGTAAGAGCAAAAAACATGCCATGCCGACCTTTAATAATTCTGTAGATTTGGCGCTGGACAGTGTTTAATTATCAAATGTTCCAAACTGGTGCCTTTGACTCATTTTGAGGCATTTTTGTCCAGTTTGGTGCAAGCGATTTGTTTCAATAGTAACCAAGGTAAACCAATAAATCCGATGAAATTACTGCTCATAAACCCTAATACCTCCTCCTCAATGACGGCTGCGATTGCGCAGGGAGCGCAAGCCGTGGCGAACCCAAATACTGAAATTATTGCGGTGCAACCAACTTTTGGTCCCTTGTCGATTGAAGGGCACTATGACGAAGCATTCGCCGCCGCTGGTGTCGCGGAACAAGTCAAAATAGCTTCTGTCTGGGGACCCGATGCGGTTGTGCTCGCATGTTTTGGTGATCCTGGCTTGGAAGCGGCTCGGGAGGCGACTTCTGCTCCTGTCTTGGGGATTGCTGAGGCGGCTTTCCATGCTGCCAGCATGCTTGTAACCGGCTTTTCTGTTGTCACCACGATGACGCGAACCTGCATCATTGCTGAACGCTTGGTGCAGCGATACGGGTTTGAACATCAATGCCGAGGCGTGCACGGCACCGACATTGCGGTGCTGGATTTAGAGGATGGCGGTGAAGCCATTCTCAGTCAAATCGAGCACGCTGCCCGCGAAGCGCTGAGCCGAGATCGGAGCGGGGCGATCGTTTTGGGGTGTGCGGGCATGACAACACTTTGTCACACTTTGACACAACGACTAGGTGTGCCTGTGATTGATGGCGTGGCTGTTGCAGTAAAGTTTGCAGAGGCTCTCAGTGCATTGGGACTGGGAACGAGTAAACATGGTGACTATGCAACGCCACTGCCTAAGGTCTACACAGGATGGGCTGCGCCCCTGGGTTGGCCTAAAAATCGCGGATGACATTGACGAGATAGAGGTCGCTTGCTTACTCGTATTCAGTCACTCTTTGCGATTCATCTCGTCGCCATACTATTTGGTGCCACTGGAATTTTTGGCGCAATCATCCAGGCCGATGCTTGGATGATTACTTGGGGGCGAGCGTTATTTGCTGTGCTAACCCTTGTGACCTTCAATCGTGTTTTTAATGCCCTGGGGCCCCGGCACCATCGCAATGACGATTCCTGGAAACCGCATTGGCTGGCTTTTGTAGTGAGCGCAGGCATGCTCGCCGTGCATTGGGTGACATTTTTTCATTCAGTCAAACTTGGCGGTATCGCGGTGGCAACGCTTGGGTTTGCCAGCTTTCCAGCCTTCATCACCCTGATTGAAGCACTGTTTTTACGAGAAAAGGTAGGCTGGCCTGAATGGCTAAGGTTGTTGCTTGTCAGTATTGGTCTCGTATTAATTACTCCTTCATTTCATTGGGCGGATCAAGGCACTGAAGGACTTTTTTGGGGCGTATTTTCTGGTGCTGCTTTTGGTGTGTTGGCTGTTATTAATCGGCGTACGCTGAGCAGAGTCAATGCATTTAATGTGGCCGGCATTCAAAATGGCCTGGTTTTTTTGCTGTTGTTACCTTGGGTACTTCCAACCTTAAAATCAGTGAGCGTGCATGATTGGCTGCTTATCGCTGCACTCGGTGTTGTTTGCACGGGTCTTGCTCACTGGTTGTTTGTTTCAAGTCTGAGGCAGTTGCCAGCCAGAACTGCGGGGCTAGTGGTGGCCTCAGAGCCCCTTTACGCCATCCTGTTTGCATGGGTATTGTTTAGCCAAGTGCCAACTGGCAGAATGTTGATGGGTGCAGTGGTCATGATGACCGCTATTTTTAGTGCAAGTTTGGCGGTTCATCGGCAGCAAAACGAAGCGACCAGATGAAGGGATGAGGAAATAGAAAATCTTGTACCACAAGCAATGCGCCAGACATTGTTTGCTTTCGTTTTGTGTGCCGTTGCAAAATCACTTGAGAATATCGCGGCTCTCATCTGGCGCGGTAAATGGCGGATTGAGAATTTCTTCACGTCCGTAAAACTTGACTCCCAACGCGATACGATCTCGACCTTGGGAGCGGCGATGCCGATTGGTGTCCCGTAAAGAATAAACGCAACCGCAATATTCTTGTTGATAAAACTCTTCGCGTTTACTGATCTCGATCATGCGAGCCGAGCCGCCATGCTTACGCCAGTTGTATGTCCAGTAAAGCAGATTGTCATAGCGCGCAGCAGCCCGCTCACCTGAACCGTTGATCTGATTCATGTCTTTCCAACGCGAAATACCGAGCGAACTGGTGATCGTGTCGTAACCATGTTCTGCAGCATAAAGCGCTGTTCTCTCGAATCGCATATCAAAACATTGCGTACAACGCTCACCGCGCTCGGGTTCGTTTTCCAGACCTTTGATACGTTCAAACCAGTTATCTACGTCGTAGTCGGCATCAATCAAACCAATGCCATGTTTTTCGGCAAAACGGATATTCTCGTTTTTTCGAATTTCATACTCTTTGACTGGATGAATGTTGGGGTTGTAAAAGAAAATATCGTATTGAATCCCCGCCATGAGCATGGCTTCCATCACCTCGCCAGAGCAAGGCGCGCAGCAAGAGTGCAATAAGACCTTTGAGCGGCCTTCGGGTAGAGTCAAGGAGGGACGAAGAGCATCTTTCACAGTGCCAGATCGCATTTGAAATAAAGAAATTTCATTTTAGACGCGAAACCATCCCGTATCAATCTACCCTTGTATCTTCACCCAATACCGACTGCCAGAGTTTTCGCACGGATGCACGCTCTGCCTGGAGTTGGTCTTTGGGCATACGTGCTTTTTCCGCGCCTTGGAGGCGTAACTGATGTTGAGCCCGACGCAGATTGCGGTAGGCGTCACCACCTTGGATCGCGAGCTCTGGGGAGATGAGGCCGGCTTCGGCACTCAGTCTTAGGAGAGCGATATTGCCCAAGTTTCCGAGCAAAGCAGGGTGTTTGCATGCCTCGGTTAACACGAGGTATTGCGTCACGAATTCTAGGTCAACCATGCCGCCAGCGTCGTGTTTGATATCGAAGTCTTGAGATGTGTTCGGATGTCCAGTAGTCATTTTTTTGCGCATCTGTCGAACTTCTTCAGCAAAGGATTCAGTCTCGCGCGCAAGGGTTAATACCTCTCGCCGAATCTCCTCAAAACGTTTTCCAACGCTGGCGTCGCCTGCGGCATACCGCGCCCTTGTAATCGCTTGGTGCTCCCAGGGCCAAGCCTTGTCGAGCTGATACGTTTTGAATGCCTCAACCGAAACGGCGAGTAGGCCGGCATCACCATCCGGTCTTAATCTAAGATCCACCTCGTAAAGCCTGCCAGAAGAGGTCATTGTCGACATCCACGAAGTTATGCGACGACCAAGTTTTGTGTAGATTTCGGTCGCATCTTCTCTTGCATCGTCGTACAGATAAACGATATCAAGATCTGAAGAGTAGCCAAGCTCTTTGCCACCGAGCCGACCATAGGCAATGATGGCCATCCTCATGGGTGGCAAAGTACCTTGGCTGTCTGGCTTGGCTACAAGAGGCCACACCCTGTGCAAAGTTTCGTTGAGCAGCAAGTCGGCCAGTGCAGAGAGCTGATCGCCGAGTCTTTCAACCGTTAACACTCCCTCAAGATCTTGCGCGAGGAGCTGAAAGCTGATTTGACGCTGCAGGTCGCGCATCATATTCATCTGCCGCTCAACGTCGGCACTACCATCGGGTAATACACAGGCATCGAGGTCTGCACGCATGGAGACTTGAACACGCGAAAAATCAATCGGCTCCATTAGCGCTCGCCAAGCAATCAAGCTATCGAGCACGACTGGGTGTTGAGTGAGATATTGTGCTACCCAGGGGCTGGAGGCCATCATGCGCGCAATACGTGCAAGCGTCTCAGGATATTCGGCTAGCAACGCGACATAGGCACTACGTTGCGCAATCGATTCTATCAAATCCAATAGCCGCAGAGCCGTCACCATGGGCTGTTGGGTTTGAAGGGCAGCATGAAGAGCCACCGGGAGTAGCGTGTCAATTCGATTACGACTGGTCGTGGATAACGCGCGAATGCGGTGTCCTTCGAAAAAACTGTCAATCCGCGTGGTCAGTGCGTTCTCCTGATCACCGAATTTTTTAATGTTTTGTTCGAGCTTAGAGCCTTCGCCTAATTGCGCCGCAGGCGTGATTTCTGAGAGTTGGCCGCTTGACGTACTCTCGGTTGGCGCGCGATCGTCTTCAAGACCTGCGATGCGAAAGGCGTTACGAAATGTTTGTTCGACAAAGTCACGATGTAGTTTGAGCGTGTCCTCAAAATCCTTGGGCTTCATGCGCATCGCAGCAGCGAGTTCAGACATTCTTTCAGATGTTTGCGGTAAGAGGTGCGTTTGCGCATCTTCGGCGTATTGAAGCGCATGCTCGACCCGACGTAAAAAACAATACGCTTGCGCGAGCCGATCTGCATTTTCTTCAGTGAGTATGCCGAGACGTTTTTGTACCTCTAGGGCAGCCAAAAGACCTCTTTGCTGAAGGGCGGGTATTCGGCCGCCTCGAATTAGCTGAGAAAGCTGAACAACGAATTCAATTTCTCTGATGCCTCCGTCGCCAAGTTTTATGTTTTGCGTGGATTCGACCCCTGAGCGTGTGAGCACCTTGCGCTGCCAGTCTTGTCGAATACGCTCTCGTAACGCACGCAATGCCGCTAAGGCATCAAAATCAAAATATTTCCGATAGACAAACGGCAGCCTCAAACTTTCTGCCTGTTGCAGACTGGCCGTGGAGTCACTTTGATCGAACGCTTTGGCAGGAATGACGCGACCTTTGAGCCAGGCATAACGTTCCCACTCCCGCCCCTGTGTAAAGAGGTATTGTTCAAACGCATCCAGACTCCAAGCGACCGGACCAGAATCACCATCGGGACGCAAACGTAAGTCTGTTCTAAATACTTGCCCGTCTGCATCGGCTTCAGAAAGTATGGGCATCATCTTTCGGGTGAGCTTGGCATAAAACTCATGATGACTAATGGATCGCGTGCCATCCGTATCCCCCTCTTCGCCGTAGAGCATGACTAAATCGATGTCAGAGGACACGTTGAGCTCGCAACCTCCAAGCTTGCCCATACCGATAATGATCATTTCCTGCGGTAATCCCGTATTGGGATCTCTAGGAATGCCATAGATGGGGATTAAGTCTTGTATCACGCTGCGGTAGGCTTGGCTGACGCAAAGATCCGCTAGCGCGGTCATGGCGCCCACGACTTCTTCGAGGTCAGCCTGGCCGCTGAGATCACGCACCATTAGAGTAAAAAAGGTTCGTTTACGCAGCAGACGAAGAATTTTTTTACATTGAGCAATATCCAATAAAGCATCGGGCGCGGCTTGACCAGAAAGCTCCGTAAACCATTGGCCAATACGCTCGGCGTTGACCGCTTGCCCCTGCGCTATTTGGAGCCATTGCGCGAACTCGGGATTGCCGTCGTTTAAACGGCGCAGCACGCCTGACCAAGCCATTGCGTGTGTCAGATCAGATTCAGTCATGGTGGGGCGTATCGTCAAGTTAAAATAGAAAGTATAAGTAAGTGTCTAGGCCGCTACTCAACGAAACCTTAGTGTGAGTTAAAGCCTATCATTGCATGAGGCAGTAGGTCCAAAAGAATTATTTTAGAGGCTTGACCAAGTTTTGTTACTTTTTCAAAAAATGCTTCGTACCCTGATCATTGGGCTGCTCATACTTTATTTTGCAGCGGCGACAGCAATGTTGGGCGTTCGTTATCTGGTTTTGCCTCATATCAACGAGTGGCGCCCGCAAATAGAGAGGCGTTTGTCGGAGGCCTTGGGTGCTCGGGTCACAATGGGTGAAATTGCGGTGAGCTGGTCTGGGCTCAACCCAAGCTTATCGCTTGAAAACCTAAGGTTGAGTGATCGGACAACGAATCAAGAGCTTTTGTATGTGCCTGATGCTTTCGCCGTCGTTTCTTGGCGAAGTGTATTGGCGCTGGATTTTCGGTTTCAACAACTTGAGATTCAGGGTGTACAGGTATCAGGTAGCCGTCGACAGGACGGACGGGTTGTGCTTGCGGGTACTTTGCTAGACGAGCAAAGTGATGAAAAGTTAAAGTTTTCCACTGATACGCCCGCCTTTCGCTGGCTCCTCAACCAAGGGCAGATTGTTGTTCGCAATGCTACGTTCCTTTGGGATGATCAATTTAGGAGCGCACCAGAGCTTGTCATTGAAGGCATCGATTTCAGCATTTCAAATAGTCTCTTCCGTCACCAGCTCCGCATTAGCGGCAGCTTGCCTCCAGAGCTCGCAAGTACATTTGAACTCATTGTGCGTACAGACAGCCTTCTGAATCCACTTGCTTCGCATGAACAGGACGAAGCTGAAATCTTTATTGAAATCAATGATGCCCGACCAGTCGCTTGGCAACCGTGGCTGGATGTCCCCAACATTCAAGGCCGTTTTGCTACTCGGATATGGATGAAAATGTCCTCGGGACATTTTGGTCGTGCCGATATAGATTTGGCAGGTGCCAATGCTGTGTTCTCCTTGGGTGAAGGCGATCCCACGATCATTGATGCTGAAAAGCTTCAGCTGCGCCTAAGTGGTTGGTTGGGCGACTTAATGCCAGAAAATAAATGGTTGATTTTTGATCGAAGCCCTGATCGCGTTGCGACCTCTCTTTCTCTGTCAAGTAAAGGGTTAATACTCGACACCAGTCTGTTTGAGCCTCGTCATCTATTGATTGGAAATGTCACAGCTGACACCCAATGGAGTCGAAATGAAAATCAAAAGCTTCAGGTCAATGCGAACCGGCTGAATATCGAATCTGATTCATTTCAGGCAGACTTTCACGGCATGTGGACTGAGGGCCCAGAGGACTCGCCTGGGATGGTCGATATTGTTGGAAAGGTGGGAAAAGCCGATGCGACTAAGCTGTACCAGTACGTCTCAACCCAAGTGGTTGCCGATGCTCGGGAATGGTTGCGCCGGGCGATTCTAGGCGGTGCCTTGAGTCAAATTGAGGTTACGCTTCAAGGAGATTTATTAAATTTCCCTTTCAATGCCAAGGGTAAAGAGGCTGGAATTTTTCGTCTTGAGGGTCAACTCAACGATCTCATAGTCGACTATGAGATCGTCAGCCCTAATCAACCACAATGGCCAGCATTGACGTTAACGACCGGAAGGGTCGAATTGAACAAACTCGGGCTCTCTGTCAAAAGTGATCAAGCGCATGTGATGGGTATGCACGGACGACCACTCCAAATTTCAAGTTTTGAGCTCAGCGCTTCAGACCTGGAGTTGATTCCCAATATTTCAATGCGACTAAATAGTTTTGGGCTTGCACAGGATTATCTTGCTGTTTTAAACAGATCCCCCTTCGGGTACTCGCTGAATATAGATACCGACAAGTTTGAAATCAAAGGGCAGTCCTCTATGCCTTTGGCGGTCGATTTCGATCACCATCACCATCGCGTCACCATGGTGAATGGTCAACTCAAACTGAACGACGTATCGATTGCTCTGACAAAAGAGGGTATACCCGTTGAGAAAATTAACGGCGTCATTGACTTTACAGGTGAGAGGTTGACGGTAAAAGAGTTACGTGGAACAGCCTTGGGTGGACCTGTGGCTCTGTCAGGAGAGTGGGGCTCCAGCAAGCGAAATTTGGTTGTCAAGGGTGAGTTAACAGCGATCGCCTCAGAAAAGCACCAACAACTCAGCGCACTCTTGGCAGTAACAGGCCGCACGAGTTATCAGGCGGATATCAAGGGGACTGACAAGGGTGACATCGATCTCGAAGTCAAATCCAACCTCGAAGGGATGACCATTAAGCTGCCGCCACCTTTGGGTAAGTCTGCACCCCAGAGGCGCCAGCTTTCCGTACGTTTGCAAAATACCCGCGATGCAAAAGCAGATCGCTCAACGTTGACTTTCTCGCTTGCCAATCTCTTAAATGGTCGCTTTGAACATACGTCTACGGCTCGGGGGACGTCTTATTTTTCGCGCGGCGCTGTGGTGATGGGCGGACCTGCCGTACTGCCCGGATCGGGCCTCACCGTCAACCTTGGCTTTGACCGGGTGAACTGGGATGATTGGAAAGCATTGACCGATCAGCTTGCCGAACCCAGCAAACAAACCACAACCAATTCAACAGCGTCACTATTCCCTGCAGTCACTCAGCTGCGAATGCGCTCAACTGAGTTTATTTTTGGTGAGCTGACCTTGCATCAGCTTGATTTAATGCTCAGTAAAACTTCGGCACAAAGATGGTCAGCCCGCCTGGAGTCAAGGGAAACGCAAGGGACTGCTGCTTGGACAACAGGCCCGCGTGGATTAGTTGGACCTGTTGAAGCCAAGTTTTCTAAACTATCCATTGGGACAGAAGGGCCCGTAGCAGGAGAGCCGCCCAAGACCCAAGTCATTGACGAGAACCAGTGGTCGTCCATGCCTGCGATGAATCTGACAATCGATGACTTTACTCTGTATGGTAGTCGGCTGGGGGCCTTACAACTTGTTGGTGAAAACACTGACAACGGGTCACGTTGGAATATTAATGAACTGGAGATCACCAATCCTCACGCCAAAATGACCGCTAAAGGTTCTTGGCTTCTCAAAGGGGCCGAGCGAGGTGTTAGCTTAGAGGGACAGATCGACATCAAAAACCTTGGCAAGCTCTCGGACCAATTGGGTTATGACAAGCGTGCAGGAGAAGGCACGGGGGTCATTACGGCTAAGATTAATTGGACAAATTTTCCTTGGGTCTATACCTATGCGGGTTTAAATGGACAATTTAATATTGATTTAAAAGACGGCGTGTTTCAACACGTTAACTCCCGGAGTGCCCGACTGCTCGAAGTTCTGTCTTTGCAGTCTCTTCAGCGAATTTTAAGCTTCAATTTTCGAACAGGTGATGAGTTTAAAGACGGTTTCCCTTGGAATAGTATTCGTGGAGATCTTTCTTTAACGCAAGGAGTTGTCTACACAAAAGATTTGGTTGTACGCAGCCCGATCGCACGGATTGCACTGATTGGCGGTTCGGATCTAAATCAAAAGACCTGGGAAATGGACGCGGATGTTCGCCCAGTATTGGATATGAGTGGGGCTGCAGTCGCAACCGCCTTTGTCGTCAATCCCATTGCAGGGCTAAGTGCACTCGTCACGCAGTTTTTGTTGCGCAACCCAATTGAGCAGGCGATGAGCGCCAAGTACAAAGTCAAAGGTCCTTGGGATGAGCCAGAGCTCATCCCAATTGGAGTGCCTACACCCGTTGAGCCCCTGGCGAGTCCGGGGGGGTAGTTTTATTTTTTCATCATGTCAAAGAACTCAGCGTTGTTCTTTGTAGAACGCATTTTGTCCATGATAAATTCCATTGCTGCCACTTCATCCATATCGTGGATGAATTTACGCAACACCCAAACCTTTTGTAGCAAGTCAGGCTTGATTAGTAATTCTTCGCGACGTGTGCCTGATTTGTTGAGATTGATGGCAGGATAAACACGCTTCTCAGCCAAACGACGCTCTAAGTGAATTTCAGAGTTGCCAGTGCCTTTGAACTCTTCGTAGATCACTTCGTCCATGCGGCTGCCTGTTTCGATCAAGGCCGTACCGATGATGGTCAAAGAGCCACCTTCTTCAAGGTTGCGCGCCGCACCAAAGAATCGCTTCGGACGCTGGAGTGCATTGGCATCCACACCGCCAGTCAACACCTTTCCCGAGGCGGGAACGACTGTGTTGTAGGCGCGAGCAAGACGGGTGATCGAATCCAGCAAGATCACCACATCTTTTTTCATTTCAACCAAACGTTTCGCACGTTCAATCACCATTTCGGCGACCTGAACGTGACGTGTGGCGGGTTCATCAAAAGTAGACGCTACAACCTCACCACGGACAGTGCGCTGCATTTCGGTGACCTCTTCGGGACGCTCGTCGACCAACATCACTATCATGACAGCATCGGGATAATTTGTGGTGATGGCGTGCGCAATATGCTGCATCATCACTGTCTTACCAGACTTTGGGCTTGCCACGATTAAACCGCGTTGACCTTTGCCGATCGGTGCAAAGATGTCCAGGATACGACCTGTCAAATTTTCTTCGCTTTTGATATCACGCTCAAGCGTCATGACCTTATCGGGATGCAACGGGGTCAGGTTCTCAAACATAATCCGATGTTTGATGGCTTCGGGAGGAAAGCCGTTGACCTTGTCGACCTTAACCAGTGCGAAGTAACGCTCGCCGTCTTTTGGGGTGCGAACTTCACCTTCGATAGAATCTCCGGTGTGCAAATTAAAGCGACGAATTTGCGAGGGAGAAATATAGATATCGTCAGTGCTTGCAAGGTATGACGTGTCAGGGGAGCGTAAAAATCCAAAACCATCTGGTAGGACTTCAAGCACGCCATCGCCAAAAATTTGTTCGCCTTGTTTAGCACGCCGCTTCATGATGGCAAACATGAGTTCTTGTTTGCGTAAGCGGTTTGCATTTTCGATTTCTAGGCCTGCGGCCATTTCGAGCAGCTGCGAAACATGCTGCGCCTTCAGTTCATTGAGGTGCATTGATATTTATCTGGAAAAGTGACTTCATGTAAGAAGAGGGGATCAAATTAGGGAGGGTTGAATGCGCGCTAAGAAGAGTCGGTGGCGGGCCTCGGACGGGCCCGCGCGTGAAAACAAGTTAGATCGCGCTGTTTAGAAACTCAGTTAATTGAGCTTTGGAAAGGGCGCCAACTTTGGTGGCTGCGACTTCGCCATTTTTAAATAACATCAGAGTAGGAATTCCACGAATACCGAACTTGGCAGCAGTTTCCTGATTTTCATCAACGTTGAGTTTAGCAACCGTGACTTTGCCGGCGAATTCAGTCGCGACTTCTTCGAGCATCGGTGCAATCTGCTTGCACGGACCACACCATGCGGCCCAATAGTCGACGAGCACGGGCTGGGAAGAATTCAATACGTCAGCAGTAAAGCTGCCATCGCTCACGTTTTTAATGTGTTCACTCATGTTTTTCTCTTGGCTAATTCAGTGAAGAGTCTGCAAGTCTGTCAGACGAGTCCATCTCGGAGGGTTTGTAAGCGTGCGAGACGGGACAATTAGAAGGCTTTTTTTCATTAAAGCACAATTTACGCTGAACAAAAATATAAAGCGGACACATTTATGTAATCTCCGGTTTCGACGGGGCTTGACATGCTGCTCAATTATTGAGCACATCAGGTCTTCCCACACCACAATTTTCAATTTCCGTAAAATGGGCAATCTTTTCCACAGGCCTTGGGGATAACTTGAGTACGAAGTCCTATAACGAATCATCTATCCGCGTCCTAAAAGGACTTGAGCCGGTCCGACAAAGACCCGGCATGTACACCCGCACGGAAAATCCTCTCCACATCATTCAAGAGGTCATTGATAACGCAGCTGACGAAGCGTTGGCGGGATTTGGGAAGCATATCCAAGTCACCATGCATACAGATGGCAGCATCACTGTCGAAGATGACGGTCGAGGTATTCCTGTGGGAATGCATCCTGAAGAAAAAGCGCCTGTAGCCGAGTTGGTTTTTACTCGGTTACATGCGGGTGGAAAATTCGACAAAAAGGGCGGCGGGGCTTACGCCTTTTCCGGTGGACTGCACGGTGTAGGGGTTTCGGTCACAAACGCCTTGTCCACCCGACTTGAGTTGGTGGTGTGGCGCGATGGCGCTGCGCATCGCATGGTTTTTGCCAATGGCGATGTTGCCGAGACCCTAAAAGTAATGCCCGAATTAGCCAGAAAAAAGTCCGGCACTCGCGTGCGCGCTTGGCCAGACACTTCGTTTTTTGACTCGCCAGCCATTCCTACGCAGGAATTAATGCATTTGTTACGCAGTAAAGCGGTGCTGATGGCTGGGGTCAAAGTTACATATCTCAACGAAAAATCGGGCGAATCGCGAACCTGGCAATATCAGGATGGTTTAGCGGGTTATTTGACAGAGGCACTACAGGGACTCGAGCTGCGAGTGCCTCTCTTTAGCGGAGAACAGTTTGCTTCGGCCGATCATGAAAATTTTGCTGAAGGTGAGGGCGCACAATGGGTCGTGGCTTGGGCAGATGAGGGTAATGTGGTACGAGAGTCTTACGTCAACCTGATTCCAACCCCCGCTGGCGGCACGCATGAGTCCGGATTGCGGGAGGGTCTCTTTGCTGCGGTTAAAGGCTTTGCCGAATTACACAGTTTGTTGCCAAAAGGCGTCAAACTTCTTCCTGAAGATGTTTTTGCTCGGACAAGTTTTGTCTTGTCCGCCAAAGTGCTTGACCCCCAGTTTCAGGGTCAAATAAAAGAACGTTTAAATAGCCGGGACGCGGTCCGTTTGGTGGGCGGTTTTGTTCGTACTTCCTTGGATCTCTGGCTCAATAGCCACGTTGAATACGGAAAAAAACTCGCTGAGTTAGCGATTCGACAGGCTCAGGCACGTGCACGCTCTGCGCAAAAAGTTGAAAAGCGTAAAAGCTCCGGCGTCGCGGTGTTGCCAGGCAAACTGACTGACTGTGAGTCTTCTGACACTGCGCGTACCGAAGTATTTCTCGTCGAGGGCGACTCTGCAGGGGGCTCTGCGAAAATGGGTCGTGATAAGGAGTTTCAAGCTATTTTGCCTCTGCGAGGCAAGGTACTCAACTCTTGGGAAGTCGATCGGGATCGCTTGTTTGCTAACAATGAAATTCACGATATCGCTGTGGCGATTGGCGTCGATCCGCATGGTCCCAAGGACACGCCAAATCTTTCTGGTTTGAGATATGGTCGTGTTTGTATCCTCTCCGACGCTGACGTGGACGGTTCGCACATCCAAGTGCTTTTATTAACGCTTTTTTATAAGCATTTTCCGCGTCTGGTCGAGGCCGGCCATGTTTTTGTCGCGCGCCCGCCACTGTTTCGGGTGGATGTCCCTTCCTTGGGCAAACGTCCTGCACGCAAAGTGTATTGCCTGGACACAGGTGAGCTCGATGCAGTGCAAGATAAGCTTCGCAAAGAAGGGGTGCGAGAGGGATCATGGGATATCAGTCGCTTTAAAGGCCTAGGTGAAATGAGTCCAACCCAGCTTTGGGAAACAACGATGAATCCCGACACCCGGCGCATGCTTCCGGTTGGTTATGGTGCGCTCGATCAGACCGCAACGACAAAAATGTTTGACATGCTGATGGGTAAAGGCGAATCTGGCGCCCGTCGCACTTGGCTTGAAGAAAAAGGCAATCTTGCAGAGGTTGATATCTAAATGACCGACAGATCTCAACCTGGTTTGTTTGACCCAAGCGATGCCGATGCATCCTTGACGCTCGGCCTGTACGCAGAACAGGCCTATCTCGATTACGCGGTATCCGTTGTGCGCGGGCGAGCGCTACCGGATGTGGGAGATGGACAAAAGCCCGTTCAGCGTAGGATTTTGTATGCCATGCAGGCCATGGGTCTGCAGTCAGGCGCGAAGCCCGTGAAATCTGCACGTGTGGTAG
>Ga0247843_1006409_pt1 | contig 15408 bp, 13 predicted proteins | sample LaCruzMarch2017__FD_192420 | JGI IMG/M metagenome (GOLD analysis project Ga0247843, IMG submission 192420) | Freshwater microbial communities from meromictic Lake La Cruz, Castile-La Mancha, Spain - LaCruzMarch2017_8m | ecosystem: Environmental > Aquatic > Freshwater > Lake | place: Spain... | reverse complement strand
TGGAGACATACTTGAAGGAGAAGGCACACCGTGGCTGGGCACTGCAGATAGCACCGATGTAGTGATGAAGGCCAATGGAGTGCCGCAGTTGAGGCTTGGAGCGAATGGGGTGACGAGTGTAGAGGGACAGTTGCGGTTGGCGAATTTGCAGGAGGCTGCGCTAGATAGCACAGAACCTCAGTTTCGGTTGATGGTGGCGGATGAAAATGGAGTGCTTGCAACAGCGGGAGGTGACTACTTCCCATTTCAACCAAATCCTTGCAAGTATGCCCTTGGTGGGCATGTACCATATTGGGACAATGGTGTGAATAGAATTTTTGTGGACGACTGCTATGGACAAGTGAATGTTGGCATCGGCACTGAGCAGCCACAGTCTAGACTGCATGTAGTTGGCAACACGCTAAATACTGGTAATATTCGTTCGACAACTCTAAGTATCAACACCGATGATGTTTTGGCGCAAATAACTGTGAAAGGAGGAATTTCTCAGTCTGGAAAAACTTTGGAAGTGCAGAAAAGTGATGGCAGCCCAACATTTAGGGTGTATAATGACGGAACGGTAACTGTGGGACGCATTCAACAATCTGGCGATGTTGTCACCTTGCAGTTGGGCAATTCTGATCACTATATAAGGAGCGGATACGGACAAGGACTCAGCCTTGGCACCTTTGAGGCTGATGATGCATTAGTAATCGAGGAGGGTAGTGGGAAGGTCAGAATCGGTGGACAGACCGTAATTAACGGCCCTCATACGGACTCCAAACTCTCGGTGTATGGAAAAATTGTTGCCCGCGAGCTGTTTGTTCACCGTGAAGAGGGTATCTGGGGATGGCCTGATTATGTGTTCGCAAAGGACTATAAGCTGAGAACCATCGAAGAAATGGAGAACTTCATTGAAGTGAACAGCCATTTGCCCGGAGTTCCGAGTGCAGCAGAAGTGAATGAGGAAGGCATAGGATTGACCACTACGACCATGGTTTTGTTGGAAAAGATTGAGGAAATGTCGCTTTACATTATTCAACTCAATGAACGGCTGAAAGAACTTGAACAACAGGTCAAAGGAAGCAAATGAGGAGTTTAGGGGCAATGTTAATCACGATTTTTCTAATGGCCGAGGTCGCTGCTTGCGCTCAAGAGGCTGGGAATGCAGATACTTCAGCTTTGACGCAAATCCGAAGACCGCACATACTTTATGCAGAGGTCTTAGGGCGCGGGGGTTATTGGAGCGTGGGTTATGGATATTCATTCTTTCAACGAAACAGGCATGAACTTAATAGTATAATAGGAGCGAACTTCATGTACTATGGACGAAATCATCAGTCAACAGTGATACCAGTTGGAGTATTTTACCGATTTGGGTATCGATTCAAAATCGAAGTCGGATTTACTGTCACAACAGCTATCAACTGGGTTAGATTCTACAAAGAATCAAGTTGGACAAGTGATAGTACAGAATATATAGAAATTCCTAATCATGGGGTGGGACTTATTCCATCCATCGGATTAGTATATGCCTCAAAGAGTCAGAAGGTTGAATTGGGACTGCGCTACACTCCGATTCTCAACCCTCAAAACATACAAAATTCAGCTCCTGTTTGGTTCGGAGCTTTCTTTTATTACCGGTTGAAACAAGGAAAGAGATGAGAGTAGTTTTCTTCGTTACAGTATTCTTTTTGATGATGCCAGTTTTTTTGTTCGGACAGAATTTGGTACCGAATTATGAATTCGACCTAGGACATGATGGTGCTGAACCTTATGGCATTGATAATGATGAGAATATAAACCTGTGGCTTCTGAACTGGGATCGTGCATTGAGCGCTGGGTGTTTAATGTGTATCCAGCCTGTCTTCAAAACATGTCCAACTCCAGATTGGGTTGATGCGAGTAGCATTGGAAGTGATATCTATCCAATTATTCCTGACAATCGCTGGATTCACGCGAGATGGGCAGATGTATACTACGGTCAAGAAGGAATGCGGGTTCAACTGACTGAAGAGCTTGTTGCTGGGGGCACATACACAATCACGTATTGGACAGTAAATAGAATGGCACTAGAAGTTCATGATTTAAGGGTCTATTTGAGTAACTGGGGGGAACGATGGGATAGTCAACCATTTTGGGCTTTGGGACGGAATAGAATCCTTGTGGATTATTTTGGGCAGCCTATCATTCCATTTGTTGAAGATGTTACCCCAAGTCCCTTTCAGCCCATGGCGAGTCATTGGCATCAGCGCAGAGTTGAGTTCACCGTTCCTAATGACATGGATGATCTTGAACATCTGGTTCTAATTTCACGTCATATAACACATGAGTTTGATGGAGTAGTATTGAAGCAAGGTGGATGTAACGACCCCCTAGTGATAGACAACACGTCCTTTCGCCCAGGGGTACATCACCCATACTTTGGCACACCGATACAGATAGGATTCAATGGCCCTGTGAACACAGAAGGGGCAACATTGACCTTTGTTTCCCCTGATGAGATTCAAATCAATGAAATATACGTCCCTGGATATGAGGCATTCCATGTGTACAACGCCCCATGTGAGTGCGAAAGCCCAATTGTCAATGTAGGAACTCCACCTATACTTTGTTCAAGTACCCCAGCACAACTCGGTAGTCCAGCGCAAGAATGGATGACATATAGTTGGGAATGTGACCCACCTTCTGGAATGAATTATTTATCCTCCTCCAACGTTTCCAATCCCGTATTTACCCCTCCCACCAATGGCAATGGGTCTTTAGAATACACCCTAGCCGTAACTAACACCTGCGGACAATTTGTCTCAGAAAATCTTAGGGTTATCTATATGAACAACCCCAATGAGACGCCAATTGTTGTGCCCAGCTTTGTGAATGATGTATTTCCCGTACAGATGGCTATAGCAACCAGTTCTTTCGTTGAGTCCATTGTGATTACCGCCTATGACATTACCGAAACAACTGTGCTAGATTCTTGGACGTTAATAGCATTTGAGGATTTCGAACCAGGTGGCCCATTAGGGTGGACAATTCCAGGGTTTCACTTGGCCTGTGAGGGATATGTAATCAAAGTTGTTGGAAAAAGCATGTGTTCTGGTATTTGGAGTGCTACTAGCACTTATACGGTTGAGCCATCATCAAATGAAGCTGATATAATTCAATTGAGCGATGTGTATTGGTTAGATGGAACGCCACCGCATGATGCAATAAATTTATATCACACTGGTTTCCTGTCCTACACACTAAGGGTCTATACTGGAAACAATGGGACGTTGATTCATCATGTTGTAGATGTTCCAATCACCTCAAATCCTGTAACAATCTGGGACGGAAGCACCAATCAACATGGTTGGGATCATGTTGCAGGTAATACTTATATGGCCATTTTGGAACTTGAGAATTGTGATGGCAGTATTACTCCGATTGCTGAATTTTGGACTATACTTGGTGGTACTGGACCGAGTCTTTCAGGCAGGTTAGCAGACCCTGAATTGGAAGAAGAAATTGGTGAAGTAAACGCAACATATCCGTTTATCCTCTATCCCAACCCCACCACAGGCCTACTCACCTTAACCCATTCCCAACAGCTACTATCCGTGGAGGTGTATGACCCATTGGGAAGGCAATTGCTGCAAACCGCACCCAACGCAACCACCACTAGCATAGACCTAAGCGGCCAACCTGCGGGCATTTACATTATCTGCGCTGGGCTAGAGGATGGCAGTGTAGAAACGCATAGGGTGGTGCTATCGCCACCGTAGGGAGTGCAAATGCGCGAGTAAGTGGGGAAAATAACGCTTCCCGTGGTGGTACCAGATAAATTGAGGTAAAAGGGAGCAGCTATTGGGTGGGTTGGAACCCAACAATTACAAAGGACGTGCGAATGACGCTCGTCCAAACACGCGCGTAGTCTACACTGATTGAATAATAAAGCGTGCAAAATTTTATTTAGGGGAAGTTGGAAATCCAAAGTAAACAGTCCATTGACCACAGAAGAAAATGGCAAGGAAAATAAATTTTGAGTTTGGCACAATAAAGAGTGAAAAGTTGCGTTAGAGGGTAGTGAGTCGATAGACGATAGTCCATAGTCGATAGGAAAATAAATTTTGGGTTTGGTACAATAAAGATTGAAAAGTTGCGTTAAAGGGGTGTGAGTCGATAGACGCTAGTCCATAGTCGATAGGAAAAATAAATTTTCGGGTTTGCACAATAAAGAGTGAAAAGTTGCGTTAGAGGGTAGTGAGTCGATAGACCACAGTCGATAGACCACAGTGGATAGGAAAAATAAATTTTGGGTTTGGTACAATAAAGATTGAAAAGTTGCGTTAAAGGGAAGTTGGAAGTCCATAGACCACAGAAGAAAGGTGTGAGGAAAAATAAATTTTGGGTTTTGTACAATAAAGGGTTAAGAATTACGTTATAGATAAAATTGGAACTGAAGCATGGGGAATTGTACTTAATTTTTTTACTAACCAAAAATCAATTAAGCCATGGACAGCATGAACACGCCCCGCCCAAAAGCGGATTATCATTGCCCCCAAAAGGATCTTTACATTATTGTGAAGCTTGGGTGGACGAGCTACGCTGAGTTTTTATCGGATTTCGTAGCCTTTAAAACAACGTATGATGCGCAGTTGGGGATAGACCAGCTTGCGGCATTGGAGGCGGCACGCTTGCTGCCTGATGAAACCACAAGAGAGGACATCCATAAGTCGTTGCGGATAGAAATGGAGCCTATGGGCTTGGAGTGTTTGGAACTTTGGAGCGATATGAGCAGCTATATACGGGATGCATTTCCGGTGGATCAGTATGAAACGAAGCGCTTGGCAGCAGGATGGGACTGTTATGCTGCTGCACAGGGGGAGGACTGGGAAGCGATGAGCGAGTTGATGTCGAAGGGTGTGAAGTTTGTGAACGACCATACTGCGGTGTTGACTACTCCTGGAGGTATGCCCGCCACGTTTCTCCAACGGATGACGGATGCAGCAGCGGCCTTTGATGTGAAATTGATTTTGTTTCTGAATGCTGAGGAAACGGCTCAGATACAAACGGATGCTAAGAATGCGGCCAATAATGCCTTGTATCATACCATGATGGATATGTTTGAGGATGCGAAGAAGGTGTTTAGAAAACAGCCTTCGGTGCGCAACCAGTTTGTGTTTGAGACATTGCGCGATTTGGTTGGTACTACCACTGGAGGTGGCACTAGCACAAGCATGAAATTCTACGGATTGGTAACAGATTCCTCTGGCAATCCTATAGTAGGTGCTACTATAAGCGCAAGTAATTCGGAAGGTTCGGTATCTACTACTACTGGTGTTGGTGGGTTATATAGTCTACCAATTGCAGGCATTACCGAACCTACAAGTGCTACACTTCGGGCGGAGTTTTTGGAAATGGGAGCAGTGTCTCGCCCTGTTACTATTGTGGCGGGAGTAAACCAAGAGCAAAACTTCCAACTCTTCCCAGAGCCAACCCCTCCCACGCCATAATGGAAGCGGGAGCCCACAAAAAAAGGCCACAACCCATCTGCGGGTTGTGGCCTTTTCGTTAGGTAAAACCCAACTACAATCCACCCATCAATAGCAGCAAATCTGCCTCAGATATTTCTTGCATGGTTACTTGCACCGTATCGTTGGCCACCACATTAAACTCCTCCATGTGGTAATACATCCCTCCAGATGTGCCCAGCGCAAAGCACAACGATTTCACACTCGCCCCAATAGGCACCATGGCCGAAGTGTTTTCATATACCCTCATCACACTTTGAATCTCATCGAAATACAAGAACTTCATCACGTTGTCCAAAATATCATCCTCAGATGTGAAGGTGATGGTAGTAAGCGAATCGGGGTCGCTGCCATAGAAGTAATCGCAGTTTATCCAACCCATCTGCGGCACAAATAGGTTGTAAAAGTTGGTCGCAGAATCAAGGCCCAAGGAATCTGACACCAAATCGTAAATCTGAGTATTTTGTACCTCCGCCCAATCTACGAAATCGCTTCCTTCTTGTCCAAGGAACATCCACATGTTGGGGTCGTTCACTGTGGTTGGCGCCAATGCACGATATACAGCATTAGGTTTTAGCACCAGCTCCACATCATCCTTAAAGGCACGCACCCGCAATTCGCCACCCGTCACCAGCAAATTGCCTTGCGCCACGGTGGGCATAGCATACAGCATCATATCTTTTGGGGTGTACAATTCCACCAGTTTTATAATAATAGGGTACGATACATCGCCACCTCCGGGAAACATAAAGATGCTGCTATCCATCCACAGCCGTGTGCCTTGGTTGCCAATAATGGGGCCTTGTCCTCCCGTGTCCAGCACAAAAGTTTGCTCCTCTGGCCTATTGTTCATCATAAATTCGTTGGGCGAATCATAGTCGTTTTGCTCCACGCGTTGCTCCGAGCAATTGCTCATGCTTAGGCCAATGGCTACCATAGCGGCAGGCACCAGTATTCGAGAAAGGGAAATGTTCATGGCGTTTGGTTATTAAGGTTAGTTAATTGTAGGCAGGGCAATGGGTGCGGTCGGTTCCGCGAATTTTTGGGAAAAACATAAGTCCAACATGAATACTGCCTTCCAAAAAGATGGGGTTGTAGCGGTATTCCACAAAAGGACGCAGTTGTTTGTCAAGAAACACCAATCCACCGCCCACTTCGGCCACAAAGTTGAGCGGTTTGGCCAGTTTGTAATGAGATGCTTCATAGTTAAACCAGTAGTTCACACTGCCACCTACCAAGGCATACGGCCGCACTATCGGATGGTAAAACGGAGCATAATGCACATCCAACCCACCATACACTTCGTGCACTACGTTTGGCGAAGGATAATACATGCCATGCACCATCAGCGATAGGCTTTTCAGCACAAAGGTTTCCACCCGAAGTCCAGCGCCAAATCCTTTTGTTTGGAAGTTGTAGAACCCCGAAGTCCCCACACCCACTTGCACCTGCGCGCTAGCAGACGAAGCGCCCCATAGCCCAACCGCAAAGGGAAGGAAGAGTAGGGGAGAGCCTATTTTTTGAAGAAAAGATGCCAAGTGTAGAAGAAGATTGGGGTGCAGGGTCACTCTAGCGTTTGACGCATAAGAAATGATTTGGATGCCTTCCTTGGCAGGTCATTGTTTTGGGTATTAAAATAAAATATACCTACCTTTGGCGATAGTAACGAATGACAATAGTATGATTATTTCCTTCGGTTCGAAAGACACGCAGAAAGTGTGGAATGGGGAACGAATACGAAAGCCCTCAATAGAGATGCAAGAGGTGGCCCGTAGGAAACTTAGAATGTTGAACAACTCTCAAGATTTAAATGACTTGAAGGTGCCACCGTCAAACAAACTTGAAAAACTAAAAGGAAATCTAAAGGAATACTATTCTATCCGTATCAACGACCAATGGCGCATTATTTTTCAATGGAATAATGGTTCAGCGTTTGAGGTAGAAATTGTAGACTATCATTAAAAAACAAGCCCATGGTAAAGCTTAGGAATATTCATCCAGGAGAAGTATTGCTAGAGGAGTTTCTTCTTCCTCTTGAGATTTCGGCCTATCGCTTGTCGAAAGATATTTCCATTTCACAAACGCGCATATCAGAAATAGTAAAGGGACACCGAAGAATTACTGCTGATACGGCATTGCGTTTAGCATTATATTTTGGCACTTCGCCCAAATTTTGGCTCGGTTTGCAGGACGATTATGATATAGAAGAGCAGAACAATCAAATAGTGGAGGTGCTTTCTTCCATTCGTCCTTTTAGTAAGCAGCACGCTCTTTAAGATATTTCAAATAAAAAGCCACAGCTTCATTGAAGCTGTGGCTTTTGACGTATTGCGTTTTAGGGAATTTTACCCTTGCACTTCAATCATTTTAAACGGAACGTTGATAATGCTTTGGTAGTCTTCGCCAGCCTCTAGCATATCTTCATCGTCCTCTTCGTAATACCAATTGATTACAATTTCGTGCCCACTGCTGTTCATCTGCTCCATTTTCTTAAAAATGTCGAGCAAGCATTTGGATGAGCTGGTATTGAAATACTCCAACTGTATTTCGCACACCGTGCTCGCTCGTGGGTTGGCCGAATACGATTCGAGCCAATCTACCAACGGACGGTAGAATTCAATGGAGTTTTCGGGAATAGACCTGCCTTTGAGCAGCAACGTGCCGCTAGCTGAGTCGAAACTTACTTTAGGAGTTTTAGGAGTACCTTCTAATGCAATTGCTTCCATGTTGTAGAGGTTTTAACGTGTTTAATTGTTGTCTTCGGTGTCAATACTTATGCTCAAACTGAAAAAGGACAAGTTGTCGGTAACAGGGATAAAGTCGTAATTGAGTTTTTTTCCCGTTTTGCGCGCTATATCAATCATACCTAGTCCGCCACCTCCTTTGCCCGAACGTTCAGAACTGTTCAGTACTTCTTTATAAAGTTCTTTAAGTTCCTCAGGGTTTAATGCATTGATGCGGTTTAGGCGGTCGGCAAAACCAGGCACTCGCGTTGAATCAATATAATTTCCTGTAGTAATGGAATAGCCTTGATTGTTTAGACCAATCATAAATATGGCAGACTTCTTCTTAGCATCCTCATCATCAGAATCGGGTGCCGAGTCGATGTGATGGTAAAGGTTTTGCAAACACTCCACCATTACATTGTAAATCTTCTTTCGAAGCTTTGGGGTCTCATTCAGTTCCATCAACCGCTTTTCCATAATGCTAAGCACGGATGCGGTGAGGTCAGAAGTTACATCGCCTTTAAACGAGAGGAGTATCTTATCGCTCTCCATTCTATTGTAGAGTTCAAAGATTTCTCTTCCGTTAGAAGCTCCAGAATCGTACGATGAATGATTGGTAGGAGTGCTCATTAGCGGCTGAAAATTAACAGGTAGCAAAGCCAAATCAAATCCATTTTTGCGGGACAATTTTACCGCGATAAAACTAAATAGATATTGCACATAGACAAAATTCAAATGAAAGTTGTTTTCAATGTTTCAAATGTCTTTTCTAATGTTGCATTTGAGGTATAGTTGTACTTGTCAAATCAGTAAGTTTGCGCTCCCGTGGAACCTACCAACACAGAAGCAAACCAGTGGTTTTTAAGCTGGTTCAACTCGCCCTATTATCATATTCTTTATAAGAATAGGAATCAGGACGAAGCGCGCGATTTTATGGCGTTGCTCATGCGCCAATTGCAGGTGCCCAAAGATGCCAAGGTGCTCGATTTGGCCTGTGGCAAAGGCCGCCATGCTTTAGAGCTGCATAGGTTGGGCTACGAAGTGGTGGGTATTGACATAGCCGAAGAGAGCATTGCCGAAGCCAAAAAGCTGGAAGAACCAGGGTTAGATTTCTTTGAGCACGACATGCGGCAGCTGTATTGGGCCGAGCATTTCGATGCCGTGTTGAACCTATTTACCAGCTTCGGATATTTCCATAATAAGGAAGACGACCAGCGCACCATAAACGCGGTGCGCGATGCGTTAAAACCCAACGGACTCTTTGTATTGGACTTTCTGAATGTGACCAAAGTGCTTGAATTGATGGTTTCGGCAGAGGAGAAAGTGATAGATGGCGTTCGATTTGTGATAACACGCGAACTGCACGCCAACACCATTCAGAAGAACATTCGGGTGCATGATGGCGATACCGAATTGCTTTTTACCGAAGAAGTAGATGCGTTGGTACTAGCAGATTTTGAAGCCTATTTTGAGCAAGCAGGAATGCAGCTAGAAGCTACCTATGGCAATTACGCTTTGGATGCGTTTGACCAAGCCACTTCCGACCGATTAATCATGGTGACCCGAAAAACACAGCAATGGGAGATTTGATTCTGCTGTTCCTTCTGCCGCTTTCGGCTGGATTGGTGGCATGGTACACCAAGATAGACGCCAAGCGATTTACGTTGGCGCTTTCCTTTAGTGGAGCCTATATACTAGGCTTATCGTTTTTTCATATTCTGCCCAATTCCTATCAGGTAATAGGTATCAATACTGGGATATTTATTGTGGTGGGGTTCATGTTTCAAGTGCTGTTGGAGGTGCTTACCCAAGGATTGGAGCACGGCCATGTGCATGCCATCGATAAAAAGAAAGTGCCTTTTGCGTTGTTTATAGGTTTGGCGCTTCACTCTTTATTAGAAGGAATGCCCTTTGGCCATACCCACAGTCATGGGCATGGCGAGGACGCATTGCTGTTGGGTGTACTCATTCACAAACTGCCAGAGGCATTTATCGTAGGCACCATGCTGCGCTCAAGCGGAGTTACCCAACAAAAGGCCATGATATTTATTGTGGCTTTCGCGTGTATGTCACCCTTGGGTGGTATTGTGTCGGGTATGATAGAACATCAGTTTGCCAATCCCGAGCAGTATTTTGGTGTGGTGATGGCGTTGGTAGTGGGCATATTTCTGCACATTGCCACTACTATTATATATGAAGCAGACAAGAGTCATAAATTCAATTTGGGCAAAATGATGGCCATTATCGTAGGCTTTACATTAGCGTATCTTTCTGTGTCGATGGCCTAATTGCTTTTGCTCAAGATGTATCTTTGCGGCTCAAAATTTTAGCCTTAACCAAATCAATACAACAACAATGGGATCATTAGTAGGAAAAAAAGCACCAGCGTTTTCGGCAGGTGCAGTAGTAAATGGAGGAACCGTAGTTTCTGGGTTTTCTCTTGACCAATACCTTGGAAAGAAGCACGTAGTATTCTTCTTCTATCCTAAAGACTTTACGTTCGTTTGTCCTTCAGAATTGCATGCATTTCAAGAGCAATTGGGCGAATTTGAAAAGCGTGGATGTGCGGTAGTTGCTTGCAGCACCGATACCGAAGAGTCGCACTGGGGCTGGTTGCAAATGAGCAAAGCAGCAGGTGGTATTCAAGGCGTAACATATCCAATCGTGGCCGATGGCACTAAAACCATCTCTATGAATTACGGTGTGCTTGCTGGCGATTACGATTACAACGAAGATGGCGAATTGGAAGCTACTGGCCCTATGATTGCCTACCGTGGTTTGTTTCTAATTGACAAAGCAGGAGTTGTGCAACACGCACTTATTAACAACTTCCCATTGGGTCGCAATGTGGACGAAGCCTTGCGTATGGTAGATGCGCTTCAGTTTTTTGAAGAAAACGGAGAGGTTTGTCCGGCCAATTGGAGTAAAGGCAAAGCTGGAATGAAAGCTACCCACGAGGGTGTTGCATCTTACTTGGCTAGCCACTAAATCATTGACTATTGGGGTGAAAAAACCTCCGTTTCTCGTAGGAGAGGCGGAGGTTTTTTCTTGAGAAAAGTTTTTTGATGTCTAAACATTGAAATGTTTTACATTTGCGCCTTCATAAAAAACCAATCATAAATCATGAACAAATTGAATCTTTTCGTTTTCGGGGCTTTGGCCTCAACAGTAATGCTTGCTTCTTGCGGTGGCACATCAGAGCCAGTAGCAGAAGTTGTACCCGTTGCACCTTTAACAGTAGAAATTGACACAGCCGCTAGCTCGGTGAAATGGTCGGGCACGATGGTTGGCGTTTATTCGCACGAGGGCACGTTAAAATTAAACTCAGGTTCTTACACCGCCATTGGCGATTCAATCACTGCGGGTTCGTTCGTGGTAAATCTTGCTACTATCGTTCCTACCGATGCCAATTATGATGACAAAGAGCGCACTCCTGCCAACTTGGTGGGTCACCTTTCGTCTGCCGATTTCTTTGATGTGGCTAATTTCCCAACCGCTTCATTTGAAGTAACAGGAGTGAATGCCGAAGGAAAAGTGACTGGAAACCTTACTGTGCGTGGTGTAACCAATGCCGAAGTATTGCAAAGCGTTGCCATTGATACTGCTGCTGGAACTGCAACTGCTGCGTTGACATTCGACCGTCAGAAATATGGTGTGGTTTGGGCATCTACCATGAAAGACATGGTATTGTCGAACGACATCGTGTTGAACGTTACGCTGAAAGCAAAAGGGTAAAAGGACCAAACTACCTGTAGGAAGGGTCGTTCTGCGCAAGTGGAACGGCCCTTTCTTTTTTTGTGGTGCGATGCACTTCCTTTGCAACCATGATAAATGGTACTGACCCAAAGTTGCTGGAAGAAATGATGACGTATCCCATGCCATTTGGAAAATACAAGAACCATAAAATCTGTGACCTGCCTGTGCATTACTTGGAGTGGTTTGCCAATCAAGGTTTTCCGCCCGGCAAGTTGGGAATGATGCTGAGCACCATGCATGTTATCCGCACCAACGGATTGGAACATTTGCTACAACCATTGCGCAGAAGATAGCTAGAAGACAAGATTGGATTTCAATTCATACATTCGGGCGCTGAATGTGAAATTGAGATTAAATTTTTAACCACTATTTCCTTCCAAATGAAGGGAACTTGTTATGCATTGTAACTCATGAATAAAGTAATACGCTTGTTGAAACTGCTTCCTTTAATTGTAGTTCCATTTCTTTCTTTTTATGGACATGCACAGGTGAAATGGGAAACTTCATTAATGGATCAGCGCAGTTTTGTGCGCAATGTGGGTCAATTTGAGGGTAGGCTGGGTGCAGAAGGTGGTGATGCACTATTTGCTTTGGATGAAGGCGCATCGCTTGTGGTATTTCACCCCAATAGGATTACTTACAGATTGGAGCAAAAGGCCAAGAATAAAAATCGGACAAAAGGCGATAAAACCAAGCCACGTCAGTTAATGACAGCTGAAATTGTAACGGTAATTTGGGAAGGTGCAAATTTAAATTGCATTGTTCGTGAAGAGGAGACAACAACAGATTATAATACGTATGCGCTGTTGAATGCGGCTGGCAGAACTGTCCATACCGATAAACTGTTTGGAGTGCGCAAGTTGGTTTATTCGAATTTGTATCCCAACATAGATGTGGAATACACCATACATCCCAAGCAAGGAATTAAGTATGCGCTTGTGGTTCGTGCAGGTGGCGATATCTCTAAGGTTAAAATGAAATTCACTGATGGGCGGACACCAAAAGTGGATGCCCAAGGAAATCTGCATACTTCAACATTATTTGGTGATATTATAGACCATGCACCTGTTACTTTCTATCAGGACAATTCATCTGAGGGAATTGCTTCGGCCTTTGAGGTAAAGGGAAATGTGGTTGGGTTTTCGTTAGGGAACTATGACGCAACGCGCACCGTGGTTATCGACCCATGGACCTTAACTCCTCAGTTTCAAAACTCGAATAAGGTTTGGAATATTCAATCGGACCTGAACAGCAATGTTTATGTCTATGGAGGTGACACTCCAGTTCGTTTGCGCAAATACGATGCGTTAGGGAATTTAGTTTGGTCCTACAATACACCATGGGATTCCGCCAACTATTGGATTGGTACCATGATAACCGATACGGTGGGCAATAGCTATATCACCTCAGGCACATCAGGGAGGGTTCGGAAAATTAACGCAGCTGGTGTAATGGAGTGGGAGAGTCCTGCAAATCCATTGTTTGGACCAGAATTGGAATTCTGGAGTTTGGCGTTCAATTGCGACCAATCGCAGTTGGTGTGCGGGGGAATGCGGGCTCAGTCGGGCACCAACATTGGCAGCTACCGTGGAGCGATAATGAATTTAAGCCTTACAGATGGTTCCATTACCGACTTTGAAGTGGTAGGCTACCAAAACTTCCCAACGATTAAAGAAGTACGTTCAGTATGTGCATCGCCTAATGGAAAGTACTATTACCTCACATTGGATTCCGTTGGTTCCATTAGTTCCAACCTCGACATTGGGTTTCAATCCAATAGCTCTTACAACTTCTCGTATGGTACACCCGCTTATGGTGTTACAAACCAAGGGGTGAACATGATAAAGGCCACTACTGAATTCATTTATACTCAGAATGGTGCATTTGTACACAAGCGCTATATTTCGGATGGAAGCATCATTGCTTCAGCAGCAATTCCTGGAGGAAGTTCGAATTCTACGCTTGGGAATTCACCAAACAATGGAGGTTTGGCAATTGACTCGTGCGGAAACGTGTTCGTAGGTTCTGGAAATGGTGTATATAAGTTTGATTCGAACCTTAATCCGCTAACATCTGTAGCAACGAATGGAGCAGTGTATGACGTAAATGTGAACCGCAATGGCGAGGTGATAGCCTGTGGGCAAGGGTTTATTATTTCTGCTGATTTAGACCCCTGTTTTCCGCCAGTTCAAGTATGTCAAAATTGCTTGGAAGTGCGTAATGCTGGGCCGTTTTGCATAACAGATGAACCAGCTTTGCTCATCGCCACACCTGCGGAAGGCACTTGGGAAGGTCCAGGAATTGCTGATGCTAACGTGAATAGTTTCGACCCAGCGCTCGCTGGAGTTGGTGTTCACACCATTCGATTTGCGCCCACTGTGCCTTTGGCATGTGGATTAGATTCTATTCAAATTGTGGTCAGCGCCTGCGGTCAGCCCGAAGTTTGCTTGGATTCGGTTGGAAATTTCAATGTTTATAATGGCTCATACCCCTACACATGGCAGTTGCGGGATACCGTACTAGATTGCAGTGGATGTCCATTGGGCGTTTGTTTTCCGTTTATATGCCCGGGTGAAGAAGTGGTAGTTTGGAGTTCGTTTACGACTGGTTTTACGGCTGTTCCTCCAGGTTCGTGGCCTATTCGAGTGGTGGATGCATCCAACAGTATTGTATTGATTCAGTCGCTTGCAGATGTTACGCCTTGCGAACAAGCGTGCGAGCTTACAGTGGATGTTGTAGATGTGGTTTCGGTGTGTGTTGGAGAGACGAACGGTGCGGCAACAGCTGTGGCATCTGGCAACATTGGCAACGCCTCTTTTGTCTGGAATACCATCCCAGAACAAACCACTGCAACGGCAACTGGATTATCAGCTGGAAGCTATATTGTAAATGTGTCGGATGCATTTGGCTGCACCAATGCCGATACTGTTACTATTGTTGAATACCCTGCCGTGATAGCCTTTGCAGGTTCGGACACGGTAATTTGCTTGGGAGATACTATTCAGTTAACCGCATCTGGTGGTAGTTCATATCTATGGAACACGGGTGATTCGGTGGCGCAAATTTCAATTGCTCCAGTGGTTACCACGCAATTTGACGTACTTGTAATTGGTGAAGGTGCCTGCTCCGATTCGGCTGGGGTGTTGATAGTTGTTGACGAGCGCATTTGCCTTGGCATCGTGCCCAACGTATTTAATCCAGATACCGATTTTGAAGGCATAGAGGGCTTTTGTGCTATGGTGCATCAAAACAATACCTTTCAATTGCCTTGTTTGGAGTGGTATCCAGGCAATCGGATGCGCATTTTCGACAGATGGGGCCGAGAACGTTATGATGAAACCAATTATCATTTAAACCCATGGGATGGCGATGGGGCGAGTGATGGCGTGTATTATTTCGTTTTGGAGGTGCCGAATATTGAAGCACCGCTAAAA
>Ga0247843_1006408_pt1 | contig 15408 bp, 18 predicted proteins | sample LaCruzMarch2017__FD_192420 | JGI IMG/M metagenome (GOLD analysis project Ga0247843, IMG submission 192420) | Freshwater microbial communities from meromictic Lake La Cruz, Castile-La Mancha, Spain - LaCruzMarch2017_8m | ecosystem: Environmental > Aquatic > Freshwater > Lake | place: Spain... | reverse complement strand
CCGAATACATGGCAGCAGTCCTAATCCTTGAAGGCCCCCAAATAATAATTTCCTTGCATATCGGGGCGGGTCCATACATGGCAAATAAATCAACTTCTAAAAACCACTGCGTTTTTGAGTGAGCTATTAACGGCAGCTACCGAAAACAGGCTTTCAACCCCAAAGGCCATAATTTTGTCATAACAATCTGAATCACCGGCTTATCCATTGATTCCCAAGCGTTTGAAGAGCACTGTACAGATTTTTTGAGTCAGATTAAAATAGCGATATGATCAAAACTCTTATTTATTGTGCCGCCTTCATTTTAAGCGTCCCGTCCGCCGCCACTTCTTCAGACACTCCTCTTCCGATCCGCTTGGAAGAAACCACTCGGCTTGCAAAGTATTTTGCCAAACAACGAATCGAAACCAGCTCGCCTAAACCCAGCAAAGCAAGAGAGCTGATGGCTCAATTTTTGAGCGATCAGAAGGCCGGAACCCTCCCCCATGGCAGTCCCTCCGTAAAATTTTGCAGCCAAGTGTTTAAAGAAGCACTTCAAGACTCGCTTGTGCAAGATGCGAGTTTCTTCGTTCAACGCGCCAAGAGTGGTCCCGTCAAAAGCGATCCTGAGTCATTTCAAAAATTTAATATTCATTATATGAACAAGGATCTTCTTGACCCGAAGAAAGACCAAAGGAGATCGTGCTTCCTACCCAAGGGTGGCGCTATCGAAAAAGAACTCGCAAAAAGTGATTGCTGCGCCTATGCCTTATACTTGCGAAATTTAATGGATGCGGCGACAAGGCTCCTCCAGGATGCAGTAGGTATTTGTATGAATGTTTTACCCGACTTCTCAACCCCCGAGTCCACATCCTTGCATCAAAAGCATCAAAACTCCATGAATGAAATTGTTAAAGTGCAAGGCGAGATTAGGCAAGTTTCGTTGCATATCTACGGAGACTCTTCATTGGTGACACTCACAAAAAACGGATCAGAAAGTATGTGCGAATTTCTTATCTCTGGCGGGAACCATTAGCTTTATGGAACTGAAGGCTGAATATTTGAAGATTCATGAACGAGCATATTTAAAACTGCGCGAAAATGGGAAGCCGTCGTGGAGCGAAAGCCGGGATCTTCAGAATAGAATGGAGTTCTGCCAGAATATCTTTAGAGAAATCTGCCTGCATCCTGAGGCTGAAGTTTTGGTAATTGGGTGTGGAGATGGGGAGATATGCCTTTCGCTGGCCAATGCGGGATCCCGGGTTACCGGTTGGGATATTTCACCTGCTGCAATTGATTGGGCCACAGAAAAAGCACGCGATCGAGATATAAAAGCAAAATTTTATGAAAAAAATGTCTGTGAAAACTTCACATCTTCAAAATCTTACGACGTCGTTTTGGATGATCATTGTCTGCATTGCATTGTCGGAGAAGATCGCGCTACGGTTTTAAAAAATATTCGTCTACACTTGAAAGACCATGGTTATTTTATTCTACGAACGCATTGCGGGAACCCACCACCTACAATGAAGAAAGAAGTTTTAGACATGTGGGATCCGACTTCTAGATGTCAGATACACAAGGGCATTGCGGGTAGATATTTCGGATTAGAAATTGAAATCATCAAAGAAATTGAATCTGCGGGATTTTCTTTGCGACATAAAAAAGTGATTTCTGATACCGCGAATTGGCCGATGCTCGAAGCATTGTTTTGCTGTCGATGACTTTAGTTAGATTTCTCCTCCCTGCTCATTCAACTTAGGCATTAAATCAATTTCTCAAAACCACTGCGTTTTAGAGTTGGTTTTTTGTAAAATAAAAAAAAACTCGCGGTTTCGACCAGTTTGAGTGGAAAGGTTAAAAGTTAATTTGTAGTACCAGGTTGAACTTTGTCTGTTTCCAAAAACCTCTACCTCAGGAGAATCCTTGTTGATGGTTAAGGTAAGGCTATTTTTAAACAATGTGAGTCACCAATTATATTTGTAAATGTATGATTATATTTAGTTATTCTACTGTATTTACATTATAAAGTTAAAAATGCTATACTCTTTTCATGTTACAAGAAATCTTTGAAGCCTTAGATGAATGGGCAAAAGCAGCAAATCGCGAGAATCTTGATGAAGGGATGTTGCCGCTCGGAAAGTGTCTCATCCAAGTTGTTGGGCAAACTGCTTTACTTGAAGCGAAACTCGATCTCAATCTCGCGGTAACCGCAGACGTCGATGTTCATCAGCAACTTGAATACACGTTTCGAAAAAAATTTGAAGAACTTTTAAAAGAGCATGGCAAGTTTTTAGATCCGGTGGGTCACGAAGCTTGGATGCCTGATGAAACAAAATACAAGACGATATTTAAAGGTCGACATGTTGAGGGTGCTATTGCCGAGCCTGAGTTCGTACTGATTTCGAAGGCTTTAAAAGCACCTAAGCGAAATAGAGATCTGATTGCAGAATATCTTGCTGGTCGGCCAACAGATCTTTTCTATCAACTAGCAAAAAAATATAAAGTGCCTCTCGAAGGATTTGTAAAATGAAACGTGACGAAGTTGAAAAATTAGCGTGCAAGAGAGTTGAACAGCTGAAGGTACAATTTAACGACCCTCGTTATAAAAAGGTAATCGGTAAATTTGTTGCTGCGGGACTGCTTGAGCACAATAAAGTTACGGCTTATCGCGGGCACATAAATCTTGAAGAGACTCTTTGGGTCGGTGAAGTCGAGCCGCGAATTCTTGAACTTTTGCCTGCCGTGCTTTTACGTCGACCGAAATTAATTGAAATTCACGGTGAAATCCCTGAAGACTTGCGTTTGGTGATGGTTGATTTGCGTAAAGGAATCGCGAGAACTGAATTTCGGGGAATTCCCGCGTCTTCCTATCAACCTTGGGTTGAGCGAGTAGGGCGAAAGGCGGCGCCGCCATCGGTTTTAAAAACCTTTCGCTTTCAAAGCGAAGATGTCGCGCGTTTAAAGGAGATCAAGAAACGCACCGGTTGGAATGAAACTGAAATTATAAGGCAGGCTCTTCAAAAACTTTGATTTTTTGTTAAAGGAAATGGTGGCTTAATGAGTCCCTAATTAAAACTTTGTTCCCTGCTTGAAAAACTGATGACTGCACTGACTTCTGAACTTGATACCGAAGCTGATCCTCGTCTAAAGCGAAAGTCTTTTCAACACGTAGGAAAATTGATTTTGACTAAGTCCTATTTATCGTTCATGCATTCTGTTCCAAGGGCGTCTTCAAAATTTTCAATCACGCGCATCGATCTCGATATTGTGCTCTTTATACACACAGGGTAAATTCTTCTACGCCGCATTTTTTCGAGCTAATGCTAAATCAAATTCTGCTTGCATTCGTACCCACATAGCAGCTGAAGTCCCGATGACTTTTTCCAAAATGATTGCAAATTCAGGTGAGATCGCGCGCTTTCCGTTAACGATTTCGTTGATTTTTCGAGGTGAGCATTTAAGTTTTTGGGCAAGGGCCGTTTGATTAAGTCCCATTTGACTCATATAGACCTCTTGAAGGACAGTGCCAGGATGAAGAGGGTTGGGATTTTGAATCTGTTTCATAGCAATTACCCCTTATGGTAGTTAACAATCTTTACGTCAGAAAAATGATCATTATCAAATTTAAATATAATGCACCAAGGGAGCGAAATTGTGATGCTCCAATAGTGTTTTAAGTCGCCTTTTAATTTGTGAAGTCTGATATCAGGGGGTTGCCCCTGAATTTTTAAATCACTCATTAAATCAGTATTATACATAATGGTCATCAGGGCTTTAGCGCGCATCCAATGTTGCCTAGGCAACCCCTTTGACTCATTGTTTGCCCAGATTTCTTTAGCGGTTTTATTTCCAAGAGATGAAATCATGGTGCCTGAATACCTTTATACCGTATAGTGTAATAAACGGTCAAGGGATTTTTGTAGCGCTTGCGATAAGCGATGATGGTCTAAGGTCCAAGGTTAAAGGGACGCATGTCCCATTGTGACACGCCTTCACCCGAAAACGCTAGTTTTAATGCAATTTGCTTAAAAAGCTCAGTATGTAGCCAATAAAATTTCTTTTGTTGAGCATACGACTCGCGAAGAGAGGAATTTCCAAGTTAGACTGCCTAGCGACAACACAGTGCTTGAAATTGTGCTGGGCCCTTTAACAAAAAAGGCATTCAACGATATCAATCGATATTTTAGCAGCCAATCAAAACCAGTATATCTTGAGCAAAAACAATATCGACTGGTGGAATTTTTGCCCCCTCTCTTTCAAGCGCTCGAGGGATGGCAATTTTCTCCAATTTTGGAATCTTATGAATGGCCTCATATCCCTCAAGAGGATGTTGACAATGGAAGCGTTGAAATTGCCGATTTAGCGCGCTTTTCGAATAACAAAACCCCCGTTGCCACTCTTATTAATTGCTGGACGACAGCCTACGAAATTCTTCGCAACTGGAAAACTCCTGGACACAGTACTGAAGTCGACATCACTTGGTTAAGTAGAACGACCGCAACAACGATCTTGACTCAAGAAAAAATGACTCGCCTCAAGACCAGCGAAAAACTAAAATTTGGTGACTTACTCGTCTTCTCTGACTTTAGCGATGACACTGCAGTTTGACTGGGAAACTGGGTTTGGAGGAAATTTAAAGCCTGAATTTTTTCCTTATCGTCTGCCATCGATTGGTCTTTAAGAAAAAGATGGCCAATTTACTTTAGATAACAACAATCCGTTATTTAAAAACTTTATTCGCCCCCAAATCGTTTCACGATAAAAACGGGGCGGGGATTATGATTGCCATGGTTCAATTCACGAGGGCGATTTTCGATTCCAGTTGCGGCTTCACTTGTAATTTGCAGACTCAAACCTAAAGTTTCTTAAGTCTATATTTAGGATGGCTTTTTGCCCATGCCCACGCTTGTTTATTCCCCTTTTTAATCAGGTAGCCCAGTGCATCTTCAAATCTTTTCGTCACCTGGAGGAACTCTGCGAGTTCCAAAATTTTATTAAAATCACTTGCCCCTTTTTCAATAGCCCAATCTAATACCTCTAGATGTTCATTATAAATTCCACTGAAAGCGACATCGTCAAAATCTTTTGCCCCTTTTGCTACCAACAAGTTTAAAGCATCGAAATGCTTTCCTGAAGCTGCGCTTGACGCATAACTTTCAAGTTCATTTGCGCCACGGTCCAATGCCCATGCTAATAACTGGCAATTTCCTGATAAAGCTGCAGAATTTGCTAAATTGTTAAAATCAAACTTATCTTTTTGAATCGTATAAATATACCTAACCATATTTACCTGATTTTGCATTAAGGCCCTGTTTACAAGGTCGCACCAGCTAAGTTCGTCCAAGTAGTATGATTTTCTTACCGCGCACTCCAATAGCCGCTCATCTTGCTTCTCTACGCCTGATCGAATCAGCTCAAACAATTCGTCAAAAGGCAAAAATTTAAATTTTTCAATTTCTTCTAAATCATCTTTTTTAATGAGATTCATTATGTAGTCTGAATCACAGTCTTCAGGTTTACTGTAGTCAATTTTCATAGCCATCCCTTCGTATAGTGATACTACGATACATTAAATATGTACCCTGAAAAGGGATCCATCGGGGCGCACTGCAGTCATTTTAGCTGTGACTCTGCAAAATGCAAATTTGTGGCGGTCATTTCACAAAACCACTGCATATTAGATTTTGCTTTTGTGAATTTTTAAAAGAAAGCTCGCGTTTTCGATTCCGAATGCAATTTTTTTTATATTGGATTGTTGGACAAGCTTTGGGTTGAAATTATAAGATGGATAAATGTCATGCAGCTGCACCTCTGACCACGCGCGTTTTAGCAGCCATACTCTAGACCCTATTCGAAACGTTGATTCTAGTTATGATGAAATCTGGTTTATGAAATGTGATGGATGTGGAGCTATATGGCTCCGTGTCCTTTTCGAGGCTCCACATTTCTCTAAAAGCGGACACTGGTATGATGTCCTGATGCCACGAGAATTCAATCCGCAGGGATTTGAAGGCACCAAGGAAACCGTTGAATCCGTTTGTTCAAAGTCTTTAACGATTTTTACAGGAGGATCTCTCTTTGACGGAAAGGTTCAACCCCATACTGGATTGATAAAACGGCTAGTATAGAATCCCAAATTAATATTTTGTTCCCCGTGCGTTTAACTTAATGGCAAATAAATCAATTTCTCAAAATCACTGCGTTTTAGAGTTAGTTTTTGTGAATGTTGGCGCAAAAAATGTGAATCTCGCGGACTGAAGCTATTTTTTAATCATTTGCATTTCGACGTCATTGGCCATTTTTTTTTGATGATTTGTAGTGGGCTACGGAATAAGTCGTATACCTATGGGAGAGGCAACAGTAACCTGCCTCCAAAGTTCTCCCGTAACAACTTCAGTATCTTCATCCCAAGAATTCGGAAGTGAGACTTCATAAACCCCAGCGGGAACTTTCTCGCCAGTTTGCAAACTAACTTGCTCGCGACATCGGTTGAAAAAATAGTCTTTTACGTCTTCAAGATTTTTCCAAACGCTTCCGAGTGGAATCTTCGTATATCCTCATTCATTTGCTTTATCGTACATTTCACGGTTGCCTAAGGTATAGGCGATTTCCATTGTGAGAATTTGGGATCGCGATTTAAGAAGTCAAGTTACGAGAGCATATACCTTGAGACGCGTTTTTATGGCGAGGTCTGTTTCGTTGACATCGCAAAAGATGAACCACTGAGGCTATTTTCAAGCTCTTGAGATTTTACAATTCGTTGCTCAGGTTTTCTGCGTACTGATTAGTTCGTGGACTAGAGAAAAAAATTACAAATTTAAAAGTGAATTTAAGCAAGATTCCAGTTTCCGATAGTCAGGACGCACATTGGTTTTTAATCCTGAATAGGCGTTTTCGAATACAGACTCATATGAGAAGTCATTTGGGAAATCTAATTTCAGACTTACAATTTTTCTTTGATCGCCTGTAATTTCACCGAAGTCACTCGGCTCCCATTTGAAATCATAATACGGAATTCCCGATGGAAGGGCCAACCAAATATCCTTGTTTTCGCCAGTGAAACAGTCATTGCAGAAAGTCAAATGTAAGCCTTTTTTTAGCCACCCATCTTGAGCTGGAATAAAGTATTTACCCTGTGGTCCCTGACTCATATCGAAATTTGCTTTCCAAATCGTATTCCACTCTATTTTGAGTTGGTCATTGCTTTGGGAACTTGTAAAACCGTGAAGGAATCGTCTTTCGACATCGATATACTCAGAGTAGAAATCCTCGATTTGGGCTTTCGCCGGTAAATTGATTTGATCGACCATCGCATTAATACAAATTTTGGTTTGAGAGTTTAAATCACCAACAGTGAGAGTGGATGCATTGGAAGACGAAACAGATGCAGACATATAAGTTAAAAGAATCACACTAAATATCTTCATAAAAATCTCCTTGTATATAAGTTTCTGGCCGGCAACGATTGGATATCCGCTTCTGCTCATCGATTCTACAAACGTTTTCTAAAAATGTAGCTTTCGGTGACGTACACCTTGTCACTTCCAGATATATGCGAGATATTTAATTGAATCATGTTTGGGTTCCAAATGATCAATTCGCGAACCCCTTTATAGTGGGGAATATTGTCATTTTTAAAAACAATTCGATTTCCATTTTTTGTTCCGAAGTGATCAGAGTATTGGGAGTTCATGCTGGTAGCATTTTTCCAAACAAACTGATTGTCGCCAAGGTCAATAATTGTGGCATTTTTTAGCGGATAGCTTTCTTGATCTTGGCTAAATTGTGTCTCACTTTCTTCGACGCTTAAAATCGTCCGATCCCAAACACCCTCATTGACGTTAGGGATTGAGAAAGATTCAGCCAATGCTCCAAATGAGGGAATTGTAAAAACGACTGATAATAAGATTCTTTGAAGTAACATTTTTTATTCTCCTTGGTCCAACGAGCTTTTTCTTTAACGAGTACCTGCGTCCTACGAAATGCAATTTCATCACAATCTAACTCCTTTGGCAGAATAGGTGTGTTTAAAAGTAGCTTCAAATCAACGAAAACTATTGCGTCTGACCCGACCTTCAAGTTACACAGAATTCATGAAAATTATTATTTGGGCAATGACGAGTTTTATTTCCATCCGTGCCAGTGCTTACCCGCTGACTTTTGAGGCGACGCCATTTTTAGGCAGTAGCTTGATTCGTCCCAATGATACAGAAAAACACACTATGATTCTCATGCTTCATGGAAGCGAAGGTGGCTCTCGACGCAATCTATCTGGTGAGGCAAATCTTTTAGCTAGTATGGGTTACGGGGTAATGACCTATTGTTATTTCGATTGCAATCGTGGCCTCACGGGCCCCAGACAAACATTGCAAAACGTAGAGTTAACTCAAGTGCAGTCTGCGATCGGCTGGCTTCGCCAAAACACATTTAGCAATGGTAAAGTCGTGGTCTATGGCTTTTCCCGTGGTGCGGAACTGACGATGATTATAGGCAGCTTAGCATTCACGCAGGAAAATTATCCAAGTGCGCTCATCGCCCATAGTCCTAGCGACGTTTACAACGGAGCTTACAACTGGGATTGGAATGAACCCGCTTGTTGGATTTGTAAACTTGGCGAAGGCCAATGTACAGAAAACTCAAAGCAGTCTGACTACCGTTGGAACCCAAGTTGTAATCCAGAAAACGATATCAACAAATTCGATTTTTCTAAAAGCGCCTGGCTATTAAGCGGCATTAACATTGCGAGCGGGGTTTCCATCGAAATTGAAAAGTATGCTGGGCCCATGATGATCACCGTTGGTACTAAAGACAAGGTATGGCCATATGAACAAACTCAGCGCTTGGAGGCAAAATTAAAAAAGTTCGGACGCACTCCAGAAGTGACCTATTTCGATGGTGCAGATCACGGATTTTTCGGTGTAGACGAAATGAAACGCCGAGATTTGGTGCTGGATTTTTTAAAACGAGTTCCTTGATTGAGCCATGACCAAAATGAAAAAAGTATTACTCATTTTGGCGTTGGTCATTGTTGGTAGTCTTTTGTACCAACTTGTACTCTATTCTCAAAAGGTCTCAAAGTGCTCTTCGATTTATGATGGATGTTGGGATCGACTGCAAAACACATGCGTGATTGGACGAGAACGGCAGGTTGATAAACCAGAATACTGTGCAGTTGAAGAATTCAATAAATAGATAAACACTTGTTAAAATTTTGGTCCCTGCTCGTTTGACTTAGGCCTTAAATCAATTTCTCAAAACCACTCGGTTTTAGAGTTAGATTTTTTTAATTTTTAAAAAAGCAGTTATCCGAGAGTCTTTTGACCTCGTTCACTTTTGGACTTCTTAAAGCACCTTGCTAATCATTTGATACAAGTCTGTATTGGATCGAATAATCGGGGAGCGAGCCCGTTCTTCTTTCTGATTCCTTGATGATCTGGTGTGGACTCCGCTCGTGTAATTTATGTGGAGTGGGGGCAAGGGTGCTATCAAAGGGGTTGATCCATCGTATTTTTCCGAGTTTCATCCATTTTTCGATATCAAAATCCCAGGAGTTGTTTATAGTTTTAAAAAAGTTCCAGTCGCCGGTTGGAGCTAAGCTCATCTCCTCGCCGGAGGGCCAAGACGATGTCAATTGTCCACGTTTGTTTTCCTTGTCTGAGAAATAGGCAAGGAAATAGGTCACGTAGCCATTCTCAAGAGTGATGCTCGATATCACCATGATCATGTTGGGAAGTTCCAAAATTCTTGGAATGACATAAGGAACTTCTGGCCCAACGAAGGCTTTGTGACGGCCACCCGCTGGTGGAAGTTCCTGTAAATTTAAAGCACCCTTCAGCATTCGGTATGTTGTTGGGCGAGATTGTCCTTCGTAAATTATTCTGGTTCGCTTCATCCACCAAAAACCATCCACTCCTACTGGGTCGAAGGCAAGAACCAGTGGCTCCCCTGTAAAAGGGCACTCGGAAACTTTCATGCGTGGAATGATGCGGGTATATTCCTTGATGCATTCTTCCATTTTGTCGGCAATTTTTTGTTTGGATCCATAGGATGTTCCCTTACGGGTCATTGTTCTTTGCTGAGCAGTTTTATGAGATGAATTCACACGCTTTGATTTTGGCGTCATATACGCATTCCGCAACTCTTCGTATCGTGCGAGAATCTCTTCGCGTTTTTCTTTATTGAATTTTGGAATCAACATTGTCCGGGATTCTAACTTATGAGCCGTCTTCTGTCAGTTATAGACTACGCCTCTTCGTTTAGACGTTTGTTTCATCCGCTTGAGATAATTACTTCATAACTATGGAATCGCGATCGACCCAATAGGAATTAGAAATCAAGACAGGCGATTTCCCCATTATGAGAGTATAATAATAAGAGGCACCTCCGACCATTCCGAAGTCTGCAATGGCAATCTCAACACCTTTTTGATTTTTTTCAATTTTAATTTCGAAATTTTTTGAATACCCCTTCTGTTGAGAAAGAATTATTTTTGCCTGAGATAAGGTCAAAACTTCATTTGTTAGTTTTTTAAAAATGACATACCTTGATTCAAGAGGTGGATTTTCGACCATTATCCCTGTGTGTTTTGCAAACTCGCCAATATAGATCTCACAACTCTTAGAAAAAATTAAGTTCTCTGCCCAGTTGCTATAGATAGGTTTAAAGGGAATGAGTCCCTTTTTTATTTTAAAATCAGAAAACTTAAATGGTTCTGAAACTACCAAATCCAACTCAATAGTTGCATCAAGTTCAATCTCTATATGTCTTCTGTTATCTGATTCCATAGGTAATTGTTTCTCCTGCGCAAAAACTAGAATTTTCCCCACAAACAATACTGTCAGTAAAAAAATTGGCCATATTTTTTGCATTTATATTGAAGAATACTATTCGATTAACTGAAGAATTCCTAGTCCGTGGGCTTTCTGAATTCCCAAATTTTCATTTTTTCGAGTCAAACAAAATCGGGTCTCATGAGAATCATTACTTATCAATTTTGCTTGTTTTGATTTTTGGTGAGAATAATGCGCAGTCCATGACAAACGAAAACAAATTGGTTTTAATTGCATCCTTTCATCAATTGAGTCCCGCTCAGTTTCTTGTATCATTTCTAGAATCAAATGGAATCCATACCCAAATTTTTAATGAAATGACTCTTGGGCTTGATCCGTGGCGAGGAATCGCAGTTCCTGCTGATGTCATGGTTAAAGAATCGCATCTAATGCAGGCTCAATTGTTTCTTAAGGAGTTCGAAAGCGCTGAGGGAGTGTAGGGGGAGGTCACCGTGTTTCGCCTTCATCTGTTTTTTTTAGGCATTGGATAAGAACCGCGATTTTTAGAATGCCGATGTTACTCTGAAGCCGTCCACAAATTCATCACTTGGTTTTTTTATTAACTCAGCCCAGCTTAAGTCGGGAGCGTTTTTCACGAATTCATCAACAATCCAGTAGCCGAGTGAGTATCCAAACCAAAGAGGAATTCTGAGATCTTCCGAGCCAAAGAAATAGGCCGGCGCTTCGGGCGTCATGCCATCTTTTTTCCACCACGGAGTAATTTGAGGTAAAATGCCTGAGCCTCTGCAAATTACTAATTAGCATCAATTCCGCACATTCCGCGTAACTTGCAAATTTAAGTGAAATACCATAAAAGTCCCGCGTGACTGCCCTAATCACCCTCTCTTTGGACTTCATTCGGATATGTTTTTTACTAATGACTCCAAAAGGCAAATTAAAACTCTTGGCTGAAATGCTTTTGATCAGGCAGCAGCTCGTTCTCGTCAGACGCAAACAAAATCGAGCGCCAAATCTCACAACTCTTGACCGAATCGGTTTTGCGGTGACTTCACTTTTTATAAAATCTTCGCGACTTCCTAAGCTATCGATCGTTGTTGCGCATTCTACTATTTTGCAATTCCATAAGGCGCTGGTGAATCGTAAGTATTCTCACCTTTTTTCAAATCAAAACAGAAAGCCAGGTCCAACGGGGCCAAGCCCTGAACTTATTAAAATTGTTGTTGAGATAAAACAGAAAAATCCAAAATATGGCTGCATTCGAATCGCGCTTTTAGTGACTCAACTCACCGATTTAAAAATTGATGAATTTTTAGTTCGAAGAATTCTGAGAAAACATTATCGCTTTGCAGGTGGCAATGGTCCGTCTTGGTTAAGCTTAATCGGCAGTGCAAAAAATATTCTTTGGTCAGTAGACTTTTTTAGATGCGAATCTATTTTACTTAAGTCCCATTGGATTATGATTGCCATGGATCAATTCACAAGGGCGATTGTTGGGATTGCAGTACATTTAGGAAGTCTCGATGGACCAACAATTTGTAGAATGTTCAGTGAAATTCATCATTCCAAGAAATTGCCAAAATATTTGAGTACCGACAACGATCCCCTTTTTAAATATTTTCTCTGGCGAGCGCATCTTCGGATTCATGAGATCGCCGAATTAAAGTCAGTTCCCGAAACACCGAGGTCACATCCGTACATTGAGCGACTTATCGGAACTGTCAGACGAGAATTCTTAGACGATCAGCTTTTCTGGAATTAGCGCGATCTCACTCGTCGTTTGAAAAATTTCGCTGAATACGAATTTGCAGAGTCACAGCTTCGTCTTTGCCCATTACCCACAGACTTTTAAGGAATGACTTCGACACTCTTTAATTCTGGAGAACACCACGTTGCGCCTGATCCATAATCACAATTCGAAGCGTTGCTGTTGTCGCTCGACAGAATCGCGCGATACTGAAGATAACGTTGGCTCGTGAGTTGCGATAAAGCACCGCTAAAACAGCTGAACATCAAACTTGGTGACGTCTGTAGCACAAGATTGGTGGCGCTACAGTTGTTGACATCAAAGTTATAGGGTTTTCTGTTGTGAGTTTCTGAGAAATAGCTTTCGCGAGTATTGCTTGCCCCAGTCCATGCCGGATTGTCAGAGCAATCTGCCGTGGTACAACTTCGAACTTGATACAAAATGTTATTAGATCCTCTACGATGAAGCTGATGGATTTCACTGACATGCAGCGCGCGCGACCAGATGGCTGTTTCATCGATGAAGCCGGAAAATTCCAATCGAATAATTCCATTATCGTCTCTCATGGCACCCACAACCATTCCTGTAGTCGGATCCCCAAATGTCCCAGTTCCAGTGTAAGTTGCAGTCCCAAATGCTTGGCCATCAACATAAAACGTAATAAGGTTCCCCGAAGTCACTGTCACAGCAACGTGCAGCCAACGATTTAAGTGAGAGTTCGTCAGAGCCGTTGAATCATATATCGTCGTGGTTCCTGAGGCATTAGCTGTTAAACTTAATTTTTGATTTTTGATTGCAAAATAGTACACGCAATCTGAGACACATTTTCCAACAATAACACCGATAGAGGAGTCTAGATAAGGAAAGGACTCCATATAAATCCATGAAGAGATTGTTAACGGAGGTCCCGTGAGTACACCCATGTTGCTCCCCTGTTCAGTCAAAAGAATTTCATCGTTTCGATCGAAATTTGCAGACTGTTGGCCCAACTTGCTGAAGCTGTTAACAGCCGCCTTACCCCAGCCGTTTCCAATGTAAGTTAAGTTTTCACCCGAAACTTCTTCTTTGCGCCCAGCCCCCTCAAATTGAAACAATGAAACCAGCGATTGGGATAAATTGTTATCGCTTGTTGATCCAGTAGATCCAAGCAAAGATGAATAATCTGATGACGACTCGCTATCGGCGATTGTCACACTTCCGCTAGCATTTGCATCGGCAGGAATTTCTTTTCCGAATGGCAAAGTGCTGATCCACTTAAGGCCGCTCCAGCTATTGGAAGCACCGTAGTCCATCACTCGCGACTCTATTTGCCCCGAAAATTTTGGAACTTGGCGCTGATAGATATGCCGGATCTCCGCCTCCGTGAGTTTTTTGTTCCAAATGGCAAGATCGTCAATTTTTCCGTGGATGTGGTGAGATCCACCATTGTTGTTTCCTAAATAAATTGAATGAGTGGTGCCAGTTAAAGGGATGCTAGCATCATCAGCATAGTCAAGATATCCATTCATATAAATTTCCAGTTTATTGTCAGAAGTTTTATGCGTACCTACCACATGTGTCCACTTTCCCTGAACCGTGCCACTCACTCCAGCGGTGTTATCTCCATCATCTATCTGAAACCAATATCCCGCATTGTTTGCAAGTTGAGTAAATTGAATCCAAGTTGAATCAGTTATAAAGAATAATGGAATTTTACTTTGCGAAGGAGCTGAATCAACGTAGTGCCAAAATGAAATCGAAATTTCAGATGAACTGTTGAAGTTTATGGGTAGATTTCCACTTAAATAATCGTCGACCCCATCAAAAGATGCGGCCCCACTTCCTAACTTCATATTGGTAGAAGAAAATGTGGCTCCATTGTAGGCGGTTAAGGTGCTCGATCCTCGGGATGGCGCAAGCGATCCATTAAACTTCCAATAGTGCACGAGGCTGTCCCATTGCGGAGTCCACGTGGAATCAAGCTCAGAGCAATTTGTATAAACCGTTTCCCCTTCACTCATATTGCCATCGCAATCAGTGTCTGCTGCAAGAATTAACTTGTCGGCATTCCATTGAAGCCCCACTTTTGAAGCTCCGCCAAATCCTGTGGCATTATTATTTGAATCCACATAATTTTCGCTCACTCCTAGCGATACTTGAGCCGTTGCAGTTTTGGAAAACGAGTTCGTCACTGTCAGCTCAAAAGTTGTTGTGCTGAGTAAGCTCAATAACTCACCACTCAGTACACAGGTTTGTGAGTTGAGGGTCAACCCGCTTGGAAGCGTTCCTCCGCTTGAGATCTCGCAATTAGTGATACTTGCTCCCTCGCCCGCATCCAACTCGGTTGGGGCTAAGTTTATACTTTGTCCACGAGCTCCACTCAAAGAACTGACCCCGCTAAAACTGATCGTGGGATTGGGTTCTGATGCGGGCTGATCATCGTCAGCCGGCGGCGAATCATCAACTAATCCTGGAGTATGTCCTGCGTCGGCTTGTGAGTTGCGTCCACCTAAGGGATTGCATGCACTGACTCCCAAAATAAGCATTTGAGAAACTAGGAAGATTTTCCAGTTTACGCAACTCATGTTTTGACTCCTTTTACGTTCAGCCTAGGGATCTCTGCTACAGGGCAGGGTACCCACAGAATAACAAGCGCGTGGCAATTGAAGTGTGAAAAAATTTTAAACCTTGAATTGTTAAGATCGTGATACCTCCAGAAGCACTTGATTTTTGATTAAAATCAAATATTTTGTGCTTCATAACAAAGGCATTTTTTAGATTGAGAAATCCCAGTCCATTGCAAATCGTAAATGCCTATCTGAAAAGTACCTGTTCGGTCTTGGGCTGGGCTTTGACGCAGGCCCCAAGGGCTCTGAAGAACATGGTGTCTGGGTCGTGACGCCGGTTAAATCG
>Ga0247843_1006405_pt1 | contig 15415 bp, 19 predicted proteins | sample LaCruzMarch2017__FD_192420 | JGI IMG/M metagenome (GOLD analysis project Ga0247843, IMG submission 192420) | Freshwater microbial communities from meromictic Lake La Cruz, Castile-La Mancha, Spain - LaCruzMarch2017_8m | ecosystem: Environmental > Aquatic > Freshwater > Lake | place: Spain... | reverse complement strand
GTTGAATGTAGATACTGCAAGATTTTTCTCCTCGCAAAATTTACGTATACTCAGACCACTAGTCTGCCATTGCTGACATAAACTTACCTTTTCATCCCAATTTTTTAACGTCTTTGATTCCTCAATCATCTTTTGTCTCCTAGATTTATTTTATTTCAGAGACAAGATAACAGATAATTTTTTTTAAAATTAGGTGGGATTATTGGGGGGATACAGAAGAACGCCACCATAAGGGACATCGACAACGTTTTGAAAGCTCGGCGACACAGCCTGGAATCCGCCGATACTTGTTGCAATTCGAGCCAGCGTATTTGTCGCACCCACGCCGAAGGAAGCTGTATTGTCCTGTGCACTTCGTTCAGTTTTGGTGGTCGTTGATACCGATAGTTCAGGTGGGTTGATTAAGTCTTTTTTTTATTGCATGGCGAAGCCTGCCTGCACCAATAGCTTTACTGAGCGTGTTTTTTTAGGCGCATAAAATCCACTGATCCCATGTGTTCGATAAGTTTTGACGGCACGTTTCACGCTGACAAGTGTTACGCCAAAGGCTCTTGCAATGTCCGCTTGAGTCGCATTGCCATTGACATAAAACTGACTTGTGATCATTCGAAAGGCTTGCAGATCATGCTCGTCATGTGAAAAAACGGGCATGCACCCATTAAAATAAGTGATTTTCCCGCCTTCATTTTTAAAGGCTAGTTCAACTGTGATATGAACGCAATCTGCTGGAAAAATGGGTAATTGAATCTGGGGCATAAGTACATCAATAGGAATGAAATAGGTGGCATTCTAACATATTAGGGTCAATTTTAAATCCATTGTCGATATGCTGTGAAATTAAAAATACACCAGAGGAAATTCAATAAATAGTATATTTTCAATTAGATAGGTTGGTCGTCATCCTTGAAGTGAATTGATGGGATCAGGTGCTCTGACGTTATATTACATTTTTTTGTGCGTGTTCCGAATTATTTTTATTATTTTAGATTTTAGTGAAAGCTCACGAAATTATTGGTGATTGCCAATAATGGGGCTGGCCGAATACTTACTATTTTTAATTTTCAACTCATTGATTAAAAATAATTTTTTTAAATCACGATCAAAGATGGGTTAAAATTAACCAAATCATTTTTTATGTTCTATAATTACACAATAAACTATTGGAGTGATCATGAAAAAAATGATATTGCTGATGTTTTTTTGTGTTTTACCGGGATTTGGGTTTGCTGCCTACACGACACTTAACGGTGTGGTGTTATACAATTGTATCCCAAGTATCGATGTAGAGAGTGTGACATATTGTAAATCACGACAGATTATTAAAATGAATTCGAATTCTGATGATTTAAATTAGAGCATCCATTTAAATAGTTTATGTTGCCAACGTCTGAGGTGCTGTTCTATTTGACAGGTTAGAATGATCGATTCACCAAAACCCATATCCCATATGAAATTTTTAATCAGATGATGATGTTGCATCAGCTCAATAAGCTCATTACGACCGTGGGGGTTCTTTTTGATGATAAGAAGCCAATTTCCAGCAGCTTGCAAAATTAAAGGTTTGTGGCCGAAAACTTGGGTGATGATATTTTTAAAATCAGCGATATCGGCATGTTGGGTTAAGTTTAATGCTAATATTCCATTTTCAGCAATAGCATGATAACTGTTCTCGAAAAAATCACTATTTCGGCATTCACTTGGAAATCCAAAGTGGTCTCCTAAATCGATGATGAGATGATCAAATTTCTTCGTATTTTTTTGTAAAAAAATATCAGCGGACTCACAGATGATTTTCACTTTTTCATGTTCTTGAATATAAAAAAATTGCTGGGCGATTTTTATCATTTCAGGGTATTTTTCTACAGCAGTTAACTCAATTTTTGAATCATGTAAAGCATGAATTGCACCACCACCTCCCAAACCAAGTAGGCATATGGGGCCTGGCTGTAATCGCGTGAAAGTGAGAAGGGGGGCGAGATAGGGAAGAAGGGTTTTCTTGGGTTTTTTGATATTGATCATGGTTTGGATATAGAGATCATTAAATAAGATCCACCGATAATCTCCATATTGGTAGACATAGATATCATTTGACGTTTTATAGATGCATTTTCTTTTGATTTTGGATTGATATTTTAATAAATTCATTGGGTTATAGTTTGTCTATCATTAAATCATGTTATGTTATTCATATGACAAGTTCAACTGAATCAATAACCATGAATACAATAAATTTAATTGGTTATGCTAGTGGCATTGCTGCTAATGACAAGCAATGTGGTTTAGGGCCGCAATATTTATTAGAGCATCATAAGATTTTTACTGATCTCAATTTAATTCCAGAATGGAAATATATGGAGTATCTAGAATCATCACGTTGTGGATTGGATGTATGGAATGATATCAGTGACACATTAAAAAAATTAGCGCAAGATGTGATGCAAGTCGTGTCTCAAACCACACCATTTGCCGTGATTGGTGGTGATCATAGTATGGCAATTGCTACCTGGCAGGCCATCATGGCGTATTATCAGTCGATGGGGTCAATCGGTTTATTATGGATCGATGCGCATATGGACTCAAATACCCCACAATCATCATTAAGTAAAAATGTCCATGGAATGCCTGTGTCGCATTTATTGGGTTTGTGGGATAATCCATTATTAAATTTTGATTTTCTCCCTAAAACATTATTAAAACCAGAGCATCTTTGTCTGGTCGGTATTCGTAGTTATGAAAACCCAGAATACGAGTATTTAAAAAAACGTGGTGTACGGATTTTTTTTATGGAAGATATTGAGAAACGTGGTTTGGATGAGGTGTTATCTGAGGCTTTTGATTGTCTTTATCAATTAACGGATAACATAGGCATGAGTATCGACCTCGATGCTTTTGATCCGCGTTTTTGTCCAGGTGTTGGGTGTCGGGAATCTAATGGAATTGACTTCCCTGCCTTTATAAAATTTTTTAGTGAATTTTTTTATAAGGATTGGATAGCACTCGAGATTGCAGAGTTTAATCCGGTGAGAGATGAATGTGATAAGACAGCTAAATCAATTGCAGAGTTGATAAGAGCTGCATATTTTTAAAAAAGTATAGGCATGATTTTAAAACAACTAATTGAAAACACTGTGCATTCCAGTTGGCAAGCCATTTTGATGTCTGCCATAACAAAAATGGATGCTCTATATCTGAAAACATTCGAGCAACAGGATGATTGGATTCCAGCAAGAATAAATTTATTCAACGCCTTTCGCCAACCTAAAGAGCAAGTGCGCTATGTGATGTTAGGTGAGTCACCATATCCCAGAGCCCAGTCTGCCAATGGCTATGCTTTCTGGGATGCACAGGTTCGTGAACTATGGTCTGAAAAGGGCTTAAGTAAGGCTGTTAATCGCGCAACATCACTTCGTAATTTCATAAAAATGTTATTACACGCAGAAGGGTTATTGGCATCGCCTTTTTCCGCTCAAGACATTGCCCTATTATCCAAACAGGGTTTAATATTAAATATCGATGCGTTATTTAATAAACTACTGTCGCATGGATTTTTGCTACTCAATGCAAGCCTCATCTGGTCTAATGATCTTCCCGTTCGATATCATGCGAGACATTGGCAACCTTTTATTCATGCAATCTTTGAAAGTCTAGAACATCAGGAGTTAAAGTATCTCTTGTTTGGTAAAATCGCTGAAAAATTTAAATATTTACCTCAGCAATATTGTTTGATTACAGAACATCCGTATGTGTTATCATTTATAGAAAATCCCGCTGTATTGGATTTTTTTAAGCCTTTATCCCTATTGAGAGTTTAGCTATGTCATCCAATCCATTTCAAGAGTTTGCATCCACCTGGTGGGATACCGAAGGTCCTTTTCGGACTCTTCATGATATTAACCCTGTGCGTTTGGATTATATTCAAAAACATCATCGGCTATCGCAGCAACAAGTTTTAGATTTAGGCTGTGGTGGTGGAATTCTTTCAGAAGCATTGACAAAAGAGGGCGCGCAAGTCACAGGCGTTGATATTGAACCCAAGCTCATAGAAGTAGCAAAGTTACATGCACAATCATCAAATCTATCCATAGACTATCAAGCACTTGCAATTGAAGCATTTGAGCATCCTGGTTTTGATATGATTGTATGTATGGAAATGCTTGAACATGTCAAAGATCCCTCTGGCATCCTAAAACAATGTGCGCGGTTGATGAAACCGGGTGCCCACTTGTTTTTATCAACCATTAACAGGACCCTTAAAGCATATTTTGAGTTAATTTTAATGGGGGAATATGTTTTAAAGCTGTTGCCCAGACAAACCCATGACTACCAGATGTTTATCAAACCCAGTGAGATGCATGCGTATTTAACTGCAAGTGGCTTAGAATTGGTCGATATTAAGGGAATGTCCTATTATCCTTTCACACGTCAAGCAAAACTCATCCAGTCTGTTGATGTCAATTATATGATGTGCATCAAGAAACAATAGGGCAGAGTTACTCTGCCGCTTGGTTTTTTCGGGCTAACTTTTGTTGCAGACGTTCGTAAGCATATTGTGCTTGTTCTTTATTGACCACATCGACAGCTTGACCAAATAAATCGATACGTATCTGATTTTCAGTTTGACAAGTTAAATAAGGGGCAGAGGCGCTATAATGCTGTATCGCTTGTTTAATCTCTTGCTTGCTAAACTCAGGGTTTTTCAGGCTATCGTAAAAACGATAAATTTCTTCGAGAATGCCAATTTTCAATGGCTTGATCTCTTTGGGCTTTTTAGAAAAGGCGCTGGGGAAAAAAGTAATAAGCCATTCTAAAGTATTTAAATAATCTGATTTTGTAAATGTGTTTGCAACAGTCATAAGTCAATTCAATGTGAATATCTATTCTGAATCATAACATTGATAGCATATAAAATAAATGCAGGAATAATAGCAATATTACCGAACATTCCGTCCAGTTTGTTTCGTTAAAATACTTTTTTTGATAATATAGCTCGAAATTTTAAATACGCATTTAGATTAATAGGTTTTGGTTATTGGAGCATCAAAATAACAGAAGATGAATGAAAGCGTTTGATGAAACAAATTAAATCAAATCGACTTGAAAAGTTAATATCACCTTAAAATTACCCAACCATAATTCATTAGAGGCAACCAAATAGGAGCTCAATACATTTTGTACACCTTCGGATATTCAACAGATTCGTAGAATAGATGCTGGTCACGATAAGATAACAGTTTTAAGCTATCGATTGCTGCTAGACGCAGCACATAAAGTTGAGTCTGTACTTTCGCCAGCCCTAAAATCTTTGGTGGTTACATTGCTACAACGGCATGGCGATGAAGTCTAATAGTTGACTACGGCCTCTGTGTGTCCTATAGTACCACGTAAGTATTTTGTCAAAAGAAAAAGCGTTCATGGACAATATTAAGTATTTCGAGTGGGATGAGGACAAAAATAAAAAGTTGATAGTCGAAAGGGGTATTGGTTTTGAAGAGATTATAGTAGCTATCCAACATGGACATTTATTAGGGGTAACTAAAGGTAAAAATTTAAAATATGCTCATCAGCAAATTTTTGTAGTTTTTGTAGAGGGTTATACCTACGCAGTACTTTTTGTAGAGCAGGAAGATAAAATTTTTCTTAAAACAATTTATCCTTCAAGGCTTTTACATAAAAAATATCATAGGGGGCATGTAAAATGAAAAAAAAGACACTTATTCACAAAGATGATGAAATGATTGCTGCTTTAGAGTCTGGTGGGTATGAGGCGGTTGAAGATGAGGCGTCGGAAATTCAACGATACACAAAAATTTTCCGAGAAAGTGGAAATAAAGTTAAACGTGTCAACATACGAATGACTGAGCAAGATGTTGAAAAAGCTCAGGCAATAGCACTACGTGAAGGCATTCCCTATGCCACACTCCTTACAAATATTTTACATCGTTACCTTACAGGCCGATTGAAAGACAGTCGTGATCCGGCCTGAATTTTTAAATTATCTATACAATTGATTCGACTAAATGCCCGTTAGCTTAAAAATCCTTTGTGGACACATTGCTGCAAACAAAGAACTACAATCCGAATGTTGCAGGAAAGCGCATAGCTATAGCACCTGTGATGGCCTCCTTTAGGATGTCTGCTGTTTATCTAAAGATACTCTGTGTCGTTGGATAGCGAGGACACTGGGCCTATAGTTATCGATTGTTATATCATTGAAGGTAGTTAGCTTAGATGATGGGATATATCAAACATGTTTGGCTTTTTTTCTATTGTAATGAATCGAACAATGGATATTTTTATAACCGCCTGAAAATAGCATGTATCTCATTGTTTGAGGTGTTTTTTTCAGATATAGCGATTAAATTGAGCTTTGATCGTAGGCAATCAATGACTAAAAGCATTTTTTTAAACTTTACTTTTTCGTCAAAAAAAGGTATAATGGAGTTTTTTTGTGTCTCCGATTGGCTTGAGATGGAACTTTAAGATTATATATACGGATAGATCCTAGCTCAGAGAAAAACAGAGAGGTTTTATGAATTTCAGAACAACTTTTAATATCTTATTGGTTAGTCTAACGTTAATTTTCGCTCCCAGCATTTTCGCATATTCTTTATTACCGAATATTTCAGGTTTGTATCAAAAATTACATTTTAGTGCTCCAGGTCTCCAACAGGGTGCTTTAAAATCGGCATTGCATGCGTATTTAACCGCGAATTCTCGACATTTGGTGCGCAAACCTATTTTGACAGTCATCGATTATTCATTGCCTTCATCAACTCAACGTATGTGGGTTTTTGATATGCAACGTCAAAAATTATTATTAAATACCTATGTTGCCCATGGTCAGAACTCAGGCATGGCTGTCGCTAACCGTTTTTCTAATTACCCATCCAGCAAATCAAGCAGCCTGGGAACTTATATCACTCAAAATGTTTACTCAGGTCATAATGGCCTATCGTTAAATTTACAAGGACTCGAAAAAGGTTTTAATGATAACGCTTTGAGTCGTCGTGTCGTTATTCATGGCGCATGGTATATGGAACCTTCATTTATCCATTCAACGGGACGTGCTGGTCGGAGTTGGGGCTGTCCTGCTGTTGCACAGTCTATTGCTTCAAGTTTGATTCAGTCTATTAAAGGTGGCTCGGTAGTATTTGCATATTATCCCGATTTTCGCTATTTACATTCCTCCAGTTATGCTTAAATTGATCCAGAGGGTTTAAGCTCTGGATATTTTTATTTTTCTTCTTATGCTTTTTTTTTTATGATATGGTTTATAATTAAAATGTAAGTTAGTATTTTGCTAATAAGTTAAGGAGAACGATGTGTATAAAAGAGTTTTATATGCAACAGATTTTGATGAAATAGGTGTAAGAGCTGCTCACCGTGCAAAACAACTTGCCAAAGAAAATCAAGCGCAGTTGTTTTTAGTGCATGTGGTCGAGCCTATACCTGCTTATGCGTATCCTGGTTTTGCCGGTTTTGCTGAAGTAGAGCTCTCTATACGAGAACAGGCCGAAAAAGAGTTGAAAACGCTAGCTGCGCAATTGAATGTCGATGAGAAACATTGTATTCTGGCTTTTGGTTCAATCAAACATGAAGTGTTAAGATTGGCGAAGGAGTATGAGATCGATCTGATTGTATCGGGCAGCCATGGTAAACATGGTTTGGCGATACTGCTGGGTTCTACAGCAGATGCAATTTTGCATGGCGCTCATTGTGATATGTTAATTGTAAGGCCACCTAAAGCGAATGAATAATCGTATATAGTGGTTTTAAATGAGGTGCTAATAAGCACCTTTTTTATTTTATAAATTTAAGATAATTAAATGCAGATATTTAAATTGGCCAGTGATGCGCCTGATTATAAAGCGGGTTGTGTGCTCACGATTGGTAACTTCGATGGTGTGCATTTAGGGCACCAGAGTATGCTCGGGTATTTATTAAATATAGCCAGGCCTAAATCTGCTGCTGTGATGGTTATGTTATTTGAGCCACAACCAAAAGAGTATTTGAATCGTGAAACACCACCTGTACGTTTATTTAGCTTGCGAGAAAAGCTCTGGGCGTTGCAGCGTTTAGGCGTGCATTATGTGGCATGCGTCAGATTTGATCATGTTTTTTCAAAATTAACCCCAGCCCTTTTTTTTACTGACTATGTATTGAAAAAATGTTACGCCAGTCATGTGGTGGTGGGGGAAGACTTTTATTTTGGGCATGGGCGTCAAGGTAGTGCGCAAAGTATGCAAGTGATGGCATTAAACGCAGGCATCCCTTTCGATATTTATAATATTCATCGTGTGAATGAACTCAAAATCTCATCAACCTTGGTACGAGACCATTTGTCCAAGGCGCTCTTTGATAAGGTTGAACAATGCCTAGGGCAACCGTATTTTATCATTGGCCGGGTAGGGTATGGACAACAGTTGGGGCGGCAACTTGGAGCTCCTACTGCAAACATTGCATTACGGCATCACCAATCAACCCTTAATGGTGTTTTTTGTGTTAGAATAGTTAGTTGTCGAACGAGCCAACAATGGCATGGTGTAGCCAATATTGGCTTTAAACCCACAGTAGGTGGGAATAAGCGAATGTTAGAAGCCCATCTATTTGATTTTCAAGGCTCATTATATACTGATTTTTTACAAGTATTTTTTTTGCACAAACTGAGAAGTGAAAAAAAATTTTCAAGCATCGAGGAACTTAAAAAGCAAATACATCAAGACATTTGCATGGCCAAACAACTTTGTGAACATTAAGATTTTTTACTGGAATTGAATATGTCAGATTATAAAACAAGCTTAAATTTACCTTCTACTGATTTTCCAATGCGGGCATCTTTGCCGACACGTGAACCTCAAACATTAAAAAAATGGCAAGACGATAACCTTTATCAAGCCATTCGAAAGGCACGAGCAGGTGCTCCGCAATTTGTTCTTCATGATGGGCCTCCATATGCCAATGGCCATTTACATTGCGGTCATGCTTTAAATAAATTTTTAAAAGACATGATTGTTAAAGCTAAAACATTGAGTGGTTTTGATGCCAACTTTGTACCAGGCTGGGATTGTCATGGGTTGCCTATTGAATTGAATGTTGAAAAAAAAATAGGCCGTGCTGGTGATAAAGTATCGGCAAAAGAGTTTCGTGATGCTTGTGCGAAATATGCAAAAGAACAAATGGCGATTCAGTCTCAAGAGTTTCAACGTTTGGGTGTGGTGGGTGATTTTCAAAATCCCTATGCCACCATGCGTTATTCATATGAAGCCTCTGTAGTCAGAGCATTAGGTAAAATTCTAGAACAAGGCCATTTACAACAAGGCTTTAAACCTGTGCATTGGTGTGTAGCTTGTGCATCAGCGCTTGCTGAAGCAGAAGTAGAATATGAGGATAAAACATCTTCTGCCATTGATGTCGCTTTTAAACTGGTTGACCCCAAGTCTTTGAATATCGATTTTGAAGTTATCATTCCTATTTGGACGACGACACCATGGACTTTGCCAGCCAATGAGGCGGTGTGTTTGCATCCCGATCATCTCTATGATTTAGTTCTGGTCGAACAACAGGTGTATGTCGTAGCTAAAGAATTGGTTGAAGGTTTTTTAACACGTATTCAAGCAAAGTCTCACCGCATTTTAGATAGTGTTGCGGGTCGTCATTTTGAACACCAACATCTACAACACCCATGGCTTGATAAACTAGTGCCGGTGATTTTAGGCGCGCATGTGACCATGGATACCGGAACCGGTTGTGTGCACACCGCACCCTCACATGGTCCAGAAGACTATGTGATTGGTTGTCAGTATCAGCTACCCATTGACAATCTTTTAAAGCCCAATGGTACCTTTGTCGATGGACTTGAACATATTGGGGGGGTTTCAGTTTGGAAAGCCAATCCCATAATTATTGAAGTTTTATCAACACATCAAAAACTTTTATCCCATCAACCTTTATTACACAGCTATCCCCACTGCTGGCGGCATAAAACAGCACTAATTTTCATGGCAACACCGCAGTGGTTTGTGATGATGGATACGGCTGGATTAAGAGAAAAACTTTTAGCCGAACTTGATAAAGTCGATTGGTTGCCGCAGTGGGGTCAAAATCGCATGCGTTTGATGATTGAGTCACGTCCAGATTGGTGTTTGTCAAGACAGCGTTCCTGGGGAACACCGATGACGTTGTTTGTTCATAAAGAGACACAGCTTCTACATCCTAATAGTCTAGAACTGATTGAAAAAGTTGCTCAAAAAATTGAGCTGAATGGTTTAGAGGCTTGGTTTTCGATGGATGCGACTGAACTTTTGGGAGAGGATGCGGCGTACTACGACAAAGTGACGCATACTTTAGATGTCTGGTTTGATTCAGGTGTTTCCCATTATGCCGTACTTGCCCAGGGTGAGTATGGTTTACATACGCCTGCTGATATGTATTTAGAAGGTTCCGATCAATATCGGGGTTGGTTTAATTCTTCATTGACAACTGCAGTTGCCATGGGCTTTCCTGCGCCGTATAGTGCATTATTGATTCATGGATTTACCGTTGATGGTGAAGGAAAGAAACTGTCTAAATCCAAAGGCAACTATGTGGAGCTCAATACCTTAATTGCCCAACAAGGTGCTGATATTCTCAGACTATGGGCCTCTTCAACGGATTACCGTTATGAGGTGAGCATTTCTGAGGAAATCCTACAGCGCACCTCGGATGCCTATCGACGGATCCGTAATACTGCACGCTTTTTGTTGTCCAATCTATTTGATTATAATCACGCAGAACATGCCGTAGCCTTGGAGGATATGGTTGAGTTAGATGCCTATATATTGAAAAAAACCCATGAATTGCAACAAGAGTTATTGTCGGCTTATGAGACCTATCAGTTCCACAATGTCTATCAAAAGATATTACACTTTTGTGCCATTGACTTGGGTAGTTTCTATCTGGATATTATTAAGGATAGGCAATATACGCTTCCTAAAAATAGTCTCGGACGACGTTCATGTCAAACGGCTATGTATCAAATAATTCAGGCCTTAACACGCTGGCTTGCACCTATTTTATCGTTTACAGCGGAAGAAATTTTTCAGCATATTCCGCAACATGATGGTCAAAGTGTTTTTACAGCGCTTTGGTATGATAAGATTCCCCATGGACGAGAGATTAACATTGACGTCTGGGAAAAACTTCAGGTGTTAAGAGATGAAGTGAATAAGGCATTAGAACTTCAAAGACAAAACAAGGTCATTGGCTCAGGTTTGGAGGCCCATGTTCATTTGCATGTGAACACCAAGGACATGTCTTGGCTGAATGCTTATAAGGATGAACTTAAATTTTTCTTCATTACTTCTGCATGCACAATTCATCTTGGCGAAGATGTTGATATCAAAATCTCAATTGACGCCATTGGCGATGAAAAATGTCAGCGTTGTTGGCATCGTCATCCAAGCGTTGGATCTCATTCAGAACTGTGTCATCGTTGTGTCGACAATATGGCTGGAAAAGATGAAATACGAGTTAAAGTATGAAAAAAATCTATCTTCCCTTGATTGCTCTTAGTGTCATTTTATTGGATCAACTCACAAAATTTGCTGCTCTTAATACACTTGGGAGCGGCTTTGTGGCCCATGTATTGCCGGGTTTGAATTTTAGTTTGGCGTTTAATCGAGGAGTGGCCTTTAGTTTTTTTTATGATACAGGCGCACAATCCCCATGGTTTTTAATTGCCATGACCTCGGTATTAAGTGTCGTAATATTGGTGATGTTGTTAAACACTCCTCCCGATAAAAAGTATCAACAGATCACCTTGGCTATGATATTGGGTGGTGCACTTAGCAATATTTTTGACAGGATTTATTATAAAGCGGTGATTGATTTTATCGATGTCTATCTGGGAATACATCATTGGCCTGTGTTTAATGTGGCAGATTCAGCTATTTGTTTAGGGGCATTTTTTTTAATCTGGAATGGGCTGCAGGATAAATCATGAAATTTTATATTGTATCGATTTGGCTTTTATTTCTCACAAGCATTTTTGGGGTGTCACAAGCGGATGAGATTAGTCATGACACTCAGTTGGCCTGGTCACAGCTCACCTGTGACTCAAAAAAACTTGAACCGTTTCTGGAACACTTGCCGAAAGGTGCCGACCTTCATTGTCATGTAAGTGGGGCGGTTTCTACAGAAATACTGATAAAGCTTGCAGCATCCAATCCGTATTGTATTGATGCAGATTTTAATTTAACCATGATGCAACACAATCATTGCAGCACGGGAGAGCCGACAGTTGTTTTTTTTCAAGAAGAGAAACATCGTCAACAAGCTTTGAAAGCATGGTCGATTGAGCAATTTGCTGCCAATGACAATGAAGATAAAAAAACACACTTTTTTAATAGTTTTGCTAAGTTTGAGATTCTGGTCAAACAACATCAACCAGAGATCATCGCTAATGTGGTTCAAGTAGCCCATGAACAAAATATTCAATATCTAGAACTGATGTTGTCATTGTTAGAAGACAAGCCTAACTATACTCAATTAAAGATGTCTGATGATATCAAACTTTCTCAAATTAAAACTGTTTTAGCTTATCCTAAGGTTAGAAAATTTGTCTCAAAAAATATTGTTTATTTTAAAAATCTAAAATCTAAAGTTAAAGAGATTACACCACTTTCAGCTCAAGATGTAGTATTGGCCTGGATTTTAGAAATCAAACGCAATCAACCGTTTGATCAGTTCTGTTTAGATGCGATTCAAGCGTTTGAAATCGCCAATCAAGTGTCTGATATTGCCGCAATAAATCTTGTACAACCTGAATATGCTGAGTATTCTACGCAAGATTATGTTAAACAAATGCAATGGCTTAAAGTACTTAAAACGCATTATCCACAAATAAAGCTGGTTTTACATGCAGGAGAAATGCCAAAAGACATTAAGAACGCGCATATTAAACAAGCTATGTTAATTGCAAAACCGCTTCGCATTGGTCATGGAACGGATATTGAGAACGAAGTCGGTTATCTCTCAACCTTAAAACTGATGAGAAAAAAACATATTGCAGTAGAAGTTAATCTAACCAGTAATGATGATGTGTTTGGAGTCAAAGGTTCACACCATCCCTTACATCTTTTTATGATGAGCAAAGTTCCTGTGGTGCTTTCTTCTGACGATCCTGGTATCTCTCGCAATAAATTAAGTCATGAATATTGGCGAGCGGCGCATGAGCATGAGTTCAGTTTGCAACAATTGTTGCAAGTCGATAGAAATAGCTTGAGTTATAGTTTATTGCCAGGACAATCGATATGGAAAAATAATGAGTGTTTAACGCCAGTGAAAGCCTGTCGTGACTTTCATTCTAAAAGCTGTATTACTTTTATTGCACACAACCCCAAAGCCTATCAACAATGGCTTTTGGAGAAGCGTTTAGCGCAGTATATTAAAGAAAATTTAAGAGAAGGCATAGCATGAAAGATGAGAATCACTTAATTTGGATTGATCTTGAAATGACAGGATTGGTGCCCAAGGACAATCAAATTATCGAAATTGCAACTGTGGTTACTGATAAAGAGTTGAACATACTAGCAAACGGGCCGGTGTTTGCTATACAAACCGAGTCTAGGGCATTAGAGGCGATGGATGACTGGAATCAAACCCATCATCGTGCCTCGGGCTTGTATCAAAGAGTTTTAAATAGCAGAGTCTCTTGTGGGAAAGCAGAAGAGATGACCATTTCCTTTTTAAAATGTTTTGTGGATGCCGGAGTCTCTCCTATGTGTGGAAATACCATTAGCATGGATAGACAATTTTTAAATGTTCATATGCCAAAATTAGCAGCATTTTTCCATTATCGTCAAATTGATGTTTCAACTTTAAAAGAGTTGACGAAACGTTGGTATCCACAGGCACCAAAATTTGAGAAAAGTAGTCAGCACCTTGCAATCCATGATATCTATGACTCAATACAAGAATTAGAGTTTTATCGACAACATTTTTTTAGGAATATTTAAGTCATGCAACGAGAACGTTTAGAATTGCCCAATGGCGCTAATAAATTGTTATTACATTCATGTTGTGCACCGTGTTCAGGTGAAGTGATGGAAGCATTAATCGCCTCAGACATTGATTTCACTATTTTTTTCTATAATCCCAATATTCATCCGTTACAAGAATACGAGATTCGAAAAAATGAGAATATTAAATTTGCTAATCAACACAATATTCCATTTGTCGATGCAGATTATGATAAGGATGCTTGGTTTGAGCGAGCCAAAGGCATGGAATTAGAGCCTGAACGTGGCATACGTTGTTCAATGTGCTTCGATATGCGTTTTGAACGAACCGCTTTATATGCTTTTGAGCAGGGGTTTCCTGTCATATCAAGCTCTTTGGGTATTTCTCGTTGGAAGGATATGAATCAAATTAATACCTCTGGTGTCAAGGCAGCCTCACATTATCCCAATATTGAATATTGGACCTATAATTGGCGTAAAAATGGTGGCTCAGAACGGATGTATCACATTGCTAAACGTGAAGAGTTCTATAAACAAGAATATTGTGGTTGCGTGTATTCAATGCGCGATACCAATCAATGGCGAAAAGACACAGGGCGGGAACGAATTAAAATTGGCGTTGAATACTATTCTCCAAAAAAAGACGAGATTCAGTGATTTTTTTATTCAATAAAATCATCAATGAGCTGTGATGCAATACTATGCCTGTTGCTTGGTCGACCGGGTGGAACCATCCTGCTGATTCCAACTCAGTTTGACAAACTTCAATCTCACCTGACGCATATTCAGCAGTAAAACCCAACATCAGTGCATTGGGGAATGGTCAAGGTTGAGAATTAAAATATTGCACTTGTTTGATACGGATACCTACTTCCTCCATAACCTCACGATGCACAGCTCGTTCAACTGATTCCCCCAGGCTCTACAAATCCCGCAATAAGTCCGTAAACATCAGGTAGAACTGGTCAAGTCCAATTTTAGCTATAAATTCCCATTTATCCGTCCTATCGAGTTAGACGTTTAATTTTTCATTTTGTTTATTTCAATTACTTTTGTTTTAGCTTATTTTTTTTCTATTAACCACTCATTAAATTCATCTATATCCAAATACCGTCTTGTTACCCACTGCTCATTTATTTCTACCAATAAAGCGCCAATAAGCCTTAAAGCCGAGTCATCATTGGGGAAAATGCGTATTACACTAGTGCGTCTTTTCACTTCCCCATTCAATCTCTCCTGCATATTTGTTATTCTGAGGCGCTTACGATATTTATCCGGCAATGTCATCACCGCCATTGCATCTTCAAGAAAGGCTGTTAACAGGGTTCAAAACCCGCTTATAAATGGCGCAGGGCGTCGGTTATATCGGGCGCTTGTAAAACTAATTTTGCTTTTTCTGCAACGTCCTTGCGGTGTCG
>Ga0247843_1006403_pt1 | contig 15418 bp, 16 predicted proteins | sample LaCruzMarch2017__FD_192420 | JGI IMG/M metagenome (GOLD analysis project Ga0247843, IMG submission 192420) | Freshwater microbial communities from meromictic Lake La Cruz, Castile-La Mancha, Spain - LaCruzMarch2017_8m | ecosystem: Environmental > Aquatic > Freshwater > Lake | place: Spain... | reverse complement strand
TCAAGCTGTCACTTTTGAATAAAGCTCCAACCATTGCTGTTGCCACACCTGATGAGTCTGAATCCGACAATGACGAGTCTAATTCTGACGATGATGAGTCTGATTCCGACGATGACGAGTCTGATTCCGACGATGACGAGTCTGATTCCGACGACGATGAGCCTGATTCCGACGATGACGAGTCTGATTCCGACGAGAGTCAATGTATGACTAGATAAATGTAGAATTATCAGAACTAGTCCCATCTATTCGCTTCAGAAAGCAATTCCCGTCCACACAAAATTTCAGGGTCATGCTGAGATTACTGAAGATGACGAAATCATGATTGGCAATTCGCCTATTGTACCAGTTGTCATCAACTACAACGATACCGCGCGGAATTACGACTCTACTTGGATGCCGGTAAGGTCGGGTATGTATCGATTGAATGTCATTTATCAATTTCATCATATCTTTGGATCTCCTTTTCTAGTGAAGATAAAGCCCGGCGCCACTAGTGCTTCTGAAAGCATTGCAAAAGAAGGTTATGGAAATTGTCTACAAAACATAAATTGGTTGTGCCCAGGAGGTACCTCTCACGGGATGGCTGGTATGGATTCAATCTTTTATATCGAGACATATGATCTCTATCGCAACCGGCGGGATGTTGGGGGCGATGATTGGAACATTGTTTTGAGTTCATTGAGTTCCTCACAGTACAGCATCGGCAGGATACACGACTTCCTCAATGGAACACACAGAGCTGCGGTGACTCCTATTATCTCCGGTCCGAAGGAGTTGCACATCACTCTGAATGGCGTTCACATCAAAGGCTCACCGTTTCGATTTGACGTTACTCACGGCTTAGTTGACGGTGCGTCATCGTATGTGGTTGACGAGAATCATGTCATGACGATGACTGCCATGTCGGAGAATACCTTTCAGCTCAAGGCAACTGATGAATACGGTAATATTGCCATCTATTGCGGTGTCCACCCCTTTGAAGCTAATGTGATCGTCGAAGCTGAATTTGTTGACAACGACAAAACTCGAGTCCATTACGTCGGTGCAGGGCTTTATGAAGTCTCGATTTACATGCTGCGTTCGGGTCAAAGAAGTATTAGAATCAAGATAAATGGTTCTGAAGTTCAACGCTCTCCTTTCAATGTGACTGTCCTTCCTGGGCCATTCGCTGCACCATTTACCTCCGCTAGCGGTGCGGGACTGTCACTAGTCACTGCTGGAAAAGAGGTAGAGTTTGTTATACAAGAGAAAGACCTTGGAGGCAACAATAAAGGGGAATACAATGCACAGTTCAATGTGTTTCTCCAGCTTGTGGGTAGTGTCAATCCAAGTGTAGAATTGGGTAGTATAGCGTACGTCGGTAATGGACAGCATTTAGTGAAATACACATGTCTCGTTAGCGGCGAATACATTTTATCAGTCCATGAAGTGCACATTTACATTTCAACCTAATCTGACACCTCTCGCATGTATATTTTTATATAGGATATTGATCGCCTGTTGCTGCAATTATTTTGGACATCGAAGCAAACAAAACAAGGAGTAATACAAAACTTGTTTAGTTCGCTGGCGCCGATTCGCGGCTCTCCATTCAATCTAACTGTTATATAGTCATAATGTACGCCCATGATAAATATATATTCGCATTGTCACTGATCTACCTTGAAGCCAAGACCTGTATGTTAGGTGACATTCTCATTTGTTTTGATTATTGCACGAACACAAGCGTCTCTTGCTTCACTACTCATCTTGGCGCAAGAATTATAGTAGGCTATCAAAGTTGAGTCGATCTGAGCCCTACTGATAAAACATATTGTTCAAATTCTATTTGCAAATGATACATGGCTTCATAATTCCCAGCTGACGCAGCAATCATCCAATGCTTCAAATCTTGTTCCACGTTTCCAGATTTATACTCCATGTTTCCGGTTGCATCTTGCCCCGTCATGTCCTGCCATAGCTGCGACCTCGAAGTGGAACTTGGCCTTCTTCAAATTTTCCACCTTCTAATAAATGATACCCAATTTAGAATGAGCCTTACTATAACCAAGGTCCACTCCACTGACATAGTAAATAGTTCGATTGCCTTAATATGATCCTGTTGAAAACCGTTTAATCCGTGGTGATAAGAATTAGCCAGCATACCAATCGCAACAGGATCATTCACCGCCACCCGCTTCATTTATATCTTCAACATCATCTTCAGCTTTCATGCTAACTCGGTCTGAATTGCAAAAGGGTCTTCATGCAACACGAAATATAAAGTTTGAGGGATTCATCCTTAACCGTCCCAATCCCTCATTTATAGCAATCACGAAATCATGGATTGGTGGTACGGAAGATTGAGTCGCAGGTTGACGCGACGCACAGGCATTGGTAGAAAACATATGGGACAATCCTCCTTGGCCGGAGGGTCTTTGACAAGCGCCTCATCGTGTAGATATCTGGCACTTAGCATTCGTCTTTTAGGTGTTTTGGCCACGATTCTTCTAAAATTGGCGTTTGACCTTCATCCCCGCCAAATGAAAAAAACATCTGGCAAAGACACCACGCTTCTGATCAACGTGGGCGTGTTGTTTGTGTTTATCTAGTAGTGGTCGGTGTGTGTTGAACCTACTAGAGACTCTCGCTACTAAACAATGTCCAACGATCAAACTGACCTAGCAGTGGTAAAGAAGAAACGTATAATGTCAACCGATTCTCTCCTCCTCCTCCAGCAGCAGGAAGATGAGAAGAAATCCAAAGTTAATTCGCCGGGACTAGCTGGATTGAGTGCCTCTACATCACATCGATCGCTTGCTCAATTGAGTCTTCATACCCAAGACGACAAAGACACGGAGGAAGGGGGGGGGTCGTCGGTAAAAAATCTCTCGGGCGGGACGGAGGGGAATCTGAGCACGCGTGCCGTATCAGAGGATGGATTACTCCTCGAGGCAGCTGCCGCAGGTGGTGGGAATAATAATAGATCTCAATCGTCCTCCGAGGATGAATCATTCGATGATCGATTCTCATCGGGGGAGAATAGTCGAACGGGCACACCCTCTGGTAATTGGGGTTGGTTTGAGGATGTACATGCCAGCACTCAGACGGACGGTGGACCGTTCTTATTTGCAAATACTACTGCTGCCAACAAATCTGATACTGATACTACAGGAAGTAGTGGTAACAATATTAATATTAAGGGCAAGGACAGGGGGGTGAAATTGTCGAACAATACTAATAATTACAATAAGAGAGGAGGAGGAGGAGGAGGGGGGACAAAGAGTAAGGGATTGTTTGATGAACTTATGCAAAATATGTTATCTATTGTACCTCCACAACATCATCAGCAGCAGAGACAGGGTGAGTAATCTTTGTTTGTTTTTGCTTCATGTAGTGATGTTGTCCTCGTCATTCATCCCACAAACGCAAACATGTTTGTTTATCCTGACGCGAATTATATCTCTCACACACACATTCCCTCCATATGTCATTTCCGTTCCTTTACCCCAAATACAAATCCACGCAACCACCACCTATAATTATTTCTACTATATATATATAATATATGTATATATATAATATATGTATATATATAATATATGTATATATATATATATATAGAAGATAATACCATGGCAGTAACTGCACCAACATATGTCCTCGAGGAATCATTATCAAGTCAAAAATTATGGAAACAAACGGCGGGGAATCGTCCACCTCAACCAGTCGAAGAACGTGCGTACTTTGAACAAATGTGGGCACAAAACTTTGCTCGATCAAGCGTCAAGTATGAAATACCGGTAGAGGTACTGACTGCGTCGACGCCTATATCTATATCACCATTTAACGATGAACGTTTTATGGATGACGAGAATATATCTAATTATAATTTGGCGGGTACATTCCACAATGTTGAGGATACGACGGGGGGAGGTAAAGGCGGTGGTGATCATGACGCAGACTGTATCGCAGAAGCAGCGTTGAATCAACGTCGGCAACAACATCAACAACAGCAACGCTTTAGTAGTAATGGTGCCGTTCACATGTACTTTGATCCGAATCGGCCAAAGGAATATAATCTTAAGACACTGGGTCCTCATCATCATCATCATACACTTGTGAATAAGAAGGTTAATAATGTCAATGGTGAGAATACTATGACTGTACTTGTACGGGGGGATAATGTCTTTGGTACAACAGTTAGTAAGAGTTTTCAACGAGTGAATGAACATGGTGAACAGACTAATGGGATTGATACTGTTAGTATATCAATTGCTAGTTATCGTGTTGTTGAGGTAAGAACATTTGCTGTCCTACTCGATTGGGTCCCATATTGCTTTTCATTATAAATTTCTTTCTTACCACTTTGCAATTCCATATCATATCCCCTTACATCTAAGTCGAAGAAACACGGCAAGTATGCACAGTACCTTGTTATCTTCTGCGATGGCAACTTTCGTAATACCATTGGAGTATGGAAGCGATACTCGGACTTTTCTGAACTTAGTCGTAAGGTAACACAGGGTGAAAAGAGTTGTGCGACAGTAGTTACCGGATTAAGTCCATTGAGTGTGGATAGTGATGATCAGGATGATACTCCTCCTGAGATATTACCCAATGCCATAACAAGTTGGAGGCTACTTAAGAAGCGACAACGCTGGTATCGTTGTCTGGATGCAAATTACCTCTCACTGAAGGTATTTTTGCTTGAACGATTCCTACATGATATACTATTTGAAAGCTCCAATCCGCAAATATTACGTGATTTTGTAAGTGTGAACTCGTCTGAGTCAAGCAAGTTGAATACCAAGGGCTGAACGAGCCTGTACATACACATGCAAACCATTTGTCCAAATTGTTGCGTGTCCCATGAGGGTACCATGATGCTGTCTTGTTGAGTATTAAGCAATGACAAATAGAGAAGTTTAGTTTAGTGAGAAGTTTTATTCATGCTCTGCTGATCAAGTACATTAATCGAATCGATTTGCTCCTTGGGAATGCTACGTGCCTCCAATTCCTTACGACACAATCGCAATAATTCATTGTAGCTCTTTGTAGCATTGAAGACGGAAATGTGTAGCTTCTCCAAATCCAAATTAGTTCGATGGATAAAATCTTGCGTGGTTGAGAGAAGGGCATCAGACCTGGCTTTGTCAATGCCAGCAGTACCAAGGGTGTGCTGCAGGTGACGATGAATAATCGAACTGGAGTTCTCCTTGTCAGCAAGCTCAGCACGAAGCAATTTAGCCTTGGCTTCTTCCGTGGCGACTGCAACCCTAGTAACGTCTTCCTCCGACGCAGCTTGAAAGTCACTCCTTTCGAATGTTGCGACGTACTTCTCTTGCAATAACTTGTACTTCTTTTTTGCCTCTACGATTGCCTTGCGGGCTGCCGCAAGCCGTAGCTTCGTGCCCTGGAGTGACGTAGCATTCTTCTCCTTGTCCCGAGTTTGAGTTGCCAAAGTTTTGACCATTTCCATGGTTTTTGTGAGTTCGTCTCCGCACTTCTCGTTACTCTTTTTTACATGCTGACTCTCAGCTTCATGCTCGATCGCTACTCTCTTCAGCCTTCGTACCTCGGCCTCGAGATCTTCAATATCGATCTCTTGCTGCCTCTCAACGCCGTAATAATACGTTCGCATCTCCTCACAACGATGATTATGCGTCTCTGTCAGATTCTTCTCGTGCATTTCTTTCCTATCGTTATTGAATTTCAATTGAGCAGCCCTTCTCGAAACGAGCTCGTGTATGAGCTCCAGGTATTGGTCCTCACATCTCTGCTCGAACAACTTCACATCCACGTCGAGCTTTGTTTTAGCATGTTCGAGTTCCGCATCACTCGCTTGCTTCAAGACTGCCATCTCTTTTGCCTTTTGCTCTTCCAATCCGACCAATTCGTTTGTCATGTTCTCCTTGAGTCCCTCGATGGTCTGAACGTACTTGACATGACCCGAGTTTGCATCCATCATCTTCGTTTCATTTTGTTCGAGGGTCTCCTTCAACTTATTATCGTGACAATACTTGACGAAGCTCGCCTTTTGTTTGTAGACGTTCAACTCCGATGCATTGCTCTCCTCCGCATTCTCGATCTCTATTTCCTTCTTCTCGATGAGTAGATCCAGCTCGCGTATCTCCTCCCTCGTCCCGTCCCAGAAGGATTGGATTGAGGCATGCTCAGCCTGTGCCTTGTTGCGACAGCTCCTCGCCGAGTCTAGGTCTCTCTCGTACTGAGCGACCAAGGACTTGAGTTCCTCAACCGACTTACCGTCCAACTCCGATGGCTTCTCCGGGTCCTTCTGGGGGACATTCTTCTTCGGCGGCGGCGGCATGACAAAATAAAAATCTTAAGGGAGAGTTTGAAATTAATATTGGCTTTTATATTGTTTTGTATTCTTGCCAGATCCACATTTAGCGGCTGCAAAGTCGTAAATTGGCACAGTCGATTATAGTTGCGGGTGGACGCGAGGTACAAGATATTAAATTTACTGGGCATAGGAACGAAGCCAATAATGGGACAGTCTTCCTTATCCGGAGAGTCCTTGAACAGCGCCTCGCCCGCGTATTTCGGCAGCACGTCGTTTGCATTCTTTTTTATGTTTTGGCCAATGATTCCTCTGACAATTGGTGTTACAATACCTGACGAGCATACACGATATCCATGAGACTGACGCCCCCCTGATTTACGCAATCGGCACAGCAGACGACGTTGATCAGTTCATCCCACAGACATTGAGGGGCTCCTCATAGATGTTTCCCGCCTTTGTTGTGGGAAACTCATCCGTGTTCGGTACCATAATCGCTCAGACCACGATCAGACTGGTGCTGTTTCCTTCAACAATGAAGCTAAAAATGTCATATTTAGGCTTCGCCGCCACGACACTCCTATCGACTGCAATGCGAATAGTCGCAGTATCGGCCTCTTCTTCTCGTTCTACTGCCGTGTCATTATCCATCGTAACTACCAATGATAGAGGAGCATTCTTGAATACTGCACGACGACGGCAACGACGATGGCAACGTAACACGTCGTCCTCGTCATTGCCATCGTCGTCACTACGACCCATACGCGTTATTTCTACGGCAGTAACGAAGACTGTTAATATCATCCCTCGCTCGAGCGGTGACATGCGTTTGTTTTTTTCTTCCACGGAAACAACAGCAACGACACAACGCGTTGACGAGGAGGCTGCGAATATTAGTACCGCCTCCGATGACGATAACGCAATGGCGGCAATGTCCAATCTACGGTCGTCGTTTTTAACGATAATGCGCGATCGTGGCTACTTACATCAATGTACCGACCTGACCGCCCTGGACGAATTATTATTCGTCAATCAACAACAACAAACGACGTCATCAACTACAACGACAACTGCTGCACCGTCATCATCGGGTGTAATATCGGCATATCTGGGGTTTGATGCCACGGCCGACTCGCTCCACGTTGGCTCTCTGTTACAGATCATGATACTCCGCATATATCAACGGTGTGGACATCGGCCCATAGTGCTCATAGGCGGAGGAACGAGTAAGGTGGGCGATCCGACGGGGAAGGATACGAGTCGACGATTATTGACGAATGATGATATTGCGAGTAACATCGCGGGTATATCGACGGTATTTCGTAAATTTCTAACCTTTCGAGATACTACTGCTAATCGTGATGATGATGGTGATGCGACGACGAAGGAGAAGGAAGGTAGCAGTAGTAGTAGCGATGCTATCATGGTCAACAATGATGATTGGTTATCGTCACTCCATTACCTACAATTCTTACGTGACTACGGGACGCATTTTACAATTAACCGCATGTTGAACTTTGAATCCGTCAAACAACGTCTAGATCGCGAGGCACCATTTACATTCCTCGAATTTAATTACATGATACTACAGGCATATGATTTTTTAGAATTAAGTCGTCGACACGGTGCCGTGTTACAACTGGGGGGGAGCGATCAATGGGGGAATATGATATCGGGCGTCGAATTGGGTCGACGCGTCGATTCGACCAGGTTATATGCACTAACGGCACCGTTAATTACTACCAGCGATGGTAAGAAAATGGGCAAGACTGCCAACGGGGCGGTATGGTTGAATGTCGATAAGTTGAGTGAGTACAATTATTGGCAATTTTGGAGGAATACGTCGGATGAGGATGTAGTACGATTCCTTAAATTATTTACAGAGTTACCGTTGGAGGAAATCAATGCCATGGCGAGTTGGACCGGAAGTGATATTAATAAGGCAAAAATTATACTTGCCGATGAGGCCACGGCATTATTGCACGGACGAGAGTGTTTACCAGGTATCCATGGTACTATTAGCGGTATGTTTGGTGGAGAAGGAGGAGGAGACGGGATTGGCACTGAAGGTTTGACCCGTACTGAGGTATATGAGGTCGATGTCGCACCCGGTTGTGGAGGAAGTGGTGGTATCAAGATTGTAGACTTACTTGTTCGTCTTGGTTTGGCATCAAGTAAGAAAGATGCCAAACGTTTAATTGCCGGGGGAGGTGCAAAACTTGGTGAGGAGAAGATTGTGGATGAGGATGCAATATTAACAATTGATTCATTTACCAATGGTAGTAGAGAGATTACTTTACGTGCGGGGAAGAAGAGGGCGGGTGTTGTGGAGTTGAAGTAAGTAGATAAGTTGAAGACAAAAGTAATATCTTAAGATATATAACAAGAGATTTTTTGTCCGACATCATCCTTTGATCCTCAAACCCTACTTGAAAATTAATAAATGTGAATGCACAATGAATAATCAAATGCTTGCATACATACGCAAGTTGATGTAAGCATCTCTGGCTTCACTTCTCATACCGACACAAGAGAAATTGTAGGCTGTCAATGTTGAATCAATTTCGTCTCTACTAAGAGCACCATGTTGAAAGGCATTTCGCATGTTATACATGGCATTATAACACCCAGCAGACACTGCAATCCTCATATGCTTCAAATATCGTTCCATGTTTCCTGATTTTCCCTCAATGTATCCAAGGTTGTTTCTTGCATTTTCGTGTCCTGCCATAGTGCAGCCTGGTAGTGGAACTTGGCCTTCTTCGAATCTTGCTCTTCATCATAAATGATACTCAAGTTGAAATGCGCCTGACTCGATCCTAGCTCTGCGGCCCTCATCAAAAGCTCTTTTGCTTTCTCCCGATCTTGCTGAAAACCTAACTGATGACCATGGTGATAATTATTACCCAGTTGAAAAATCGCACCAGCATCATTCGCCTCCACCCGCTTTGTTATATCTTCAATACTCTTTTCAGCTGTTTTGTTAGAGTTGGAATTGCAAAACGGGCACTTCTCATTGTTACCAGACTCACAAAAGGAGTAGACGCATCCTCCACAAATACTCTTCCCGCAACAGGTATAATATTGTTTCATGGCCTTACTTGCCAGCTCCTCATTTGCAACCGCATAATTGTAAATTGGTAATGAGGATATAGTCACGGGTGGAAGCGAGATACAGCATATCAGATCTATCGGCATTGGTAGGAAGCAAATGGGACAGTCCTCCTTCGGCGGTGGGTCCTTGAACAGCGCCTCGTCGTGTAGCTCAGCAGCACATTGCTTACATTCTTTTTTATGCGTCGGCCAATGATTCTTCTGGCAGTCAGCATTGCAATACCTGACTCAACTTGCACGCCTTGAGACTACCTAGCGCCCCCCGCAACGCCGATGCAATCGGCGGGGGGCTAGTCCATAACTGGAATCAATGAGACCCGCCATTTCTAGATCAAGCCAGAATATATTTGACGACAACCCTAATGGACTCATTCGTCATCGGTTGGATTGCCGTACTAATTGCAGTCATCGGGTTTGGTAGCTATGCCGTACCCATTAAAGATGAGGCAGCGAACTCCGTCGATGTGGATCCATTAGTCATGCAAAGTTACAAAAGTTTCATGTGTTTCGTAACAAGTTGGTTCGTGCTATTTATTAATGGACAAGAACTATCATTTACATATTGGGGTATCGTATCGGGATTATTTTGGGTACCCGCTGGCACATTATACATCTACGCGGTTAAGAATTGTGGTATTGCGACCACACAGGGAATTGTTTCGTCATCCATTGTTACAGTATCATTCATTTGGGGACACTTTATCTTTCATGAGCCAGTACAAAGTCAGCTAGCTGCATATATTGCCGTACTAATCATTATGACAGGCCTGATTGGTATGAGCTACTTCTCTTCGTCCTCATCAATCCTTCGAGATGAGACTCTTGTGGTGTCAAGCACTCCGAATATTGAACGAGAGAACGAAACTAGTGATTGTGATCTGCATAGAAATGATTCCACTCATTCATTTCTAAATGAAAAGGAAAGTGATGAAATTTCACATGTTGGACAAATACCAATCTCACAACAACTGAGCAGTGAGGGTCGAAAGAGAAAAGTATCAGATACATATGACGATGACACCACCGATTATGGATTGTTACCTCGACGGAAGTATTCACATCGCAATCTAGGACGAGTTTCTGCACTCGTGTGTGGCGTATGGGGTGGATCATGTATGATTCCAATGCATTATTCCAATGACAATACTCATGGTCTAGGATATGTTATTAGCTTCGCGACAGGTGCAATAATTGTGACCATCCTGTTATGGATACTACGTTTTGGATAGTGTATTAGTAATGAGATCTATATATGCTGCGTACATGTCGCTGCCATCATTCCATTTACGAGTAATGTGGTTACCAGGTACAACTGCCGGAACTCTATGGAGCATTGGGAATGTCGGATCGATTGTGGCATGTCAACGTCTTGGCCAAGCAGTTGGTTACTCAGCATCACAAGCTGCATTACTTGTTAGTGGATTGTGGGGTATATTTTACTACAAGGAAATTACAAATTCTTCTATAATAGTAAAGTGGTTCCTCTCAGCCGTGGTTACAGTATTAGGGATTTTTCTTCTTGGTTGTGTGAGTATCCCAGCTGCTTTTGTACAAGGGTCTGATGACGAAAGATAATGTAAACATGCTGTTAACGTTGGGGTTTTTCAGTTGTTTCTTCCTCTTATTTGTGTACTCTGCCCAATACGTATAATATACACACACACAATTGAAATGACAAATAAACAAAAATTACAATTACGTCTTTTACTTCATCTTGCATCTGATTTCCAGCCCCCTTTTATTCTGGAGACGAGGCTGGGGTTACACCGACTAATCAAGAAATAATCTTCTCCCTCCTAATGAGGCAGTCACATAATACCACCTCTCCTTGAGGCCTCTCTCAGAGCCTGGCTCGCCTTCTTCATCACATCATTTCCTACCACCTCGTAATACAATCCATCTGACCCCTTCTCAAGGAAACGACGGTTATCGGCCTTCATACAATCAACCAGCAACTCTGAGACCTTGTATTTTTCCTCCTTGGAGTCACCACATGCCACATAAGAAGGTGCTAATTCGCGTGCCTTCTCTTGGAAACGCACATTACCAGGGTGTTTGTTAATATCACTACCACGTCCAAAGAGTATGTCGTCTTCGGTTGCGGAGAATTGAAGGAAGGGGTCTTTTTCACTCTGCGCGAGATAAAAATGCGACTCACGGTGATTCACAATTCGCGGGGGAATGGGAGAGGCTGGAGGGTGCCTCATGATCCTCTCCACTTCCTCCTTGTTGGCTCGGTCAATACTACACTTTTGTACCAATGTCAAGTAATCAATCAAAGCATTCCTCAACATGACAATACCCTTAATCTCCATCTCCACATAAGCCTTGAATTCTACCAATATTGGATTTATAAGATAGTCCTTAAAGTCCTGAATTTCCGTTGTCAACGATGTTGTTGTCAGGTTGATATCATTCACTTCAGCCATTGTCTCTTCGTGATTGTCAGACATTGATTCTTCGTCTTCATCTTCTCCAGTACTTGACTCGTCGAAAGTGTACTGCGAATCATCGTCATCATCTTCTTCGTCGTTATCATACGAATCATCGTCATCATCATCTTCTTCTTCGTTATCATAATCATCGATAGAAAACTCTCCTTTTTCATTATAATAAAACTCCAATGCACGTGCTACATCCCACTCTTGTACACTCATACAATACGCATTTTCTGTGAATGTTATAGTATGACGCAGTACGTCACGTAGGAATGTAATTGCATACTCTTCAATGATATCACCGCCCATCACGGCTGTTCCTTTGCTCTTTTTCGCTGCTGCTGACAGATGTTCTTCATCTTGCCCTTTAGCGGTAGCAGCAGCATCATCATCATTGTCACCTTTCTTAATGACAACGGTTTCGTCTTCTCCTTTATCATCTTCTTTGTTGGTGGTGGTATCAGGAAGGAAAGTAAAGCTCCGCACATCACGAGGAGAAATCTCCTCCTGTGTTGCCATGGACTTATCGTCGTCGTCGTTGTTGTCGTTGTTGTTGTTGACGTCAGTCATTGTCTGCTCCCGCTTCCTCCTCGCAATCATTGCTGCGATGATACTGCACATTTCGTCCCTATTGTCGTCTGCCATCATGGCCGAATAATGAATTGTGATACCTTCACCCTGACGAGGAGATGGTTCGGCGTCATTGGAAAGTGACCGAGGTTGGAATCGCGCTATTTTCTGGGGTTCGCCGCGGTTGATCGAAGTTGGCTGTTGAGTCTAAGCATATGACAAGAAGATGTGTATCTCAACTGGGTAAGTTGTTTCAGCTCCATCTAATAATGACCAAGAATGTAAAGATTATTAAGCATTTTCATTTCTAAAATATTAGATTGAGTGTGAAACTCATGTCTAAAGATGTTGACCATAATTATTAATCTGTTAATAATGGTTGACGCATCACCCAAAGGCAAAGGCAGCAACTGTATCTCGTCTCAATCTCGTATTGCATAGTATTAGGTATATCTCTATCCACCACGAACAAACCCACCCTTTCCATCACTTTTGTCAACTCGAATAAGCTTTACATTGAACAGTAACGTCCGATCAACACGTGGATTCTCAAGTACAAAGTTTAATGCACGCATACCACTAAATGTTGTTGGCTTTGGTCCAACTTTGTCATGCGATGCATCCTCACTTGGGTAAGATAGTGGACCATATGGTATTATTACTTGACGTACACCCCCCAATGTCATTGTACGTAATGCACTGTCCAATCCTGATATTATTGTCTTAGACCCTAGGACCGTGCGAAAGTAATCAATATCCTTATCAAATGCACCACCCTGTGGTCCACCCTTGGCCTCAAAAGGACGGCCGAAATAACCAATGGTATAGCCACTCCAATCAAATACGACACGATCACCATCTTTTAGTGTACCACCACTAGCATCGCCATTATTAGCCTTGGTAGTAGCGCCACCAATTTTAACATCCTTATAACTCCATCCATCGGACGTTGTTACGAAGTCATCGTAGCTTTGTACAAATTTGGGTGAGTACATACTGCTGCTACTACTGCCGCCACGGCTGCTATCGGCAGAGGTGGGTACTCCCTCGTCAGCATACGCTGGAGATGGCGTGAGCGCACTACTACTACTTGTAGCAGCAAATAAAGCAAGGGATGAAGTTACGAGAGAAGCAGGCGCTGTAGTGAGAAGGAACGATCGACGACGATGAGATGGTGTTGTTATTACATTATTTAATTGTTTCTCTGTCGTCTCGATGTTGAAGTTATTGCAATTGTCTTCGTCATGATTATGAAGATGATTAACATTCGCAGCGTTGTTTGTTATGCGCAGTGTCGTAACCCCGTCGACGTTATGAACTCTACCGACAATGGATGACGGCGATGTTGGCATAATGAATGCCATCATCATCGATGTAATCGATAACTTTACCGTGCAGACTAGTAATAATAATATTATTCGAGTCACCATTGATGTGTTGTCTTTGTTCCTCTCATCACTGTGGAGATGGGAGATGATTGTGAGTGTCATGTGTCATCGGTGCTCAATTTGAGCTCAGTTGATAATTATGTGTGTGTTTCGTGACTTCATGTCTCCATACAAGTTTTACTTCTGCGACCAAATCTACCGTATCCCGTATCCAAAGTTGTATCCTGATCATTTAATGCTCTCGTCATCATCTAGTTCAGTGCTAACTTCAAGTCAGTATCATCCTTTTCAAAACTTGGGAATGCAACCTCCTCTACATCAAATCCATCTTCGTCGACTTGTGTAAATTGACCATCTAAAAGTTTCTCTCGCCATCTCCTGTTGCATTATAGATAGGAGCAAAAATTATCGTCATACTGTCCAATTATCCGTTCAGGTTTTTGTATCATATCGATGAGATTGTGAGTCCTCTAGATTTACAATATTTAATTTGTTGAATAGCATCAATGTTTTTGACGTCTAAACCTCCCAATTACGCAGTCGGCAATGGACCCTGGCACATGTCACCATATAATCATTTGACCCTAATGCATACTTACTAGCAACCGCAGATCGCATATATGCCTCAGCCTTACCTTCCTCATTACGTATTTCACAATACAATCCTAAATAAAATAAGGAATAGAATTCATCTGCGGCACTCGTACTTCGTAATCCTGCCATACATAAATCATATTCTTTTACACCATTTTCATTTTGAAATAATGAGTATACAGTTGACATTATTGGACGTTTATCTGTTTGACCAATTGGGAGTTTCATACTCTTCTCGGGTGGGAATTTAGAGTGGTTATCATTATTCATTCGTGCAAGACAGGCAATATCCCAAACAATTTCTTCAACATCATTCGGATTGACACTAATATCTAATACAAATTGATCATGTCCTTTATTATATTTGTTAAGATAGTAGTAACTTATCCCACGTTGCCATAGATAGGGTGTTAATCGTGTAGTTCCGCTTTGTGTAGTCGATAATGAGTCTGCTAAATCAAAGTATGCCAGTGATGTGGGTACATCATATTGACGAAAGTATTCCATCCCCTGTCGTACTAATTCGCGTGGAGTTGGTGGTGTTTTAGACGATAATTCTGCCTTTGTTATCGGTGATACTGACGCATGTAAGACAAGAACGTTGTTGGTGGAAGCATTAGTATTAGCTCGACGATGACAACACCATCCTTTGTTACTGTCATTGCTGTTTCTACTCAACGTCACAGTCGCCGGTCGAATGACGACAGAGGAGGAGGGGCCACGACAGGGAGGAAGGCTCGATGGTGGTCGAAAGGCAATGACGATGGATGATGATACTGCGAGATTGATGATACGGATGATGAGGCGGATCATCGCAACAAAGACCCATCACACAACATCACACACACTTCGTCGAATTTTTGGGCGGGAATTCAACCAAGATGAGAATGTGATTAAAATCATCATTGCAGCCACTTTTATCCTCATAAAAACAAAACAGCATCAATAAAACATCTCCATTCTCATAAAAATAAACTACTAAAGCATCACTTCAACAATGAATTACTTTTTCCGCCCCAAATTTACCC
>Ga0247843_1006401_pt1 | contig 15426 bp, 11 predicted proteins | sample LaCruzMarch2017__FD_192420 | JGI IMG/M metagenome (GOLD analysis project Ga0247843, IMG submission 192420) | Freshwater microbial communities from meromictic Lake La Cruz, Castile-La Mancha, Spain - LaCruzMarch2017_8m | ecosystem: Environmental > Aquatic > Freshwater > Lake | place: Spain... | reverse complement strand
CGAAGAAGGCGTCGACGCCTAGCCTCGTGCAAAAGACGCCTGCGTCTAGTCTTGCACAAGATCAGTCTGCGTCTACCGTCGCACAAGAGACGCGCGCGCCTGTTCTGATTCAAGGTCAACCGCTTTCTCAGTCAATGCAAGCCGTCGATGCGCGAGGGCATGGCGATGACGTTAAAGACGGCTCGGTGGTCATCGCCGCCATCACAAGTTGCACCAACACGTCTAATCCTGCTGTGATGATTGGTGCGGGTTTACTGGCCCGTAACGCACGTCGTCGTGGATTGAAGCCCAAGCCTTGGGTGAAAACGTCGTTATCCCCGGGTTCGCGTGTGGTGGCCGATTATTTAAAGGTTTCGGGTTTGCAGGCAGAGCTTGATGCTTTAGGCTTTAACGTCGTAGGCTTTGGTTGCATGTCTTGCATGGGCAACTCTGGCCCACTGCCCGAGCCGATTTTAAAAGCGATTGAAGCCCGACAGTTAGCTACCGTGGCGGTGTTGTCGGGCAATCGTAATTTTGATGCGCGCGTACATAACAGCGTACAAGTCAACTTTTTAGCTTCGCCGCCCTTGGTGGTGGCGTATGCACTGACGGGCTCCATCCACACCGATTTAACACAACAGCCCTTAGGGCACGACGAGCAGGGTGTGGCGGTGTATCTGAAAGATATTTGGCCCGCTCCTGAAGACATTCGTGCCATGATCGAACGCTATGTTGAGCCTCATTTGTACCAAGAGCGTTATCAAATTATTTTTGAAGGCTCGCCTCAATGGCGTGCGCTGACAAGTGTGACTGGAAAAATTTACGACTGGAATCCAGAGAGTCTATTTATTCAACGCCCACCGTATTTTGATGGTATGACTCGCGAGGTGCCTGTGCACGAAGATATCGTGGGTGCACGCGTGCTTGGTATGTTTGGCGATATGCTGACGACTGATCATATTTCGCCGATCGGCAAATTTTCTGTGCAGACGCCAGCTGGCCAATATCTGCAGTCTTTTGGGGTGGCTCCCGCAGATTTTGTGAATTACGGTGCACGTCGCTTAAACCATCAAGTCATGATGCGCGGTACGTTCGCAAATGTGCGCCTGCATAACGAGTTGACTCCAGACGTGCAGGGGAGTTCGACCTTGCATATGCCAAGCAAAGAGCCGATGTCAATGTATGCAGCCGCGCAACGGTACCGCGAAGAGGGCGTCCCCTTGGTGATCGTCGCTGGTAAAGAGTACGGGGCCGGATCGTCGCGCGACTGGGCAGCCAAAGGTACCGGTTTGCTGGGCGTGCGCGCCGTGATCGCCGAGTCACTCGAGCGAATTCATCGTTCAAACTTGGTGAGTATGGGTGTGTTGCCCCTGCAATTTTTAAACGGCGACACTCGCCAATCGCTTGGGTTAAACGGCTCTGAAAGCTTTGACATTCGTGGTTTAAAACAAGGCCTCAAGGCGCGGGATCAGCTTGAGTGCCTGATCCGCTACTCCGATGGTCGTTCACGCACTATCCGACTGTTGGTGCGTTTGGATAGTGACGTTGAAGCCGAGTATTACAGGCACGGTGGCATTTTGCAGTGCGTGCTCAGGGCTCGTCTCGAGCAGGCGTGCTAGCTCATACAATACGCACATGACACATATTTTGGCCCTCGAAACATCTACGACCACCTGCTCGGTAGCGCTACTGACTGAGCAGGGCGCAAGCTCAGCTGTGGTGCAGCGCCAACTTGAGGGTACAGCGGGTCATGCAGCAAATCTTTTGCTCATGGTCAGTGCCTTGTTAGCCGAGTGCGGCATCGAGCGTGGGTCTTTGAGTGCGGTGGCGTTTGGGCAGGGTCCTGGGGCTTTTACTGGTATCCGCGTTGCCTGTGGGGTGGCTCAGGGCATAGGTTTAGCGCTGCAAATCCCCTTAATTCCGATCGGAGCATTGCCCGCGGTTGCTGCGCAGGCAGCGGGGCGTTTGCCTCAACATCTGATTCTTGCCGCACTTGACGCACGCATGGATGAAGCCTACTTTGCGGCGTATGTCGATGATGTTTCGCATGGTTTAGTGACCTTGCAGCCGCCCGTGTTACTGCCTGCGGGGCAACTGTCGGCGTTCATTGAACAGCGCTTGCCGCTATGGCATAGCCGCGCGCCTGGCGCACGAGGGGTCTGTTACGTCGGCGAAGGCTGGAGTTTGGCTGGGGCGACAGTGGGCTTGCCCCTTGAGTGCCTGGCTGACGATCTTCTGGCGCGACCCACAGCACAAGCCGTTGCATCCTTGGCGTTGCGCGACTGGCATGCTGGTCAAACCGTGTTGCCCGAGCATGCGGCCCCTCTCTATTTACGCGACCGTGTGGCGTTTACCGTCGCCGAGCGGGCGTTGGGTGAAGGGGGTAATCCTCGTGCCTTGGCGCCTGGTCAGGCGGCCTTGGTGCCTATGACGGTAGCCGATCTGCCCGAAGCGCTTGAAATCGAACGTGCGGTGCAGTCGTTTCCCTGGACACTTAAAAATTTTGAAGATGCGCTGGAGGCGGGTTACGAGGCCTGGGTTTTGCGTCAAGACGCTGAACTACTTGGGTTTTGTATCGCGATGCAGGCGCCTGACGTGGCACACATCTTGGTGATCGCCGTGGCGCGCGAACATCAGCGTCAAGGCTATGCCCATCAGTTACTGGCACAAATCACTCGCAGCGCGCAGGCCCAAAGCGCAGAGGGCTTGCTGCTTGAGGTTCGTCCCTCAAACCACGCAGCACTCGCTTTTTATGCCCGCGAAGGGTTTAATCAGATCGGCGTGCGCCGCGCGTACTATCCTGCAGGACGAGGCGCACGCGAAGATGCGTATGTCTTGAAGAAAACCTTTGATCAATCGTAAGCCCCACTGAGCAGTATGACGCCAAGCCCTGATCCTAAACCCTTGCAATACTCGGCCTTACAGCTGGCGTGGTTGCACGAGCTGGGTATCGATAAGCCTTGGCTGCCTGGCGACACGCGCGCGGTGCCTGCAGTGGGTGTTGGCGCGCAAACCGCGCTGCCGAGCCAGACTGCGACGCAACCGCAAGCGGCTGCCTCGTCAAGCTCTGACGCAGCACCCGCTCAGCAGTCAGCGGTTCAAGCCAGACAACAGGTAGGGATGGCGTCAGCGGCGAGCGAGAGATCAACAACAGCAGCACCATCAGCAAAATCAGTACGCTCGTCGACTCGTGGCGCTGCAAGTCAGCCACAACAAGCTGCAGCACCGATGAGTGCAGTGAGTATCGCTGCGATGACGGCGCTGACAGCTGCTGCTGCCGCTGCGGCCCCCGATCTTGAAGCGTTAACGCTTGCAGCCAGCGCGTGTCAGGCCTGCGGCCTGTTTCGGCAGCGTGACCAAGTGGTGATGGGGCAGGGCGTGACACAGCCTGCTATTTTGGTGATTGGCGATGGCCCGGGCGAGCAAGACGATCGTAAGGGCCTGCCTTTTATGGCCGAGTCTGGCGCGTTGCTTGATCAAATGTTGTTAACCATTGGTAGCGCGCGTACGCGTGATGTGTATCTGACGAATCTTGTGAAATGTCGGCCTCCCGGAAACCGGCTTGCCCTGCGCGAAGAAGTCGCGGCTTGCCAGTCGTATCTGGTGCGTCAGCTTGAATTGTTGCGCCCCTTTAGTATTTTGGCGTTGGGGCGTGTGGTGGCGCAGTCCTTGTTGAACACAGACGAGCCTTTACAAAACTTGCGAGGCCGGGTGCATCAGCTTGAGGTGGCCGGGCAAACGATCCCTTTGGTTGCCAGTTATCACAGTGGCCATTTACTCAACCACCCTGCAGACAAAGCGGCAGCGTGGCAAGATTTGCAGCTGCTGCGTACGCTACGGCGCTAGTTCTGTTTCGCACTCGTGAGCTGCACCGCTTAGCGCCGTTCGAATCCCCGCCTTTTAAGGCGGGGAGGATATCAAAGTGCTTTACCGTGCCCCTCTTGCCCGATCTGCTCAAGTAGGCCTGGATGATGTTTAAGGTTGCTTTTATTCCAGTTGATGATCAATAGCATCACCCCAGCAACTAACACGCCAAAGATCCCGATGATGATGCTGATCGACAACTGCAGCCACAACAAAATGGTGTAAATCGCTACCATTAGCAAAATGTTCAATTGTTCATTGAAATTTTGTACGGCAATCGAATGACCGGCCGACAATAATACGTGGCCACGATGTTGTAGCAGAGCGTTCATCGGTACGACAAAATAGCCAGAGGTCAAGCCAATCAAAATCAGCAGAATATAGGCCGCCCACGGTAGCTCGACGCCCATAAAATTGATTGTCCAAGAAGACTGGACAAAGGGCATCATTAGCACGATGAAGCCCATGGCAACGCCCAGTGGTAACACGGTTAAGGCGCGAGGTAAGGTGACTCGACCGGCCAGCACTGCGCCGAAAATGGTGCCAATGGCCGTGATGCCCATCAAAATCGATGCCTGATCCAGGCGGTAGCCGAGATGGCTGCGACCCCACTCGATCACGATTAATTGCAATGTGGCACCAGCGCCCCAAAACAGTGTGGTGACGGCTAGCGAGATTTGCCCAAGCTTATCTTTCCAGAGGATACGAACATAGCCCCAAAACGCTTTCATCAAGCTCAAGGGGTTTTTTTGCTGTTTAGGGTAAACAATATTGGTTTTGGGAATCATCAGCGTGCAGATTGCGGCCGCGGCATAGATCAGAGCGATCACTAAAATCGCGGCCTCGGCTGGTGTTTGAACAAAGCCGCTAAACCAGGGATGGGCGAGTAACCAGTCCGACACTTTAGGGGAGACGAGTACACCCCCCACCAAGGTGCCCAGAATAATGGAGAGGATCGTCAGGCCTTCGATCCAGCTATTGCCTTTTACCAACTGTAGCGGTGGCAACATTTCTGTGACGATGCCGTATTTGGCGGGCGAATACGCTGCTGCACCAATCCCCACCAAGGCGTAGGCCGCGCAGACCAGGTTGACTTGCCCACCCTCAGATAAACCTAAAAACGCGTAACAAAACATCAGGGCGCAGCCACTGACCTTGATGGCATTGGTCATAAACATGACCCGACCTTTAGGGTAAGAGTCTGCAATGGCACCGACAAAGGCTGCCAGCAGCACGTAAGAGGCCGCAAACCACCATTTCATCATGGGGGCCATCCAGTCTGGGCCTTGCAGCTGCTGAATGAGTGCAATCGCAGCGATAAAAAGCGCATTGTCAGCAAGCGAAGAAAGCGCCTGCGCCGCCATAACGGTAAAAAAGCCTCTGTTCACTTGGAGCGTCTTTTAAAAGGGGGTTAAGTTCAAAATACCGACGGAACCTTTTTTGGTTCGCAGGCTAGACCCGTTTTCGCCTGTCCGAGTATACCGACAGATCTTTTGTTATTTAGGCAGAGCGCTAGCCCGCCACAATGCGGGATTTCGAGAAAAAAGAGAATGAGGGATTGCCCTTGGTACAGATTCAGGTAGAACAGCCATTCATGCTGATTACCAAAGCTAAATTCGCCTCAGGCTGCGTTATGATCAAGGGTATTCCATTCCAAATTGTGTCTAACTATTGTGCGCCTGACCCAGATCAAACTTGCCGGCTTCAAATCTTTTGTCGATCCGACCGTGATCCCTACCCCCAGTCAGCTCGTTGGCGTAGTTGGGCCTAATGGTTGTGGCAAATCTAACATCATTGATGCGGTACGTTGGGTAATGGGCGAAAGCCGTGCGTCTGAGTTGCGCGGCGAATCGATGCAAGACGTGATTTTTAGTGGCTCAAGCCAGCGCAAAGCCTCGGCACGCGCCTCAGTTGAATTAGTGTTTGATAATAGCGATGGTCGCGCCACGGGTCAGTGGGCCAGTTATGGCGAAATCGCAGTACGCAGGGTGTTGACCCGTGATGGCACCAGTAGCTATTTCATCAATAATCAACAAGTGCGTCGTCGCGATGTTTACGACATTTTTCTAGGAACAGGCTTAGGTTCGCGCGGATACGCCATCATCGGTCAAGGCATGATTAATCGACTGATTGAAGCCAAGCCTGAAGAGCTACGCGTCTACCTTGAAGAGGCGGCTGGTGTTTCGCGCTACAAAGAGCGCCGTCGTGAAACTGAAAATCGTTTATCAGATACGCGCGAAAATCTTGTGCGTGTCGAAGATATTTTGCGTGAACTTGGTTCACAACTTGAAAAGCTTGAAGGTCAGGCCGAAGTGGCACGTGAGTACCGTGGTCTGCAAACCGAAGGCGAAGCCAAGCAAAATGCGCTGTGGTTTTTAAAAGAGGCTGCAGCGCAAGAAGAGCGTGATCGCACGCAACAAAACATTGAGCGTGCCCATACCGAACTCGAAGCTTCAACAGCGGGCTTACGGGCCAGCGAAGCTGCGCTTGAGTCTCGCCGCCAGGCGCATTATGCGGCCGGCGATGCCGTGCACGCCGAGCAGGGTGCTTTGTACGAAGCTAATGCCAAAGTCAGCAGCCTAGAGGCTGAGATCCGACACGTGGTCGAGTCGCGTAATCGTGTGCAAACCCGCCGTGCGCAATTGCAAGTGCAAATCACTGAGTGGGAGTCTCAACGCGAGCACTGCCAGCAACAAATATTGGATGGTGAAGACGAACTCGCCACCAGCGCTGCTCGGTCTGAAGAGGCACGTGACCAGGCTTTAGCTGCGCAAGCCGGTTTGCCTGAGATTGAAACCCGCGTACGCGAAGCGGCGGCCCAACGCGAAGAGATGCGAATTGCGCTGGCGCGGGTCGAGCAAAGTCTGGCGTTGGCGGCTCAAACGCAACGCGACTCTGATCGTCAATTGCAGGCACTCGAGCTGCGTCATGAGCGCTTGCTGCAAGAATTAAAAGGCGTCGAGTCACCTGATTTGGCTGCGCTTGATCAACTGACCGGTGACAAGCTTTCGACTGAAGAGCTTCTTGAAGAGGCTCAAGGCAAGCTCGTTGAGTTTGAAGAGCGTTTGCCACAGGCCGATGCGCAGCGTAACCAGGCCCAACAAACCGCTCTGACTGAAGCCGAGGCCTTGGCTCGTTTAGACGCTCGCTTGTCGGCCCTAGTGCGCTTGCAAGAAGATGTGCAAAAGAAAGGGGCTCTTGAGCCCTGGCTCGCCAAACACGAACTCACGACCTTGGGTCGTTTGTGGCAAAAGCTGCAGGTCGAAGCGGGTTGGGAGACTGCCATCGAGGCGGTGCTCAACGAGCGCATGACAGGTCTTGAGGTGCGCAATCTGGATTGGGCGCGAGCGTTTGCGGCCGATGCTCCACCCGCGCGCCTGGCGTTTTATCAATTGCCCGTGCCTGCCGCTGCTGCCTCAGCGCCTGCAGGCTTCACGTCTTTAACGTCGTTGTTGCGCATGAGTGATCCAGAGCTGCGAACCTTGCTACAAGCTTGGCTTGGGCACGTTTTCATTGCAAAAGATATCACCGAAGCGTTGGCCCTGCGTGCCTCGTTGCCCGCGGGTGCTTTGTTGGTGGTACAGGGCGGGCACCTCGTTGACGCAAACAGCGTGCGCTTTTATGCCCCAGACTCTGAACAAGCTGGTTTATTGGCGCGTCAACAAGAGATCGAAAACCTGCAGCGCGAAATCAAGGCACGGCAGCTGATCGCAGATCAGTCACGCTCGGCGGTGGCGCAGGCAGAATCCGCCTGGCAACAGGTATCTCAAGCCTTGCCGCCGATGCGCCAACGTGTGGGTGAGGTCACCCGCCGTCTGCATGATTTGCAACTTGAGCACACGCGTCTGCTGCAGCAAGTTGAACAAACTCGTGAGCGTTCAGGTCGACTTGAGCAAGACTTGGCCGAAGTCGCCTCGCAACAAGAAGAATTACAAGCTACCAAAATCGAAGCCGAGACTCGTTTCGAAGAGCTCGATACTGAAATCGCCACCTTACAAGAGGCCTATTCTGAGGCTGAGATGGCTGGCGAGGCGTTGGCAGACGAAGCACAAACTGCCCGCGATCGTTTACGCGACCAAGAGCGTGGCGCCCAAGAGGCCGAGTTTAATGAGCGTGGGATTCGCGCTCGCATTGCCGAACTCCAACGTAATCTGCAAGTGGCGACCGAACAAAATACGCGCGCCAAGCAAGAACTGATTACGCTTGAGTCTGACCTCACCACGCTTGACGCAGCAGCGGCCGAGGCCGGCTTGCAAGAAGCACTTGAGTTGCGTGCCGAGCGCGAAGAGGCTCTTGGTCGAGTACGCATTGAGATGGATGCGTTAGCCGCGCAGTTACGCGAGGCCGATGAAGAGCGTTTGACGCTTGAGCGCTCTATTGAGCCGCGCCGTGAACGCATCATGCAATTGCAGTTGCAAGAACAAGCCGCTCGTTTGGCCGCTGAACAGTTCGCCGAGCAACTCAACGAGCGTCAGGTTGACCGTCTCGCTGTGCAGGCCTCGCTGGTCGATCAACCAGAAGAGTGGTCGCGCCCGGCCTGGTTGCAAAGCGAAGTGCAACGTATCACGAAAAAAATCGAAAGTCTCGGCTCAGTGAACTTGGCAGCGCTTGACGAACTCAATGAATCGCGCGAACGTAAAGGTTACCTTGATGCGCAATTTCTTGATTTGCAGACTGCTATCAACACACTCGAAGACGCCATCCACAAAATCGATCGCGAAACCCGTGATTTGTTGCAGACAACCTTTAACGAAGTTAATACGCACTTCGGTGAGTTGTTTCCCAAACTCTTTGGTGGGGGCGAGGCACGACTGATGATGACCGGCGACGAGATCCTAGATGCCGGCGTTCAGGTGATGGCCCAACCACCCGGAAAACGCAATACCTCGATTCACTTGCTGTCAGGCGGAGAAAAAACCTTGACTGCGACTGCCTTAGTGTTTGCGTTGTTCAAACTGAATCCAGCGCCTTTTTGTTTACTCGATGAGGTTGATGCGCCACTTGATGACGCGAACACCGAGCGTTATGCTAATTTGGTAGGCAGTATGGCAGAGCACACACAGTTTCTGTTTATTTCGCATAATAAAATTGCGATGCAAATGGCGCGGCAATTGATTGGAGTCACCATGCAAGAACAAGGTGTATCAAGAATCGTGGCAGTTGATATTGAATCGGCGCTGCAACTTGCAGCAGAAGCGGCTTAATTCTAGGGTCTACACATGAGTGAGTTGCAGATCTATCTGATTGTTTTGGGCGCAGTCGTCATTTTGCTACTGCTTGGCTTTAATTGGATCCAAGATCTGCGTGTGCGCAAGCGCATGCAGGCTGAGCTACCGAAGATTGATCAAGACCCCCTGTTAGGCGAGCCCACTTTCAATGAGAGTGGGCGTCGCGAACCCGGCCTCGGTGGCGGGGCGGTGGTGTTGCCCTTTACAGGTGGCGCTCAAGACACAGCGGATACCGACACGCTTGAGCCTGATTCTGTCACAGAGGCAGTCATTGAGCTGACATTTCAGGGGCCGATGACGGGCGAGGATTTGGCGCCCTTACTGATGCCCTTACGTATAGCGGGTCGCAAAGCGGTTAGAGTGTTTGTGCAAAACGTGCAAGGCCAGCACGCGATGCAGATTGATCCTCAAGATCAATATATTTCGGTTCAGCTAGCGGTGCTGTTAGCCAATCGCAGTGGCCCGCTGAGCGCCATTGAATGGTCGCAAATTTTTACGCGTGCACAAACGTTAGCGGATCAGCTTGAATGCACGCTCGAGGCGCCCGAGCAGCAGCAAGTGGTTGAGCTGGCGCGGCGTTTAGATCAGATCTGCGAGGGGCTCGATACGCAAGTTGGTTTGACTTTACTGTTGGCGGGTGTGCGCTCGGTATCCGACGTTAGCAGTGCCGCACAAGCGATGGGTTTCGTGCCTTACATGGGGCGTTTTGCCTGGTGTGGTGATCATGGTTTTGTCTGTTTTACGCTCTCTCGCGCAGACGAAGAGTCGTTTGACGCTGGGATGGCCGGCGTTGATCGGTTGAGTTTGTTGTTGGATGTGCCGCGTAGCCCGGTCGATACTCGTGCGTTTGGCCGTATGGCTGAGATTGGCCAAGAGCTCGCGCGGCGCTTAGGAGCCGAACTGGTTGACGATCAAGATCGTGCGCTGCAACCGGGTGCCGAACTGTTAATTGATGAGCAACTTAAAACCGTCTATGTCAATCTTGAACATGCCGGCTTTCATGCAGGTGGTGCGCGCGCCTTGCGCGTATTTGTGTAACGTCTGTTGGGGCGTTGTATGACAGAAGCCTTTACGCGTGCAGCGTGGCTGCGCGGCGAGATCGAGCGACATAATCAGGCTTATTACGTACAAGATGCGCCTCAGACCAGTGACGCACAATACGATTTGCTGATGCGCGAACTGCAGGCGCTTGAAGCCAGCTACCCAGAGTTGATTACGCCTGAGTCGCCCACCCAACGCGTGGGTGCCGCACCCTTGACCGCTTTTGGTAGTGTCACCCATGTGGTGCCTATGTTGTCGTTGGGAAACGCTTTTGAAGCTGAAGACGTGCAGGCGTTTGATAAGCGTGTTGCCGATACGCTTAAGGCAGCTGGCAAGCTGAGTGGTGCTGAGCTAGTTCACTATTTTTGCGAGCTCAAGCTTGATGGTTTGGCGATTAACTTGCGCTATGAACGCGGGGCGCTGGTGCAGGCAGCAACGCGCGGTGATGGGCAAACCGGCGAAGACGTCACTAGTAATATCCGTACCATCAAGTCGATTCCGCTGCGTTTAACGGGCGAGCCTCACGAGATACCTGAGGTGCTTGAAGTGCGCGGTGAAGTGTTTATGAACTTAGCCGATTTTGCTCTGTTAAATGAAGCTCAGCGCACGCGCGGTGAAAAAATATTTGTGAATCCCCGCAACGCTGCGGCGGGTAGCTTGAGACAGCTCGATCCTCGCATCACAGCGCAACGTCCGTTAAGATTTTTTGCCTACGGTTGGGGCGATATTGGTGGCTTACAGTTCGCTAAGCATAGCGACCTACTCGACTGGATGGCGCGTTTAGGCTTGCCGGTCAACGTCACGCAGCATGTCGTGGCGCAAGGCGCCTCTGATCTGCTGCGCTATTACGAGCAAGTGTGTGCGCGTCGTGCGAGCCTACCCTATGATATCGATGGCGTCGTCTATAAGGTCAATGATCTTGATGCGCAACGTATCTTGGGTTTTGTCGCTCGCGCACCACGCTTTGCCATCGCACATAAATTTCCGGCGCAAGAAGCATTTACCACCCTGCTTGATATTGAAGTGCAGGTGGGTCGTACCGGAGCAATTACGCCAGTGGCGCGCTTGGCGCCTGTGTTTGTTGGGGGCGTGACGGTCACCAATGCCACCTTGCACAACGAAGATGAAATTCGTCGTAAAGACGTACGCGTGGGGGATACAGTGATCGTGCGTCGTGCCGGTGACGTGATCCCCGAAGTGGTGGGCCCGGTACTTGAAAAGCGCCCAGCGTTTGCGCCCCAATTTGTGATGGTGACCGCATGCCCGATTTGCGGTTCTGCGATTGAGCGGCTTGAAGACGAAGCAATCGCTCGTTGCACCGGCGGCTTGTTTTGTGCTGCCCAGCGTAAACAAAGCTTGATTCACGCAGCAGGACGCAAGGCACTTGATATCGAAGGCTTAGGCGAAAAACTGGTTGAGCAACTAGTGGATCGCGAGCGCATTCATTCACTCGCCGATATTTTTACCTTGCAAGCCGCTGAGCTTGCAGGCTTTGAGCGGATGGGGCAAAAATCAGCAGACAATTTGATTGCCGCCATCCAGCAAGCGAAACAACCACCGCTCGGGCGTTTGATTTTTGCTTTGGGGATTCGTCATGTCGGTGAAACGACTGCACGTGATCTGGCGCTACATTTTGGCTCGATTGAGAGCTTGATGACAGCAAGCGTAGATGAACTGTTGGGCGTGAACGATGTCGGGCCTGTGGTAGCAGGTTCACTAGCGCGGTTTTTTGCTGAAACACACAATCAAGAGATTGTGGTTGCCCTTCGCCAGCAAGGTGTTGAGCCGCAGGCAGAGGTGGCTGCGCGCAGTGCGGGCTTGTCGGGCAAAACCTTTGTTTTGACGGGCACGTTACCAGTGTGGTCGCGTGAAGATGCTTCTAGTTTGATTGTGGCAGCCGGCGGAAAAGTCACCGGCTCAGTCTCAAGAAAAACATCGTTTGTGGTGGCGGGCGCCGATGCTGGCAGCAAACTTGAAAAGGCCCGCGAGCTCGGTGTGACGGTGCTAGACGAAGATGGGTTGCGCGCGTTGTTGGCACAAAGCTAGAGGCATTGTGTCGCGCGATCGCAACTTTGATTGCTACCGCTATTGCGAGCACGGACAAAAATGATAAGCCCCCAGAGATGGCTGATGATGCCAGCTCTGGGGGCTTTAGGCATTCAATGTTGAATGCTGTGGCGTCGGTCGCCGACGCGCGTTAGCGCAGCCAACCGATCACGTGAGTTACTTAATCGTTGCACTGCCGCGAAGTTCAGCCTGAAAGGTTGTCAGTGCGGTTTGCTTCATCATTTCTTCGAGTTGAGGGCGAACCTGTTCGAACGGAGGAAACTCAATTGGACGAATGTCGAGGACTTCAATCACATGCCAGCCGTATTGTGATTGAACCGGTGCGCTGGCGAGTTGGCCCTTCTTGGTCGCAGCTACCGCTTTCGCAAAAGGCTCAACATAGTTGGTATTGGGTGCCCAGCCAAGATCGCCGCCTTTTTCAGCCGAGCCGGTGTCTTTCGACTGTTTAGCGAGGTCTGCAAACTTGGCTGATTTGGCCTTAAGTTTGGCCTGCATGTCGTTTGCAAGTTTCTCGTCATCGACCAAAATATGGCGCACGTTGTATTCAAACTTACCGTCTTCAGCTTTTTTGAGTTTGTCGTATTCGGCTTTAGCGATGGCGTCGGTGATAGGATTCTTTTTGACATAGTCGGCCATCAGGGCCTGAGCCAGAATCCCTTGGCGGCTTAACTCAAGTTGAATCGCCACAGTCGGATCTTTGGCGATGCCGGCTTTTTCAGCGGCTTGCACCATGATTTGGCGGTTGATTAACTCTTCTTTCACCTGCTCGCGCAACTGGGGGGTATCGGTTGCGCCCTGGCCCTGACTCACTAGCAGTTTGACAAATTGATCGACGCTTTCTTGTGTGATGGGTTTGCCGTTTACGGTCGCTACATTTTGTGCATATAGCGGGGCAGCAAGCGCCAACGAGGCGGCGAGCATAATGATACGTTTCATGGATTTCCTTTGGAGGGCGCCCGAGTCGTTAGCGCAAGAGCGTGAATCGGGTATGGGATTAAATCGCGCAAAAGATCATACACCAGCCGATGTTGCGCAACCATCGGCCGGTTAGAAAAGCATTCAGCCACAATCGTGGCCCGAAAATGACTCGCCCCGCCTTGATTACCAGCATGGCCAGCGTGCAAGTGAGACTCATCATGAATAGTGAGTTCTCTGGCCTTGAGCGCAGTCAGGCGTTCTTGTAAGAGCGTCATATGGGGATTGACTGGGTTGGTGTCAGCGCGGGGCGATGAAGAGGTCATGGCTTGGGCTCGCCGTCTTTGGTGTCCATGTGTTTGCCAAGCCAAACCGACTGTCCGATGACGAAGGCAATCAATAAGCCCATCAGCCCAAACACCTTAAAGTTGACCCATTGGTCGGTGGTGAAATAGCCTGAAAACGCAACAAAAAGATTGATGGCGCCAGCGGCAATAAAGAATAGCGCCCAGCTTAGGTTCAGACGGTACCAGGCAGTCGCGGCCATCGAGATTTTTTCACCGAGCAGCTTTTGCATCAAATTGCGGCCTAAAAATAGCTGACTGCCTAACAAGACCCCACCAAAAAGCCAGTAGAGCATGGTGGGTTTCCATTTGATGAAGGCGTCGTCTTTAAACCAAAGTGTCGCGCCGCCGAACACGACAATTACGCCAAGATTGATCCAGTGCATGCCTTCGATCGGTTTGCCAGACAGTTTGATCCATAGAATCTGCACGACGGCCGCGGCCATCGCTACACCTGTGGCGATATAAATATCGGCAAACTTGTACGCCGCAAAAAATAGAATCAGTGGAAATAGATCAAAGAGAAATTTTTTCATTGTCAGCTCTGTAAAGCCTCGCCACTCTGGGCGAGGCTGACCTTACGGCTTGAGGGGCTCAAAAGTCAGTGAAAGTGAGTTGATGCAATAGCGCAAGCCCGTTGGAGGAGGGCCATCAGGAAACACATGACCTAAGTGGCTGTCGCAGACATTACACAAGACTTCGGTACGCAACATGCCGTGGGTGCGATCGGTTTCTTCGCGCACATTGTCACCGTCGATGGCCACAAAATAGCTTGGCCAACCACAGCCCGCATCAAACTTGGTGTCAGAGGCGAAGAGCGCGGTGCCACAGCCCACGCAGCGATAGACACCGTGTTCGGTGTGATCCCAGTAACGCCCTGTAAACGGCCGCTCGGTGCCTTTTTGGCGAGCCACGTAATATTCTTCAGAAGAAAGCTGGGCTTTCCATTCAGCATCAGTTTTGATGATTTTTTTCATATTGATCGTTTGAGTGCAAATGTTTAAAAAAGTTCTTGGCAAATTGACAAAAGTTTGGACTGATCTGACCAAACCGGTCATTCATGGCGGATTACAGCCGAGGGCTCCTCACGCATTTTACGACGCAATGCGTGTTTTCCGAAGGTTATCGGGCATAATCGATCACCATGTTAATCGAGTTTAAAAACGTCTCTGTTGAGCGCGAGCGCCGTCTGGTGTTAACCGACCTGAGCTTGACGCTGTCTGAGCAGCGGATTGGGGTGGTTGGGCCGAATGGCTCGGGTAAAAGCTCTTTAGTGAGGTTGATCAACGGCCTGCTTTTGCCAAAAACGGGTCAAGTCTGGGTGGACGGGTTAGACACTACAAAAGAGGTGGCGGCAGTGCGCCGTAAAGTTGGGTTTGTGTTTCAGAACCCCGATAACCAAATTGTGTTTCCAGTGGTGCATGAAGACATTGAATTTGGGCTCAAGCAACGCGAACCTGATCCCAAACGGCGTGCTTTGCGCGCTCAGACCGCCTTAGAGCGCTTAGGGGTTGGCCATTTGACCGAGCGCAGCGTGCACACGCTGTCGGGCGGCGAGCGTCAACTAGTCGCCCTGGCTGCAGTGCTAGCCACCGAGCCAGAGATGTTGGTCTTTGACGAACCCACCACACAGCTTGATTTGCGCCTGCGTAACCGGTTTGAACAGCACTTAGCCGAACTGCCTCAACCCGCCTTAGTGGTGAGTCATGACCTGGCATTGATGCGACAAATGGATCGAGTCTTGGTGATTGATCAGGGGCGCCTAGCCTTTGGTGGCGTACCAACCGAGGCCCTAGCCTGGTATCAAGCGCACTGCTCCTGATGTTTGCACAGCGTATAACTTTGAGTACTCAATACCAAACACCAAACACCAAACACCAAACACCAAACACCAAACACCAAACACCAAACACCAAACACTAAACACTAAACATTGAACATTTGCACAGAAAAATGCTTGGGTCACTTTATTTGCCTGGTAACACGTG
>Ga0247843_1006398_pt1 | contig 15435 bp, 15 predicted proteins | sample LaCruzMarch2017__FD_192420 | JGI IMG/M metagenome (GOLD analysis project Ga0247843, IMG submission 192420) | Freshwater microbial communities from meromictic Lake La Cruz, Castile-La Mancha, Spain - LaCruzMarch2017_8m | ecosystem: Environmental > Aquatic > Freshwater > Lake | place: Spain... | reverse complement strand
CTCAAGATATCCAGATTGGTATATGTTTTCATTACCCTACCAAAGCTGTCAAGCACGTTAGTACCGTCAAGATTAAGCTCATGCAGCCCAACCGTGAAGAGTTGCATAATCTGTAACAAACAAAGGAATAAGATGATTGAAACGGAACATACAAGCCCAGACAATCATAAATGAATAAGACTCATACCTCACGTGCGTAGTTCTCATCCGGATAAACAATCTCTCCGCTTGTATCCCAAGCAAGACGGGTGGATGTGCTCTCGGCAAAGCTAAATTGCTCTAAAAAATAGTGAATAAGCAGAACAGGAGTAGAAGTTTAGATGAGAGAAACAAAGAAAATCCATCTCCATCTCCAAAAGCACTTACCGGCCATTTTTGGACTGTATGTCATTTCTTTGATAATGTCAAAGTAATTTCCGAAGCAGTGTCGAATCATGATGTCATAAGTGTACAAGTTGCTTTCGGTATTGTCCGGATTGGATGCAGCTCCAACATTTAAGTGCTCATACAAACTCCATGCCATTCGTTCTAACGACGACCAAATGAAGCGGTTAGTATGGTCACAGTCAAATCAGAAAACAGATGAAGCTTGTGTACTTACGACAAAACTGATCCTCCCCCTCCAGAACGTTCATCGCCCAAACGGTAGACTTCTGCTTGGAATAATCTCCGTAAGTGTCCGCACATCCTATGCAATCCAGATCGTCATTGATCACATCAAAGTAGTCATCAAGTATTGGATCAGGACCAACTTCATTGGGACTTCCGCACATGAGCGTCCCACCACCGCGATTTGTCTGAATCTTGTTCACCAATTTCAACTCAGCAAGGTCCTTAGCCATGGCCCCGAGCATACCAGGATCCAAATTCAACTGCAATTGATCAGCGAACTGATCCAGTTGGAGGGAATCACCGTATCGTGCCCCTTGATTAACACGGTACGTGGATGCGTACGAGTATCGTGCAACGGGGCGAGTAAGCAACGTATCATTCTTAAGATCTTCAAAGTAAGATGCGGGGTGGTAGTCTGGGTATTGCATGATACCAATACTTGTCCAGTTGTTGATGTAGACGACTGTAGTATTTGCAGCATGACGAGCTTCGTAACCGGTGAAGTCATAGATAGACCTGTGTGTGGGTGCCAATTTGGCGATGCAATTAGTGAGCACATCATGTAAAAGAAGCTGGATAGTTGTAGAAATGATACTCACAACAAATCAGGATGAACATTCTCCCAGCATCCCTCATTCTCCGTCATGACAAGCATGCCATATTGATCATGATCAATCTCATCGCAACCATCTTCGTCCAAAGAATTCCAAAGAAATATATCTCTTATGTATTGATTTTCATCGTTGGAATTTTCCAACGCGTGTACAAGGGCTGCATTGGATTGATTTGTTAGACTGTTAGTACAACTATTTCCTTCGAGATCAGGACGTGGAATCCAACGCGATGATGGGATACCGCTGGCACATGGTAGCATAACACCACTGCGATTGATGATAGAATCGTCCCACCTCAGATTATCAACTAAAAGGAGAGACAGATATTTAGTTACGAAAGCATCAATACTTAAAAGATAAAGCCAATAAAAACATACCTGCGTAGATATATCTTGAACGATCGACTCCAGTTGTCGAGTTTGAGCTCACACGAGATGCATTGTGAAGGCCAGCTAGTGTGGCGTCATCAAATATGATCACTGCCAACACGTCAACTAAAGTGTCGTCGAAATTCTTAAATGCGTTTATACTCTCCTTAACACACGCATTCTCCTCGTAACTTAGAACGCAACTCTCTCGATTGATAAAGTTCGACTCCTCGTTAGCACACAATGCAATGTTGTGATCATTGACAACAACATATTGATCAGCCCATGGGTACTTGATGACATTGAGGCCATCACGATTTGCACGCAACGTGGAACGCAATACAGATTTGCCTCCACCATCAATAAGAGGATTCTCAAGCGAGTTTTCGCTGAGTAGCATACGACTGTCAAAAAGAGCGTACGAGTCATCAGGAAGCTTGGCAAATACAGGTTTGTCCGGGACAAATCTTGATGGGATATCGTGTGGGTTAAAAGGATCCGCGCCACGATAATCATTGTCATAGGGGTTAGGAAAGGTCGCACAAACCTCATCTTGCACGGGAGTCTTCAAGAGCCAATCGCCACCATACGTTTGAACAGTATTGATTGGTGAGACCACTGTGATGTTAAGGTCGGAGAGGTCCAGGATGTGTAGACCGGTCATGTTGATAAAACCGGCATCAAGGTTGACTGTATTCATTCAGGATAATTAAAGATGAAGAAGAGATGTCAGAAACGACTGATGTGTGTGTAAATGTATAAAATTGAGATCACTCGATCGTATCTTACCAGTTGGATTCCCATGCCGAATTGCATAACAGGTCCGATTTATGAAGAAACGCAACTTGAATGGAGATGATATCTACAGTACAAGATGGGAGAAAAGGGAAAGTTAAATGACGTTAGAGGAAAAGAAAAAAGTGTCAATAAAGTCTTCACATACCTCCGACTTGCGTCCCTCCACCTCATCCACATCGCAAAGCTGATATTCCGCATTACCGTCCATGGCTAAGACCTCGCCAGTACTGTCAATTTGGAACGGATAATTAATCACCGTCCTTACTTCCCCGGCGTATTTCACTATGTAGGCGACGTTATCCTCTACTAAGTTTGTCGGAGATGAAGAGGGAGCAAAGCTCACTGATGGCGCAAAGGTATAGTCATCAGCCAATTCTTCAAAACCCGCAACACTATACTCGCCAGTCGAATTCATTCCCTTGTCAGTCATTTCAAATGAAACAAAGTCTATGGTACCATTCCAATGGGTCCAATTACTGATCGTTACTTGATCTGTAATAACCTCCAGCCAATCCCCGCCTCCACGTATAATATTGCGCCTTAGTGGATGCATATAAAAGTTACAGATCGCTCTGTTACATGGTCCGTTGGTCGTCAAGTCGTTATTGTCGAACTTCACTCGTATGGAGATAATCATGTCAACACTATCCACATTAGTAATCTTGGTCATGAATCTGAACCGGTACGACTTACCAGGAATGACATTTTTCAAGATATTTTGACTTAGAATGTTGCCCTGTTTAAACACCATTACGTCACGATTGAGATCCGGATCCTTGCGTAGAGTGGCGGCATTCGACGAGTACATCCAGTTCTGATACGAGTATTCAAAGTTAGGGTTGGCAAAGAAGCCCGAAAGACCCGTGCCATAGTCGGAGGACCCTGAGCTTATCTTGGACATTCGAACATCGTCAACAATGAAACTTGCACTTGAATCGGGGATACGAAATCTGAGGTGGAAGTCATCGCATTTTACAGGAGGTAGTAAAGTGCCTTTATATTTCCAATCATCTCCAACCTTGTGTACTGCCTCGATCGTTACCCATTCATCCGTGTTGGGGACGAGAGTACGCGATATCATGTGCGAGTCGTCAGCCGGGAGCGACCACTTAAGATTTCCTTTATCCAGATGATAATGTCCAGTATACATTTGAAACACCTGATTTGCGACTTCAACGCGAACCTTGAGAGAGATGTGGATCGTGTCACCGGCTTGGATTGGTTGAGTAATGCGTGTAGTATTACACGAAGGTGCGATGGGTCTGTAAAAGAAGCATGTGCGACCCCCGAGGAATTTTAAGCTGCTCGTGCCATTGTAGACAAGGTGGGGATGCTCCGTCTTCTGCACGAGAGTACGAGTGCATGTTCCAAGCCATTGGGCCAAGACTTGATTTCTGGTGCCTTCCATGTCCCCTAAAACTAAAATGTTATCCATGGATGGGGCACTTGTAAGAGTCTGTCAAAGAGAAGAGAGACAACAAACATAATAGAAGGAATGTGGTTAGAGAGTAGTCATCTGGACCAACAAGGTGGAATAAAATACCTTTACAAAACATATTACTGACCTGAAGCGACCGAGAATTGCTGGATGAACCAGCAGGATCGGGAGCACTGACACTTATTGGAGCAGCCACAGGAGTCCCAGCATATGTTACTCTCTCAACAGTAATTCGATGCCCCCTCTGCGTCTGAGTTGCTCCTCCAAGAGAAAAAGTCCCCCAACGCAACATCTTTGAATTCTGAACGTCGACGTGGGTGAAGGCGAATTTCCGCCAACGACTGTGCTTCTCGCAGGGATGCGGACCGGCTTCACCAATACGGTATGTTTCTTGCTTGCGTGGATTTAATCTGCGTCTCCAATACTCACGTAAACTTGTAAATTTGCCAGACGTAAAGTTCAAAGGGTTCATCTGATTGACTACCCATTCCACCTGGAGCTTTTCCATGGCCATGGCATGGCTTAATGTGGTAGTAGAGGAGTTCCCAATACCACTGTCACTACCAGTCTTCAATGCTTGATACCTTGTCTCGAGAGCGTCCAACTCGACTGCCGTGGGTCCAAACGTGTTCTTCTGTAAAAAGCGGGAGATCTCATTCCGTACCGTCAAGCTACGTTTGTAGAATGTCAAATAGTACGGAAGGTTGATATAATTAGTTACGGTCGGATCGTCGACATTTTTCTTCGACGTGGTAGGTAGTGTGACCTCACAGAGGTACTCTCCCACTGCGAAGTTGGTCCCAGAGTTGCTCGCCTCGCCACACTCGTAGATGAAATCGGTAGGATGAGAAGCTCGACCGGGGCTAAGAGCATACGCGAAGAGAACAATGAGATGTGAGTAACTTTTGACAGCGGAGAATAAAACGCATCATAATTCCAACAAATTATTTCGAAACTTACGGACGGGCCCAGTCACCGACGGAGCCAGTAGAGTTCCCAAGGACGTCGGCGGGGATTTGTGGCACACTCCGTCCTAGGGCATAATAAAAGCCCTCGCCGTTCTGCTTATCCTCGAGCGGCATGGTCCACCTATGGAAGACGCACATGAATGTATCGGTGTCGCTAGCACCAAGGACTACCGTGGTGGGTAGAATCGGCTTGAGTAGGATCGTCTGAGATGAGGCCTCGGTGTTAACATCGGTCAAGTGGACGGGAATGCCGGGCGTTAGGGTGGAACCGTCCTCGTTGACGCAGGAATGCTTCACGGCAGTCGGGTCGAAGAAGATCGCCGCTGATGTAAGCGACGCTAGCATCAGCTGTGAGGCGATGGAGAACATCATGGTGAAGCTCGACCGGGGCTAAGAGCATACGCGAAGAGAACAATGAGATGTGAGTAACTTTTGACAGCGGAGAATAAAACGCATCATAATTCCAACAAATTATTTCGAAACTTACGGACGGGCCCAGTCACCGACGGAGCCAGTAGAGTTCCCAAGGACGTCGGCGGGGATTTGTGGCACACTCCGTCCTAGGGCATAATAAAAGCCCTCGCCGTTCTGCTTATCCTCGAGCGGCATGGTCCACCTATGGAAGACGCACATGAATGTATCGGTGTCGCTAGCACCAAGGACTACCGTGGTGGGTAGAATCGGCTTGAGTAGGATCGTCTGAGATGAGGCCTCGGTGTTAACATCGGTCAAGTGGACGGGAATGCCGGGCGTTAGGGTGGAACCGTCCTCGTTGACGCAGGAATGCTTCACGGCAGTCGGGTCGAAGAAGATCGCCGCTGATGTAAGCGACGCTAGCATCAGCTGTGAGGCGATGGAGAACATCATGGTGATCGAGTAGCCGCACGTCGTCGTAATCCCTCTGCTCGGCGTAAGCATGAACTTGTTGTTGGTCGGGGAGACTCCCAAGAATAAAAAGTCCGAGATGCTTCTTGTTTTTGTACGAGTTCCTTCCGCGTAGAGATCTTCCCGCAACGTTCCCGCGCTCTGAATAACTTTAGGAGCAATTTGGTTACAAACCATCCTAACGTTAACCCTTTGTCTACCGGACGTACTTTACGTAGACAATTTAGCTGTTTTTTCCCGCTAAATTTCGGGCGATGGACTTTGACCATGAACATCGCCGCTACTGCGATGAGTTAGGTCCTGGGTAGAAATGCGATTAGGAAGCTCGGATAGTCGTCTATCCATAGATATTAATAGTTTAATATATGACGGCCGTTTTTTATGACATTTATCTATTCTCGATATCGACCCTATTTAAGATTCTTGAATGGGCCACTAGTTCCTACGTAGGCTCGGTACTGAAAAAAATGTGCCAAAAATGTGCCACGGTAGACAAAGGGTTAATCTTCCTTCCCAAGGAAGGAAAATAGACACTTGAGAAAATTTCCTTCCCAAAGTGTCTATTTTCCAAAGTGTTACCTAATGGGTGGAATGTGTCAAACGTACGAAACCACATAGGAACTCAGTTTTTTTAGTTTGTTTCTATCGTATTAAAACTTCGAGATGACTTTTTTATAGGGCTCTGAGTATCTAAAGCTTCCCAATAAACTTGAGGAGCATTTTTTTGGTTACAAAATCCCTAATGTTACCACTTGTTCCCGCCATTTTTTTGCCTTTAATGACCTTGCTAATAATAATGGCTAGTGTTATCAAATAGTATCAAAAAGTACGTTTGTGAGACTATATAAGCTATTTTAATAGTCTCTCCAGTGGTTGTTTGTTGTCACATTGTTCCGAAAGCAGAGGGATAATTTATCACATTCACTAGCAAATGCCCACAATGCATGCTCCACTCAATGGGGTTGGTATGACTCCTGTCATCAACATTCTTGCCATTCCATCACGTCGGATCCATTCTACTATCACCCCCCATCATTAAGTCGCCATTTGTTGTGTCATTTGACAATAATTTCATGAAGTATCTCCCTATTCCTGCCAGTACCCTCAAATTCACCTATATATATTATTGGTACGCCATATGACAGTTCGACCGCTTCTCCGCCTTTTCGCTCGAAGCTGACGGTTCCCAATCATATCCGAATATAAATGAGGCACAACGGAGCCTCTCAAACACTCCTCAGACCAGTTGATTGGTTGTTTTTATCATACCACCCTGTACAGTGCAAAAACACGGTGCCACGACAGCAAAGCGACCGCTACTCAGCCCGAGCCCCCACGACCGCCGCGCCGCCACAAAACCTGTCCGCTGACGTCGCGGCGGCCACTCTGAATGGCAGCCGTTCAGAGATGAATGAGGGAGGAGGTCGGTTCGCCATGATTGCCGTGACTTTTGTGGACTTTTGACCACGGAAAAAAAATGCGGGGTGGCGACACTCTCTGTTCTTAACCGTCAGTTGAGCTCGCGGCCTCTCATGAAGAAGTTTCACCATTTTCAATTAGCGGTGACCTCCTTGTTTTTGCTATGTCGTGGTGGTAATGACATTGCCATCGCTTTCACAATTGTGAGGCAGCGGCGGCGTTGTGGTCATGATCGTCCAATGAGAAATAATAATGGCAGAAGGTGCACTCATGTTGTGGTTGAAGGGTGGTACGATAAAAATCAACATTCGTTGTTGTTGTCATTGTCCAGCGATGTAGTAGACACAATAATTAACAGCGACAGCGACAGCAACAATAAGAAACGCGATGCACTACGTAAACAGACGCTGGATGCTGCATTGTTGGCGATGCATTCACTTTCGTGCCAAAACATTGAAAATACTGCTGATAGTAGTGATTCATTGTCGCAAAAGAAGTACACATCAGATGCATCATCTCAATTATTCAACCAGCGTCGGCAATCAAAATCTAACAACATTGAAGTACGTAGATCAACTATCCCCAATGCAGGACTAGGGTTATTTGCAAGTAAGAATATAAAGGTAGGGGATATATTATCTTACTATCCTGTGAATACTATTGGTATAGTTGATGCAATTGATGGTAGTATTGTTGTTCGTTAACGTCGACGTGATGATGTCGTTGGTGATGACATTGACACAACAGATGATACAATATCCGGTTGTAAATTTGCACGAGGAGAAAATAAAGATGAACAAGATCAACAATATGTAACAAGCAACGATGATGTCGATGATGATGAGACTTATCTACTACATGTACTAGGTAGTGGTAGTCGAACATTAATGAATGTTAATATTGCGTTAGACCTGGGTGGGTCATCAATTTTCGTCAATAATGTAGCTCTGAAGCAGCATCATCGTGAACACCACAATGATGACAGTAGCAGTGAGAAATCCAACTATTCATCTACATCAACAACAAAATCAACAGCAACGCCAGGATCTTCTACATCAACAACAAATAATGGATTCGATGGACATAGAGTTAATGATGGTGCTACTATACTCACCAATGACGAGGCTGGAACACTGGCATACTATCATTCAAGTCGATTATTGAAAAATTGTATACATGTACCCTTTGGTCCATGCCCTGTATTAGCATTAATTGCTACGAGGAATGTTTTATGTGGAGAGGAATTGCTTACCACGTATGGTTGTTCTTGTGAGTCTTTTAGCATGCAGTTATATGTGTTAATCTTTGTTGAGCTTTATCTTGCATGCTAATTCGTGTTTGATCCCATTTGTCACATCAACTAACAACCTTTCTCTATCATCTGTAGATTGGCTGGATAGTTTGATAAAGTCAATACCTACAAGAGCTGACGATGATGATGACTCAATATACGAGGAGATGACAGAAATGACAGACTCGATCATCATGGAGGCAAGGCTGGTTGCGATTGATGTATTGAATGGTATGCGTACTGCTGCTGTTGTGCATGCGACAGAGGCACATGAACTTCAGACTATATTCGATGCGGCTGCTTCTACCTCTTTGATCAGTAAATAATATAAATCGAAAGATAAATGAGCAACACACATATTTGACCATCATTTATGTTTATATACTTACACATTTATATATTCAGTTTGAGCAGCATTCCACCAAGACACGACAATTATCATACGAGCTGCCATATTCTTTCACACGGATACTTATTCCCTCAACACTGCCCCAATCATGCTGATTTGTTGCATTCCTCAATTTATTAAATTCATATTTCATTGCATTATATGACATTGATGTTTGCTTCCGTCGTCGGTATATTGAAAGATGATTGCATTTTACTACCTCCGTTTCATTACTACTATTATACTGAGGTATACCCACAATGTTAGCTAGTAATCGTTTTAGGTCACGTGTGCTTTTTTCACAAATGCCCAAGTAGGCACCAGAATCCCATGAATGTTTCCATCCGACTAGTTCAATATCCAGTTTGTCAAAGTCAGTAGTTGCACAATTATAGGTAAGCTCATATACTTGATTCGATGTGAACCATCCATCATACATGGTAATATGACGTGTTGAGTCTTGTTGGAGACAATGATGAAGCTCGGTTGGACACGCAGTATGGCAGTGTGCTAAACCGAGTGCAAAGTTAGATCCAACCTTTTCTTGTATAGCCATATAAATTAGAAATCGACTTTTGCTACTAGAGTTGTTGTTGTTGCTGCTTATTGTAAAGTGTGTGGGTGTCATGGGCATAATGTATCTCGTCATACTATGTTGCTCATCTGCTTTTGTTGTTGTTGTTGTTGGACAGCTTCTCTTTATCCCAATTGTCTTTGTTACTTTCACAGTCGGCTTAATCACAGCTGCTGCTGCTGTGATTGCCTGTGACATTGTGCTATTGTTGGATTTTCGTTTCCAACCGAGAAGAGAATTCAATTTTCCTGTAGTAGTAGTCGTCATCACCACATTCTTCATTGTCTGGGTTGTTGTCCTTGCTTGTGAGCCATTTTTAATACATTGTTGCGGATGCTGATTGTGTCGTTTCCATTCTGGTACCGTCGTTGCCACCTGTTCACAACGCGTACACATCATGGGTGTATTGTCCAATACACTTTGTGCACGTTCCTTCCGTACACACACTGTCATTCTCATGCTACTACTACTACTACTACTACCACCATCATCAGGCAGTAGAAGTGGAATGTGGGTACCAACGAATGCACTCTCTAAATGACGTTCGACGGCTTCTGGTTCAACAAAAAACAGTGGTGATGTAAATGATACTATATGTTTCCGCCTTGTAATACATACAGAATCCAAATCTGACGAAATAATGTGTAAATGTAATGGTCCAAAGGATGGTAATGCATGATACCCCAATTTCATGACAATATTATTTGTCGATGACGATGATGATGGATTATCGTCTCCTACTATCGACGATACAATCCGTGAGGCAATAAGTCTCCCTAATGTATGAAATTCACGTATTTCATTTATATGATATGGTTCTAGATCATTCAATGTTTGTACATTACATAAATCAAGAGGTTGCTGTGTTGTATTCTTGCATATTTTTCGACGCATTAGTAGTAAATGATACTTTGCCTTGGGATACTGTGTGTTGTTAAATATTATGGAACGGATGGGGGGAGAGGGATGACGTGGAGGGACGATGACGACCAAAATAACATCAGCAAACAATGACAATGGCGTGTGCACAAACAACGCAATAATAATGCTTCGATTATTCGATTCTCGCACATGTTTGTTATCGTTCATGCCAACCGCTGAATGCACTTTTGTCTACGCAACAAACTCACTTTGTCATATGTGCAAACATACTTGTCATTCATAAAAAATACAATCGGATTTCCCTCCTTTTTCGCGACCTTCTCCTCGATAAATGACAAGATGTGAATCAAACCATCCTGCCAATTACTATGTGAAGAAGGTGATGATGGGAAGTCATCACGTCGTGGAGGATTGTAATATAGGCGTTCGTTGGGGGGCAGCATTCCGAGAAATATCACACATGAGAGAAGGAGGTGAAGAACGTTTGTGCTGATTTACCTTCGGTGATGAAAGGTTGCAACTCCCAGAGAACCGAGTGTGCAACAGCAAAGGCCCACTACTCCCACTCCCCAACGATCATGCTTCACTACCAATCGCTCCTACTCGTCATTGTTGCATTATCTTGGACGACAAAACCATGCAATGCCTTCGCCACTATATCCTCTTCGAAATTGGCCCAAAAGGATAATAATAATAGATGCGGAATATTCGTAACGACGAAGGATCGTCATCAACGACAGCGACACTCACCATCGCGGCCATGTAGTACTTCGGAAATAACGATCGAGAATAAAAGTGACGAACGTGATAACGGAAAAGAAATAATCCCCCTCCTTCCATCCATTCTACGTCCGGAATATGCCATCGAGGCGCTGCCATTACGCATAGGACACGGATTCGACATCCATCGTCTCGTGCCGTACGGCGAGGCCAAACAGCCGATCGTCATAGGCGGGGTGATCATCGATCACGTCGATCAACCGTGGACCGACGCGCACGGGACATATACCAATGCCGGACCGAATACGATATATACCACGCAATTGGGCGTGCTGGCGCATTCCGACGGGGACGTCGTGTATCATTCGTTGGTCGATGCCATATTCGGGGCGTTGACGTTGCCGGACATCGGACAGGTCTTTCGAGATACCGACGTCCGATGGAAGGGTTGCGATAGTTCCACGTTCATGCGAGTCGCGTATGATGCATTGCGGTATTATGATTATCGAATTGGTAATATCGACGTAACGTTAATATTAGAACGTCCCAAGGTCGCAAATTACAAGGCTGGCATGAAGGCGAATATCGTTAAGCTGTTGCATACCACGGATGGAAGGGTGAATATTAAAGCACGGACACATGAAGGATTGGATAGTATTGGAGAGTTACGTGCCGTGAGTTGTCATGTGGTGGTAACGTTAGAGAAGAAGAAACCAAAATTGATTGAGGGAGGGGAAGGAGAGGAGGATTCAAGGACTACGAACGAGGAAAGTTTCAAAGGTTTCTAAGAAAAAAATGAGAAAAAGGGAATGACATTGAAATATTGTTTCAGAGCAAAGCATGAATTGGTGGTGGGTGGAAGAAGGATGGGGGACAGGGGGGTGGGGGGGGAGGCGGCCAAGAAATAAAGTGTATCTAATGTTTGCTGATCATGTAGCAACAAAGGCCACATTTTTTCTTGCATAGGGGTAGACGGCTTGCGTTTGAGGAGAACTTTATTAAAGCTGTTGCAGATTTTGAAGAATGCATACGCATTAGTCGAGGATGTTAGTGGCAAGGACGAATCCGACCATGAGGAGGCAAAGGCCGAAATCATCAAGGTCATGGAGAAGGACGATTATGCACGACTATTGGAGTGGTCTGGGATGTGCAATCATCTACACGAACTCAAGGGGGGGAGATGCTACTCAAAAATAAAAATGTATAATTTTCTCCTTCTACTACATCAATCTCTCTTTAAAGGATATATTTCATCCCAGGTATCATTTTAGTATTTTTTAGAAGCATGTGCCACACGTTTTTTTACACATTTTACCCAATTCAGTACTCACAGAATACTGATTACTACCACTATCAATGTAGCCACAATTATGTATCCGTCGTGTCTCATCAGTAGGATCATGGCTATTAATCAACCATGAACATTGTCTTGGTAATCCATTATGATTAAGATAGTATCCATTGTTATCAATACATTTTGTTGGTGTTGTTGCTGGAATTAGAGGTGAACTCAACAATGTCATCTCTGTCTTATTTCCATCTTCTATCATTGTTTCTTCCTTTTGTTGCTTTTGTACCTCCATTGACAATTTTGAAGTGGGATCAATTAGTCCCAATTCCTCTTGCCATATATGTAATGACTTGGTATAGTCATTTACATTATCCATTGATAATTCAGTGATACTAGTATCATGTTGACTTTGTACTGATGTTGAGATTATTTCATCACTATCGTCATCGTTTGATCGAAGCAGTTCCATAGTAGCATTCATTTGAAATGTTGGTATTGGACTACTAGCTTCTTCTTTGTCACTACTATCCTCCACACCTTCCTCTCCCTGCAGTTGGAGTAAACAACCATTATAGGCACGGCATGTATATCTACAGTTTAGCCCCAACTCTGTCATACTAGCGCCACACTCAGTGTATAACAAATCAGAATACAGTGGTCCTAGTATTGCTTCGTTGGTAGTAGTAGTTGTTGTTGTGGAGGTCATGGCCAACCATGCACATTGTCGTTTCTTACCACTTGAAGAATAATACCTGCCTTCATTGTCAATACAGGATTCGACTCCTCCATTGTCATCAATACCTTGGAGGCTCGTAGGTGCATTGGTGTTATTAGCAGCAGCAGTAGTAGTGGCATTGTCCTCATTCTTTGGAGGTCGTTTACGAATGTTGGACACTACTTCAGACCCAACATTGTCTGTATCACTTCCAGATATAGGTGTGGCTGATGACTTGGATGATTGACCCACAGCGATCAATAGAACACATAAAATCACGAAGAGTACGATCGTGCTGCTCACCACTAATCTCTTCTTCCATCTTGATTCATGGTAGGTATTGACCAAACATTCCATTCTTGATTGGAAGAATAAAAATTTGTTGTTCATATGATTGCCGAAACTAGTTTTTTTCACCTGTCCATGACAAGTTTGTTGTTGATTATTCATTTGGACTGCTGCTTCATTATCGTTGCATCCTTTCACTACTCCTGTGTGTTGGTCAGTTGTCGTTGTTGCTGAACAAACGGATGATTCATACACAGCATTATCTACTGATGATTGATTGAATGATGAATTCCACATCTGGGATAGTCGTTCCTTAACCCGCAATGAACCTGTTACTGTTGTACTATCAATAGAGTTCGTCGTGGTAGAACCAATCGATTCTTTGGACGATTCATTGTTTTGCTGCTGCATCTTTTTCGTCTTCGTGCAAGACTTGTGCCATGATGACAAAATCTTATTGATCATAGAATCATGTCTCCATTCGGGTGAGTCGTCTACAGATTCATCACTAATACTGATACTACCCAGGACACTATCATTCACGTCAATGCTATGATCACAGAAGCTATTGTTACTACTTCCTACATGCAACCAATCCTCACTATATGGTAATCCAAACTTCTCACAAGTTTCCTTATATACAAACTTTTCATGTTCGGACATTCGTTTTGGACTACTTGATGCTGAGTGTTGTTTGTTTGATGGAGGAGTATTTTTAGTAGTAGTATTAATACTCTCCTTAGCATCATCGTTGCGTGTGACCGGACCAGTGACATTGGTGACACTACTACTACCACACTCCTCCTCATCATACCCAACATCGTTCAATGAGAATGCATACGAATTGGCACCAGGAGAGTTGTGAAGCACTACCGATGATGCTGATGAAGATACTGCTGCTGAATTTTGACCATGGTGGAGATGATTGTCGTGGTCATATTCTTCATGCGATTTTGATAGCGAGAAATCGTCGGAGATTTCATCTCCAATCTCCTCGGCCTCTGGTATAGCGGACAAGTCCTGATGATGCTGCTTACGATGAGGTTGCATTGCTTAGTCTTTTAATGAGGTGGTGCTTGTTTATGGTTTGAACGACGATCAAAAAATTCAGCCCGCCAGATGAGATTCTTTTCTCTTCCTTAAACCGGAAATTTCTTCCATATACAGCACTTCGAGTCACTCAGATTGGTCCATGAGAGGAGACCTTGAGAGAACGCCCTTTGCTATCATTATTCATCATGGAGGAAAGTCGCATTACTTCAATGAACGCTTCACTCCTCGAAGACGTCCGTAGATTCCCTGAGTTACACTTAGATAAAAGCCAAGATCTAGAAACCAATGGTGACGATGGCGTTACGGGTGAGGAGGCAGAGCACCTAATCATTGATGACGATACAAGCATTCACAGAAACTCTTTGAGATCATCGTCCGACGTGACATCGACAGCATTTCCACCATTTATGGATCAATTGAAGGAAAGAGCAGGTTGGCTAATTGGACTATTAATCCTCCAGTCTTGTTCATCCTTCATCATTCAATGCAATAAAAGTTTCTTTGAAAAGCACATGACCATTGTTGCATTCCTCACAATGCTTGTGGGCGCAGGAGGTAATGCAGGTAATCAAGCCGCAGTACGAGTTATACGAGGACTCGCAGTGGGGACATTGAATCGCTGCACAATGAAGAACTTTCTTTATAGCGAAGTCAAGATGGCTTTGAGTTTAAGTGTCTTGATTGGGATTACAGCATTGGCTCGTGCGGCCGTCTTTCGTGTCCCTATGGGTGAAACGATAGCTGTAACTGCAAGTGTATGTGTGATAGTTGCAATTAGTGTTGCAATCGGGAATGCATTGCCATTGGGGATGAGACGAGTTGGGATAGATCCTGCACATTCTAGTACAACTATACAGGTAATGATGGACATCCTAGGAGTAGCCATTACGGTATGCGTGAGCTCCTTTGTGCTGAGCTTTAAAGTATGGCAGGAAGAATAAAATAACCAATTAGCTGCATCACACGGTCCATCGACAACAGCTGTGCTTTAAGATGAGTACCTACGTATGTTTGTTTTGGTTTGTGTCGGTCGAAATTGAGCGCCTAATGTTCTCAGCCAAAAATCAATGTTTTTTTTAATAGAATTGATCCACTCGAGACTTCACCCTGTGAACTTTCGAGTGCAGTTAA
>Ga0247843_1006395_pt1 | contig 15438 bp, 13 predicted proteins | sample LaCruzMarch2017__FD_192420 | JGI IMG/M metagenome (GOLD analysis project Ga0247843, IMG submission 192420) | Freshwater microbial communities from meromictic Lake La Cruz, Castile-La Mancha, Spain - LaCruzMarch2017_8m | ecosystem: Environmental > Aquatic > Freshwater > Lake | place: Spain... | reverse complement strand
AGTTGGAAATTGGATTCAAATCGTGGACACCAAAAAATGGGGATTTATCTATGAATATCAATTATTTACAGCGGTTTTATTCTGAAACGTTGGGACACTAGTGAAAAAATATCTAAAATATATATTAGCGAATAATTGAGTTATTTTTTTATGCTACAACTTATTTAATTTTTATTAGGATTTAATTAGTTGTACTGCTGAGTATGGGGATTTATGATTTCTTACAGAAAAGCTTGTACTAGCCTTGCAATATTTGCGTTGGCGAATATTGCAAACAGTCAATCCACCCCTTCTATTTTCTACACACCAGAATACTTCGCAAACTGGGGCCTGCAATACACCTATGCCGCTGATGCTTGGGCATTAGGCTTTACCGGTAAGGGTGTCCGAATCGGTATCGCAGATGATCAGGCCCAATTAAGTCACAAAGAGTTTGTAAATCGTGTTTATTGGCCCTCACAACGGGCCCCCTTTCCGAATCCAGAATATCCTAATTTCCCAGATCATGGCACTCATGTCATGGGAGTGGCAGCGGCTGCGCGCGATGGCCTAGGAATGGTGGGTGTAGCACATGACGCATCGATTGCTCACGTCGTGGCAGTTTTTAATCCAGGTTATCCCTTATCGAATAACTGGGCCCAAGATTTAGTAGATGCTAAGGTTTCCGTCATGAATGGCAGCTTTGGGCCGCATCCATTGCCTTGGCCTTTAATACCCATTGGTAGCCGTGATGGTATCCCTAACCCAAACTACAAAATTGTTGATTTTCAGTTCTTTTCCCAAATGCAAGGAGGGAGTTACGAAGAACAAGTCAAAAAACTCTCTGATGCTGACATAGTGATGGTCTTTTCAGCAGGCAACCAACGCTCCCCTTTTTTACAGCCATTGGCTGCAAAAGTACCTACAGGTCATGCCATCATTCCCCTTGTTACACCAGCCAACACTGCGCTTGGTTACACAGACAATCCGGCAGATGCCATTTATCGTTTTTATACGGAACAAGCTGATCGAAATAATCCCTCTACCTGGGACAGCAACCAGGTTCCATTTAGTCATCTGGCTAAAGTGGATCTTTCAAACTTAGCCGGTACGCTGATTGCAGTCACCGCTGCAAATATCGACCCAAATACCGATGCGGTTACGCTCGCTGAATTTAGCAATCAGTGTGGTGCTGCTGCAGACTGGTGTATCACTGCGCCAGGTGTCGAGATCTATTCGACGATCCCGATGGATCTATATGCTGGCGGGGAGAAATGGAGCGGCACATCCATGGCAGCTCCTTTTGTTGCGGGCGCAGCGGCTGTGTTGCGACAGGCCTTTCCCTATATGACAGCAAGGCAAATCATCGAGGTGCTTTTAACAACGGCTTCGGAAATTAAAAACCAAAACCCTGAGTCTATTCGTGATTTTGGTCATGGGTTAATCAATATCGGCCGCGCTGTCAAAGGGCCGATCGAATTCGGCCATCCATCCCTGTTACCAGGAAATACGCCGATCTTTGGGCCCGTGTTTGCGGTGGACACCCAGGGATATGACTCGGTGTGGAGCAACAACATTTCTGGAATTGGCGGATTTAGTAAGGCTGGCGCGGGGATTCTCTTGTTGACGGGCCTCAATACCTATACTGGCGCCACAACGATCACAGGTGGCGTACTGCGCGTTGATGGCTCGATTGCAAGCTCAAATCTGGCAGTCACCTCTGAGGCGACACTGCAGGGCATTGGTAGGGTTGGCAATACATCCATGGCCGGTATCCTGTCGCCGGGTAACTCAGTCGGCACGCTCACGGTCAGCGGTGATCTTAATCTATTATCAGGCTCGGTCTATCAGTATGAAATTGACGCAAATCAAAAAAGTGACCTCGTCATTGTCACAGGTCACACCGCGATTGACGAAGGTGCTACCTTCAAATTATCCGCCGAAGATGGGGTGCGTTTAAATCAGCTGTATCCAATTTTTCAAGCCCACTCGCTTTCAGGTAGTTACGAGAAAATAGCCAGCAACTTTACGTTTATTGATCTGGACTTTATTCCAAGCAACGGCAATCTCGGCTTGGTGGTTCAGAGAAATAATATACCCATGGCTAGCTTTGCTCAGACAAACAATCAGCGAGCAGTCGCCAAAGCGATTGATGCACAAAGGCCAGGAGACGAGCCTTATAACGATGTGCTGTTAAATGAAAATACAAACCAATTACCTAATTTATATCAAGGCTGGTCAGGCGAAATCTACAGTGCCAACCAAGCCGCACTTATTTATAACAGCCGTTTATTGGCACAGGTGATGAACTGGAGGTTACAAGACAGTTGGCTCGATACTAGTTCGACGACTCGACTACAACGAATGGGCCAGGCCAATCCAGACACCACTGTCTGGGCGCAGGCCTACGGCAACTGGGACACCTTCAGTGCTAATGCTGATGCTAAGAAAGCGACCTCTAATAGCGGCGGTTTGATTTTAGGGGTAGATCATGCGCTCACGACAAACTTTCGTCTGGGAGGTGGATTCTCAGCGAGCACAACCAACACATCAGTGGCCGACAGTAGTGCGAATACCAACGGCTATCACGTCATGCTTTACAGCACCTATGAAAAAAATAGTCTTCGTCTTAATAGCGGTGTAGTGCAGTCTTGGTACTCGGCTAATATGAAACGTGCCCTGCCCCTCGATGACCGGGGCAATGCAAAAGGAGCAGTGGACTCACGATCCACACAACTATTTGCAGACCTAAGCAGCCCGATCACACTGAGCCAGCAGCAAGATCATCACACCACGATTTCACCCTTTGGTCAGATCAGCCAAATCTGGCTGCAGACTTCTAAGTTTAGCGAGTCTGGGGCAGAAGCCGGGTTGGCCGGACTAGCCACCAACGCAAACACGGGATTTGGCACGCTAGGCGCTAGACTCAGCCACCAATGGAAGACTGATAAAAACAATTGGCAAGTAGGCGTATCAGCAGGCTGGCAACGGGCGTGGGGAGACTTGTCTCCAACGACGACTCTTGCCTTTGCGACAGGGCCTGGCTTCACTGTAAACGCTGCACCCATAGCGAGAAACTCAGCTGTCATTGAAATAGGTATCGGAGCCAGTCTGGGTCAGTCGAGTCGTTTTAATTTGGTTTACTCAGCGACCTTGTCAGGTCAGTCCAAGGGTCAGTTACTGCAGGCACAATTACAGAAGTCATTTTGATGCGTTGAAGCAAAATACTCAACATGTCTCGCATGAATATAAATTGGTTTAAGGGACCAAGCTCAAAAATAAATATGCTGCAAAGACGACTAAATGTACGGCACCTTGAAGCACGGTTGCGCGACCCGTCGCGATCGTCAAAATGCTGAGTAAAAATGTCAGTCCTAAAAATGTCATGCCCAATGCGTCGATACCTAAGCTTAGAGGCAAATCAAACACAATCGAAACAAAGGCAACCGCCGGAATTGTGAGTCCAATACTCGCTAGCGCCGAACCAAGGGACAGATTTAAACTGGTTTGCAGACGATTATTGATTGCAGCACGTGTCGCAGCAACGCCCTCAGGCAACAAGACTAGTAAAGCGATTGCAATTCCAACGACTGCGCGTGGTGCGCCCATCGTTTCGATCGCGAGCTCAATGGAGGGGCTTAAGGCTTTGGCTAGTAGCACGACGGCAACGAGCGAAATGATCAACAGAATACAACTGAAAAAAGTTTTGGCATTTGACGGGGGGAGCACATGACTTTTTGGACTTGTAAATTCAACATCGCTTTGTTGCAAAAAATAATCGCGATGCCGAATAGTTTGTACAAATACAAACGTACCGTATAAGACCAAGGACATCACGCCAGCAAATATTAATTGGCTGTCTGAAAAAGTAGGGCCTAGTGTTGTAATTGTAAAATTTGGTACCACCAGCGTCATCACTGCCAAAGCAATCAAAACGGTCAAGCTTGAGTTGCTACCCTCAACGCGAAACGAAAGAATGTGATGCCTAAAGCAACCTAATAATATCGATATCCCTATCACGCCATTCATGACAATCATAATTGCGGCAAAGACAGAGTCGCGGGCGATCAATGCCCCATCTGCGCCTGCCGACAACATGATTGAAACGATTAAAGCAACCTCGATAATCGTGACACAAACCGCTAACATAAGCGTGCCAAGGGGTTCGCCTACTTTATGCGCAATCACTTCGGCCTGATGTACAGCAGTGATCACTGCAATAATCAACAGCACAGCCATTAGGATGATTTGCCACAACGTGTCAGGATATGGGAGCATAGATTAAAAGTAAAAAAGGCTTGTGAGGCAGAGCGAAAACTCACTCCAGCTATGACGAAATAGGTGCGCGTTTAAGGCCATAGACATAGCGACGACGGGTCACGAACTGGGTAATACTAAAATCTATAACCTAAACCAAACAAGAAATTATAAGCATTGACGTTCGGATTTGAGGAGACCGTTCCTCCAGGACCATCCGAATAGGTCGATGATAAATTAGGACTTCCATACGCGTAGTAATTGACTTCTGCAAATCCATATAATGCTTTGGTCACAAATTGCTTATAACCCAGTCCAATAACATAGCCATTCACTTGAGCTTTATTCGATGGAGAAGAGCAACAATTTGTCTGGCTATATTGCACAGATTGCATTGAATAACCCAACTTAGCATAAACCAATTTATCCTGGTCTATGACATACCCAGGTGCAATGAATGCATTGAAGCGATTTGATATTGAAAATTTATAATCATAGGTATTACGACTGTCTCCAAAATAGTAAAAACCACCTGACTGGGTATTTTGGGTGAGTGCAGAATACTCAGCCCCTATACCTAGGGTGAAATTGTTTTTCAAATTTAAGGTGTAACCTAAGCCTAACACAAGAGGTGCTGACGCCGAAGTTGTGGTCAGAGTATTCGTCTTATTAGGCGTGCTACCGTAATCGGTCCCTGTCAATTGAGCCGAGCTCACGGTATTGTTTTCGTAACCCGTTGAGATTTGGCCATACGCTCCGACAAATTGACTTTGAGCGAATGCCGAACAGCTCAGTACAGATACAAAAGAGCCAACTAATAAATTTATTTTCATTGTCGTTCCTAGACAGATGGTCTATTTTAATTGATACTTTGTAGCGCATTTAAGCTTAATTGTGGTGAATTAAGACATCCAGTTAGTGTTGTTATTCATGTTTAACTCGCCTTGTCTTAATTTTTTGTCAGCTAGCTAGACAACTACCCCTCTCCTCATGCCTATCTAATCCCTATGCTCCTATACCACCGGAAAAGTGTGGAAATTGCACATACAGACAGGCCAACTGACTCAGGACGACGAATGTTTAGTCATCATCGAGTCTATGAAGATGGAGACTCAAGTGAACGCGCATTGCGCCGGACGGGTTGTGTCGATTCTAGTTGCCTAAGATCAAACCACAACAATCACAACTTGGACCATAGACAGCGGGGCTACCTAAAGTGGCTAGCTGCGAGCGCCACGGCGGTAAGCGTTTTTGAAGTTTCTCTAACGTTGCCCTTTGATCTAGCCCCGAGAGTTGCCGCTCGCGCATGACGACTTTGCCATCAATCACAGAATCAGTGACGTCGCTTGCTCGAGCGTAATAGACAAATGCGGCATAACTGCCGTAGTAAGGCTGGAGATGCGGCTGATTAATATCGATCACAATCATATCGGCCTTTTTACCGACCTCGAGAGAGCCAATATCCTTTTCGAGGCCTAATACCTCCGCTGCACCCATAGTGTGAAAGCGTAAGGCTTGATCACAGGTCATGGCAGTTGGAGTCCCTAAACGCAGACGCATCGCATTGATTGCATAACGCATTCCTTCAAACGGATCATTTAGCATCCAATCTGTTGCAAAGCCTGTTTTAATTCCTTTTGCAATGATCTTTTCAAATTCTGGATAACGGCCACGACGTGGATAAATTGTTGGACAGTGCGCATAACTGGCATTGCAGGACACCATCGCGTTAAAGTCGGCTTCTTGGGCGAACACGAGATGCGCCAACACGACATCATTTGAAAGCATTCCAAGGTCTCGCAAGTACTCAACCGGCCCGCAGCCAAAGACGTTTTTGATGTGATCCGTTTCGGCAGCACTTTGTGCGGCATGGATATGCATGCCGACCCCTAAACGATTCGCCTCATGCCTTGCCTCTTTGAGCAATGCAGAACTACAAGTGTCTGTCGCATGGGTGCCAATCCTGCCAGAAATACGGCCTTCAGCAGCACCATGCCATTTTTCAACAAACTCTACCCCGTGACGTAACCGCGCTTCGCCAATTGACTGATGATGTGTGTAGTCGCCGTTACGAAGCTCTTCGAGCTTGACATCAAAAACCTTATTGGCAATTTGAGCGCGCAATCCAGATTGCAAGACACTTTCAATTAAGGTGTCGGGGCTGTACCAAATATCGTTAACCGTGGTGATCCCGGACAACAACATATCCGCACAACCGAGAGCACCTAACAAAGACCAGTCATCCTCAGTAATGTCTTTTTCCATTCGAAATGCAACATCGAGCAAAGCCGCTTTGGCCGAGTGATCATCAGTCTGGCTGCGAAAAATCAGTGATGCCGCATGCGAATGACAATTAACGAAACCAGGCATCACAATTTTCCCTGGTCCACCCAGCATATTTTTTGGATCCCAATGACCTGCAGGCATTGCAGAGCCCGCATACACAATCCGTGAGCCAATCACGGCAACTTCGCCATCATAAATAATTGGCATACCTTCGGATACGGGATAAAGAAACTCTGCTTTCACCAACAAATCGACAGTCTTCATGGCATTCATCCTAAGTAGTGCACCGCAGATCGCTCACTTTGTTCCGAAGATTCGATCACCTGCATCGCCTAGGCCTGGCAAAATATATGCGTTTTCGTCCAAATGACGATCAACGGCTGCGGTATAAATGACGACCTCGGGAAATCGATCATGCACTGCCTGAATGCCCTGGTGACAACTCACTAAACATACAAATTTTAGGGAGCGCGGTTTGAGTTGTTTGATTCTTGCAATTGCAGCCACAGCAGTATGACCCGTCGCTAGCATCGGATCGAGGAGAATCACATCACGATGGCTGAGATCTTCTGGAAGCTTAAAGTAATACTCTACCGCTGCCAAGGTAACTGGATCCCTGTATAAACCTATGTGACCGACACGTGCACTAGGCACCACGTTGAGCATGCCTTGCAATATGCCGTTACCCGCACGCAAAATACTGACAAAAACAAGTTTTTTCCCATCGATCATCTTGCTTGTCATTTTTTCTAACGGCGTTTCAATTTCAACGTCTTGTGTCACAAGGTCGGCAGTCACTTCATAAGCCATGAGCGTTGAAATTTCATTGAGTAACGCACGGAAAGAGCTAGTCGAAGTATTTTTATCTCGCATCAAAGTCAGCTTGTGCTGCACCATAGGATGGTCGACAACATAAAGATTTCGATCAGATTGTTGTTTCATATTGCATCCCAAGCGAGGGCTGACAGATTGAAAATCTCGGGGTAGGTATCCGCTCATCCATCACGTAAAAGAACCAACCGTTTTTGTACGATCCGCGCTGCGAGTACAACAATAGAAACCAAGACCAAGTAAACAAGTGCGGCAAAAAGATATGCCTTGAAAAACTGAAAGTTTGACGAGGCTAGTTCTTGTACTCTGGCAAAAAACTCGGTGTACTGAATCAAAAAAGCGATTGAACTATCTTTAATATTGGAGATCACTTGATTGGTCAACGCGGGAATCGAGGTGCGCATGACTTGAGGCAGCGTAATTAAACGAAAAACCTGGACCTCACTAAAGCCCTGTGCACGAGCAGCCTCAAGCTCTATTTGGTCGAGACCATTGTAAGCGGTCGTCATGTAGGCAGCGTTATAGGCCGCCACATTTAAAGTAAAACCAATGACGGCAACAAAAAACGGCGAGATGTTGATGCCAAATTGCGGAGCGCCGTAGTACATCAAAAATAACAACACGATCAAGGGCATCCCGATAAAAAATGAGATGTATGCCTTGGTCGCACGACGCACCCATTGATTGCGACTCACACTCAAATACAAAACCAATATTCCCAGCAACAGACCCGTCACACTGATCACAGAAGCCAAGAGCAGTGTATTTGCCAGACCAAGCCATATCAATGGCATCTGCGCGAGTAAGTCCTGAGAAAAGGTCAACCAAGCATTCATCTGATTAGGCCATTCCTTAGTCGCGCCCAAAAAAACGATGGATGATCGGATCATCAGTGCACTGCGCTAGCGCTTGCACTGAGTCTTGCGCGTGGATTAAGCCCTCGTGAATAAACGTGATGTTGTTCGATAAACTTGCAGCCAAGGTTAGATCGTGTGTGACACAGATGATTGTGGCGCCCTCTTCATTCAAACGCGTCAACAAATGGCTCACCTCGCGCGACTTCGCTGGATCCAGCGCGGAGGTGGGCTCGTCCATGAGCAAAATTTTTGGATCCATCGCAAGCACCCTTGCGATCGCAACACGTTGCTTCTGTCCGCCTGAAAGCTCCGCAGGATATTTACCCGCATGGTCGACCATGTCGAATTTGGCCAACTCAAGCATCGCCTTTTGTTCTGCCTCTATTCGGCTCATTCGACGAATTTTTCTTAGCGCGAGGGTCACATTTTCCAGCGCAGTCAAATGTCGAAATAATGCGAACTGCTGAAAAACAAAACCTATTTGCTGTCTCAGCCAGCGCACGTCCGTACCAACAAGGGCAACATCCTGACCATTTAAAAAAATGGATCCGCTCGTTGGATCAACCAGGCGATTGATGCAACGCAAGAGTGTGGTCTTGCCACACCCTGAAGAGCCCATAATGACCTTGATTTCTCCGGGCTGAACATCCAGACTCACTCCACGCAGGACCTGTTGCGTGCCGAAACTTTTGGTGAGATCGCGAATGCTAAGAATACTCATAGCGCTGAGACCCCAGGAATTTGAAAACGTCGCTCAACAAAACGAGCAAGCACCAATAGCAACCTGTAGATCAGAAAATAAAGAATACCTACTGCAAGATAAATCTCTGCACCCTTTAAGGTTTGGCTCGCAAGCACAGTCGCTTGCTTGGTGATCTCAGGAATCCCCACTGTGTAGGCAAAAGGAGAGTATTTCAAAATTGAGGTGAATTCATTCAACACACCTGGCGCGGAGAACCTCAGCATTTGGGGCACCTGCACATAGCAGAATATTTGCAGGCGTGACATTCCCATCGACTCGGCAGCCATCAACTCGACAGCATCGACCGAATCCAAGGCACCACGAAAAACCTCAGTAACATACGCGCCACCAATCAAACCAAGACTGAGTGCCATGGCAGCGAGCGGCACGACTTTTAGTCCAACAAGTGGTAGACCAAAATAGACAAGAAATAAAAGCACCAGCACTGGAATGCCACGCAGGCAGTAGACCACGAGGTCCACAAGCAATTTTGATACCTTCCCACCGATCGTACGTATAGCGATCATGGCGAGCGCAAAGGCTAAAGCAGTCGCGCTACACACCAGCGTGACAAGTAATGTTTGGCCAATGCCCTGAGATAATAGTCTTAGAATTTCAAAAAACATTTGAACTATTTGGAGGCGTTGTCGATCATCTGTTTGAGTTTTTCAGGGCCAAGCTTGATCAAAAATCTGTCGAAGTCTTGCCTCAGGGCTGAGCCTTTTGGAAACGCGAATCCGAGTGCATCTTGACCGCGAAAAGCGTACACGCTTTCAATGGGCAGATTCATTTTGTTTTTGAAATTTTCCAGCACAGGCTGTTCAACAAATGCCAAGTCAAGATTGCCATTTTGCAGGTCAGTGATCACCTCGTTATAGGAGGGATAGAGTTGCACCTGCGAAAGTGAGTAATACCCTTTCGGTTCCAAATCCTTTTTAATCAGATCCTCATAGGCCATTCCCCTTGGATAGCCTATGCGCAGCTTTTTAAGTGTTGAAAGATCCGTGATGGGCTTGGCATTTTTCTTTGTGGCGACTAAATGCCAGGTGTTATCGTAATAAGGGGCCGAGAAGTCCATCACTTGCTTGCGCTTATCCGTGATAGAGATACCAGAAAACGCAACATCCGCTTGTCCGGTTGAGACCGCACCCAACATACCCTGCCAGTCATAAGACGTGACTTTCAGTGTGCATTCCCGTGTTTTGCAAAAAGCATTAAAAATATCGTAATCGACCCCCATCAGCTTGCCATTTTGCTCGTAGAGCATCGGCGGCGAGGCGGGTGACACCGCAACCTTGATGACGTTAGTCACTTTTTCGTCTGAGCAACCAGTCAGGACGAAACCGAGGGTAAGAATCGAGACGAGCAATAGCTTTCGCAGCATATTGAAACCTTTTTATGTCTAAAAGTGTGTTCTTACGATATTAAGCTAGGTCTCATCAACGGGACTCAGCGTCCTGCTAGCACGGTTATGGACCGTCATGAAGAAATAGATATACCCTAATGCCATGAACAACACGAAAATGCCAAAGATGAAGGGGTTGAAATAAATCATCGTAACCAAGCAGACAAAGGCGGCCGCCAATGCAAACGCCGGAAAGTAAGGATAGAGCGGAGCCCGAAACGGACGGATCATTGCGGGTTCGGTACGGCGCAATTTGAACAGGCTTAACATACTGATGATATACATCAGGATCGCGCCGAATACAGACATCGTCACGATATTGGCGGTCAGTGTCAAGCCACCAATCTGAATCCACTCATCGCTAAAAATAGCAGCGATCCCGATCACGCCACCGGCCAAAATAGCGCGATGTGGAGTCTTGAAACGCGGGTGTACCTTGGCAAAGTAGGCGGGTAAGTAGGCGTCGCGGGACAAGGCGAAAATTTGGCGCGAATAACCCATGATGATGCCGTGAAACGAGGCCACCAAACCGAACAGGCCAAGCCATACCAGCATGTGCAGCCAACCGCTGCTCTCACCGACAATCATCTTCATGGCCTGCGGCAATGGGTCGTTGATGTTGGCGAGCTGCGTCCAGTCCCCCGAGCCGCCAGCAAAAAACATCACACCCATCGCGAGCCCCACCAACGTAAGGATGCCTGCTATATAAGCAGTCGGGATCGAACGCCTGGGATCTTTGGCCTCTTCAGCGGCCATCGCCACGCCTTCGATAGCCAAGAAAAACCAGATGGCAAACGGTATGGCGGCAAACATCCCAGGAATCGAGGCTAGGCTGAAGCTGTCCTGACCAGACCATCCTCCTCTGACAAAGTTTTCCATCAAGAATCCGGGCGCAACCACCCCCATGAACACCAATAATTCAAACATAGCAACCAACGTGATGACCAAGCCGAAAGTGGCTGCAATCTGAACGCCAAGGATATTAAGAGTCATGAAAACGATGTAAGCACCCAATGCCACCATCTTGGGGTCCAGCCCAGAAAACTGCACGTTCAAGTAGGCGCCAATGGCCAGCGCAATCGCTGGCGGCGCAAATACGAACTCAATCAGTGTGGCGGCACCCGCTAAATAACCACCGGTCGGGCCAAAGGCGCGCTTGCTGTATGCAAAAGGGCCGCCTGCTTGGGGAATGGCGGTGGTTAACTCTGTGAAGCTGAAGATGAAGGTGGTATACATGGCAGCGATGAACAGCGCCGTGATCGTGAAACCTAACGTCCCGGCTGTGGCCCAGCCAAAACTCCAACCAAAATAGATCCCGGAAATCACCAACCCCACAGCCATGCCCCAGAGCTGCCAGGTATTTAGGACCGGCTTGAGGGCGTCAGGTTGATGGGGTGGATTTGAAGTATTCATCTTTGTTGAGCTTTATTCTGTCTTAAGTTTCATTGCAGCTGGGGTCAGCTGACTAAAAGAAGAATAATTATCTTCAGCGAAAACATATATTTCGCCATTATTAGCTTATATCCCCATCCTAAAGAATAACCATTTAGTGATCAGTTTTAGAGATGCTTCCAGCATTAATAGTTTAAAACAGATTCTACTTTTAACAGAGTTAAATACCAGCTTGCCTTGGATAAATATTATTGTTGTTATATGCCCACAAATAATACAATCTCGGTGGTTGAAGTTACTGCCTAATATCCCATTTTCCTTTAATGTCAGAGCGATGAACGATCATATAAAAAGTAATCACTCTATCAGTCGTCGCCAAATCATCTCAGCGGCAATCGCTGCCTCTGCCCTGTCGGTGCCGGCTTGGTCTGTCGCAAGAGGATTTTCAGTCAATGAGATGATCTTGCTATCAGCAAAACTCACTCAAAAGTCACCCAGTCTCTTTTTGCCCGTCGATGCCCAAAAGATGCTTGAAACTTACGCACAAAGAGGGCTCATACACCGCTTGCAGGCTTTATTGGCCAACCCCGAGTCTGACCTAGAGCTCGGTAACGAAATTGTGGCCTCGTGGTACAGCGGGATTGCACAAACCTTGCAGGGCTCTGAACTCATCACTTACAACAATGCTCTGATGTGGCGTGCAGCTCCCTTTTTACATACGTCAGCTAACTGTGGCGATCCCACCAACTACTGGGCTTTGCCACCCCCAACTTAAGGACATTGACTTTGGAAAACACTGTCACGACAGATGTTGTCATCATCGGCTCTGGCGTGTCGGGGGCGTTATTGGCTCACCGCCTGGCTAAGCAAGGTATTAAAGTCTTGATCCTCGAGGCGGGCAAGTCCGTTGAGCGAGCCCAAGCCGTCAATACGTTTGAAAATGCTCTTATCAAGGTTCCAGAATCTGCCTACACCCAAGCCCCGCAGGCGATGTTCCCACGCACTGACGAACCTCATCAGTGGTACGTGCAAGCAGGTCCAGATATTTTTAAAAGTACTTATCTAAAAGTGATGGGTGGAACCACTTGGCATTGGCTAGGAACAGCTATACGTCTCATCCCCAGCGATTTCAATACTCAAACATTGTTCGGCCAAGGGATTGATTGGCCCATCAATTACAGTGACCTAGAACCCTACTACATCGAAGCCGAGAACGAGCTTGGCGTCTCAGGTCATTCAATGCATGATCAAGGCTCTCCTCGCCAGAGCCCCTATCCCTTACCTGCGATCGCACAATCCTACTGCGATCAAACATTCATCAAAGAATTAGCCCAAACACCCTACGAGGTCACCCCCACTCCGCAGGCACGTAACTCGGTTGCACATGACAACCGGCCCGCCTGCTGTGGCAGTAGTAGTTGTATTCCCGTCTGCCCGATTCAAGCTAAATACGATGCGACGGTTCATATTAAAAAAGCTCAAGCGGCAGGAGCCGCTTTGATGACTGAGTCAACAGCTGTTCAATTACTTGTAGGCAAAGACCAAAAAATTGAAGCCGTCAGATACAAACGTTGGGATCAGTCAGAGGGCTTCATCAAGGCTAAACAGTTTATCTTGGCATGCCATGCGATTGAAATTCCGCGTCTGTTGCTAGCCTCGAAAACAAGCACGTACCCCCAGGGGCTGTCTAATCGCTCTGATCAAGTCGGTCGCAATCTCATGGACCACCCCGTGCAACTTTCGTGGGCTCTCTCGCGAGCGCCTGTCTACCCATATAGAGGTCCTCAGTCAACCTCAGGCATTGAAAATATGCGTGACGGCGGGTTCCGAAGAAATCGAGCGGCGTTTCGCATCGAAATCGGTAATGATGGCTGGGGATGGCCCACTGGTGCGCCAACATCGACTGCCCAACAGTTTGCCCGAGCAGGTTTGCGTGGCAAGGTTTTAGATCAAGCCATCGCCAATCAGGCCTCGCGCCACATTCGATTGGCCTCGCTCATGGAGCAATTACCTGACCCCGAAAACCGAGTCTCGCTCGATCTTAAAGAGTTGGACATTTATGGAGTGCCGAGACCAAAATTGCATTACCGTGTCGACGACTACGTACAAAAAGGCTTGAACGCCGCACAAACGGTTCACACAGAGATTTTTGGTCATATTCGTGCCACTGAAATACAGCATAAACAACAATACGAAGGTGCGGGTCACATCATCGGAACGACTCGCATGGGCCATAACGAAAAGTCCTCTGTCGTTGATGCCAACCTTGTGAGTCATGATCATACAAATCTGATGATCGTTGGATCAAGCGTTTTCCCTACAGGTGGAACAGCCAATCCAACCTTAACCATCGCAGCACTCAGTCTGAGGGCCTCCGATTTTTTAATCAGACAACTGCGTCTTGAGACTGCTGTAAAAAGAGTGCAGTGATCTTTAGAAAAAAAATTCAGATCATCAATATTGAATCAACCAGTCATCTAGAAAATCAGATCATTCTTAATTATTTTCAATTTAACTTCATGATTTTGAGGCGATCAGAGGCCTCTTGCAAGGGCGCATTACTGATCGCGTCCAAGCCAGCAAAAGGATTTTGAGATGCGTAAGCCAGATACAGCGCAAATAGACTGACCACAAAAAAGGAAAAAACACACAGAAATTGAGCCGCTGACTTTTTAAGCATCGCCATAGATAATATGACAGTCGAAGCGACTAGCGTGAGGATGGCAAGAATGAGTCCGCGAGAACCAATTCTGTATTCACTTATTTCAATTCTGACGAGCCGATACTCCCGAATTCGCGCGACAAGATTGCCGAGTTGCGAAGCTGTGAGTGGTTGAAGCTTAGTAAAATTGAATGGGTCGTAAACGATGTCTGACATCACAGTGAGTTGTGTGAGGGCGCTTTGATTACCCAGACGAATGGAGAGCGCATCGCCTTGCAGCATCGCTGGCCACTCTTTTTGCAAAACGCCTGAAACGTAAGCACGTGTTGCCTCCATGAGAGGTTCTCCGACTTCTGGTTCGATATTGAGTGATATACGTCCAAGTGTACGGAGCGCATCCGCCTCTTGCAATAATGAGGTCTTTGCACGGATATGGATATTTGAGATGTCGCTGAAGACAAAAGCAATGCCCAATGAAAGCAAAACTATGGCTCCAGCATTCAATCCCGAAATATTAATACCATCAAATTTATGAACCAATTCGGCGTGTCTTTTAGGGGAAAAGCTCCAACGCATAATGATATAGGCGATGCCAGCGCTTATAAGCACGATGAGTAAAAAGAATAGGGCCAATGAAATAATTGTATGCATGATCCGGACACGTTTGATAAGTAATTATTATTCATTTGAATCAATTGAACAAGCAGATTCTGATACGTTAGGAAGGGAATATTACGATACAGTCAAATTGCATCTCAGCTTAAAATGCTGGACAAAACTTGAAAAACACTGCAGTCCGCTTAACAGATATTTAGCATCATCAATGACGCCGTCGACACGACATGGGCCTCATTGTTAGGACCTCGCGGTCGGACGCGCAACGACAGAGGTGTACCAGCGGGTGAGCTCTTTAAGCTCTGGCGGGATGCGTGTGCCGGTCGCTTTACCGACTAGAAAGCCACACTGCGCAACAATATCTGCGATCGTGTAGTGATCCGCGGCGATGAATTCACGACCCGACAGCTCA
>Ga0247843_1006393_pt1 | contig 15441 bp, 11 predicted proteins | sample LaCruzMarch2017__FD_192420 | JGI IMG/M metagenome (GOLD analysis project Ga0247843, IMG submission 192420) | Freshwater microbial communities from meromictic Lake La Cruz, Castile-La Mancha, Spain - LaCruzMarch2017_8m | ecosystem: Environmental > Aquatic > Freshwater > Lake | place: Spain... | reverse complement strand
CGATCAATCTAAATGCTATCGTTTTATTGCTGATTTTTCCGACGTCTTTGATGTGAAATCCGCAGGTCTGGATGTGTTGTTAGCGTCCTACGGCGCCGCTTTTCATGCTGCGGATGACGTGACTTTACGCCTAATCGTAACGGACGCGTTGATCACCGACGTGCAAGCGTGTCTGTCGAACTGGCAGCGTGTCGGGGAGAATCTGCCGCACGTTGTCGTACATGCTGTGACGGATGAGGCCTTGAGCAAGTCGATTTATTTGCAGGCGCATTGTTTGGTGATGCCCTACCGGTATGAGGATGTCGGCACGGCGGTTGCCCGCTCGGCATCGCTTGGTTTGCCTGTGTTGACGACAGCCTGGGGAGGGCAAGTCGAGATGGCGAGTGCGTCACAGACGCAATTGATCGACTATACGTTTTCTCGTACTCAAGATACTACAGGTCAGCTTGGTTTGTATTGGGCAGAGCCAGATCACAAGCAACTTTCAGCGTTGATGCGCGCACAATTTTTATCTGGTGGGGATCGTGAGGCCGAGCGATTGGTCATGAGTACCAAGCGCAGCTGGACCAACGTCGCGCAAGAGGTCGAGCATACTGTCCAAGCATGGGCCTTAGATCCTGTGCTGCGTCGGCCGTGCATTGGATGGATTAGCACGTGGAATGCAAAATGCGGTATCGCCTCATCCTCAGAGCATCTCATCGAGCAACTGCCCGAGTCTGTGATGGTATTTGCCCCAAGAAATGTCGAGCAACATGGGGACGACGATGCTCAGGTCGTTCGATGTTGGGATATGACGCATGATGCACTGACTGACTTGAACGTTGCTCTTGAGAGACACGGAATCAATGCGTTGGTAATACAGTTCAACTATGGATTTTTTGAGTTTTCTGCTTTTGCTGCATTTCTATCTACTCAAGTGGCGCGAAAAGTGAAAGTAATTGTGACCTTGCACTCAACAACAGATTCGGCGCAGGCACCTGATCGACAACTTTCCACACTGATACCTGCACTGACTCTCTGTCATCGCGTCCTTGTGCACAGCACTGCTGATCTCAATAGATTAAAGGGATTGGGCTTGACTGATAATGTTGCATTGTTCCCCCTCGGTGTGAAAGATGTTCCCGTAGTGAGCTTCCAACCTAAAAAGAAGATAGGTTCAACGCTGAGTCGTCGCTCAGGGTCAACACCTTTCCTCATCGCCACATACGGTTTCTTCTTGCCGCACAAAGGTCTAATTGAAATTGTGGACGCAATCAGCTTGTTGCGTGCAGAAGGATGCAATGTCATGTTGCATATGATCAATGCAGAATATCCGATTGACGAGTCTGCAGCGCTCATCCATCAGGCGCAAACCAAAATCAACGAGATGGGTCTCTCCAAATATATCCGTTTAACCACCCGCTTTTTGGCGGATGAAGAGAGTCTGGCGCAAATGCGTCTGGCAGACCTGATTGTCTATCCATATCAAGAAACGGGCGAGTCCGCTAGTGCAGCCGTCCGCTTCGGACTCGCGTCAATGCGTCCCATTGCGGTGACACCTTTGGCGATTTTTGATGAAGTGGGTGGCGCAGTTTTTAGGCTGCCTGGATATACCTCTGCGCAATTGGCGCAAGGCTTGAAGTCGTTGCTAGAGGAACTTGCAACTGCCAGCCATCAGACCGTTAACACAGCACAACTTGCACAGGCGTGGTGCCTCGCGCATCGCTATTCAAAACTCTCAGCTCGGCTGCTCAGCATGCTAAAAGCTCCAACGTGAATGTTTGTGCCAACTATGCATACTGTTGTCTACTCTCAAATATTGCCCGTCAAGACTTAGCTAACGGGATACTCTCAGGGCCGTCCATTGCAAGCTTTTTGAGTGTGTCAGCCTTTTTGACAACAATTTGATGCCCGACTTTGTGAAGTACGCCACTTTTAATCAGCATTTGGAGAGCACGTGAGACAGTCTCACGGCTAGTATTGACAGAGTTGGCAATATCTTGCTGCTTAGGCAGGCTTGTGGAACCCGAGTCCGTCCCAGCAGACAACATACTGATTTGAACAAATACTCGGTGAAAGGCATTAGGCAGGCTCAGCATCGCTCTCGCTTGAGACAGTCGGCGAATAGCGTTGGCGGAAAGCATCAAAAAACGACTGGCAAGCAAAGAGTTGTTAGCAACTAGGTTTTGCATGAGCACAATCGGAAAAATCAGCAGACTGCACTGACTCAACGTAGTGATGGTTTGGTTGTTGGCTTTACCATCAATGATGCTTAACCAAGCTAACAAGTCATTTTTTCCGCAGAAAGAAATGTCGATGACTCGCCCGTCTTCTGCTTGCTCATTGAGTTGAACTGTCCCAGAAAGGATCAGCATCACGTAGCCTGGAGTTTCTTTAGACTTCAAAAGAGTATGGCCAGCTTTGAAGTCAACTGATCGGGCGTTATTGCTGATGGTGGTCAAAACATCTTCAGGCAGGCCATTAAAAAAAGGAATTGACCGAATTATTGATATTGCCATGATGTCTAAAGGGAAACGCAATGCAAAGGAAAATGAGCTGGCACAAAAATAACAATATAAAAATAGTTATGTGATTTATATCACACATTAAATCTAAAAAATCACTATACTCTGTTACTATGAGTTAAGTTTTGTTACATTTTCAACCCTAATTTTTAGATTCGGAGATTTACATGCCCAGCAATCCCACTGCCACTCAAGCGATTCAAGACAGCGTTGCCAATCTTTACATTGCATTCTTTGGGCGTGCGCCTGACGCAGAAGGCTTTGGTTATTGGGTTGAGGAAATTTCAGCTGGTGTCAGCCCCTTCAAGACTGCGGGTGACTTCGCTCTGAGTAAAGAGTGGACTTCGAACTACGGTGGTTTGACGCCAGAACAGCAAGTCAACCTTTTTTATCAGAATACATTTGGTCGCAATGCCGATGAAGCTGGATTGAATTACTGGGTTAACAACATTGTTACAGGTGGGCTGCCTTTCTCCTCAGTGGCTTATCAAATCATTAATGCTGCTTATCTGGGTGGTCCAAACGTTGATCCTAACGACCATGCGTTGGTGCTCAATAAGCTTGAAGTTGCTGAATATTTCGCAATGACACTCAAGAGCAACGACACAACGCTTGCAGCAACCGCCTTTACTGGCGTGACACAGGATCCTGCTACAGTACAGGCGGCAGAAGATCGGCTCGCTAATGAAGGTGCCCCTACATATATTCTCACGACAGGCACCGATGTCATTACCGGTACAAATGGTGACGATGTATTCCAAGGTGACGCAGTATCTACTGCACTCTTGTCAGGTCAAACGCTCAATAACTCCGATAACCTGAATGGTGGCGCGGGCTACAACGTTCTCAACGCGCAGTTATCTGATTTATACACAGTACCTGCTGGTTTGGAAAACATTCAAGAAATTAATCTTTCCCGAGTTCCAGGACTTGTTGGTGGCGTGCTCCCAATCCCTACCTTCTTAGACCTAGTGAATGCTGACAGTGTTGAAGCGCTTGGCTTTAATGGATATAGTTCACTTTCTGGTGGATCACAAATTGCCGTTGTGAATGTTTCTTCAGAAATCGAAACCATCAACTTTTCTAACATTATTGGTGGTTTTGGTGAAGACGCAGGTTTGTTCGTTGCAGTTGAAAACACTGGTACAAGTTTGTCTGGGGAGGACGATACCCTTGATTTGAATATTTCTAATGTTCGTGCAGGGATCGCACTCACGCTAGACCAGAGCCAAGATGAGAGCTACGGCTATGAAACAGTCAATATTGCTGTGAGTGGCCCTACAAATGAAGCGACTAGCTTGAATTTGGATGACGAAAACGGAACAATTGAAACGGTAACTTTATCGGGTGACGTAAACAACTTTGGCCTTACAGGAAGCGGTATCAGCTTAGATCACCTTCTTACATTTGATGCCACTAATTTTGAGGGTGACTTAAGTATTGAGTTCACAGGTGGCGCAGTGGGTGAAGACGCACTCCCTAACGTTACAATTATTGGTGCTCAGGGCGACAACGTCATTTCGTTTGTAAACACAAATGCCAACTTGGATATCACTACGTTTGATGGCGATGATTTGATCGCATTCCCCGACGAAGACATCGAAGACATCGATGGCAACCCAATTGAAAATATTATTTCTGGGAACGTAACCATCGATGTTGGTGCAGGTGATAATGAAGTTGACGTTGATACGCAGATTACTGGAGACATAACTGTCACTGCGGGTGATGGCGACAACGAGATTTACATCGATAACCTTATCGGAGACGCTACAGTCACTGCGGGTGATGGCGTTAACGAAATTGTTGTAACAAATGCTGGCGAAGACGTCACTATTAGCGTGGGTACTGGCGGTTCAGGCGAAACAGAGCAAGATGTCGCTTCCATCGAAGTTGTCGGCGGAACTGGCGCTGTTTCTATCACTGCCGGTGATGGCGTGCATGATGTCATAGTTGCTGGCAGCCTGACCGAAGATATAGCAAGAACAGGCGACGTGACTGTTGTTGTAGGCACGGCTCCTGCAGATGTGCCTGAAGGCTACAATAATGTCGTTCTGGATGGAGTCGATGGTGTTGCAGACATCACAGCGGGCGATGGTGAAAATATCCTGGCTGTTATCGGTGGTGGTGGCAACGTTACTATTACTGCTGGTGATGGCGCGAATGAAATCGAGATCGCCGGTTTTGATGTGGATTCTTTCCTTACGCAACCAAGAGGCGAAGGTGATGTTTTTATCGACGTCGGTGATGGCGCCAATTTGGTGACTGTTTCGGACGTGAATGGAATCTCAGACGTTACAGCTGGTGACGGTGATAATGACCTGTCAGTCATCGGTGGTGACGGCGACGTAGATATTACCGCAGGCGCAGGCTCAAACGCAGTTGTCGTTGCTTCCACTAAAGCAGAAACTGACAGAGCCCAAGGTGATGTAACGGTTACGCTTAAGGACATTGTGGGTGCTATCAACACTGTTCAGATTCAGGACATCGTTGGCGTTTTAGCAGTGACAGCAGGTGCTGGCACGAATGACGTCGAAGTTCTACGCGTGACGGGTGCTGTCAGCGTGGACCTTGGCGAAGGTGCTAATGACGTTTCCATCGATGACATCAATGGCGATGTTGATGTGACAACAGTCGGCGCCGGCTCTAACACCATTGAAGTGATCAATATTGATGAGTTGAGCACCATCTCGGTGACAACAGACGCTGGAGATGATGAGCTGACTCTGGATACAGCCCGTTTTGGAGACTCCGCAGGTAAGGGTACGACCATTGACCTGGGTGAGGGTGACAATACCTTGACGCTTGGTGGTGATCACAATGGAAACATTAGTTTTGGTCCGAATATTTCAAATGTACAGAACTTGGTGATTACCACAGCCGTATCGGTACCCCCGATTCCTCTGACTGTGGATCTTGGTTCATTAAATACATCACTTGAAACAGTTACCTTCAATAAAGCTGTAGAGATAGATGCGGGTGGATCAATCACAATCTCAAGCGCGCCGACTGAAGTAACAATCACGTTTGACAAGGGTGCTGCAGTTGATGGACTGTTCGAGATTCAGGATGTGGAAACACTCACTTTAAACGTTGGAGATAAGTCCGCCTTCGCTTTTGGCTCTACGGGAACATTCGTTGGTTCAGACTTAACGGATCTGACGATCAATCTTGGCGAGGGTGTATCTTCGTTTACGGGTGTGACTGCATCTAAAGGGACTGATGTTAATAAGCTCGAAACTGTAACAGTCTCTGGCGGTTCAGATGCTTTATTCACGATGGACTTTGATACTAATCAATCTGGTGCTGTTGCGGAAATTGATTTGAGTATGTTCGATGGCGATGCAACAATCAGCGTCTTTAGCGTTGTCACAGCTCAATCCTTTGGTGAAATAGACATCACCTTGGGTGCTGGTAACTTGGTGTACAACATTACAGACATTGTGATCGATCCCACTACGTTGAGCGCAGAGGACTTTGTCTTCACGGATGTCTCTTTGGGTGATGGAGTTACTGCAGAGATTTCTGGCTTTGAAATCGGCGCTAGTGCCACCTCGGATGATCTTGATTTGAGTGCTTTTGGTATCACAAAAGGTTCAGACCTCATTATCTCCATTGACAGTGAAAATGATGCACAGAGTGGCAACATGCTGATCACTGCTAGAGGCGATCAGTTTGCTGGTGAGATTACTCTAGTTGGTAATTTTGATCTTGCCGATATCACTACGGTTGGACTCTACAACATTATTTATGCTTAATTACTACTGAGTTTAAGTCGTTAAAGAATAAGGGGGCTTTTGCTCCCTTATTTTTTTACTGTATCAATTGAAATAGATCGTTTTACGCATTACTTTGAAGCGATACCGATCAAGCAGATTCACAATCAATACAAAGAAAATTTATTATCATGAGCGACTGGACAGACGGCTACGTTACCGACATTGGCTATACCTACGGTTACTACGCCGAATTAAATCCCCAGTTGCTTAAGCTGGCGTTTACTCATGCGGGCTTTCATTTTCCTCAAATAGAAAATGCCTGTGAGCTGGGTTTTGGGCAGGGTATTTCGATCAACATACATGCGAGTGCCTCTACGATTGTTTGGAGTGGAACGGACTTTAATCCTGCCCAGGCTGGTTTTGCGCAAGAGCTTGCCCGCCATGCTGGCAATGCTACGAAGCTGTTTGATGAGTCCTTTGCCCAGTACTGTACGAGAGATGATTTACCGGATTTTGACTACATTGGACTGCATGGGATCTGGACCTGGATTTCAGATGAGAACCGGGCGGTGATTGTGAACTTCATTAAGCGAAAACTGAAGGTCGGGGGGGTTTTGTACATTAGCTACAACACCCAGCCAGGCTGGTCTAGCATGGTTCCGCTTCAACACTTAATGGCTGAGTATGCTAATACACTCCAGCCCTTGGGAGAGCCCATCAATAAGCGGATTGATGGTGCCATTGCCTTTACAGATAAACTCTTTGCCACTAAACCACTCTTCACACGGGTCAATCCCGCAGTTATAAAAGACTTTGAAAAGCTCAAGCTGCACAATCGCCACTATTTGGCGCATGAGTATTTCAATCAAAACTGGCTACCGATGCCCTTTTCTAAAATGGCAGAGTGGCTCTCAGGTGCCAAATTACAGTTTTTTTCTCCGCCAACTACACCGATCAAATCGAGGTCATCAATTTAACGGCAGAGCAGCAGGCATTACTTCAGGAAATTACTGATCCCATCTTTCGTCAAACGGTGCGGGACGTGATGCTCAATACCATTTTTCGAAAAGACTATTGGGTCAAAGGAGCGAGAAGTTTAAGCCCTCTTGAAAAAAATGAAAGCTTATCGAATCAATCATTTATGCTGATCAAGGATGTGGCAGATGTTTCCCTTTCGATCAAGGGTGCCGCAGGCGAAGTCAAACTAAATGAAAGTATTTACAAGCCCCTATTAGAGGTCATGTCAAACCATAAAGCCAAAAGCTTGGCACAGTTAGAGCCATTGCTTAAGCCTCAGGGAATCAATTTTCCACAAATCTTGCAAGCCATGATGATGCTGATTGGAATTGGCGCTGTTGCGACAGTTCAAGATGAAGCAGTCATTGCGAAAGTGAAGAAATCGACGGATAAGCTGAACCTAGCGCTCATGAGCAAAAGCCGTAGCTCCCCGGAGATCAGTTTTTTAGCGAGTCCAGTTCTCGGAGGCGGGACCTATGTGGGGCGCTTTACACAGCTCTTCATTTTGGGTCTTAAAGAGGGCAAGAGAGCTCCACAAGACCTTGCACAATATGTGTGGAATATTTTGGCAATCCAGGGACAAAAAATTAATAAAGACGGTAAAACCCTGGACACGCCAGAAGACAATTTAGCGGAACTTACCGAGCAGGCGAATAGATTTAATCAAAAGCAAGCCCCTATTTTGAAGGCATTGCAGATTATCTAAAAAGAGATGCAGGTATCCAACTTGCGAGACTGAGCTAAGTGTTTGCACGCGAGTTTTTGCAGAGCAGTACTGTAAAACCAATGTGCATGATAGACAGGTTCGGTTAGCCAGCCCCTGAGCTGCTTGTGAGGTGCCATCAACCCAGAGTCTATTTTAATCATCTTTTGTTCAATCGCTAAATCAATGGGGCGATAGCAAACAATATCTAGAGCCAAACGATCCAGTTTATGCATTTCACTCCATTGCAACAAATAAAATATATTCTCAGTTGCCGAGTGCAAACCTAAACACCCAGCAATGAATTGATCTGTTTTGTCGAAGTAACCAAGCAGATAAGCATGGTCCTTCATGGACAGGATGATGTTTCGATAGGCTTCAATGGAAAGCCAGGGAAGATTGCCGTGGCGAGCGCATACACGGCGATGACCTTCGTAGTAATCTTTAATCACTGCTTCAGTGATGTGTGAGCCACGCAAAATGCGGTATTCCATTCCATGTGCGAGAGCCGCTTTGCGCTCTTGATTGAATTGCAACCGTTTCTTGTAGCTGAGCGTTTTTAAGTAGTCTTCGCTTGAGATATAGTTCCTGTTGTACCAGAGTGATTGCCCTTCGTAAGAAATAAGCGCACCCGCCTCTTCAAACTCTTTTGCCATTTGGGCATCTATATGCATGATGTTAAAAATGCTTGGCGCCCCAAGTCTTGGTATGACTTTAAATAGTGCATGTAAGAGAGTTTTTTCAGTAACTTTGCGGTGCTGCTTGGGGTGGACCAGTAAGCGCGGGCCAATCGAAGGGAAAAATGGAATACCGAGTTGAAATTTAGGCCAATGAAACAGACCTTCTGCTAATCCTTGTTTAAGCCAGATTGCCTCAGGGCCATATTCTCGAATAGTGCTCCACTTCAGCATTCCAGGTGCACAAGCGAGCAGTTGATCTTGAGCGTCATAAAGTAAGAGATATTTTGGAATGACTCCACGCTGACGTCCAAAAGTACCAGATGTTTCTAGTGCTAATAGGAAATCATGCTGTAAAAAGAGGTGAGAGCCAGCGCAAAGATTCCAGGATTCGGCATCGACTGAACGTATAGAAGATTCAACTTTATATTTAAGTTGCATACGAGAAATACCAAGTGTTTAAAGCATTGTTCCACATCACGATCATATCGACTTTTTAATGAAAACTAATTTTTGATTTTTGTTTCTGAGCTGGGTATTTCACAGCGTCGTGACCGATGATTTCACGGTATCGTGACCGCCATTTCACCAAAGCGTGACCGGTGATTTCACCTAAAGCGTGACCGAGGCGGTGCAGTTGCATGAGTAGTTGAAGGTAGCCTGTTTGTTTTTAACAAGCGAGCAGGTGATGCCTCAGGACAGACTATCCATGCGTAAGATTAGAGACGTACTTCGATACCGATATAGCGCCGAGCTCAGCTTGGAGGCTACTGCACGGGCACTAAAAATATCCAAAGGCGTGGTCGCCAAGTACATCAAGCTAGCCAGCATCGCTGGGATCAGTTGGCCAATCCCGGACGAGCTTGATGATCGCGATCTTGAGCGTCTGCTCTTGCGCCAAGGTCCGTACAAGGAACCGACCTTCGAAGAGCCAGATCATGCGAATACCCACCAAGAACTTAAAAAGAAAGGCGTCACGCTACTTTTGCTCTGGGAGGAGTATCAACAAACAGTGGGCGATCGCGCCTACCAATACACGGCGTTTTGCGTCCACTACCGCGCTTGGGCTGCAACGCTCAAGGTTTCAATGCGGCAAGTGCACCGCGCGGGCGAGAAGCTGTTCGCAGATTACGCGGGACCGACTGTCCCTGTTATTGATGCCAGCACCGGGGAGATCACCCCAGTCAGTATCTTTGTCGCTAGCCTTGGCGCATCAAGCTACACCTTTGCATGTGCCACACTAGGCCAAACGCAAGCGGACTGGTTGACTGGGTTGAGTCGTGCCATGCGATTCATCGGAGGAGTACCCCTCATGATCGTGCCCGATAACCCTCGGTCCTTAATTAAAAATGCCGACGCCTATGAGCCAGAGTTAAACAGAACGACGGCTGAGTTTGCACAGCACTACGGCACGGTCATTCTTCCTGCGCGACCAAGAAAGCCGCAAGATAAAGCTAAGGTTGAGTCAGGCGTCCAAGTCGTTGAGCGTTGGATTCTTGCGCGCCTCAGACACCATCGGTTCTTCTCAATCGTGGAGGTCGATGCTGCAGTTGCGCGCCTACTGCCACTGCTTAACGAACGACCATTTAAAAAACTACCCGGCTCTCGTAAAGAGGCCTTTGAGCGGCTGGATCGAGACCATCTACGCGAACTCCCCGCTACGCGCTTTGCCATCGCCGACTGGAAGCGCGCGCGCGTCAACATCGATTACCACGTAGAGCTGGATCAACACTACTACAGCGTGCCCTATAACTTGGTACGCAAAGAGGTGGACCTGCGGATCACCCGTAGCATGCTCGAGGTATTCATCAGCGGCACGCGTGTAGCAAGCCACGCCCGCAATATGAACAAAGGTCATTACTCGACACGCCCCGAACACATGCCCGCCGCACACCAAGCGCACGCGGGATGGACACCCACCAAGTTACTGGTGTGGGCGTCCAAGATTGGACCGTGCACCACAACCCTGGTCGAACGACTCTTACTCGAGAAGCAACACCCGGAGCAGGCCTATAGAGCCGGTTTGGGGCTCATGCGTCTGGCGCGCGAGAACGGCAGCACCCGCATGGAGGCCGCCTGTGCACGCGCAATAGCTCTGGGTTCGCATCGCTATAAGTCTGTCGCCTCGATTCTAAAGAAGGGGCTGGATCGACAACCGTTACCAGCCAAACAAGTTGAATTGCACTTACCCAATCACGCCAATGTGCGTGGTCCCCTGTATTACCAACCCTTGGAGATTGACTAATGTTGACTGAGCACACCCTCAATACACTTAATGCGCTACGCCTGTCGGGTATGGCAGCAGCCTTTGAAGAGCAGCAAATCAATGCGGCCGCCCAAAGCCTCGCGTTCGATGAACGGTTTGGCATGCTCGTTGACTGTGAGATGACCTGGCGCGAGAATCGTAGGCTTAAAAGACTGCTTCGCGATGCGCGACTCAAGTCCTCGCAAGCGTGTATTGAAGATATTCACTACGGCTCCGGGCGTAAGCTTGATAAGTCCTTGATGGCACAGCTCGCCAACTGTCAGTGGATACACAACCACCAGAATCTCATCCTGACCGGTGCCACAGGCTGCGGCAAGACATGGCTGTCCTGCGCGCTGGGTAATGCGGCTTGTCGCCAAGGCTTATCTGTCACCTATGTCCGCACACCGCGACTATTTGAAGAGCTACGCATCGCCCACGGCGATGGTAGCTTCGGTAAACGACTGAGTGCGCTGGCCAAGACCGATCTGCTCATCCTCGATGACTGGGGATTAGCCCCTCTCGATCAAGGAGAACGCAACGATCTGCTCGAAGTCCTCGATGATCGGGTCGCAACGCGCTCAACCTTAATCACAAGCCAACTCCCCACCGAGCATTGGCACGACTATCTCAACGATCCGACCCTGGCCGATGCCATTCTGGATCGGATACTGCACGCCGCCCATAAAATCAGTTTGAGCGGTGAATCCCTTCGTAAACAGACCAAAGACATCACAAAAGGATGAGTTTCTGCTCCAACCCCGTGCCGAAACAACGATTTCACATCATCGTGACCGATGATTTCACGAAAGCGTGACCGTTTCGGATAAGATTAATCGTTAATTGTGCAACCTAACCGCATCGGTCACGCTTTCGCGAAACCACCGGTCACGTTCAGCGAAATACGCAAAAAACAAACGAAACCCGCGCCGTTACATCGTTTGGCGAAATCCTAGAGGATCAAACTGTCGAACTCGGGTTATCTGCATCATGGTGCTGAATCGGCTTTGCGACCCTAACTCAAAAATTAGCGTACCACGCGGGCTCCAAACGACGGCGCTGCCCGACGTGGTTCTCAGCTCTGTGACCCACCAACAATTGCTGGGCACCATCATCCGGCATTTAGGTAAATGTGTAAATAAATCTACCATTTAGGGTAAGATCATTCACTGATTTACTATCCGTTAGAGATTGTTAAGCGTTTTTTAGGAAAATTATGACCAAAGACGAGATGCTTATACTTCTGATTGAAGAGATTAAAAAGATGAGTGTTGACGAATCATTAGATCTTAATGAAGAAAATGCAGGGAAGATTATTATTGAACAATTACAAATTGATAGTTTGGAGGCGATTGAATGGGCAATGAATCTAGAAATTCGCCTAGGAATAGAATTTGAAATTGCTGGATTTGCCAAAACTGCCACATTAGATGAGTTAGCAGTTTATTTACTTGGGCTCAAAAATAAAATCGTGGAAGACGCGAGTTAGTTCATTGTTTTCCATGAGGGGTGCAAGAGTAATGTGGCCACAGCTTAACTCATGAATATGTACATTATTAATTTGCCTTAGGTTATCAGCATGTTCAATATCAACAGAGGTATTTTGCCCAACATAGATATCTCTGCGGCATTGAATCTGATTGGTAGCTAGCATCTCTTTCAAGTTAACTAGCCATCGTTGATCCACTTTTTCACGCACCTCACTCGTAAAGAACTTAGCGGACTTTAAGGACGAGTGATCTGAAAAATCAGATCTAATTGAAAAGCCGAGATACCCCTTGCATGGAACCAAGCAAGAAAACAAAAGAGAAGAATATCCACCCGATGAGAAACCGGTAATTAATACATCCTGAATGTTCTCTTTGGCAATGATAAATTTGATCTTTTCTGCTACTTCAGATAAATTACTTCCCAATCCTTTTACCCCGTTCAAATAATTAAAACGGGTGGCATCCTTTAGAATCAGGATGGACACTCCAAATTGCAAAAGAAAAGCAACAAAAACAGGGTTGGACATATAAAAATTGTTATACATTGTAGTAAAAACAATCACTAATTTGTTTGGAAATGTTGAGCCTTTGATGAAATTATATCCATTTAATTCATATAATTTTTTTAAGATCTCTTGATTGGCCTTAACCGTACCCCATCCCGGAATTGAATTAATAAACTGGATCTGCAATTTTAAAGAAGATAAGTAATCTTGTACTTCTTTTTTCTTAAGTTGCATTTGTAGTATTTCAAGGTAGCTCAAAGCCTTTGGATGACCATGTTGAGTAGCTTCAGTAGCAAGAAAAAGTGACTCAGTTGAGCTGATTTCTCCTATTTCAAAAAGCTTATTGAGCCTATCAAGCTGCGCGGAAGAGTGTTGATAACGGGATTCAAACAGCATCAGAAAGCACCTGGATCATTAATATTGTTTCCAAAGTTTCCCAATATTTTCATTTGGGAAAAGATGCTGGCAAAATTCATAATCTTTACCATAGGCAAGAATGATTAATTTTCTCATTTCCTCGTTGATAATTGGGTCAGTCGCATTGGGTGCTGAATTGACTTTTTTCTCAATTAAATCATAACTGGGCTTTATACCCAAAAAATGACAAAGTCGATCTACCTCTGTTGAGGTGTGCATCTTTTCAAAAAGGCCTAAATACAACTCATCTTCATTGAATACCGTTCTTAATTTATCAACAATCTGGTTATATTCCGTTGTCGATCTAGTGACGCCACTTTCATAGTAATACTTTAAAACTTCATATGCCGAAATTTTCTCAGTAAAAATTTTACTACCTATTCTATTGAATTTGCTGGCAAGCCTAGCTTCTGAATACATTTTTTCTGCTGGATCCCTCATAATAAATATTATCTTAATAGCAATATCTCTATCTTTAAACTTTTGCTTAATGAGTTCAAAAATGTCTATTGGAAGGGCGCAATAGGTGGGCGTTATATCACCCGTAATATATATATCATTGTTTGACAGTATTTTGGAAAAATATTCAAAATAATTATCATGGTTTGACTCCATGCTTTTGAGGAGTTCTAATTCATCAAAATATTTTTTTTCGAAATCGGTAATATTCGAAGTCCTTTTTTGAAGGATTGTTTTTGCAGAAAAGTATTGGTATTGGTCTATGTGAGCAGAATCAAAAACATGATATTCTTTTCTAAACCCAAAATCTATTTCTGAATAGGTTTTCAAAAATTTATAAAGCCAAGTCGTCCCGCATCTTGGGCCACCTACTCCAAGTAAAAAAGTTTTTGATTTCATCTAATTCGTCAGAAAAAACTATGAATGAACAGAGACTTCTAGCAGGTAATAGCCATTAAAAAAGTAATCGTGGTCTTTCCGAGCGGTCTTAATAATCTGCAATTTTAAATCAACTTTAGAAAGGCATTTAGTAAATATATTCCATAGTTCTTTACTAAAATATTTACCGATGCATGTATGGCTTCCTGCTCCGAAATACAACTCTGAGTAGGTGGCACTTTCTGTAGAATAGCCGGCTGCGTCAATATAAAGCCTAATTCTTTGACCACCTTTTAACTGCTGTCCTCGTATTATCTTATCTTTTTTAAGGACTCTTTCTATAAAAGGAATACTAGTAGCAGGGAGATTTTCATCCCAATTGATCTGGGATAGCTTTAAATTTGAGTCTCTATTTAGAATTGTTGCGATCGATTCAGAGAGTGATCCGACCAGTGTGTCTAAACCAGTTACCGCTAACCCAACTCGAATATATCCAGTCTCCTCACTTATATTTTTAGGGAATTTATTCAGAAAATCCTCAATTTTCTTGTTAATTTTTATTCTTCTAGAAATGCTGATGGTTTCATCTAAAACTTGACCTATTGATGGGGAATTTCCATCGAAATGGTATTGACTACCTGAAAATATTGAGGCTGATGCTACTATGGCAGGTGCGATAATATCTTCAACTAAATCTAATGTAATACCAGGTCTAATTTTGAGCGCAATCAAATTCTCTAAGGAAGCCTCAAAATTAAGTAATGCAATATCATAGTGTTCATTTAATTTTTTGGCATATATTTTTTTTAACTCTTTATGCACTTGCCCATCGTGAAAAAATGGCATATTCGAAAGTAATTTTGAAATATGATCCATATTCAAATTTAAATGATTTGTCAGTATCGCTTGTGTACCTAAGTAATCAAACATCCGAAAATCATCGCTCAATAAAATCTCTTTAATGATAATAGGATCAAAACATACCCATCTTTCTAAATCCTCAGACCACCTAAATTTGGGTTCTTCGTGATAGATATCTATCTTATTTTTAGATTTGTGAATTTCTCTATCTGCTGATCTAAAGGGGCAAAGATTGCCAGACGAGCTGATTTTATTAGGGTCTGCTTGAATGTTTTCTGTCGATTTCTTCATGGTGAAATTGACCCTCTGGGTTAGTTTTAAGTGTTTCTAAACACTTATGTGATTTCACTAGTGTCCCAACGTTTGGAACAGATCTTGTTGAACAGGATAATCCGATAACTCGGTAGGTTCAACAGGCTTGCCGAGTAAAGCTTCGATGGGCGTCATTTCAAACATGTTTAAGTC
>Ga0247843_1006392_pt1 | contig 15442 bp, 15 predicted proteins | sample LaCruzMarch2017__FD_192420 | JGI IMG/M metagenome (GOLD analysis project Ga0247843, IMG submission 192420) | Freshwater microbial communities from meromictic Lake La Cruz, Castile-La Mancha, Spain - LaCruzMarch2017_8m | ecosystem: Environmental > Aquatic > Freshwater > Lake | place: Spain... | reverse complement strand
ATATCAGATGCACATTGTCTGGAGACCTTCAACTCAATGACTTCAATATTCAACCTTTGCGAAGAAACACACTGGACTTGCCTAGTGCTACCAGAGTAGATATTTCAGGTGAAATGCAACCCTGAAATATCGAATATTCAATTCGGCTTTAGCTGTTTACATTTTCACCCATGAAAAAACTCATTTTTACATCATTATTCATGTGCTTAGCTACAATGGTGGTGGCGCAAAAATATACTACCAAAACAGGTATCGCTTCATTTTATTCGCATGCGCCATTGGAGGATATCGAAGCTAAGAACGTAAAATGCGGAACGCAATTTATCACAAGCTCGAATGATATTCGAGTCGTGATTCCCATTAAAGGATTTATATTCGACAAATCTCTGATGCAAGCACACTTCAATGAGAATTATCTTGAATCTGACAAGTTTCCATTTGCTCTCTTTAATGGTAGAATTACAGATAGCACGCAATACAATATTGCTACACCTGGGGAATATTCAGTAACAGCGCAGGGCTCTTTACTAATTCATGGGGTTAAGATGGAGAGGGAAATACCCTGTAAATTTACCGTTGCAGCTGAAGGGAAATCAATTAATGTAGATTGCGAATTTATGGTAGTGCTAAAAGATCATGACATTAAAATTCCATCAGCAGTGGGTAAAAACCTGGCAGAGGAGATTAAAGTGAGTTATCACGCCACGCTGGATCGCGTGCAGTAAAAGTATAATTAGAAAAGCTGAAGCGCTTGTACGCTGGCGATTTATTTATCTCCGAATGCCAAATCGCCAGCATCACCTAAGCCGGGCACAATGTAAGATTTAGCAGTAAGTTCTTTATCCACCTCTCCAATAATTATTTTTGCATGTGGCATATGTAAACGCACATGTTCAATTCCGTCTTCACTCGCGATGACCCCGGCTACATATACTTCCGCTGGTGTTCCAAAAGAGAGTAGTGATTTATAACTGAGGGATAAACTTCTGCCGGTAGCAATCATTGGATCTACCAAAATTAGGGTACGCCCATCTAATTCAGGGCATGCCATGTACTCGACCTTAACAATAAATTCATTGCCTTTGGTATGGTGGCGGTAAGCAGAAATAAAGCCATTGTCTGCACGGTCAAAGATTCTCAAAAATCCATTATGTAATGGCAATCCTGCTCTAAGAATACACACAATAACGGGCTCATTTTCTAGTACCGGCATTTCAACCGAACCTAATGGAGTAATAATTTCTTTATGCTTGTAAGCTAGATTACGACTTAATTCATAAGCCAAAATCTCGCCTGCGCGCTCCAGATTAAAGCGAAAGCGAAGCCGGTCTTTTTGTATTTCGACGTCACGCATTTCGGATAGAATGGTGTTGAATACAGAAGAACTGCGACCGATTATGTGTATTTGCTTATCCATTGTATAGGTAGAGGTAATTGGTTGGCACGAATACAAAGATACGCAATTCGTTGAGCTCCGAAACCTTCAAAGAATCGCGCTACACTTGGAATTGAAGATCCTTCAAAATCAAACAGGCTGCAACCTCTGGATTTTGCATACTCCATTACCTGAAACATCAGCAGAGACATGGCACCTGAGCTCCTGAAATCGGGATGCACGGCACCTGCCAAATAATAGCAACACTCGGCATCGAACATAAAGTATCCGCAAGCCACAGCGGTCGCATCCTCATTTTGCAAGATCCATAATTCAGGATTATCAGCAGTGGGCAGGTGTAACATCACCTTTAAAAACAAGCTCTGTTCTTTTCTGCTCATAATATGCGGATTGAGCCTCAATAAGGATATTGCTACATCATGTTGTGTGGAGCGTTGGCAAGTAAAATTATTTCGAGTTGCTTTTCGAATTTGACGCTGCGTTGCTGGCGAGATGTTTTTTTCAAACGCATCCACCAATTGCAGTCTGTATGTGGGTTTGGTATTGTATTTAAATCCCGGCAAATCAGGCAAATCAGAAATCTCAATATGAGGTGAAACACAAAAATCAATCCAATGAGCAGATTGTATCAATAAGGTTAGAGCCTGTGTATAGATGGCTTTTCGAGTATCTGCATCTGTATTTTTTCGAAAACAGATTCCCCAAAACATAGAGAATAAGGGTTGTCGAAATGCCTTCCATACAAATTTTTGTTTGATTCTAAGGGGCATGCGAGCAACACAGCCTGTTTGATCAGACCATTGCCAACACTTCCATCCAGGAGCGCTTGCTTGTAGCCAAGCATGCAGTAGAAAGGGTGCGCCTTCATCAGAAGCCTGGATAAAATCATTCCATTCTGACTCTTCAAATTGGGATGCCGCTATTTCAGAGAATTTCATATCAGCTGATTTTTTGCATCCGTTTGTACTTCATTCCAGACCTTTTTCCAGCCCATCCATTCTCCTGTTTCGCTTAAGGTAGTATTATGCCAAAGCAAAGTGCAGGTGCCTCCCACTTGTTTGCAGGTTTCAATTTCGGTATGTATAGCCTCAGCTGCCTGATTCGCTTGAATACCCTGATACTTTTGCAATGCCCTATCCATAACCATTACGGGCACAATCTGAAGTGAAGACATTTGCTGTTTGTCAAAATTATACCAAGGAAAAGGTATTGCCATGCCACGAATATATCCTGTGAAGTGAATGGGACAGACAGAGTAATCTTCTTGGATGCCTGCATTCTCTAGTTCTGCGAAGGTTTCGGGGTTGCGATATCTCAAAAAATGTTGTCTGGACTTATAGACCGGGGTTTTCAATATATCCTCCAAATAATTTTTCTCTTCAGTGATTCTGCCAGGTATAGTAGAACTTGTATAAGAAGGATGAATTCCAATATGAAAGCCTCGATCTCTGCATTCTTGAATCAAGTTTCGATAGGCTTTATTCTTCCAAGTATGCCTACCATCTCTGGCATCATGCCTTTCTATTAAAAAAAACAAAGTTAACTGCTCTGGATTCTGAATAGAGCCTAGTAAATCAAAGGGATCATTTTTAAGTACTAATGCTTTATAACGTTCTTTAAGCGAGGTGAAATCGAGCTGAAGTATTGCCTTAGCAAAGCCACCTATAGTAACAGAAATAGGCTTATGCCTATGTTTCCAAGGCTCATCGATATCTAAAGTTAATTGTAAGGAATCAGGATTGGTGGATGCAATGGGGCTTAACTGTAATAAATTCCATAATACATCTTTATAGGCATGAATAAGGGGATAGGTATGCCATCCTAAAAGCCGAATGGGATGCAGTTGATCTTGGGTTCTTCCATGTTCATCCGAAGGCAATAAGCCAGAAACGGTCCAGAAATCGGTAAGAATGCAGAATGCAGAGGCAAATAAATCGAAGGGGATATCATAATGGCCAATTGCGGGAAAAAAGCCTTTATAATTTGGGTGATCTATATGTGCAGGCATTTCAGATAAGATTGTATTCTGATGCAAGCAACCAGCGTCTGGAATCTGCCGGACATCAGGAAGCACACATCCATATGACAAAGCAGGCGCGAGGTCTGCGCTATAGGCATTGGGATGTTTTACTTGAAATTTGACCCTACCTAACAGCGTAAAGAGCACATGCAAGACGTAAAGCAGGCGTGCTGAGGGGTTTGGACAGTAGATTGTTACAGTCATACAGCAAATATAAGGCAAAGGGGGATGTTGCGGTATGCGTAAGAATGGAACCTTTCGCTTTATGCAGAAAAGACAATTGCAATCTGAGAATAAAACTAATTATTAAATATACTATTCACCCTGTTTCTCAATGCTTTCAACATGAATAATTTCAAAAAGGGCTCTGATAAATTCGGGGCTTAGTTGTAACATCTCAGCGTAAGCTTCTACTTTTCGCAATACCTCATCATACCGTTCTTGCTGAAAGAAGGTGATACCCGATTGTTGCTTAAACTGCCCAATTTTCCCGGCGATTTTCAATCTACTTTGGAGGGTTTCGAGCAATCTTCTATCGTTCTGATCTATTTCATCTCTTAAGATATGTATAGCGGCGAGAAGCGAAGAATCTTCAATCTTAGGGGATGGTTTTTTGAGTGTAGCAATGAGTTCAAGAAATACACCTGGGGTAATCTGTTGATCGGCATCACTGAGTGCTTGAGAAGGATTTGGATGCACTTCCACCATTAAACCATCAAAGCCAATATCCATTACTTTTTGAGCTACCGGGGGAATCAGATCTGCGTTGCCTGTGATGTGGCTAATATCGGTAATGACGGGTAATTCGGGGAATAGTCGTTTTAGTTCAAGCGGAATTTCCCAGTGTGGCACATTTCTGAATTTGGCTTTAAAATATGCAGAGAAGCCTCTATGACATGCAGCTAATTGCGTGAGACCTGCTTTATGAAAACGTTCGATAGCACCAATCCATAAATTCAAATCTGGGTTAATAGGATTTTTGACAAGCACAGGCATACCTGAATTTCTCAAAGCGTCGGCGATTTCTTGTACTGTAAATGGATTTACGGTCGTTCTGGCACCAATCCATACTGCATCAACGCCGGCTTTTAACACAGCTTCGGCATGTTTGGCACTCGCAATCTCGGTAATTACCTTGAGTTTATACTGTTTTTGAGCTTGTATGAGCCAAGGCAAGCCTTCAGCCCCCACGCCTTCGAAACTATCTGGCCGAGTTCTAGGCTTCCAAAGGCCGGCTCTAAAGATATCTATACGCATATGGGCAAGCGCCTCTGCGGTTTGCATCACTTGAGATTCAGATTCAGCACTGCATGGACCTGCAATAAGTAAGGGACTGTTGGTATCTTTGCGCCAAATACCTGATGCAGGGATGGAAATGGAAGAAACGGGTTTCTGTTGTGTTGACATTAGAAAACGAAAGTTACTACCATAACCATTAATTTTCAAAAATAATTGAAAATCGACAGATTAATTATAGAAGTCAGAGATTATCGCATAAAGAGAAGCTCTCTGTACTTTGGCAAGGGCCATTGCTCATCTGGCAAGAGCAGTTCCAATTTATCAGTATGATACCTTATAATTTCGAAGAATGGTACCACTTCATTACAATATCGAATGGCTTTATCCTCGTGACTTTCAATTTTATTTAATTGTCTACGCACCTCGATCATTTCAGTTGTCATCTTACGAATGACTGAGATATGTTCTGAAATTTCAATTATTTGTTGCCATTGTACTTCATATGCAGATTCAGGCATTTGAATATCTTTAAGGCCCTTAATATTTTGGACAAGTTCATTTTGATATCGAATAGCGACAGGCAGCACATGATTGATAACGAGATCACCCATGACTCTGGATTCAATTTGTACTTTCTTAAAGTAGGCTTCCAATTTTATTTCATAACGGGCTTCGAGTTCCCGTTCTGAGAGGATGTTATGTTTTGTAAAAAGTGTCCGTGTTTGAGGGGATACATAAGCGTGTAATGCTTCAGGCGTAGTTTTGATATTATTGAGACCTCTGGTTTCGGCTTCTTTTACCCATTCATCACCATACCCATTGCCTTCAAAGCGTATAGTCTTACTTTCAGCAATGTATCTCCGAATGATATCAAACATAGCTTTTTCTTTATCTACGCCCGCAACAATTGCTGTATCGACTTCATTTTTGAACATCAATAATTGATCTGCGACAATTGTATTTAAGACGATCATAGAGGGGGCGCAATTGGCGCTAGATCCGACGGCACGGAATTCAAATTTATTACCCGTAAAAGCGAAAGGGGAAGTACGATTTCTATCGGTATTATCGAGCAGTATTTCAGGGATTCTGAGGATTCCTAATTCGAGGGTTTCTTTGGCGGTACCTGATTTCGATTTATTGGCGGAATCTGGGTTTTCAATTTCATCGAGAATACGCGAGAGTTCAGTACCGATAAAAATGGAAACAATTGCAGGGGGCGCTTCATTAGCACCTAGCCTGTGATCATTACCGGCAGAGGCTATAGCCGCTCTGAGTAAATCAGCATGGGTATGCACTGCTTTTATGGTGTTGACAAAAAACACCAAAAACTGAAGATTATCTTCAGGGGCATTACCCGGGGATAATAGATTTTTACCCGTATTAGTAGATAGGGACCAATTGTTATGCTTACCAGATCCGTTTACATTGGCGAAAGGTTTTTCGTGTAAGAGGACTTGAAACTGGTGTCTTCCTGCAATTTTGTTCATTAGATCCATCAATAATTGATTATGATCTACGGCAATATTGGCTTCTTCGAAAAGCGGAGCACATTCATATTGTGCTGGCGCAACTTCATTATGTCGGGTTTTAAGGGGTATTCCAAGCTTCCAAGCTTCTTTTTCAAAATCAGCCATAAAAGCAAAAATGCGTTCTGGGATAGCTCCAAAATAATGATCTTCGAGTTGTTGTCCTTTCGCCGCTTGATGGCCAAAGAGGGTTCTTCCAGTAAGGGATAAATCTGGTCTGGCATCAAATAATGCTCGGTCTACTATAAAATATTCTTGTTCAACGCCGAGGGTTGCGGTAACTCTGTTTACCGAAGGGTCAAAATACTTGCATACTTCGGTTGCTGCTTTATTGATGAAAGCGATTGACTTTAGCAGAGGTGCTTTATAATCTAGCGCCTCACCCGTGTAAGAGACAAATATTGTAGGGATGCACAGGGTAGACATTTCATTTGTATTTTCATAAATAAAAGCGGGGGATCCAGGATCCCAGGCAGTGTATCCTCTGGCTTCAAAAGTATTTCGAAGCCCACCTGAAGGGAAGGATGAGGCATCGGGTTCTTGCTGGGCTAATGCATTTCCGGAGAATTTTTCTACTGGTACACCATTCTGTAAGTCAAAGAATGCGTCATGTTTTTCGGCGTTAGAGCCTGTAAGGGGCTGAAACCAGTGCGTATAATGGGTTACGTTTCTTTCAACTGCCCAATTTTTCATAGCCCTGGCAACTTCTTCGGCGATGTCTCGGTCTATAGTGGTACCTCCTTCAATAGCGGCTATTACTTTTTTGAATACAGCTTCTGAAAGATACTGTTGCATTTTGTTTCTATCGAAGACATTATGCGCGAAGTACTCAGAAACTTTTCTTGTAGAATCACCAATCGTGTTGGGTGTTCTTTGCTGAACACGTTCGATTGCCTGAAAGCGGAGGGTTGACATAGGCAGAATATTTATGCGAAATTACAGACATGGCGACAGAATATAAAGGAGTTACAAAAAAAAAACGGCGAATTCAATACTGGAGCTCACAAGGCTCCTGCCAAAGGAAGCCGGTCTTGCATGAAAGCGCAACTTAAAAGGCCATCATAACATATTCTGCCAGCGCTGAAGCCCAATCGGTACCGAGGGTGATATTGCCTGAATCGTCAATTTTGCTTGTAGTGGCTGTACTGACAAATCAATACCGTATAATGATGCCCCAAAGAGAAATTGAAGAAGGCGAGCCATCTACATCATATGAGTAACTACAACTAGGGGAAGTTCTGCCTTGAGTTTATAGCAGTCCTATATATTTACTGCATAGGCCCTAAATCAAATTATGCCTTACACGAAGCTGACGATATATTATATATCCTTGGACTGCAATTTTGCCATTTTTCTCGTGGTAGGCAGGCAAGTGGTTATGGGTACAAACTGCTTATTTCTGGCGATAAACCGACCGGGTTCCATTCCTGCTATACGTGTCAAAACAGTTAAATCATCCGTTTCGTTAAGGGCAGCCAACTTCATGGCTATACCCGCACAAGCAGCGGCATCGCTTAAAGCGTCATGATGCTGTAATGGAATATTGTAGTGTGCAGCTAAAACATTCAACTTATACTGTTGTAGATTCAAACATCGTCTTGCGATTCTGAGGGAGCAATGAATCTCCATATCAGGGAAAGATAATCCATGCGCCCGCAAGGTATCATGTAGAACATAGAAATCGAATGCTGCATTATGGGCAATCACTTTCTTTTTATGCAATAATGGTTTTATCTGTTTCCATAATTGAGGAAACGAGGGAGCGGCATCCGTTTGTGGATAGCCAATACCATGAAGATCGGTAAAATCAGGTCTAAAGTAATAGGGTTCAGGCTTAACAAAAAATGACAATTTATCACAAATTTGACCATCTTCAACAAATACTAGACCTACAGAGCATACACTAGTACGCAAAGTGTTTGCGGTTTCAAAGTCCAGGGCAATGAAATTCATTCTCTTTTTACAATCAAAAAAATAAAGGTAATGATTTTTGATTAAAGTATCTATTTGTAGCTTTCTCTGGAAGCAATTTACATATTGCCATCTGAACCCTTTCGGCTTGCTTTATACAGAAAGCTATGCGATATCTTGGGCACCCTACCCTAAGATTTTATGTAATATAAAAATTTTTAGAATTTAATTGTATCAAAAGATATATTGAAATTACGAGATTTCGTGAGGCTTCGGCAACCCTATCAGGTGCAAAGCCTTTTGCCATGCAGACAATAGCTTGGCAAGGAGACCTCAGATTTGCGTGCGAACATAAGAAATCTGAGAGGCGCAGGTTTGTTGCCAACGAAGTGCATGATTGAGGAGTTTCGGCCATAACTCCTTGCCTATAGAATATATCAATACCCCTTTAGGACTCAACAATAGTAATAGATTGGACTTTCTAAGAGCGCCCTTTGTAAAACGCCAATAATCGCAAGCGCTTCAACGTGCTGATGGAGTGCTAAGCAGAAAGAATTGAGTGTAAATATTAGCATTCTCACTGCGTATACAGCCGTTCACTTGTAAAGCGTAGCAGGCCCCCGTTGGGGCCATTTAGCGAGAGGGACAGTACCGGAAAGGCCGGTGCCACTTTTGGGTGGCATCCGGACTTGAGAGGGGATGGCCCGGTGCCGGACTCAGCCCGCAGGGCAGGCCGGCGCTCGCCCAAATCTATATGCTCACTACAAAAAATGGGAGATATTGTCCCATGATGCGAGCGTACCCTTTTGTAAACGGATTAAAACATGCTGTTGGAATTCAGATTACATACTGTAATCTTCCATGAAATTCAGGTTGGGGTATTTTTCTTTGTAAACCTGCCGAATAAGTTTCATGAGTTCTGCTTTGAAAGTGTCGATGCCAGATTTGTGAATTGCAGACATGAGAACAGAGGGCTGATATTTTCTGAGTAAAGTTTCTACATCGTCGGGCATAAGATCTGCCTTGTTGAATACGGTGAGAATGGCTTTATCGCCAGCGTGAATTTCTTGTAGTGTTTTGAGAACGACTTCCATTTGCTCTTGCATGCGCGGATGGGATACGTCTACTACATGTATGATAATATCGGCTTCGCGCACTTCATCCAATGTAGATTTGAAAGACTCTATAAGTCCGTGAGGCAATTTTCGTATAAAGCCTACGGTATCGGAAAGAAGAAACGGGGTTTGTTCGTACACGACTTTTCTGACAGTGGAGTCGAGGGTAGCGAAGAGTTTGTTTTCTGCGAGCACATTGGCTTTGGTGAGTACATTCATGAGGGTAGATTTCCCTACATTGGTGTATCCTGCCATGGAGACGCGAACGAGTAATTCTCTGTGCTTTCTGCGGGTCTCACTTTGGCGATCAATTTTCTTAAGATCTTCTTTGAGTTTGGCAATTTGATCACGAATGATACGCCGATCGGTTTCAATTTCTTTTTCACCAGCGCCCTTCATACCAATACCTCCTTTTTCGCGGGAGAGATGTTGCCACATACCAGTAAGGCGGGGCAGCATATACTGCAATCTAGCAAGTTGCACTTGAACTTTAGACTGAGCGGTACGCGCATTTTCCGAAAATATCTCGAGAATTAGCGCGCTTCGATCCAGCACTTTTATACCCAGAATTTTATCGATATTGCGAATTTGCGAGGGGCTCAAATCATCATCAAAAATGACGACTTGAATTTGATTCGCTTTTACAAAAACGTCAATTTCATCCAATTTACCAGAGCCAATATAGGTACCGCTATTGGGTCTTTCGAGTGCTTGTTGAAACACTTGTACGGTGATAAACCCGGCGGTAGTTGCGAGGAATGCGAGTTCATCAAGATACTCTTTCGCTGTTTCGAGCGTGATATCTCGGTTGTATATACCTACAAGAACAGCCCTAACCTGAGGCTGGGCTGTTTCTTGTAAATTAGAATTTTGGTTTTTAGACAATAGGGTATTTATTTATTGACCTTGAGCGAGTGAGTATCCACGTTTTTCGCCATAATATCTAAGCATTTCTGCGGTACAAACGTAATAGGTTTTAGAAATGGTAGCGGTAAAATCCAGCACTTCTTGTTGTGAAACTTCACGATCGGCCTCAACACGCACTCTATATTGGTTGATACATTCGGTATACAAAGAACCTACTGGCCACACTTGGGTACCGCGATTGGAGATGGTAACTAGGTTCCATCCTTGTGGCAATACTTTTTTAAATGCTTCAGCTATTGTATCGCCATCTTCATTGCTTTCAATAAAAAGGTCAGCTCCGATAAGTTTCACATTTTGCTTAGGGCTTTCCATCATGCGGCGTTTGGATGGCGCGGCAGGTCTTTCACCGGCACCGTCTTCAGCAGCCGATTTACGGAAAGATTTTTGGGGTTTACTGCCCAGATTTGAGATAATGGCATCAGCGAAAGCACCGGTACTTACAGGCGGCAATTCTTTGCTACCAAAGTCAGGCGTATGCACACCGCTTTCGAGGGTAGTGAGCAATGCATCTTGAATGGTATCAGCATAGGTGCTGAGGTGCAAATGGCGCAGCATGAGCAATCCGCTCATGAGCAATGCTGTAGGATTTGCTTTTTGCTGCCCTGTGATATCGGGTGCTGTACCATGCACGGCTTCGAAGATAGAGATATTATCACCGATATTGGCAGAAGGGGCAAAGCCCAGACCACCTACAAGGCCTGCACACAAGTCAGACACGATGTCGCCTTGTAAATTTGGCAATACGATTACTTGAAATTCATTGGGTCTGCTTACGAGTTTCATGCAGAGGTCATCAACGATTATGTCTTTTGCTTGAATTTCGGGATATTCTTTGGCTACTTCCATGAATACTTCAAGGAATAGACCATCTGTAAGCTTCATGATATTGGCTTTATGACCACAAGCCACTTGAGTATAGCCTTCTCTTCTTGCCATTTCGAATGCATATCTAGAGATTTGCTCGCATCCGGGGCGTGTAATAAATCGGCGGCAAAGAGCTACATCCTGCGTTAGCATGTGTTCGATGCCTCCGTAAGTGTCTTCAATATTTTCGCGTACGATGGTAATATCAATGGGTATTCCGGCGCGAGAGTGGAGTGTATCTACACCGGGTAGGGTACGAACTTGTCTGCGGTTGGCATACGTGCTCCATACTTTTCTGGCGGTAACGTTAATACTTTTACCACCAGTGCCTTTGGGGGTTTCCATAGGGCCTTTAAAGAGAATGCCATGTTTTTCTACCTTTGCTTTGGCCTCAGGCGTCATACCTGAGGAAATGCCTTGCAGGAAAATTTCTTTTCCCATATCCACCATATCATAAGACAGGGGAACACCTGCGGCATTAAATATTGAGAGGCAAGCCTCCATGATTTCTTTGCCTATTCCGTCTCCGTAGGCTACTGCAATGGTACGATTTTGACTCATAATTTGATAGAATTGAAGCGAATGTATACAAAATGAACGATGATGCAAAAGTACACAAAATGAGGTACTGAGGGGAAAGAAAGTGTGAAAAAATCGGCAGAGAGGAAAGACAAACCGGTACAAAACAAAATAGCCGGCAATGATTTCCGGCTATCTTAATAGAATATATTTGATATGATAATTACACCGAAAAACTTTCCCCGCATCCACAAGACCGCGATGCATTGGGATTGTTGAAGTGAAAACCCTTACCGTCTAACCCATCGGAAAAATCCAACTGGGTACCCGCCAAATACAAGAAGCTCTTTAGATTTACAAACAAGCGAAGACCCTTGTCTTCGAAAATCTGATCTCCTGGTTGCTCAATATCGTCAAGTCTAACTTGTAAGAAAGACCTGAGCATCCTCCGCCTTGTACGGAAACTCTCAAAGCATGAGAGTCATCCAAACCGGCTTCAGCCATGAGAGCTAAGAGTTTATCTTTTGCCTTTTCAGTTATGGTGATATCTGATGTAACGGTTGCCGTAGCCATGATTAATGAGGTTTGTGCGTATCAGGAATAGGGTCAAGGCCATTTTTCACTCTGTAGTCGTTGATAGCGGAGCGAATTGCGTCCTCAGCAAGTACAGAACAGTGAATTTTAACAGGAGGTAAAGCCAGTTCTTCTACAATATCCATATTGTCAATGGTCATAGCTTCTTCAACGGTTTTACCTTTCAACCATTCGGTTGCAAGCGAGCTGGAAGCGATAGCAGATCCACAACCAAAGGTTTTAAATCTAGCATCTTTGATCACCTGTGTTTCGGGATCTACTTCTATTTGCAGGCGCATAACGTCGCCGCATTCAGGAGCGCCAACCAAGCCAGTGCCAACTTCTTTTTTACTCTTATCTAATGTACCCACGTTGCGGGGATTGCTGTAATGGTCGATTACTTTATCTGAATATGCCATAATTTATTTTCTTTTGAGGTTTGTGATACAAATTGATTAATGATGTGCCCATTCTACGGCATCGAGATCGACACCGTCTTTAAACATTTCCCAGAGTGGGCTCATATCTCTGAGTTGATTGACTGCTTTTCGTACGCATTGAATCGCAAAATCTACTTCTTCTTCTGTGGTATATCTGCTAAGACCAAAGCGCAGGGAAGAATGTGCTAAATCATCTGAAAGGCCTAGGCTTTTCAATACATATGAGGGTTCAAGTGAGGCAGAGGTACAGGCCGATCCAGAGGAGACAGCGATATCTTTTACGCCCATAATGAGACCTTCGCCTTCTACATATTTAAAGCTCATATTGGAAACATGTGGGAGCCTGTGCTCCTTGTTGCCGTTAATGTAGGATTCTTCCATAGTAGAAAGCTCAGCTTCGAGTTTATCTCTCAAGGCGGCAAGTCTTACAGATTCAGATGCCATCTCAAGGCGACAAATTTCGCAAGCTTTACCAAAGCCAACGATACCGGGTACATTTAAGGTGCCACTTCTCATGCCACGCTCATGACCACCGCCATCCATCTGTGCTGTTACCTTTACCCTTGGGTTTTTACGACGTACATACAGAGCGCCGATACCTTTAGGACCATACATTTTATGCCCAGTAAAAGAGAGTAAATCTATACCATGGGTATCTACATTTACTGGTATCTTGCCTACCGCTTGTGTAGCATCTGTATGAAATAGCGCACCCTTTTCATGAGTAATTTTTGACAGCTCCTCAATGGGTTGCACCACGCCTATTTCATTATTACCAAACATTATCGAAACCAGAATGGTTTTGGGTGTAAAAGCATTTCTGAAGGCTTCGATATCTACCATGCCATCTTCTTTTACAGAAAGGTAAGTAACCTCTATGCCTTGTTTTTCGAGATGCTTGCAAGCGTCTAGTACCGCTTTATGTTCAGTGGTTAGGGTAATGATATGATTGCCTTTGGAGGCATACATTTCAGCCACCCCTTTGATGGCGAGATTGTTGGATTCAGTAGCGCCCGAGGTGAAGATGATTTCTTTTTCGGAGCAGCCAATGAGCTGAGCAATTTGTTCTCGGGCATAATCTACTGCCTCTTCAGCTTTCCAGCCGTAGGGGTGATTGCGAGAAGCTGCATTACCGAAGTATTCGGTAAAATAGGGTAGCATTGCTTCCAGCACGCGTTCATCCATGCGTGTGGTTGCGTTATTATCGAGATATATAGGTAATTTCAACATTTGATGGTTCGATGTGTCTTGGATTAACAACATACACAACGCAAATTTATTTAAAATTGTTCTAAATACATATAACAATATGGAAGAATTTAAGCGAGTAGAGCATATTGGTCTGGCAGTGAGCAATTTACAGTCAGCAATTGACACTTGGACTGGTATTTTGGGTCAAGGTCCATACCATAGAGAGCTGGTGGCCCACGAAAAGGTAGAAACGGTGTTTTTTAAAACCGGAGAAACCAAATTGGAGTTGCTGGGAGCAACTTCCGAGGATTCGGTTATACAGAAGTTCATTGCTAAAAAGGGTGAAGGAATTCATCATATCGCATTAGAAGTGCAGGATATCTATGCGACGATGGAGCGTTTGAAATCACAAGGCTTTACTTTGCTGAATCCAGAACCCAAACGAGGAGCAGATAATAAACTTATTTGTTTTGTGCATCCTAAAGACACTAAAGGGGTGTTGCTAGAGTTATGTATGGAAATAGAAGAGCCGGGATTCTAAACTAGCGAACGAAATTCTACTTTACATCATAACAGGGCAGGCGAGGCGAACCTATAATCTAATTACACAAGTATGAATGAAGCATCACCTCAAACGCAGCATGTATCCATCCTATTTTTTGATGGCGTATGTGTTTTGTGCAATGGCTTTGCGGACTTCATTTTAAAGCAAGACCGGGGGCGTAGATTGCGCCTAGCTTCCTTACAAGGTGAAACCGCAGCTGCCATGTTGCCGGAAGAGATGCGCGCACATATGCGGTCGGTGATTTTTGTACATCAAGGCAAGATCCATACCCAATCAGAAGCGGTAATTCGTATTCTGATGCAGCTGGGCGGCTTCTATTCCATTGCGATGCTATTGCTGATTGTGCCGTCTTTTATTTCGAATGCCATGTATCGGTATATCAGTCGTAATCGCTACGCATGGTTTGGCAAAAGAGTCAGTTGTCGCATGCCCTTACCTGAAGAAATGGATCGATTTTTGAATTGACGGGTATCAGGGGTTAGCATTTGCAATACAGGCACGCATATTTCCACATAATCCATCTGGGCGTGCCCCCAAATCCATCAACGATGGTTTGGGGTCGGGCACTTCGCTCATAGTCCTCCCCCAATCTTTCAGCTTGGGGTGCGGGCTAACCGCTACGTTCCCTCACGCAAATATGCGCATACTGCGCAAGTGGGTACTTCAGAGATTTTAGCATTGACAATTAAATCCCTCTTCCCTAACCCTCATCCCCAAAAAACAATCGGGAAAAGATTACAAAACTTCAACCTCTAGCGCTGCATACATTAAGATGATCAACAATCGCGGCCATGAAAAACTCCGTGAAACGCTGTGCCTTACTCTGTGCAACTCTGTGGTTAACTTCACAACAACAATGAAAGCCTACATCCAATAACGCAATCCTGAGTAACTCCGCGCCCGCTGCGGTAAAAAAATCCGAAGTTCACGAAATCAATACTGGCAATTTAAAAAAAACGCTGTGTCTCACTCTATGCAACTCTGTGGTTAACTTCACAACAACAATGAAAGTCTACATCTAATAACGCAATCCTGAGTAACTCTGCGCCCTCTGCGGTAAACCTCTGCGCCCTCTGCGGTAAAAAAATCCGAGCATCACGAAATCAATATTGACAATTAAAAAAACTCTGTGAAACTCTGTGCCTTACTCTGT
>Ga0247843_1006391_pt1 | contig 15442 bp, 15 predicted proteins | sample LaCruzMarch2017__FD_192420 | JGI IMG/M metagenome (GOLD analysis project Ga0247843, IMG submission 192420) | Freshwater microbial communities from meromictic Lake La Cruz, Castile-La Mancha, Spain - LaCruzMarch2017_8m | ecosystem: Environmental > Aquatic > Freshwater > Lake | place: Spain... | reverse complement strand
GAGAATCCCCTCAGCTCTGTCCATAAGCTCCACCAATCCTTCTTTGATTGCTGAAGCTTACAGGGTTAGGGGGGTGACATTATCGCTGGAGAATTAAAGGGAGACAAAATCGCTGGAGAATCACAAATCCTTAAGTTGCGCCTCTTTCCGGTCGATAGGACCAGAGGAGAATTCGCGTGCTCGATTCGCTCAAAATCATGGCCTCCCGCCTGCTCTACGCCGCCTACCGCGGTTCGACCAAGCTCACGGCTGTATTCTTCACGGCCATCGTGGTCACGGTAGCAGGCGGAACCTATTCTTACTTTTCGGGCACGGGCGATCCCGGCAACTACAGCGACGAGCGCAGCCCGGCGAGCATCGCCGAACTTGAGGCCGCCGCGCGGATGAGAGCGGGTTTTGGCACCAATGGCCCCCGCTCTTTAAAGGAAACGAGCTCTCCAGGAATGCCTGCAGAATTCGCCGAGCGCACTTCTGCCCAGGAAAATCGCGACGCGCCCGCTATGCCGATCTCCGTTGACCCTGCCGTCACCGCGCAAGCCCAGAGCCTCTCGAGCGTGAACCCCTATCAGAACCAGCTGCTCGCCGGCCAGTTGCCCGAAACCGATGCCAGCACGAGCACCGCCACCAACACTGCCTCCGAAACTGCCGCGATAGGCGCTGGTTTCAATTCCACCGCAACAGAAACCTCCACAGCAAGCGGCCCTGTTAGTTTTCTGCTTTCCGGCTCCACGAGTGGCTGGGTGAATGTTTGCCAGAAAGCAACCATCACGCTTCTCGACTCCTCTCTCCTTGCCACCGCCGCGACTTCCAGCACCACGATCACGCTCTCTACCTCCGCAGGTGGAACCTACAGCGACGCCGCCTGCACGGCCGGCGCTGCTTCCATCACCATCGCCGCGGGCGCGAGCACCGCCGACGTCTACTTTCTCAGCACCGCCGCCACGAGCGCCACGGTTATCGCCTACCACGGCGCCCTGGGCACCCAGAGCGCAGTTCTCACGATCGCCGAACCCGCCGCGAGCATCGCACTCGGCCAGGCCGCGCTTACCGACAACGCTGCCAACCGCGGCGCCGCCGCCGCCGCCAATACTCTTAGTTCTCCCCAGGGCACCCTCAGAGTAAATGGAATGTATTTTGTCGCCGACACTGGTAACCACCGCGTGCTTGGCTGGACAACCACTCCCTCCACTCTCGGGCAGGCGGCCGACTTCGTGCTCGGCCAGCCAGACCTCCTTACTGTGACCGCCAATACCGGAGGTGTCACGAATCAGTCACTCTCCGGCCCGACCAGTGTAGCCACCGATGGCACGAGGCTTTTCGTTGCCGATACCGACAATCATCGTGTGCTTGTGTGGAACACGATCCCCAACACTTTACGCAAAGCCGCCGACTACGTGCTCGGGCAGGCCGACCTCACCTCCAATGGCGCCAACGCGGGCGGCATCAGCGCCTCCTCGCTGAACACTCCCACCTGTGTGGGCTCCGACGGAACAAAGCTCTTCGTGTGTGATCGCGGCAACAATCGCGTGCTCGTCTGGAATGCAATTCCGACTACAAGCAACGCGGTCGCCTCCCTGGTCGTTGGCCAGCCCGATACGACCACCGTGACCAGCGGCTTCACCGCTGCCAAGCTCGACAATCCTGTCGATGCTTACGTGTCGGGCACTCGGCTCTATGTCGCCGATTTTGGCAATAACCGCGTGCTCGCCTGGAGTACAATTCCGACCGCGAGCGGCACCTCGGCCACCTTCGCGCTTGGCCAGCCCGACACAACGTCCAATACCGCCAACAACGGCGGTGCCGCCTCCGGTCTCACGACTCCCTCCAGCGTGCGCGTAGACGACCAGGGCCGCCTCTTTGTCTCCGACTTCGGCAATAACCGCGTGCTCGTGTGGAACCAGGCACCAAGCGCAAGCGGCGTCGCCCCGCTGGCCGTGCTGGGCCAGCCAGACCTCACTTCCGTTGCTGCCAATAACGGAGGCGTAGGCGCGAGCTCCATGAGCGGTCCATGGGCTCTCGAAGTTACCGGTTCCGAGCTCTGGGTCTCGGACCTCAGCAATCACCGCGGCCTCTACTTCCCCCTTCCCTAAATCGCGCCTCGCGAAAATCAAGCTAAACTCGTAGTATTTACCGTTGACAAAATCGGGGCATTTTTGTTGCAGCTAAGCACTTGTAATTCCGCGCGACTTTTTTTAAAGCGCGATAAAACTGTGCTGGCATTCCACTCCCCAGTGACGTCGCACAGATAGATGCTGATGCCAATCCTCACTCCTGGTAAAAGAGCCACCAAGGAGAACCCCTAATGAAAAACGTATCTCTGTTTTTAGCTCTCGTAGTCGCCGCGTTGGCGATCACGTCCGACGCGCACGCGGATCGCGGCGGTCGAAATGGTCCTGGTCGTCCCGGTCCTGGTGGACCCGGCGGTCCTGGTGGCTTCAATCCAGGCAATGGTCCTGGTCGTCCCGGTCCTGGTGGACCCGGCGGACCTGGCGGCTTCAACCCAGGCAACGGCCCTGGCCGTCCTGGTCCCGGCGGTCCTGGCTGGAACAATCCTGGCAACGGCCCCGGCCGTCCTGGTCCCGGCGGACCTGGCTGGAACAATCCTGGCAACGGCCCCGGCCGTCCTGGTCCCGGCGGACCTGGCTGGAACAATCCTGGCAACGGCCCCGGCCGTCCTGGTCACGGCGGTCCTGGCTGGAACAATCCCGGTCGTCCCGGCAACGGCTGGGGACCTCACCGTCCTGGCCATGGCTGGAACGGAAATCCCGGCTGGCGTCCTGGTCCTCGTCCTGGCTTCCGCCCGGGCTGGGGTGGCAATCGCGGTTGGGGACGTCCTCAACACTGGCGCATGCCTCGTCGTGGACCTAGCTTCCCTCCAATCTTCATCCCGATCCCGATGCCTTCGAACGGCTACGAGTCCCTCTGTCAGGGTAACTTCGTAGGCGTATTCGGCAGCGACCGTGATGCCTACCTGTCCCTCGACAGCGGCGGCTTCTCGGTTCGCGGCACGCTCGTTCTGCAGGCGCCCGATGCTACGTACCGCGTAGACGGCACTTGCCAGGACAACGGCGACTCGGCCGAGATCTCGATCTCCCTCGACGGCGGTCACGAGTACGTGGGTCAGGTCTTCGTAGCTGAAGACGGCGAAGTGTACATGGAAGCCACCCAGGGTGGATCCAACATCACGTTCGAATTGAAGCGTCAGTAAGCTTCGTTTCCCTCGCAAAATAAAAAAGACGCTTCCCGAAAGGGAGGCGTCTTTTTTTTCGATCTACTGGCCCCGGGGCCAGTGTTTTGACTAATTCACTCCACCGCTACTCTCCACGTGGATCAGTCGAAGGACTGATGCAAAGCTGAGTACAGTTTCTGAACCACCTTCACTCACGCGATTTTAAAAGTAACCGTATGGTTCAGCCGCTCGTGCAGCTCCACCAGTTTATCGATCGTGATTTTGTCGATATAGTAATGCAAAATTTCAGACACACGGGACTCAGAGACCTTCATTCGCTTGGCGAGCTCTCGTTGCGAGATGTCTCGCTCCTGCGCATATTTAACGAACTCCTGGCAAAGACTGTATTTCAAACGGTCGACGGCCGAGGCGTCGGGATGCAAGCCACGAGATCCTTTTTTCTTGGACAAAATCTTCATCACCCGGTCGATTTCTTCGGGAGAAGGAAAATTAAGCTTCTTCTTTGCCATAGGGCCTCCTGAACACGTTAACAACGCCCACATAGTCTTCCAGAGGGTGGGTCGTCCAGACCAAGCGATAGGGCTTTCCCTGAATCACAAGTGGATCTTTCTTAAAGTAGGAAAACCCATCTTCGTTGATCGAGTCTGGCCAATACCTACGTCCATCCAACATTCTCACCAGCCTCAAAATCAAAAAATCATCTACTGACTCGCCATGTTTCTTTTGAAAGTGATCATCAATGATCACTCTCCGAAACACCCGGCCATTCACGGTGATCCGCAACGAATACTCACGCCGCTCGCCCAAATGTTCCTACTTTCTTTATAGCACAAACTTCTAAAATTTTAGAAGTTTGGAAGTGCGCATAAAGTTCGCAGGAACCGAGCCCGCTCTGACATCGCTAGTTTTGTTAATAGGAAAAAGGCGGTTCGAAATTAACCACCCATAGCAAACCAAAAATCCCGACTCGATCGCTCAAAATGCTCGCCCCGGGGCGAGTTCGGCTACTACACCTTCGCGTTCCAACCCATCAGATTATACACGTGGAATTTCGCGATCCCGAGCAGCTCGTGCATCGACATGTCGACGATAAAAAAATTGAGCGCCGAGGGAAAAAGCGTAATCGGCGCCTTCAGCTCGTCGCTTGGCGCGGGCTTCACGTCGAGCCCGAAATGCGTAAAAAACTTCACCGACCGAGCCATGTGCAGGCCGCTCGTCACCAGCACGAGCTGCTCGAAGCCCTTTTCTGCGATCGTCTCCCGGCCAAACAGTGCGTTCTGAAAAGTATTGCGGCTCTTGCTCTCTGGCAGCACGGAAGCCTCCGGAACTCCCACGCCCACGAGCTCGCGCTTCATGATTTCCGACTCCGTGATCCCTAAGCCCAGCGCGTCTCCTCCGCAAGGCACCACAACGCAGTAGCCACCTCGATCTGCGCACTCATGATATAGCCTCGCCGCCTCCAGCACGCGCGAGAAGCCAAACGTCGAGCTTGTGATCGCCCCTCCCGCACGGCGAGTGCCGCCCGCGCCGAGTAAAAAAATCGCCGTGCGTTTGGTCCAGTCGGCCTGCTCGAGACGAGGATAAACCTGCAGCTTTCCAAGCAGCAGCGAAGGCACAAAGCTCGTTCCGCCCGCGATGGCTCCGCAGAGAACAAGCACCGCTAAGAACACGCTCAGTCGCCGGCGGCGGAATAAGAAGCAGACCAAACTTAGAAAAAGAACCAGAAAAAGAACAGCGAGCATGCGGGCAAAGTATCTCAGTACCCAAAAAGATAGAAGACCAGACCTCCGGGGGAGGAGGCCTGGCCTTCTGGGGGGATGAGAGCAAAGGACTGTGGGATCTTTGGAGGGGGTAGCCCTTTGCTCGGCAACTCTCGCTGCGAAGCACAACCTACTGGCAACATTGCGCCTGCGCTACAAAGAAATTGTCATTTTTGTACAAATAATATTCGCATTTTGGTATTTAAATAAGTTAAAGATTACAAAGGGCTAGCTCATTCAGCCCTAAACACAATTAGACGATCGAGTACCATGCACGTTGTCATCGCCGTTTCGCTTACTGTATTGCTTCTCGCCAAAGTTGCCTTTGCGGTGATGTAGCAAGTGCCCCATAGGTGAGCGGCATAAGTCAGTTCGACGCCACCAAGATATCCGCGATCTCCACCGCCACGAGCACACAGCGCGCGCCGCCCGGATCAAAGAGCGCGATCCGCTCTTCTTCTCGCGGATTCACCCTGAGGGTATCGCCCACGTTCAAGGTATTCTCGATCTCGCCAGGAAAAACGGCCGAGCTCGCCTCCCCTTCCATGCAGAAGAAAAATACCGTCGGCGCCGTGAGCGAAAAGCTCCGCGGTTTCCCCTGCAGCTCGATCAGTGTCATCTTGGTGAGCGCCTGGTCGGGATCAAAGATCAGGCCGAGATCCGTCACCGGGCCTTGCGGCAGCAGGCACGCAATCTCTTCCTCGCCGTGAAACTTCACCACCGTGCCGGGCTTGAGGGTTTTGCGCAGATCGGCGAACTCGAGAATAAGTTCCTCGCCCTTCACGATCGTGAGCAGCCGCTCAAAATCAGGGAATACGGAAAAGTCCCCGGGCTTCTTCACCTCGGCCGTGCTCAGCCTCCAGGTGAAATCACTTTTCTCAAAGCTGCTTTTCAGCGGGTGGATTGCGATTTCTTTGGTGCTGCCGCCGCCATTTTTCCACGGAGTCTCTTTGAGAGACGAGGCCGGGATGAGCTGCACGTAGTTCTTCGCCATGGTCTTCCAGGTTATCGCAAAGCGCGGAGAATGCCATACGCCACCTTCACCCGCTCCCGGTTGACGCGAGCACCAAAACCAAACCAACCCAAACCAAACCAAATAAAACCGCGGAGCCCGTAAAGGCCCCGCTCCCGAGCAATTCTGCTCAGCTAAGAATCTAGTCGCGTCCGCCGCCGCGGCTCCACACTACGCGACACTGGTTCACGCGGCAGGTGCGCGCGAGAAAAGGAAGCGAATTGCGGCGGCACTGCTGCAGAGCTTCGCGCTGGGCGCGCTGCTGGAACAGGTCGCGTCCTACGAAACGCCTGCGGGTGATGTTGGAAGCCACGCACTCAAAGGAGCGCTGTGGGCGACCCCAGCCAGGGCGGCCCGGAGGAGCGAGGAAAGCTTCGTCGACTTTGAACTCGTCGCTCGCCATTTCTTCAAACGATTTGGCTTCGTCGGCAAAAGCGGGAACCGACACGAGCAGGGCCAGGGCTAAGAATAAATTTTTCATTTTGAATCTCCAATTTAGTTTCGTTCCGACCGTGTAAAGCAGTGTTCGTGCCATCGGCCTATCACCCGAATTCGCTTCGCTCTCGTCGAGCGCCCCACGTTCGCTCGAGAATTGGGGCAGCCTCCGCCCCACAATTAAAAGGGGCAGAGCCCACACACAGGCCCCGCCCCCCACACACTTCACGGATACATCTTCTGTTGACTACCGACCGAAACCAGGAAAGTTGAAACCGAACACTACGCGGCATTGACGAACTTCACACCGGCGCGAACCCACGCGGTAGCAAGCATTGAGCGCCTGACGACCAGCTTGGTTCTGGTTCAGACCGCGGCCGAGGAAGCGCTGCCCGCGCAGGTTCTGCGCAATACATTCCACGGTACGCTGTGGTTGATCCCAACCTGGGCCACCGTGACCGGGGCCATTGCCTGGGCCACCAGGATATCCGGGACCACCGTGGCCGGGGCCGTTACCAGGGCCATGACCGGGGCCATTGCCGGGGCCACCAGGATTTCCAGGCTGTCCGGGACGCCCCGGCTGGCCAGGACGTTCAGGGCGACCAGGACGAGCCGCTTCGAGCGAAACTTCGCCCGCGGAATCCAAGCCGAGCTCCGGAACTTCACTCGCGAAAGCTGGAACAGAAACTACGAGGGCCAATGCCATCAAAAGATTTTTCATAACGTACTCCTCAGTTGGTTCACTCTTGGTGGCGATCATACTGATTGCCGTACCATCCGTGGTGCATGACCTCCCTAGAGCACCTCGCGTGCCAGAACGTGCCGCCCGAAATTGCAGGTATTGAAAATCGAGATTTCTTCGCTCATTACAGGCGAAAAAAGACTTAACGCAAAGCATCAAAGTAAAGTTGTTTGCAAGTACTTTGACCCAGCTACACGGTGACACCCTGGAAAAGTGGTATCGAAACGCGCCCACAAAGTGGCACCGAAGTGAATGAGCAGTAGCGTGTGGCGTTCACTAAATATTTTAAATTTAAAGAGAACTAAGACCTGTGGTTTTCACACCCGTCTCCCTGCGGACACTCTGCCGCTGCCGCTCTTTTGCCGATATGATGAAAGTTACGCGTCGGGGTTTGGGGGAGTTATGAACACGACCATCTATTTCTTCATTGCAGCCACCGTGGCGCTCGCGCCTTTTGCGCAAGCCCGTGCGGGATCTTGCCCGCCCTCTCTCGCTTTTTGCGGTAACGGCGGAGAAGAAATCACGCAGATGGTGAGGGACTGCGGAGTAATATAACGTTAATTTCCATTGCATTCCAATAAGTTACGAGCGAACCCTCTTTTCTCTCTCTCAACTCACAACGCGACGCTTCATTCTGCGGTTCTATTGCTTTGTATTTCTTGTAGAAATTCTGACGCTGCGTGCTACAAGTGGCCAAATTTTAGATTTCAAACCACAGCCATCGTGAGGACGAAATGGAAATGGAAGAAAGCGTACAGATCGCCATCGATCACGTGTTCGCGAAGATCAGCCAGACCCTGGCGCAGCCACAGGCGCCTTTTGTGGACGTAGTTGAAGCGAGCGCACCGGTTGAAGTGCCAGCTGAAACTGCAGCTGCAGTACCGGTGGAAATCCCTGCCGCTAGCGAAGAGCCAAAAATCGAAATCGCTCCCGCACTCGCGCCCATCCTCGGAACCGAAATTCTTCCAGCGCAGCTTGAGCTCGAAATGACGTCTGAGTTTCTGCGCTCACTCGAAAGAATTTCTCCCGCGCAGGAGATGTCGCCAGCCGCCCGAGCCGCCGAGCCACTGCCCTTGCCGCCAAAACGGAACTTCCGCAAAACAGCAGGTTTCCTCGCCTCCTCCCTCGCCTACGCCGCCGCGATCATCGTGGCCGCGTTCGTTACTTCTGAGCTGAAAGAAACTCTGCTCCCCCCAAAAGCCTCCCTCACCGAGTTCAGCAATAGAAGTTCCCAAACCGAGCTTGCCAACCTGAAGCGCGAAAATGCCGAGCTCGAGAGAGCGATCGAAACAAAAAATGCCGAGATCGCGGCTCTCAGGGCCGGGGCGAAGTCACAAACCCTCGCCCAGAAAGCGCCTAGAGACGTCATCCGCGTGATCACCAAAGAAGTGCCGCAGGTGGAGATCGCCAGCCCCATCACGCAGGTATGCGAAAAGCTCGGCAACGACCCCTTCCACCTCTACGTCTCCTACCTCCACAAGGAAACGCTCAATGGCAACATCTGCTCCAACATAAAGCAGGTCACCTATCTCAAGCGCTTTATCAAAACCCATTCCGTGAGCACAAACGAGCTCTGCATCTCCGCCTGGCAACAGATCGAAAAAGCTTCCGGCCGCTGCGGCAATAGCGCCGCCTCTAATGCTTCTGTGCCTTCGAAAGTGGGAGGCTAGATGCTGCATTTCTTCAAATGGAAAAACCCCGGGCACTCCGCTCTCACCGCAGCCCTCGAGAACAAGCCCCATTGGATCGCCCGCATCGAGAAGTCGCTGCGCTCCTATGAGAAAGGCCTGCCTGATTACTACTCCCAGGAGACCGCGAAGGTTCGCACCGCGCGCGATTTCTCGCATCTTATGCAGGGAAATGCCCTGAGCGACGACGACAAAAAACCAGTCGAACTCAACGCTCTACCCGACGCAGGCTGGGCAGGGCTCGCCAGCCTCACGCAATTCGCGCACGCCCTCGCGCAAGGCAGGAACGGCAACAAGGAAGCCCTGCGACGAGCGCAGGAGCTCTTCTGCAAGAACTTTCAGGGCTACGAGAGCCTGGCCCTAGCCACGAGCACTCAGAGCTTCGAAGCTTACGCGCAGATACGCGACTGGGCAGCGAAAACCACTGCCTAAAACATCAACTTGCAGCCCGCGATCGTGCCGTCCAGCGTCTTCGTCGAGCCCTTGAGTGAAAAGGCCGCCGACTTGAACGCTTTGCCCTTCTTGTCCACAAAACTGAGTTTAGCGCTGCTCGCTTTTTTGAGCATATCAAGGATCTTCGCTCGGTCCTGAAAGCGCGCGAGCAGGCCGAACGCCGGCTTCACAACACGTGTCGAGGCGAGCGTGAGCTGAAAAGGGGTTCCGCCCGCGGCGTCTGTGAGCACGGCGCGCACGAAACCTGATTCCTTCGTCACGATCTGGAACGTAGGTTCTACGAAGGCGCCCTTGATTTCGCCTTCCTGTTCCGCGTAGAGCTCGAGCACGCTCTTGCCGTCCGCGGCTTTCGTATAGGCCAGGCACGCGCTCTTTTTCCAGAGGTCGTGCTGCGAAACCTGCGCCGCCTTCCAGTCGCCAGAGCCCGGCATTTCTTTGTCTACCGTCTGCGCGAAGGCCGCGGCCGAAAATATCATTCCGAAAAATATTACCGTTCTCATTGGAGCTCCTTCACGAGTTTATCCTGGCTGATTTCGAGCGCTTTGAGATCAGCTAGGCGGCGAGCGGCCTCCGCCATGATCCCGTCTTTTTTGTCGCTGGCTTCTTTGAGCTGGGCTTCGAGCGCTTCCCAAGCTGCTTTGAGCGAGGCGACTACGGGCTCGAGCTGCGCCATTTGCGCATCGAGCTCGATCACGCGGGTGTTGAGCTTCGCAATCGCGGCCTGGCTGTCGGCCACGATCCTGGCGAGGCCGAGCAGGTTGCGGTCGAGGGCATGCAGCTCAGACACTTCCGACTCCAGCCCGCCCTTCTCACGCTCCTGCACGTCGACCTGGTTGTCGATCGGGCTTACGTTCGCCGCATAGTAAGCATCGAAGGCGCGCTCGGCCCGGCTTTGCCTTGCTTCCGCAGGTGCGAGCAGGCTCTGCTGGGTAGAGAGCTCTCGCGAAACACGGCTCAGCTCGTTCTCGAAATTGTCGCGGCGGTTCTGGTGGTCCGCGAGATCGCGGCGGGCACCCGAGAGGAAGCTCTCAAGATCATTCTGTTCCCGCGAGCGTTCGTTGAACTCACTATTGTTCTGATTGAAGCGCGCAGTGAGCTCCGCCCTCTGGCGGCCGAGTTCATTGCGGCGTCGCAGGAGCTGGTCGAGCAGGCCATTCTCCCGCTCAAACTCCTGGCTCACCTGGTTCTGCTGTTGCACGACCGAGCGCAGCTCGCCCTCGGCCGTTGGGATGATCCGGCCTTCGAGTTCCTGCTTACGCGCCTGAAATCGAGGCTGCTCAGAGAGCGCTCTATTGAGCTCTGCGAGCCTTTGTTCGAGCTGCGAAACTCCGCGTTCTGCTTCCCGCACCGCTTGCTCGGCCTGGCCCTTGCGAGCCTGCGCCTGCTGAAGCCGCGAATCAGCTTCACGCTCCACTTGGGTGAGCTGCGCTACGCGGGCCCGGGCTTGCTCGGCCTGGCCTTGAGCCGTGCGCACTTGTGCTTCAAGCGCCGGAATGCGTGCCTGTAGTTCAGAACGTTTCCGTTCCAGCTCCGCCATACCGCTGAGCGCGGCCTGCGTTTCCGACTTTTGCTGGCCGAGGGCTCCGAGCTGCTGGTTCAAGTTTCGGCTCTGCGACTCTGCCTGCCGCAAAGCTTCTTCTGCCTGCGCCAAAGCCGCGCGTGCCGCCGCCATCTTGGGATTGTTTTGAATGCGCGAGTTGATCTCATTGAGCTCCGACTGGCGCCGGCTCAGGTTCTCATTCGCTTTAGGGAGCATCTCGTTCTCGATGCGGTTGATCTCCGCCTGGATCACGCTCTTGTCGCCGAGGCCCTGGTTGAGCTGGGCGATACGCTGGGTTACGCGCTCGAGCTGCCGGGTGTTCTGCTCCACCTGGCGCTGCTCACGTTCCAGACGCTGCTGAGCCTGGCGCAGGCGTTCGCGCGCCGCGCGCACGTTCGGATCCACATCCGGATTTCCGGGACGCCCTGGACGACCAGGCCGGCCGGGGCCACGATTGTCACCGTCGCGCGGTCCACGAGGCCCGCCGTCGCGAGGTCCACGGGGGCCATTGGGATTGGACGGATCCGGCTGGGGTTCTGGCTGCGGCTCCGGCGTCGGATCTGGCTCTTGCGGCACGTTCTTCAGGGCTTCTTCGAGCGCGGCTTGTGCCGTCACTACTTCGGCCTGTGCCGCCGCCAAGTCGCCTTGGTTCCGTGCGAGCTCGCTCTCAAGCCTCGATTTCTGGCCCTGAAGCTGCTGGATCTCCTGCAGGATTTTATCATTGTCGTTCAACATCACGCGAAGTTCTGCGAGGCGCTCGTTGAGCTTGGCAATTCTCTGCTGCACTTCCTGCACTTCGCGCTGCATGCGCTCCGCGCGCCGCTGCAGGTCTGCGATCTCGCGCTCTGCATCCGCTACTAAAGCCTGCGCTGCGGATTTGGCCGCCTGCGCCTGTGATGCCTGCGCCTCTGCATTGCGGAGTTTTTCCTGCGTCTGGCGAATGCGATCTTCGATCCCTGCGAGTTTCTGCTCCAGTTCCGGGCGACGCGCAAGACCGCGCTCGACCTGAGCAAGCTCACTACGCAAGCCATTCAGCTGCCCTTCCGCCGCCGACTGCTGCTCTTGGGCTCGGCGCAAATCCACGTTCGCGGCATTCAAGCCAGTACGGGCCTCATTCAAACGCCCCTGCGCTTCATTCACACCCTGCGTAGACTGCTCCAGTTCCTGCCGGCGTTGCTGCAAAACTTGGCGCGCCTGAGGCAAGCGAGACTGCGAGATATCGTCCGCGCTCCTTCTCCACTCGGCCATCTGTGCCAGGCGAGAATTCAGGTCACGCAGCTCGTTCTGCGCCTGCACCAACTGCATGTCGAGGTCACCTTTGCGCTGCGCCAGATTCGCAAAACGCTGGCGGAGCTCGGCGACTTTTGGCTGCTGCTGCTGGATAGAGTTGTCGTTCTGCGAGATCGCGCGATCCGTATTCTGCATGTCCTGCGTGATCCGCGAGATCGTATCGCGCAAGCGAGGCAAAATCGTGCGGATCAGCTCGTCCTGACGCGCTTCCGAGGAGGATATGCGCGAGATGAGAGAGCTGATGGCGATCTGCTCGTCTTCAATATCCCGCTGCGCCTGGCTCTTCAGACGGCTCAAAGAAGAGATCGCGCTCTCGATATCAGAAACCTCCCCGCGGGCACTCGACCGCTCCGAGGCAAGGCCCTGGTATTCCGGCCGCGCCTTGATCGCGCTGATTTGCGCTTCCAATTCGGCGATCTTCGCGCTCACCGCGCGGATGAGCACTACGCGCTCCGAGGCTTTGCGTTCAATCGAGTCTGAGTTGATCGTCTCGCCGCTGGTAAAATAGCCCCGCGCTACCGCGTTCGCTCTCGCCTGTTCGTCCCGGACGGAGGAATCCGAGATTCGCAGTTCCAATTCGGAAATTTTCCCAGGAGCCGCCGCGCGTTCCGCACCCAAAGCCTGGTAGGCCGAGAGCTGCGACATATAAGAGGCCTTGGAAGTGGCCACCTTCGGCCTGAGCAAGGCAAGCTCCGCCTCGAGCTGCTTCAGCGTGGCGACCGAGCCTTTCCTGAACTGCAGCATCCCGAAGTAATCGGCGCTGTAGTTCTGGTTCAGCTGGATGAGCTGGTCGACGGTGGACGCATGAGAGGAAACTGGCGATAGCGCCAGGAACAAAGCGAGGAAAGACATAAACGCTCCGGGGTAGGAGTTACCGTCGGAATTAGACGGCACGGAACGTTAAGGGACCCGAAGATTGGCGTCAATAGGGGGCTCACAGGAAAGTGCGGAACTGTTGCCCGATCGGGAAACAGGGGACGAGAGCGGCGTAAGTGCGCTGCTTGAGCCTGGGAAATTTTATATGGTGAATAGCGGGTGTTTAGCCGGTGTTTAGCCGGTGTTTAGCGGGCCACCCCGAACGAATCGGCTATTTAATCGAGCAGTTCGCGCTCAATTCCAAAGGCTCCGCGTGCTCCAGCGAAAAGCTCAACGTGAGCCGCGCGACCACGCCCATCCCCGGCACCACCTCCACGCCGTCGAGCGCGAGGCTCATATTGTCGTTCGCCGCCTTGAGCTTCAGCACTTCACCCGGATGGTATTGGAACCCCTTGGAGGCAAGATCCTGCTGCAGGTCGAGCCCGTCTTCGGTCACGTAGCGGAGGCTCACCGGGCCCTGCACCGTTTCTCCTTTGAAAGAGGCCTCTACTAGGTAGTAGCTCGATTCGTCGAAGTCGGCCTGGCAGCTCAAAGATTGAGCGGTAGTGGCGTGGGCGGCCAAGGGAAGGAAAATCAGCGCGAGGAGCAAAGTAGTTTTCATAGGATGCCTCTGCCTATGAGCATGGAAAGAAAATCGAGAGACGTAAAGGGATTTGGGGACGAAATTCCCAACAAATCCTCTAGCAATCCAGAAATTCAAAGAAACTTCTTCGACAAAAGGCAATATTCGAATTTCTGCAGCTGCGCGGTCGAGATCTTCGGCAGGATCGCCCTCGCGTCGAATGGCTGGCAGGCAGCGACCTCCTCATAAAATTGAGCACGAATGCTCCATCGGCAGCACGCACTTCCGCTTTTAAACTCGGAGTAAACTACGAAAGCGATCGCTCATTTAGGATTGCTATGTCACCCGAGCGCAAAAACCAGCATCACTATCTCGATTTCAGGACACACAGCAAGCCTCGCCTACCAAAGCTTCTTGTAGGCCCCGATTGAATTGAAGCTGGAGTCTAGTATCTGATTCGAGTTGGCGTCTAAATGCATCTGAGCTTGACCGTCCACGCCGGAAAAAGTGGTCAACGGGCTCTCAATGCCAGTAAAGGAACCAAAAGACCCAAGAAAATTGTGATTCGCATCGTGCCAATGATGATTTGATGGATCGTAATGAGCCAGAACGTTTCCGTGAGCATCCATCAATGAGTGCGAGCTGTGATCGAAATGCCCTATCTGATTGTGAGAACTGTCATACAGCTGCCCGGTGTCGTGATCAAAGTTTATGGTGTCGCCATTAATATCAAAAGTCCAAAAGCTCATGCGGCCCCCTTCGATTTGATTTTCTCCTGGACACTTTCGATACAAACATCGATGGCTTCTATCAAAAGTTCTTTGTACTGCATCAGTACAGGCTCCACGCTGTTCTGATCGACCTCCACCCAGTCTCTGAGCAAGGAAAAACTATCGATCGAATCTTCATCCACCTCTTCCAATTCGCAGGAGACCGCCCAGTAACATTCTGCAGCGCCCGGCTGCAGATTCAGGGCTTCGATTCCCGGCTTAATCTGTACAAAAGTTGCGGTGATCGTCTCACCGACAACTGCCTCGAATTGATTTCCGAGCTCCTCTACATAGCCGCGTAACTGCTCCATGGCCTTTGCTAGTTGATTGATATCTTTGACCCATCGCTGCCGAATGGCCTCTGTCTGTGCTGAAGCTTTTTTTCCTGCCTGGCTCGAAAAGGCGAGCTTGGCCACCCCCATCAATGGATTGAGCACGAAAAGGCCGCCAGTCACTAAGTTGTCGACGAGCTCCTCTCCTGACGTATCCGTATTGTTTTGGGTCGCAATTAATTCAAACGAATTGGATGCGTTGCGCATAGCGGCCGTCAATCCTGACGCCGCGGCATTCACCATATTGCATTTTGACCGGACTTTAGCGGAAAAACGCTGCGCGTGGTTTGCGTCGAGCTTCAATGCTGAAAATCTGGGAGCGAGCTCCGGTATTGCTTTTTCCAGATCTTCAAAATGCGCATTCACCGAATCGACAGTTAAGCCACCTACCATTTGATAGAAGTTTTCAACTTCAGCCGCAAGAAGTGATCCGTCATTTTCAAAAAATTTACGGTAATCTTCGTCGGGGCTATCTGCTTCTAAAGACTCGAATTTTTCGCGAACTTCTGAAAACCACAACATTGTTGGATGGCAATGGAGATTTCGACTTATTATTAGTCGGGTTGCCAAAAATCCTGACCCCAAAATATCAATTACTTTTTTCTGGCCCATCATGCCTCCCTCGAGCAATTTCGTATCGACGGCCCCCGTGTTTTTCTTCAACTGCTGTGATTCTCCAGCGATTTTGTCTCCCTTTAATTCTCCAGCGATAATGTCACCCCCCTAACCCTGTAAGCTTCAGCAATCAAAGAAGGATTGGTGGAGCTTATGGACAGAGCTGAGGGGATTCTC
>Ga0247843_1006386_pt1 | contig 15452 bp, 15 predicted proteins | sample LaCruzMarch2017__FD_192420 | JGI IMG/M metagenome (GOLD analysis project Ga0247843, IMG submission 192420) | Freshwater microbial communities from meromictic Lake La Cruz, Castile-La Mancha, Spain - LaCruzMarch2017_8m | ecosystem: Environmental > Aquatic > Freshwater > Lake | place: Spain... | reverse complement strand
AGTAGTTTTTTTCATGGTGCTGGTTGGTTCGAAACCTTCATTTCAAACAGGCGGCGCAAAAACGCCTCCCGGTCAACCAGCACTACTTCATTATTTGAATTTTAACGGAAAAAAAATCTCTTCCCATTTACTTCGTGATCTTGTTTCTACTAACGGAAATGAAATACTCGTTTCCTCGAAATCAAGTTTAACAGGAACTTCATGCTCCCATAGATCAACTTTCGATTCATCTATTGATGCAGCAGGACAATCTCCATCATCATCTTGAATTTCATTAACCTTTGCTTTTCTTTGAACTAAGTGGCTGCGAACCGATGCTGTGAAGCAAGCGTGCTTAACTAAGGTTATAAATTCTGTCTCGGAACTAAATTTGCGGATTGGGCTGAATGGAATTTTCTCGCACCACTCATCTAATTGCCGTTGAGCATTATTTATCTCAAGTTCCGATAAAATTTCACTTTTCAAAAGAATATCTTTATTATTTTCTGATTTCATATAGTTATTGTATTTGTAATTATATTATTTAATTTATATCAGGTTTAATTGCAATGGCTTTGTTTAACTGCACGCGATTTTCCCAAAGCGTTTGACCTGATTTCCGGAGTGAAATTTCGTATGATCCTTCCTCCATTTTAATTTCGTATGGTGTATTCCCGTGGAATTGGCCATTAATAAAAACATCCAAGCCTTGAGCATTTGCTCCTCCTCGAACCGCATCAACCACCAATTGATGTGTGGAAGGCGATTGCGTTTTGGTTTCTCTCACTAAATTTATCTTCCGAAGCGTATGGCGTATTTCTGTCGCGCAAATGTCTAAGGCCCGTGGCGTTTCCACGCGCTGGGAAATCGTCTTCTGGAAAATGATGCTGCCTTTTCCAGTAGGAACTCTGGCAGAGATACAGACCTCATAGATTCCGTTTTCAGTCGCTTCTGGACCAGAAACAATTTTATAGTCCTTGATAAAGCCATTGGAAATCGAGGTGATATCATCGCGAACTACTTCTTCGTTTTGAATCAGGCTATGTGCATCGATGGCATCACCCAAAGCCTCCTTTATTGCATTTGTCTTGGCATTTACGATGGCGGTTTCCTGTGATTTACCGTAGCCTTTAGTCTGCAACAATTGAAATTCATCTCCAATCGCAATCACCTTCAGAGATATCTCCGCATCGCTAATCGTGAAAACCCGGCGCTCGGTCATGCCATAAGCAGATATTTCCTCAGAACGCTTCTTTGAGCTGTTTTTCAAGACTGTAGCAACGATAAGTATGTCTGCCCCGGTCAATCGACCTAACATAACCTTATCATTAACTAAAGTTTTATAAGCGCTCCCACTTTGATCAAGAATTTTTTCGATATGTCTCCGCCCGATTAGATTGCAGGAAGAGGAATCCAGCACTCCAGACCGGGCATGAGATTCGACCATTTCCAGTTGAGCGATATTCGCCTCACCACTTTGATCTTCGGCAATAACCGCGACCTTGGGAATTGCACCTGCGAGTGCTGAAGAACACACAAAAATAAACAACACGCATGCGCGATGAGTTATCTTTTTGGCTATGCACATAACTTTTTTCACTAGATTTTCGATATAATCGTCAAACATCAAAATAGAAGCGTATTGCAAATGAATTCAAAATTTTAGTTGATTTTGACGGTTAGAATCGACCAAAACATTTTTTTCTCAGGTGAGTGGAACAGACTGATATCAAATGAATAGCTTTTACTCTGATCGCCGCCAAACATGTGACTAAAGAATTCCTGAAACTCCAAATTTCCTGTTCTGACTAATCTGCAGTGGTTATTTCGATCAGCAATTTTATTTTCGGAATAACATATAAAGTCTTTTTCTTGATTGCTGACTTGAATAAAAGTGGCACCAACATACGGTTTTGCGTCTTGCAGATCCTGAGTAGATATGATGTGGAATGTATAACCATTAATTTTTCCACTTGACTTTAAAATTTCTGATGTTCTTTGATTGAATTCTTTAGCTATTATTTTGCTATCTATCCAGATCGCCAGATCGCTAAACGATTTTAAAACTGCAAACTCTAAATTATTATGTGGACCTGAAAAAACTTTTAGAGAATTAACCTTGCTGTCTTTTATAAAAACATCATAAATTACAGACCCGTCCTTTGATGGATTAAGGATTGATTCGCTGGGGGCAATGTCTTTCAACACTACGCTTGAGTTTCCATTGGCAGAAAGAATAGCCTCAGAAATCCAGTTCAACGATGATTTTGATTTTTCATACTCCAAGTCCGATTGAACACTACAAGACAGTTTGGTTTTTAGTGAATGATCAATTTGCCTTTTTGAACAAGAGCAGAGCATCAATGCAAAACAGGAAAGAAGTATAGCTTGGTTTATATTTTTTTCCATTTTAAAACCTAATTCACTTTAGAAGAGTTATTTCTGAATGTAATTTGGTTTGCGTTCATTTTATCGATGGCAAGCGAATTACTGGCAGACCTTGATATTTCTTGCCCAATCCCCACATTGTCCAATCTCGTCTCCACATCTATAATACTGGTTCCGCTGGCGTTGAATTCCCTGGGCCACACAGCGCCGACCTTATCGTTATCGGCCAAAGAAAGGTGGATTTTTTCGTAGTCTTCAGGACTGATTCCCACAAAGCGAAGTCTCTTCACCGTGCCAAGATCAGTCTCAGATACCCAACGGGAGAGGAGCCTTTCAAAGAAACGCATTCCTCCCTCTGGCGAGGAACCTTTTAAGAGTCGCTTAACGGCATCTCGCTTGGCGGCATTTTCGGAAGGAAGTGTGCTTTTATGTAGCTTGTCACTTCCAAAAACACCGGTTGCAATGATTGACCGAGTGTTGGGATCTATGGCCTTAAGACTACAAGCGATTGTGAATATCCTTGTGGTAGGTTTGGTGCCAATCGTTTCGGTGCGTTCCAATATTGCGTCTAGCTCGCCCTCGACCAAGTAATCGACTCCTAATGCCGCATTATTATCAAGATGCGAACGGATAACGGGAATCTGAAGCTCAGCTGCTATCTCCTCCAACACTGATACAGAGAAAGAATCCTCAGCCTCTTCTTCGGACAGACTCTTTATCTGAAAGGCCAATCTTGGCGCCCCCTTGGCTTGGATCAGTTGCTTAAGAGCCAATGAATCTTTATTTTCAGGCGCGCCCTTCTCGACTTCTGCCTGAATTTTAACCCGGTAAATGCCATCATTGCCAAGCTTAGACTCTATGATCGAGTAGTTTTTGACATGACCAAAGGCAGAGCAAAGCACCCGGTCATAGTCCAGATTGAAATCTTTCACTTTAGATTCGCCAAGCAAGTCTACTCCGATTCCAGTACGAACCGCGTCGCGCATGGCATCGGCCAGCGCCTGCTCGCGAGCCGTGCGGTAGTCGCCTGAAGCACGGCCTTCGGCTATGACTTCGATAGAAAAGCATTCAACTGGAAATAGGAAAACGACGAATAATACACAGATTATGGGTGACTTAATACTCATTTTAAACGATTGCAGAGTGCCAAATAAAAGATTTGCCCGTCTTGAGAATACCATGTTCCTGCTTGTTTTAGACCTTTAGTTACCCCCTGAACAGTAGTTTCAATGCGTTGATTATAATCCTCAATGCTTTCGCCCGTTTCCATTCCATCAATTACTTTTACTTTTGCTTCATGAGTTGTAGTGGTGCTTGAAGTCAAGTATTCACCTTTAAGCGTATCTAATACATTTTTTTTTGCTTTATTAGTTGCAACTGTTCTCTGGCGTATTATTTCCTTGCCGCCTTCCACCTGATTTACCACAGTCATTCCAACACCAACAACCCAAACGCTCCCATTTGGAAGTTCCACTATCCTACCGCCGCCAGAATCGAGTTCAATTTCTAGTTTTGATAATACCTCTATAAACTCATTAGAAACATTGACCTTAGAAAATTTATCGAATGTTCCAGCGTTAACTGAGAAAATAATAAAACAAAATAAAAATAAAACAGTTATCAGATTATTATATTTATTCATAGATTTCTGCCTTTGAATTATTTATTTTTTCTTTTGATAAACTTATTATTTCAGATTTTTTATTTTTGATTATTTCCAACAGTTGATCGCGCTCGTTTGTCAAAAGAAAGCGATCATTGATAATCTCAGACTCAATAATTTTGAATGCCGCATCTGCTTGATCTGCATTATCAAATATTTGATCAGTGAGATCAATTTCTTCGTTTGTCTTAGAATGCCATATTTTCTCAAGTTTATTTTTATAGAAAATGGATGCTGTTTCTATAATTTGCTTCCAATCGGAAAAAACACCAAAAAGGGTAGATTCTTTATTTGAAAAGCGCTCAATTTGATTGTCTTTGCTTTCAGGATGTTTACTAACACTTTCATTTGTTGCAAGAGGATCCACAACTTGATATGAGGACATCCAAACTGTTGCCTTTACTTGGCCCTTTGAGTCACTTTTATAATCAATTAAGTTAATGCCCTGTATTTCAATTTTTTTATTGGGTGGGATAGCCAAAATTTTTGATAGCCCTTCAACAGCATATAATTTGGAACTTTCGCTATTGACTAAATCATTCGTCTCTTTTCCTAAACTTCTAACTCCTAAAAATGAGACTTTTGCGGTTATTTTATTTGAATCCCTGCTAATTACAACCTTAATATGTCTGCTGGACTCCAGCTCAACCGTCTCGGTTGCGCTGAAGCCAATAAGAGGGACAAGGAATGCCAAGATGCAAATTTTCATGGTTGATCCCAACCAGGTAAAACCACAGTTTTCTCATCAACACCGGATTTTCTTTTTACTCCACCGCTCGATGTTGGCATCGTTACACCACTTTCGCTGGCCTTTGAATCGGCTTCCAAATTTGTTGCCGCATTGAAAGCTTTTGAACTCCACTTGTAAACAACGACTAATTGTTTCCCTACTTGCTTTGAGCCAACAATTGATAAACCTCTGACTAAGCCAGCGGCTTGTTGTGTAACTTCTTTTTTATTTGTTTCTAGCGACTTGGATTGTTCTGTAGTGCTTTCCACATTTCCGTCGGATTGGCCTTGAATAGTTACCAATGCTTCACGCCCCGATTGTTTGATTGATGATACGTTTGCCTTAATCCACTCAACAAAAGACGCCTTTGCATTATTGTCGGCATTGTCATTAGCAATTTCTAAGCCTGTCTCTACTCCCAACGATGTGCGTATAACGGCAGTTCCAGCGACATGACAAAATACCAATCTTCCATTTTCAAACTTTTGGTTGTAAATTCCACTTTTACAGTTTTCAAAAATCTGCTCTATTGAAGCCATATTTGAGGGCGGAGTTTGCTGTGAAGAACCTGTTTGATTTTCATACTGCGCCATTACCGGGAAGGTTCCCGTGATTCCGATTGCTATTGCTGTTACGATTTGTTTTTTCATATATTAGGTTGGTGTTTTTTACGGTTTTTTGGTTTTGTTTATTTTTTTCTTATAGCTAATTACATTATTAATAATTATAAATATTATCTACGTGCTGGTTGTAATACTAGTTTCGGTTCAATTGGCTCCAAACTTATATCAACTTTCTTGATCTCCTTGAGAAGTTCGATTGGAACTTTTATTAAGACTTTTTGAATAATGGGTTTAACAATGTCGAGCCTAGTCTGAGAACCGCATGATGTGAAGGGACCAATCATTGAAATTTGCGAACCAAGGGTAGAAAATGGTTGCCAAGAAGGAATCTTTTTTTGGGCCAAAATCTCTCCGTCAGAGCTAAGAACTTTCAAGTTCAAATAACAAAGACTTCTGTTGTCATTGGGAAAGCTCGATTTTGAGCTTGTATGAAGTTGGTTTTTGTAGTTTGGGTAGTAAGTAAATTCAACTGAATCAAAATTTCTCGAGATGCTTTTTATCAGGGCCACTCCGAATTCACATAGTCTAGGAAAATTATGCTCAGGTTGCGGCAAATAGCCTCGGTGTTGTAGGACTGGTAGATCACCATCAGATGGTGATGTGCGTCCTTGATTGAAGAACCAAGCTGCTTTAATTTTGTTTTGAGGCATTGGCAATCGTGCAACTTTGGAGGGAACTCCCATGATGGCGTCCAAGCACTTTGAAACCATCGGCAGCAGAGTTTCATTGTAATATTTTCTATCAATTCCCATTTCTAAATACCAAGTAAGCGTTGCCTCGCCTTTGCTTGCGTCTTGCTCAACTGTAGCCGGCGCCGTGCTCGAAACCTCTTTGCCAGTGGCATCTTTACCCATTTTGGGAAGGCCTTTATCATCCAAGGGGGTGATGGTGACCGCAGATTTGATCAACTCAGGAATTTTTGCCTCCAGCATAGCAACGGCATCTTGTGCATTCATCACTTTGGTCGATGCTTCAGCCCAGAGGTTTTGCCCGGCTACCTCGCCGGAAATGAGGTTGTTTTCTTTTAGGGCTTGGACGACTTGGTTGGTCTTAACCCTTGCAAGGATCGTGATCTCTACAAGACCATCGGACGATTTTTTGGGTTGGCCGACCACCTCATATTTTTCCACAAAGGCATTGCTAACCGAGAGAATGCGATCCTGAATGACCTCCTCGTTTTCTACGATGGTCTTGGAGTCCATGTAAGCTCCCACTGCCTGACGTATTGCAGATGCCAGCGCTTGCTTCTCGGCAGACGCCAGCGTGGTGCCGATGCCTGTCACAGTGATTTCTTTCGTGCTTGCCTCATTTGCGGATGCAGATTTGCTGGCGCCACCTCCCAAATCTACATCACTGGATAGTTGCGCATGGCATGGGAGGCAAATAAGACAACAAATAAGCGAAAAGAAACAAATGCAGGATAAAAGTTTAGACGTTTTATTTATCGTGGTCATAATAAATGTATATTATCTTGTTTATTTAGATTTAGCTGGTTCGATCGTGAAATGAAAGTCCGAGGGAAAGTCGAGTTTGCACACGATGTTTTTCACATCTTTCATTGACTCGAGCGGGATTTGAACTGTTACTGGGTAGACTGGATTGACGCAAGCAACCTCTGAATTAGAAGTTTCGCAAAATACGAAAGGACCCACCTGACAAAGAGATCCTCTGGGGTGTCTTGAATCTCGGTTGAAACCATTATTCAGTTCGTCGTTTTTCAATGAGAATGGTTCATGGACTGCTGAAGAACCTTTTGCCAACAACTCGCCGTTGATATCCAATAAATCAATAGTGAGTGCCCATGACCGAGTTCCCTCTGTAGTCAACACTGACTGGTATTCACTACTTTTAAAGAGGGTGCCCTCCAAGAAGTCAAAATTGAGAGTGGATTTCTCGATAACAAAAATGGTTTTTTTGCAAAGAATATATTCCCCGAGTTTGGGCGAGACAGTATCTTTAAAAACCAAGAAAGGTATCGCAAAGGGGATATCTTTTCCAAAATATTTTGAAAACTCATACGGCAATCCCTTTTCAAAATTGGTTCGCTTGGGAGTTTTAATCTGAAATTTATGTCCGCTCAAGCCAGTGATGTTTTGCAGGCATTTCACAAGAACTGGAGCGAAATTTTTGAAGTAGGTTTTTTGATCCACCGAGAGTCTTACATACCAAGTGGCTGTTATTTCTTCTGCATTTTGGATTTGGACAGCGGGTTCAATGCTTTTTGATGGATTGCCGTTCTTATCCAGAAACTCCACTTTGATCAGAGTCTTAAGTAGCTCTGGCAGCTTTTCATTTAAAAAGACCACCGAGTCCTGTGCATTTTGGACTTTGGTTGCCGCCTCAGCCCAGAGGTTCGGCCCTACGATCTTGGCCGTGATAAGGTTGTTTTCTTTCAGGGCTTGGATGACTTGGTTGGTTTTCACCGTGGCGGTGATTGTGATTTGGACAAGCCCGTCTGCAGTTTGTTTGGGTTGGCCAAGGGCTTCATACTTTTGGACAAAGGCATTGCTCACAGAAAGGATGCGGTCTTCGATGACTTCTTCGTTTTCGACGAGAGTCTTTGAGTCGATGTAGGTGCCAACTGCTTGCCGGATGGCTGATGCCAAAGCTTGCTTTTCCGCCATTTCCAGCGTTGTGGCGATACCGGTAGCGGTAATTTCTTTAGTGCCCGACTCAATGGAGGTATCCGACTTCCCACCGAGGCCGTTGAGGTTGAACTCACCTGAGATCTGGGCTTGAGCGCCAGCGGAGCTGCCGGTGAGGAAGGCAAAAGCGAGTAGTAGTCTTATAGACAAAGAGATTTTCATAAACTTAATTTCTGGATGAATTAAGAGAAAAACCCGGGTCCAAAACTTCCAATGAAACTTTAGCTTTTTTTATTTCACGAGCCATCGATATGGGAATAGTCACATTCATAGAAACTCTTGGCAAATCAACCCAAGCTCCAGCTCTGTTAAAACCGATGAATTGTAAGGTTGGTCTCCAATGTCTCGGACCTGTTTGATAGTATAAACCATTAAATAGATAACCATATGAATCATAGATTCTCCTGCTTTCATCACCACTTCTTTGAAGATTGCTAGCGGCAACGTTCATTGCAGTTGTGTCGAAGGGCTGCCAGCACCCTTCGTTGGCGGATTTAACAAGTTCACCTTGTGAATCAAGAAGCTCTATTAAAATGTAACACCCTGGACTTGTGATTGCTCCGTTTGTTTTTTTGAATTCCATTTGTAAAAGGTTTTTCGGATTGGAATACGAGATGAAGTTACACTCATCTAAAGTTCTGGAAAACTGCTTGATAAGGATCGGCGACCCAGGCCACTCTTCAGCTTCATCAAAATGAGCTCCATCTCGGCTTTTTAAAAATGTCATTTTTCCCTCCACGCTTGGAACGCCACAGATTGCATCCAAACATTCTTTGACAAGAGGAAATAGGGTTTCACGGTAAAACTCTTTATCCCAACTAATACAGAAATGCCAAGTGAGGGTGACTTCACCGGTTTCTGCATTTTCTTCACTCCGGGCTGGCGCAGTGCTGGGCAAGGGCTTGCCGCTCTGGTCGTGAACAGGTTTCCCATCCTTATCCTTGATAAACATAGGGTTGCCATCCTTATCCAGCGGGGTTATGATGACGCATGATTTGATCAACTCAGGAACTTTTGCCTGCAGCATTGCCACGGCGTCCTGCGCGTTCATGACCTTGGTAGAGGCTGCAGCCCATATGTTTTGCCCAGGAACTTCGCCAGAAATAAGATTTTGCTCCTTCAATGCATGCACGACTTGGTTCGTCTTGATTGAGGCGATAATCGTAATCTCGACGAGGCCATCGGCGGATCTTTTCGGCTGACCAACGGCTTGATATTTTTCCACAAAGGCATCGCTGACTGAAAGGATGCGATCCTGGATGACCTCCTCGTTTTCTACGATGGTCTTAGAGTCCATGTAAGCTCCCACTGCCTGCCGTATTGCAGATGCCAGCGCTTGCTTTTCAGCAGACTCCAGCGTTATGCCGATGCCGGTCACAGTGATTTCTTTCGTGCTTGCCTCTTTTGCGGATTCAGATTTCTTGGCGCCACCTCCCAAATCCACTTCACTGGATAGTTGGGCATAGCAGGGCATGGCTGCAATTACGATTGCGAATATCGATAGATTGAGTTTCATTTATTTTTGTAAAGCAGACTTAGCAACCTACCATTGGTTGGGGTAGCCGCCCTCAGCTGGTATTTTTTCACCGGCTCCTCCTCCTGTGGGCTCGGCAGCCACAGCCAAGTGGATTTCTTCTAACGAAACTTGTGTTTTTTTCGCTTCTTTGAGTTCAGAGAGCGGTATTTCTACAAAAACAGGCAGAACCTGCTCGGTGATGCACAGCAACCAGTCGCTGCCTCGCCCAAGATTTACTCCAAAAAAAGGAGCAACAATCGCGGGGTTATACAATAGAGGCGTGTTTCCCCGAGCGATTAACTCGCCACTTGAGGTAGACACACTGACCGCAATATTCAGTTTGTTTGAGCGAGATAAGGGATCCCATCGAACTTCATAATTGTCGAAAAATACAATGTTTTGAGGTATCGCATAAGACAATCCAGAAACGTCTTCACCGCTTCGACTCGCTGAAGTAACGAGCAACATGGGCAACTGACAATCACCAATTTTATTGTGGTAGCAAAATTCCTTGAAGTAGAAATTTTCCTTCCTGAATATCCCAGTCGATCTTGTGCCTTCAGTATCAACTCGCTTATCAGGGTTTGCGAAGGCAAATTTTTCCGGTTTACACATTGCAATCGCTTCAAAGCATTTTTGAATAATAGGAAGTGCCGTTTTGAAGTAATAAGCTTTATCGATAGTAAGTTTAACATACCAAACGCATATCACGGATTCGCCTTGCTGAATTGTTTTTACTGGTTGCGAAGAATCTATAACGCGGCCTTGGGCGTCTGCATACTCAATTAGCACCATTTTCTCGATTAACTCGGGCAACTTGGTTTCGAGCATTTTGCAGGCATCATGAACATTCATTGTCTTTGTCGTGCTTTCTGCCCAAAGGTTTTGACCAGCCATCTCGCCTTTAATGCCCGCATCTTGCAACGCCTGAGCGACAATACTTGTTTCGATCACTGCTAAAATTTTGATTTCAAAGACCCCATCGGAATTTTTTCTTGCTGGAGCAACGACATCGTAGCTTTTTACAAAGCCATTATTGACCGTAAGGATTCTGTCCTCGATGACTTCCTCATTTTCAATAAGCGTTTTCGCATCAAGCAATGCTCCGACAGCTTGTCGCACTGCTTCACTCAGAGCTTGTTTCTCAGCCTCACTTGGCGTTGCCCCGAGACCTGTGGTTGTGATTTTTTGAGACTTCGGTGGCACCGTTTTTGTGGAAGACTTTTCTGAACGCGAAGCAGGCACATCCAAATTTATGCTGCTCGTAATTTGAGCATGAACTGCTGAAAAGGCCACGAGGTAAAAAATGGCTATGAATATGCGTGGCATTTTAAAAAAATTAAAAGGTTTTTTTTAAATATTGTTGAATTAAGCAGCCGAATGATATATTTATTTCTTTATACACTGCTCTATTGAAAATTGAAATTTGGGCACTTCAAGTCGGCATTCCATTTTTTCGACTTTTTTCATGTCATTCATGGGGATGTCCACAGTGACTGAAATAACTGGGTCAATGCCAAATACCGAAAGGAATGTTCCTTCAGTATAAACAAAAGGGCCAACATGTCCGAGCACGCCTGGTGGCTTGCGGCCTCGCTGCTTGTCTTCAGCCAATGAGAATGGGGCGCGCACTTCCCGAATCCCTGATGCAATAAGTTCATCACTTTTGGTTTTCAAATCCAAAATTATCTCAAAAGAGTCGACATTCTTGTCTTTTAAGTAATATTCATATTTATCACTCGTAAACATGGTGCCTTCTAAATAGGCAAAGTTCAATGGATACCTCTCGACAACAAACATTGTGTTCTCTGTGCCGAGCGCTCTTTTGCCTTCAACAACATCATCTTGATAGTTATAAATATCATATTCAAATGGAATTAATGGATCCGAATCAGAACCGATCCCAAGCCCGAAAGTTTCGCCCATTGCTTCTTTGGAAGACAATCTTTGAGGACTTTTTAACCTAAACCTAATACCCGGTGAATTAGTAATATTTTGAATACATTTAACTAAAATAGGAGCAAATTGTTTCTGGTAAAATGCATGATCAATAGACAATCTTACATACCAAGTCGCTTTAATCGTATCTGAATATTGCGTTTGTTTAGCGGGCGCGTTTGTTGAAGCTATTGCACCAGTTGCATCGATGAATTGTAACTTGATGAGTTTTTTGCAATATTCGGGCATTTTTTCCTGTAACAAAATTAACGACTCTTCAGCATTTGTGCCTTTTGTAATACTTTCTGCCCAAATATTTTGACCAGCCATCTCTCCTTTAATACCCGCATCTTGCAACGCCTGTGCGACAATACTTGTTTCTATAACTGCTAATATTTTGATTTCAAAAACCCCGTCAGAATTTTTTCTTGCTGGAGCAACCACATCGTAACTTTTTACAAATCCGTTGTTAACTGTAAGAATCCTGTCCTCGATGACCTCCTCATTTTCAATAAGCGTTTTGGCATCAAGCAATGCTCCGACAGATTGTCGCACTGCTTCACTCAGAGCTTGTTTCTCAGCCTCACTTGGCGTTTCCCCGAGACCAGTAGTTGTGATTTTTTGAGACTTCGGTGGCGCCGTTTTTTGGGAAGACTTTTCTGAGCGCGAAGCTGGCACATCAAGATTTATGCTTCTCGTAATTTGAGCATGAACTGCTGAAAAGGCCACGAGGTAAAAAATGGCTATGAATATGCGTGGCATTTTAAAACAACTAGGGAACTTTAGACAAGGATCGGCAAATGTGGATATCCAGACGGATAAAATATGCCAAGAAAAAAATGCTTTTGTGTCAAATTTGTCACGGAAGACGGTGTAATCTTAGATAGATTAAACATAATAATCTTATCTTGAACAGTAAAGTGCACTTGCGTTTTATCATTTTAATGATCCTTCAGCATGGTCGTGCTTCCAAGTCTGCCAGAGCATGACCATGGCGAGGGTGTCGAGTTCGCAATATTTCAGCAGGGCGACGCGTAGGGATGCGATTTCCTCGGTGAAAATTCGGTGAACTGACATTGGGCGTAGGCCATCATGGCAGCGCCTCCGTCGCGGATGGCCTCGTTATCGAAAAGGCGCTTTGATGACTCGATGGTGTCCAGCTCTGGAAGGCTACGATAAGGATCGGACTGCGCGGACGAAATCCAAGTGGTGTTCTGAAAATTCCGGCTCGGCATGGAGGGGGTTCCGTAGATGGGAGCGGAGTAGGTTTTTTTGAGGAAGGGGCTGGTGCGGAGAATCGATGGGAGCAGTGCCTTGAGGGAGTTCGATCCCTTGGCCAGTGGGTGGTAGTAGTGGCGCAGGAGGATTTCCTTCATATCGACCATGCGGCCTGGGCTGCCCTGTGCGGGTAAAATGGAGCGAGTCCAGGCTGCCAACTCCGATGCTTGGTCGCTCTGCAATGTCAGGGTGCTCGCAATATCCGCGAGCACGGTGCGCTCGTGGGCGGCATAGTGGAGGATGCTGCCGCCATCGCGGCCCACGGCCTCTCGCAGAGCCTGGGCAAACTGCTCGTTGGGTTGGATGCCGCGATCGAGGCAGATCCATTCGTGGGCGTGCAGGATTGTCCCGTCGGCATTCGCCACATGATGGGAAAATTGAAAGGCGACATTTCCATAGGGAGGCTCCCCTTTGTGGAAAGGCAGAGCGCAGCGTGTGGTCTCAAAATCGATGAAATGGATGGGATACTTCAGCTGCGAGAGGGCGGCGCGGAGACCGCCGACATCGACTACAGGCGTGGATGTGTTGCCCTCCACGGCACAGCGGACTTGGATTCGCTGGCGCTCGGCAGTGCTCCATCCGCTCGCAGGCGCGGGAGAGTGGCCTTCCGAAATCTTCGCTTCGGGATCGACATCGCGGAGGAGAAAGATGCTTTCCGAGAGGAGGGCCTGCTTTTTGCGGTAGTTCCAGATTTCCAGAACGAGCGGAGATGCGAGTTGGTCTTCATCAAGGCCTGTGGCGGCTTTCCAGCACTCGTGGAAGCCGGAGAGCTTGCCATTTTTGCGCGGCTCCGAGTCGGCATGGAATTCGCATTGGGAGCACTTCGAGGCCCCAATCGGCGTGAGGATTTTTGATCCGCCAACGCTGGCCGCCGCCCAACGCTCGGCACGCTGCGCAAAGCTTTCCCCATCGTAATCGGCCGAAAGAATCGAGGCGACCTGCTCGGAGACATCGTGCTTCTTCAACAGACCGCTGGTCAATACAGCCTCGGGCACGCCACTGGGAGTGGAGACGACGGGGTTGCCTCGCTCGTCGCGCTGGCAAAAGAAAAGCGAGTTGATGCCGTCGATGGGCGCAACGGCGGCTTTGTTGACCAGCAAAAGATAGGGAGTGACCTGCCATTCAGGCCGGGCCAAGCGAATAACAAATGTCTGGAATGCGATATCGTGCAGGTAAGGAAGCCAAGAGGCACGGATTTCGTTTCTTCCATTCATGATCGCCTTGGTTTCATCCTCTTCGTCGTAGGATTTGGATTTCACCTCGATCAAATGGACCTGGTTCCCCTTCTTAACAAGGATGTCGGCGCGAATGAAAAAATCCCCATAGGAAAAGGCGGCTTCGTGGATTGTTGCCTCCGGAGCGACGAGCAGCTGGGCGGTCTGGGCCAGAGCGTCCTCGCGTTTCAAAGTATCTACCAACTCGCCAGGGAACATCTTTCTGGAAAGTTCGCCTACTTGGAATCCCCCTCGGCGAGCGATTTCAAAAATTCGTTGTCCGAATTCGTGTTGGCATACGATTGCGGGTTGTTCGCGTAGAAAATCTTGGTCGGGCAATCGAAGCCCAAGCGATAACGGGACTTGGTGAGGAGAAGCATAAGAGTGGCGGGTGGCGGGTGGCGAGGGGCGGAATGATTCAAACTGACAATGTCAGGTGAACAGGAAGGCGAATGTTTGCTTGATGACTGAAAGGGATACCTCTTTACAAATGAGCCACTTTGCCCAGGCGATCGGGCAGAAGATGAAGTTCATGAACGACCAGAAGAGACTCCCATGGATGGTGTATCCGATCATGGCCGTGGCCGTGCAGAGAATGATGTAAAGAAATCTCCTCATGGGGTGGTGAAGCAAATTTTGGATGTTGGATTTTGAATTTTGGGTGGCTTACGCGCTACGCGACTCCGGCGTGACGTGATAGTGAAGCGAATTTGGGTTTTTTTGGGGGGAGTTTGGATTGGGAAGATTAGTTCTGGATTCATTAAAAATCCATCATTCAAAATTCAAAATTTCCCGCAGGGGTTTCATGGTTTGCGTTTTGTTGGTTTTGTGTTTTTGTGGGTAGTATGAGTGCTGTCGAGGTGATGGATTTGGTTAAAGATTTGCCCGAGCCCGAGGCATTGAATCTGGGGCGTATGCTGGACGATTGGTTGGCTGGTATCGTGGACCGCAAATTTGAAGCCGCTGTGGAAGCGGGGGCCTTTGATGCCATGGCCGCTGAGGCACTGCGCGAGGCGGAAGCGGGAAAAACGATTCCTTTGGATGAAGTCCTCGACGACCGCCGGGTTTCGTAGGCAACTGGCGGCTTTGCCAGACCCGGTGCGCCGGCAGGCGAGGAAGCAATTCGGGATTTGGCTGAAGAATGCGCAGCACCCTTCGCTGCATTTCAAACCGGTAGGAAGCTATTGGTCCGCGCGGGTGAACCGCGATACTCGCGTGCTTGGAATCCGACGCAACGATGAAATCGTGTGGTTCTACATCGGCGCGCACGATGGCTACGAATCGAGGATTTAGACGGAGCATTTTTAAACTGTTGGATTGCTGCAAGGCCGCTGTGGCGGTCCGCCTTCGCGCTGCGCGACTACGGCGTGACGAGTCCGCCTGTGTGCTGCGCGACTACGGCGTGACGAGTCCGCCTGTGTGCTGCGCGACTACGGCGTGACGAGTCCGCCTGTGTGCTGCGCGACTACGGCGTGACG
>Ga0247843_1006382_pt1 | contig 15456 bp, 15 predicted proteins | sample LaCruzMarch2017__FD_192420 | JGI IMG/M metagenome (GOLD analysis project Ga0247843, IMG submission 192420) | Freshwater microbial communities from meromictic Lake La Cruz, Castile-La Mancha, Spain - LaCruzMarch2017_8m | ecosystem: Environmental > Aquatic > Freshwater > Lake | place: Spain... | reverse complement strand
CAGAAAATCACCTTTGAAATTGAAAATTGTTAGAAATTGAGATTTTGGTTCAGGATTTTCAAATTCGTCTTTTGTTAAATAAGAAGAATCTTTAGAATAGAAACTATTTATTCGAATGACTATAAAAATAAAATTTTCATTTTTATAGTCATTCATGTAGCGTTAATAGCAACCTAAAACCGATTATTTTTTTGACCAAAGTAAATTAGGTTTGCAAAAATCGAGATTAAAATGAAACTAGATTTTATCATAATAATTTGGGTTTATTTTGATTTAAAAACAGGGACACATAACTTTTTTTGAAAGAATATTCTAAACCCACATTGAAAGTAATAGAAGGAATAGAAATCGATTTATTAAATAAAGGACTTTGTTTATCATTTTTTTCTGATTCCAATTCATCGAATAAAGTAAACGAAAAAATTGAATTTATATTTAAGAACAATCTTTTGTTTAGTTCAAATCTATACGCTAATCCAAAGTTAGAAGAAATTCCAATATTTGAATTAAAATAATATTTTTTGTTATAACTAATCGTTTCATTGAAATAAGTTGTTCCATAGAAAGAAGATTTATCAAAACACAATCCAAGATTAAACCCTATTTGATTTTTGGATTTGTATAAAAAAAAGTAAGTAAATGAAATTGGAACGCTATATTTAGGTAAAGAATATTTAAAATTAGAAAGAGGAAATGTTTGTATCATTTTATCATTACAATATCTTTTCGACGAGTAACTAAATCCAATTGAAAATCTGCTTTTATTCACTTTTTCCGAATATAACAAATTGAAGCCTGCGTTATAACTTTGTTTATAATTACTTGATAAAAAATAATAAATCTGATTATATGAACACTGAACAGATGAATTTACATCCTTTTTTTGGGCAAAAAAACCTGACAAGGAATTAAAAAGAATTATTAATGTTAAAACTTTTCTCTTAATCATTTTTGAAGAAATTTTTATAAATGTAAGTTTTTTTCGATTTATTTTACGGTATAAATATTGGTTTAGATTAATAAAAATTTATCCTTTAATTCCATTTAAAACTCAATTAAAAGTAGCTTTAATTTGTTTCTTCGGGAATAAATTCCTAAATTGAAATACAATTTGATGAAAAAAGAAACTAATAATTCCCCTTTTCGTGACTTTATTTTTGTTTTCCGCAGCTACTGATTTACAAAAAGGAACAGCAAGTTATTACGGTTACAAGCTAGAAGGAAGAAGAACTTCCTCAGGTGAAATTTTAAGAAATGACAGCTTGTATGCAGCACACAAGAACTTGCCTTTTGGAACGATTGTACGAGTAGTTAATTTAAAAAATGATTCGATTGTTTTAGTTAAAATTATTGATCGAATGCCTCAAAAATCTTATAGAATTAAAGATTTAACCTGTCAATCTTCTTAATCTCAATTTAGAGGAAAAAATAGACTTTGATTAAACCTTAAAGTATTGGTAATAAAACTACTATCAATTCAAATTAATATTTTTTACCACTGGAGAATTAACTTCATGCATTCTTGGAGGGTTAAGGAAGATTATTTGATAATTCCACAAAAAATAGTGCATATTAAAAGTAGTATAATAACTTTTAACACACGTGTCATTTTGTCAGTCCTTGATTAATTCTTATTTTTGACGACCAATAGAAGAACCAATATGTCTCACGAAAATAAAGTAATTGATGAATCAATGCAAGGTGAAGCAACAATGCTAAGCGATTCAGAAGATACAACCGGTAAGAAGAAATTATTTATTGAAAGCTACGGTTGTCAGATGAATTTTTCTGACAGTGAAGTTGTTGCATCCATTATGAAAAATGACGGCTACACTACCACACGCAATGTCGATGAAGCGGATGTTGTACTTATAAATACATGCTCAATTCGTGAAAATGCCGAAACGCGCGTTCGCAATCGTTTGACTGAATTCAAAAAGAAAAAAGAAGACAATCCCGAATTGGTGGTTGGAATCTTGGGTTGTATGGCAGAACGCTTGAAGAAAAATCTACTCGAAGAAGAAAAATTAGTGGATTTAGTTGCTGGGCCTGATGCTTACCGCGATTTACCAAACTTAATTGAAGAAGTAGGAACAGGACAAAAAGCAGTGAATGTATTGCTTTCCCGAGATGAAACCTACGCTGATATTTCACCAGTTCGTTTAGATCAAGGTGGAATTTCTGCTTTTGTAACGATTATGCGTGGCTGCGATAATATGTGTTCGTTTTGCGTTGTACCTTTCACACGAGGAAGAGAACGTTCAAGAGATCCACACACCATCGTAGATGAATGCCGCGATTTGTTTGAAAAAGGTTACCGAGAAGTAACGCTTTTAGGTCAAAATGTGGACAGTTACCGCTGGAATATTAGTTCGAAAGGTGAAATTAAAGATGCTTCACAACCGACCACAAATTTTGCACAATTGATGGAAATGGTAGCGTTGGTTTCACCTGAACTACGTGTGCGATTCAGTACTTCGCATCCAAAAGATATGACTGATGATGTATTGGAAATTATGGCGAAATACGAAAATATTTGTCCTTACATTCATTTGCCTGTGCAGTCGGGGAATACCGACGTTTTATACCGTATGAACCGTGGCTATTCCAGAGAATGGTACTTGGAACGCATTAATGCAATCAAACGAATCATTCCTGACTGTGCAATTTCTACAGATATTATCACTGGATTTTGTGGTGAAACAGAAGCTGAACACTCAGAGACGTTAAGCTTAATGGACAGTGTTCAATATGATTTTGCTTATATGTTTAAATATTCAGAACGCCCGAAAACATTGGCAGAAAGACGTTTCGCTGACGACGTTCCCGAAAATGTGAAAGGAAAACGATTGGATCAAATCATCGAGAAACAATTAGCTTCTTCTTTGGCATCGAACAAACGTCAAATTGGTACCGTTCAAAAAGTATTGATTGAAGGAAAATCTAAACGTTCAGACGAGCATTTGTGTGGAAGAACTGGAAGAAACTCAATGGTTATTTTCCCGAAATTAGATTGTGAAAAAGGACAATATGTAATGGTACGCATCGACGAATGTACCTCAGCAACCTTAATGGGAGAAATCGTTTCTAAATGCTAAATCACTAGTTATGAACGTACAACAAGTTAAACAGCGTTTCGGAATCATTGGAAATTCTCCTTTGCTCAATCGTGCGTTGGAAGTTGCCATTCAAGTTGCGCCAACAGATATTTCTGTTTTGGTGACAGGCGAAAGTGGAACAGGAAAAGAAATCATTCCGCAAGTGATTCATAATTTGAGTTCTCGAAAACACGGCGAATACATTGCTGTAAATTGTGGTGCAATTCCAGAAGGAACAATCGATTCAGAATTATTTGGTCACGAGAAAGGTTCGTTTACAGGAGCTGCAGGAAGCCGTCAAGGTTATTTTGAAGTGGCAAATGGTGGTACAATTTTCTTGGATGAAGTTGCGGAATTACCAATGCAAACACAAGTACGTTTGTTACGCGTTTTGGAAACAGGTGAATTCATTCGAGTTGGTTCTTCTAAAGCTATCAAAACGAATGTTAGAGTTGTGGCAGCAACCAATGAAAATATGCAACGAGCAATTGCTTCTGGTAAATTCAGAGAAGATTTGTTTTATCGCTTGAGCACTGTTCCAATTCAATTGCCCGCCTTACGAAATCGTCAAGAAGATATTCATTTGATTTTCAGAAAATTTGCACACGATTTTGCCGAAAAATATAGAATGCCTGCTATTAAATTGAATGACGACGCAGTTCAATTATTAGTAAATTATCCGTGGCCTGGAAATATTCGTCAGTTGAAAAATTTAGTGGAACAATTATCTGTAATTGAAACTGCTAGAGATATTGATGGTTTTATACTTTCTAGTTATTTACCACAAAACACCGAAAAACTACCCCAAGTTATCGGTGAAAATTCTCAGGAAAATTTCTCCGAGCGCGAATTAATGTACAAAGTGCTTTTCGATATGAAAAAGGATTTGAACGAACTAAAAAAGCTAGTCGTTGAAATTCTTCAACAAGGAAATGCGGTTGCTTTAACATCTGACCAAAGTGCAGTTGTCAATCGCATTTATCAAGAAGTAAATGAAAATGTAAAAAATACAGGTTTGTTACTTCCTTCAGCTGCTGCGCCAGTTGTTGAATCAGACTATAATTACCCAACGGCTTCAGAACCGTATGAAGCGCATGTTGAAGTGGAAGAATCCTTGTCTTTAGAAGATCGTGAAAAAGAATTAATAAGTAAAGCCTTAGAAAAACACCGAGGAAAACGAAAACACGCAGCAAGCGAATTGGGAATTTCAGAACGTACTTTGTACCGAAAAATTAAGGAATACAAGCTTATGGACTTATGAAATTCAGCTCACTAATTTTACTTTTAGCTGTGCTATCATCGTGTTGGCCATCGAGTGTTTCCTTTAAAGATAAGGGTTCAATGCCAGAAGAATGGAAAACATTTTCAGTGAAGACTTTAGATGTTTTAGCTCCAAATGCTCCTTTAAGTTATGGTGCGAGTTTGACTGAACAATTAAAAGATGGAATTCAAAACAATACGCGACTTTTGTTAAATACCAATTTTGGAAAGGGCGAAGTAAACATTGACGGAAAAATCACAAATTACAGTGTCACTCCAATCGCCATTCAAGGAAATGACAACGCAACACAGAACCGATTAACTATTTCATGTCAATTTTCTATAGAAATTACGAAGCCGAAAGAAGAATTAATTTCTGTAACTTCAACCCGATTTTCAGATTTTGATGCCAATTCTAATTTAGCAAGTGTTGAAGCTCAGTTATTAGAGGAAATAAATACGCAAATCGTTCAAGACGTTATTAATAAATTGATGAGTAACTGGTGATGTTAAGTTCAGAATATATCCACGAAAAGATTTTAGATACCACTTCCTGCTCCAGCGAAGATGTTCGGAAATTGGCTGAGTTAATGGAGCTGTATCCCTACGTTTCCTCTTTTCCGATTTTGTATTTGAAAGCACTTGCAAACAGCAAAGATGTACGTTTGGAAAGTGAAATAGAAAAATACGCTTATCGAATTTCTTCACGTGCTGTTTTATTTGAGTTATTGAATCCAAGATTTGAAGTAAAAATTGCATCTGAAACGCAAATTGTAATTCAAGAGGAAGAAGTAAAAAATCCTATTCAAGAAACGATTGTAATTGAGGACGAAATAGTTCCTGAAGTTCAATCTGAAATTATTGAAATAGCTGAAAATCCAGTTTCAGAAGCGATTGAAGTTGAAGAAGAAATAATTCCTGAAGTTCAAGTAGAAATTTTGGAAGTAGTTGAAAATCCTATTTCAGAAACAATTGAAGTTGAAGAAGAAATAATTCCTGAAGTTCAAGCAGAAATTATTGAAATAGCTGAAAATCCTATTTCAGAAACAGTTGAAGTTGAAAAAGAAATAATTCCTGAAGTTCAAGCAGAAATTATGGAAGTAGTTGAAAATCCTATTTCAGAAACGATTGAAGTTGAAGAAGAAGTAATTCCTGAAGTTCAAGCAGAAATTGTGGAAGAAATTGAAAAACCTATTCAAGAAACAATTGAAAATGAAGAAGAAATAATTCCAAAAGAGGAAAGCGAAGAATTTAAGAGAGAAAACGATCAGTTAGAACAATTAATTCAAGCCGCGGCTATTTCATCGAGCTTTATGGAAACCAATTTTCACGAAGAAGAACAAAAGTCAAAGCTTGAACCGGAAATTAAAAAAACTCTTGATTCTGAAGTTGTAGCAGAAAAAAAGATTGAAAAAATCACAATAGTTGAAAAAACTGAAATTGAGCCCAAAAGTGAAAGAAGTTTTAGTTCTTGGTTGAGTTTAGGAGCTACAACTACTGCTGTGAATCCAATCGAGACAACAGTAATTCTAGAAGAAACGAAAGAGCCTGAAATCGAGGAAGAACCTAAGAAAACTGAATATTACAACTTTGAAAAACCGAAGAAAGAATTTTATTCTCCAGTTAAAAAAGCGAAAGAAAGTTTGAGTGAAAATAATATGCCCGTAAGTGAAACATTAGCAAAAATATTCGCGCTTCAAGGCAATTATCCAAAATCAATTTACGTTTATGAGCAATTAATCTTGATTTTTCCCGAAAAAAAGAGTTTCTTTGCAACCCAAATTAAAAATTTAAAGAAAAAAATTAATTCTTAGAAATGGATATCTTACTCTCAACCATCGTTATTTTAGCAAGTGTTTTGTTAATTTTTGTCGTTTATATTCAAAATCCAAAAGGTGGAGGCTTGAGCTCTGATTTTGGTTCTCCTAGCCAATTAGGTGGTGTTCAAAAAACAACTGAATTCATTGACAAAGCTACTTGGGGTCTTGCAACTGTAATCGTTCTAGCAAGTGTAATCATGACGGTTCGTCAACCTAGAGCACCAAAACCGGTTGAACAAAAACAACAAACAGAACAACCAGGTCAACAAGGTCAAAATCCAGCAGGTCAAGGTAACACACAAAACAACAAATAGTAAACCTATTTTCCCATTTTAAAATGTCAGTATGTCACCCATACTGACATTTTTATTTTATACCCAATCCATTTTTGGCAAAATTGTCGCAGTTTTTTGCTTGGCATAAAATTGGACGAATTCGTATCAAATCATTAAATTAATTCTAAAAATATGTCAGTAAATTTTAAACCTTTGGCAGACAGAGTTCTAATTGAACCAGCTCCAGCAGAAGTTAAAACAGCAAGTGGAATTTTCATTCCAGACACAGCTAAAGAAAAACCGTTAAAAGGAACTGTAATCGCAGCAGGTGAAGGCAAAAAAGACGAACCTATGACAGTTAAAGTTGGTGATTCAGTGCTATACGGGCAATATTCTGGTACAGAAATAAAATTAGACGGAAAAACGTTCTTAATTATGCGTGAATCAGATATTTACGGAATTTTTTAATTAATCATTTAAATTAAACACTTAACATTAAATTATTATGGCAAAAGATATTTTCTTCGACGTAGAAGCTAGAGAAAAGCTTAAAAAAGGTGTAGATGCTTTAGCAAATGCAGTAAAAGTAACATTAGGACCAAAAGGTAGAAACGTAGTGATTGCTAAGAAATTTGGTGCTCCACAAATTACTAAAGATGGTGTAACTGTTGCGAAAGAAATTGAACTTTCAGATCCAGTTGAAAACATGGGTGCACAAATGGTTAAAGAAGTTGCTTCTAAAACTGCTGATATCGCAGGAGATGGAACAACAACAGCAACTGTTTTAGCACAAGCAATTGTTGGAGCTGGTTTGAAAAATGTTGCAGCTGGTGCAAATCCAATGGACTTAAAAAGAGGAATTGACAAAGCAGTAGCTGAAGTTGTAAAAAACTTGAAAAAAATGGCTACAGAAGTTGGTTCGGATAATTCAAAAATTAAACAAATCGCAACTATTTCCGCTAACAACGACGAAACAATCGGTACTTTGATCGCGCAAGCAATGAAAGTGGTTGGAAACGATGGAGTTATTACAGTTGAAGAAGCAAAAGGAACTGAAACTGAAGTAAAAACAGTGGAAGGAATGCAGTTTGATAGAGGATACTTATCACCATACTTCGTTACAAACGCTGAGAAAATGATCACAGAAATGGAAAACCCATTGATTTTAATTTGTGAGAAAAAAATCTCTAGCATGAAAGAATTGTTACCTATTTTGGAACCTGTTGTACAGGCTGGTAAAGGATTTTTAATCATTGCTGAAGATGTGGATGGTGAAGCACTTGGAACATTGGTTGTAAACAGAATTCGTGGTGCATTGAAAGTGGCTGCTGTTAAAGCTCCTGGTTTTGGAGACAGAAGAAAAGCAATGTTGGAAGATATCGCTGTTCTTACAGGTGGTCAAGTAGTTTCGGAAGAAAGAGGAATGACTTTAGAAAACATCACTATTGACATGCTTGGTACTGCTGAAAAAATCGAAATCGATAAAGAAAATACGACTATTATAAATGGTAAAGGTAAAAAAGAAGATATTTCAGCTCGTGTTGGTCAAATCAAATCACAAATCGAAACGACAACTTCTGATTACGACCGCGAAAAATTACAGGAGCGTTTGGCTAAATTAGCAGGTGGGGTTGCAGTTCTTTATGTTGGAGCAGCAACTGAAATGGAAATGAAAGAGAAAAAAGACCGAGTAGATGATGCTTTAGCTGCAACAAGAGCTGCTGTAGAAGAAGGAATCGTACCTGGTGGAGGTGTTGCTTTAATTCGTGCGATTGAATCTTTAGACTTATTGAAAGGTGATAACGAGGACGAACAAACAGGTATTACAATTGTGAAACGTGCAGCTGAAGAGCCTTTACGTCAAATTATTGCGAATGCTGGAGGTGAAGGTGCTGTTATCGTTCAAAAAGTAAAAGAAGGAAAAGATGACTTTGGATACAATGCGCGCACTGAAGTGTATGAGGAATTATACAAAGCTGGTGTAATTGATCCAACAAAAGTGACTAGAATTGCAATTGAAAATGCAGCATCTATCGCTTCTATGTTGCTGACAACTGAATGTGTGATTGCAGATTCTCCAGAAGAAAACAACTCGGCTGCTGGAATGGCAGGAATGGGTGGTGGTATGCCTGGAATGATGTAATTAAAAATAGTATAAAAAGAGCCTTCGGGCTCTTCAACGCATCAATCTTCCCGATTTATTCGGATAGTGCGAAGCGACTATATAGCGAACCGTCTCAAGAAATTGGGGCGGTTTTTTTTTGTGGATTTATAATTAGTCGGGGCGAATTGCAATATACCCAGTCTAAACATTAATTGATTACCCGCTATCCTCTTACGGCATTGCGAGTTGCTTCTACCCTTTTGTTCATGACTTTGAAAAATAATGGTGGAACTAAAGCCATCAACATCATTCCAGGATAACCAGTTGGCATTGTTGGAGATTCATCATGAGATTCTAACAATTGATAGGGACGATCTGCTTTGTAATGGTGATCAGAATGACGACTCAATTCAAAAAGGACTATTCTGCCCAAAACATGATTTGAATTCCAAGAATGCCAACGTCGAACGCGTTCATAACTACCATTTTCTTTTTTTTCACGAACCAAACCATAATGTTCAATGTAGTTGACAGTTTCAAGCAAGGATATACCAATCATCGAAACAATTAAAAAACTCATTAAAACTTTTGAATCAAATAAAAGATAAATACTTGAAAGCAAAATTATATGCAACAAAGTATAGACAATCATGCGATTAGAATAATGAAAAAAACCTAATTTTTGAATTGCTAAACGCTCTTTTTCTATTTGCCAAGCTTGAAAGTAACTGCCAATTTGTGAACGAAACCAAAAAACAAATAAGATTTCATTTTTTCTTGCAGTTGCTGGATCGTTTGGTGTTGCAACATTATGGTGATGACCGCGATTGTGGTAGGGTAAAAAATGATTTTCAAGAGAACTTAATAAAAGAGCTTCTCCAATCAATTGCTCCACTCGAGAAAGTCTGTGCCCAAGTTCATGACCTAAATTGATGCCGATTACGCCACACATAAGCCCCATTGAAACAATCTTCCCTGCTAAATCCAACGCAGCTGTAGTTTCTTTAATAGAAAAGAAAAAATAAATTAAAAACCCCCACTGAATTGGTAACATCAAATAGAGTAGAAAATCGTAATACTTATCATTTGCTGCCAATTCACGTTCTCTTTCATCCAAATTTTTAGCATTCGGTTGAAAACCCATTTCTAAAAGCGGAACAAATCCAAAGAAAACAAATACAGGCAAAAACGTTAATAGGCCTGAACTATTGAAACTTACTAAAACCGTTAATGGTAAGGCTAGAATAATTAAATATTTTAGTTTTTTCATCACTTGATTTTTTTAGATAAAAGTAAGAAATGATTGGGTGAAAATAAATTAGAATTCTTAAACTACTTCACCTTTTTATCTATTAGCAACAAATAATATTTTCGTAATGCGGGCGTTGATTGAGAAAAATTATCCCAAACAAAATGAAAAGAACTGTTTTTGTTCTGTTTTGTGAGTTCAACCTCAGCACCATAAACTGTTGAAGCTGGAGTGTACATTTGAGCTTCATAATAACCACCTAACATAATCGTATCTCCCGGATTTACAAGCGTTTTTTCTTTAAATCCTATTCCGTTTGGAGGTGTTTTTTTAGAAATAATTGTTTGTGGTTTATTAGTGAAGTTGACAATAAAAATTTCGGTACTGTAAATGACAGCGCATGATATAACCTCAGGCTTTTTATCAATTTTTGGAGTTACAATAGGTTGTGGATCTACTTTTTTAAAATCGGGGTAGGTAACTGTTCTACCCCAACCATCATCACTTAAATCAACGATGTTTGTAATGTTACCCTCTTCGTCAAAATAGTGAGTTATGTCACCGTATTGGATTCCACCGTCTGGTTGGCTTGTAGCATGTGCCTTTTTAATTGCACCGCTCGGATAATACTCGACATCAATAGACCCGTGACCACCAACATTTCTAGTTGACATGGAATAAATTTCAGTTCCATCTATTTTGTATGCTTTCAAATATCCAAAATGAATTTTATCTGAAAGTAATAATCGCTTAGAAGAAATTTTTCCGTTCTTGAAATATTTGTATTCAAAAGTACTGTCTGACTTACTTTTCTGAGAAAACACAATCAGAGGAAACAGAAAAAAGAGTAAAAGTAAACGCATAATTTTTGATTTTAAAGTTCAATTACAATAAACGTGCTAAAATAAATTATTTGAAAATTATTTTCACTAAACCAAAAACGACCTCACCAATTTGATGAAGTCGCTATAAAAAAATAATACTGTCAATTTATTTCTTAAAGTTCGGAGCTACGATTAAATCTTTTGTTCCGTGAGTCCAAGAATAGAAACCTTCACCCGATTTTACTCCTTTTTTACCAGCAGTAACCATATTAACTAAAAGCGGACACGGTGCATATTTTGGATTTCCAAAACCATCGTGAAGAACTTGTAAAATTGCCAAACACACATCTAAACCAATAAAATCTGCTAATTGTAAAGGTCCCATTGGATGTGCCATACCTAATTTCATTACTGTATCGATTTCTTCAACTCCAGCAACACCTTCATACAACGAATAAATTGCTTCGTTAATCATAGGCATTAAAATTCTATTTGCGATAAAACCTGGGTAATCATTAACTTCAGTAGGAACTTTATTTAATTTTTTAGAAGTTTCCATAATCAAATTTGTCACCTCATCCGAAGTTGAATAACCACGAATAATTTCAACTAATTTCATCAAAGGAACAGGATTCATAAAATGCATTCCAATTACTTTATCAGGACGATTCGTTACAGAAGCAATTTTAGTAATCGAAATCGAAGAAGTATTTGTTGCTAAAATCACGTGAGGCTCTGTTGCTGCGTCTAAATCTTTAAAAATTTTCAATTTTAAATCGATGTTTTCAGTTGCAGCCTCAACCACTAAATCAACACCTTTCACTCCATCAGGAATAGCTGTAAAAGTGGTAATATTAGAAAGAGTTGCATCTTTATCAGCTTCTGTTAATGCTCCTTTTGTAACTTGACGATCCAAGTTTTTACCAATTGTTGCAATCGCTTTATCCAAAGAAGTTTGCGAAACATCAATTAAATTTACTTTATATCCAAATTGAGCAAATACGTGAGCGATTCCATTTCCCATCGTTCCAGCTCCAATAACAGCAACATTTTTCATAGTTTGATTTTTTGTTGAACAAATATAAGTAGAATAAATAATTGGAAACGGAAAGATAATTGCAAACACAGATTTTGGAAGCGCTCTTCGCAAATTATTTCAAATTAAAAACTAAATTTTCTAAACTTCAATTTTCAAATGTCAACTGACGGACAAATTACCTCATTTTCAAATTTTCCTTTCGCAATTATCGTAATTTTACAACGTGAAAATCAACTCCCAATTATTACAATTGACGACCATTTTGTTTATTTCTTGGTTGCTCACTTTGCCGTTCGGTTCAAATTTATTGGGTATTTCATTAGGTCCACTGACGATTTATCCGAATCTAATTTTGACTTTAATTCTGGCACCACTTGGAATTTTAAGTTTTAAAAAGTGGAGTAAATTGGAAATTTCGATTCTTGGATTTCTATTTATTTGGTTGCTGTTTGCCATTTTCCAAGGACAAAAAAGTGGTTTTTTAAAAGAAGAAATCTTTGATATTCGTTCCTTAATCATGCAATTTTTAGTTGTAGTTGTTTTAATTGGAACCTATCATTCACTAGGAAAACAGCAGTTTTTGAAATTTACAATAATTGGTTTTCGTTGTTTTCTTTTCATTCTTTTAAGTGCTGGAATACTTGAGTTTTTAAATGGAATTCACTTTGCTGGAACGAAAACACAAGAATTATTAGAACTTCCAGTTGGGAATAATTTCTATGCGCCGATGTTCATTTACGACAATCAAAATGATTATTTAGCGTATTTGATTTTTATTTTTTTGGTGTTGAATTTATTCGATGAGAAATTAAGAAACAACAACTATCTGCATCTGCTTTTTTCATTGGTAATCTTTGTTTTTGCAAGTTACGCCGATTCCAATTTTGCTAAAATACTAAGCTTTGGAATGATTGTTTTACAACTTGTAATTCTAATATATCAGCAAATTCAAAAGAAAAAAGTTTTTGATTTTTTACCTTATGTCGTTGCGTTTGTTTTATTAACAATTACCGTTTTCACAAATTCACTTTTCATTGGCCCGAAATATGAAAATTCAGCCAATTACCGTTTAAATGGTGTTCAAATTGTCAATCAAGAAAAGGGCAAAATGGAGGTTATTGAAGCAAAAGAAAAACTTTCGGAATCGGAACAAAGTCTAGTGATTTCTTATTTAGATTCTGTGAATTCTAAAAGTCCTGAAGGTTCTGTAAACTTGCGTAAAAATCTAATTTTAAATGGAATTGATTTCATTAAAACGGCACCCGTTTTTGGACTTGGACCTGGAGGTTTTGCATTGAAAATCAAACGAAACGAGCACAAACATTTCATTCATACACACACTTCTTCTCACAATTTTCCCATTGAAATAATCAGTGAATTCGGCGTTTTCGCTTGGATATATTTCGCGATAATTCTAATTGTTTTAGTAGCAATTAGTAAGCTTCATAAATTCATTTCTAATGCTCATAAAATCGCTTTTCTTCAACTTTTAATCGCGCTTCCAATTCTTTGGATGATGCCCTCTGCTTATTTATACCTCTCTATTCACTGGCTATTTTTACCTTTGTTGCTGATTCAATTACTTCTAATTCAAGAAAAATCTATTTTGAATGAGCGCAAGCAATAAAGTGTATTACCGTAATTTCCTAACGATGCTTTCGGGCAACACTTTGAGCCAATTGATTCCGTTCATTATAGCGCCTATTCTTTCACGCATTTTTTCACCCGAAGAATTTGCTGTTCTTGCGAATTTTATGGCAATTGTGGGCGTAATTGGAATCATTTCAACAGGTCGATTGGAGCTTGCCGTTCCCATTCCGCAAGATCATAAAAAAGCGCAAGAAATTGTTTTTACAGGATTATTTATAACGCTCTTACTTGGTTTGTTGAGTATTTTGATTCCCGTTTTTGCTTATCAAATCAGTGCGCTTTACAAAGATAATCAACTGGAAAATTACTTGTGGATGGTGCCTTTTTCGGTAGTTAGTTTTGGCTTGCTTGGTTTGACAAACAATTGGAATTTACGCCATGAAAAATTTCATTTATTATCTATTGGAAAAATCGTTCAATCGCTTGTAAATAATGGTTTGGCGGCACTTTTAGGCTACATCGGTTGGGGAATCAACGGACTGATTATCGCTTGGCTTTTGTCGCAATACGTGAACATTTTTATTCTTTTAGTCGGTGTAAATCGCAAAGTGAGTTACAAAGATTTTGGCATCGTGACTTTAAAAACCACCTTGAAGGAATACAAAGATTTCCCGCTAATCAATTCGCTTCACGCTTTTACGGATATTTTCATCACACAATTTTTGCTTTATTGGGTGATTTCGAGTTATTTCGGATTTCTCGAATTAGGACTTTTTGCGATGATGAATAAGTACGTCAAAGCACCAATCGTATTGATTTCAAGCTCCGTTTCGCAATTGTTTTACGTCGAAGCAGGAAAAGCAATCAACCAAGGAATTTCGTTGTTTCCAATTGTCAAAAAAACGGTTCGAACTTCGGTTCTATTCTCGATTCCATTTACAATCGTTTTGTTAGTGCTTGGCCCTTGGATTTTCAAAATTTACCTCGGAAATAAATGGGAAATTGCAGGAGTTTACGCACAATGCCTCGCTCCAATGTTGTTTTTATACTTCATTCTCTCTCCTATTTCGGGACTTCCGATTTTATTGAATAAACAAAAAGGCGCATTCATTTTTAGTGTTCTTAGCTATAGTTTCACAATTTTAGCTTTGTTTTTCGGAATTTGGTTACACTTAAATTTTACAAAAACTTTAATTCTTTACGGAACTGCTTTTGCGCTATTTTATTTTATGATTTTAGTTTGGTATTTCACTTTGATAAAACGTCAAAATGCGCGTAATAATTAACGGATTGCCTTTATTTGCTGAGCGTTTGGCGAACGAACTTCAAAAGTACGATCCCAATTCCAGCTATCATTTTTTTGACACTTACAATTCCAAAAGGGCGCAATTACGCTTCTATTTGTATTTGCCGTTCTCGGATGTTGTAATTTCGATGAATGGCGTTTCTGACAACAGCGGAAGTTTGAATCTTGTGCTAAAACGCCGCAAAAAACTGATTTTACAGTGGATGGGAACGGATGTCTTATTGGCGTTGGAACGTTCTAAAAATGGTACAATAGACAGAAAATATATCGACTATGCAGTTAATTTTACAGATTCTTTGCTTTTGCAGGAAGAATTACGTTCGATAAATGTGCCTGTTGAGCTTCTGAATTTTAAATCAATAAAAACACAAACTTTAACACAATCATTTTCAAGAATCTCAGTAATTAGCTATGTTCCAGAAGCACGACAAACATTTTATGGAATGAAAAAAATTATTGCTGTAGCCAAACAATTTCCACTGATTGATTTTCATTTATATGGTTTGAAAACGTCAGATTTTCCTATTCCTTCAAACATACAGTTGCATGGTTGGGTTGAATCAGAAAAATTTTCAGCAGAATTGAAAACGAACCCCATTTTTTTAAGATTAACGGATCACGATGGCTTCTCAGTTTCTGTGATTGAAGCTCTTTCCTACGGCTGTGAGGTGATTGCAACAATTCCATTTGAATTATGTCACTTTGCGAAAGATGAAGCAGCAATTATTGAACAAACTTCGCTCGTGATTAATAAACTTGAACAAAGAAATTTAGCAAGGAACAACGATTCAATTGAAGCAATGAATAAAAAATTTAATCCATCTGTAATTTTTCCAAATTATAGTCAAAAACTCAAAGAAATTGCAGGAAAATAAACGCATAGCGCTCATA
>Ga0247843_1006380_pt1 | contig 15458 bp, 17 predicted proteins | sample LaCruzMarch2017__FD_192420 | JGI IMG/M metagenome (GOLD analysis project Ga0247843, IMG submission 192420) | Freshwater microbial communities from meromictic Lake La Cruz, Castile-La Mancha, Spain - LaCruzMarch2017_8m | ecosystem: Environmental > Aquatic > Freshwater > Lake | place: Spain... | reverse complement strand
AGCCAGTCAATAAAGTCAGCTAACTCTAAGTCAACTTCATTGCTGGTCGAAATCATTTTAGCTAAGCCAATGCCACGGGCAGACGCGCGCGCAAGTAGTGAACCTAAAATCCCACCGCTTTGCGAAACCAGACTGATCGCCCCTGACGGAAAATGATCCATCTCGAGTGCGCCCGACGCTGACAACACAATCTGATCGGTGATATTGACCAAGCCAATCGTGTTTGGACCAAGAATTCGCATCGATCCCGCGGCGGCAATGAGCTCGGCTTGGCGCTTGGCCCCCTCTTCGCCCACCTCGGTATAACCGCTTGCCAAAACGATTGCGGCAGCACACCCTATTTGCGCAAGCTCTTTCACTGCCTGATGCGCACGCTCTGCACCAAGCAACACAATCCCGACATCGGGCACGGTGGGCAGAGAGGCGATATCGGGATAACAAGGCAGCCCACAAATCTCAGTTGCCTTAGGATTCACAGGATATACAACACCCGAAAAGCCGTGCTTCAAAAGATAGGCAACCGGCCTACCCGCCGTCTTAGAGATATCCGCCGAGGCGCCAATCACCGCAACGGTTTGCGGTCGCATTAAGCGAGAAATAATATTCATCTGTATCCAAGTCTTACTATTGGCGTTTGATAGGTATTAACTTTTTTTGTTCGATGCTAAAAATTCAAGTACTGCATTGCGGTGTTCAGTGCTGGTATAGCAAATACCCTGCGCTTGACTTCCTTGCGCAAACACCTGATTCGCAGTGGATTCGTAGGTTTCATTCAAGATTGTTTTGCTTAACGCTAACGCCGTTGCCGACCCTTGACTGAGCTCTCTCGCCCAAGCTTGAGCCTCAGGCACGAGCGCTGCCGCGGTGGTTTGGCGATCAAGGATACCGAGCGCCAAGGCCTCGGCGGCGTCAACCCTGCGACCCGAAAAAATTAACTGCTTAGCCATCGACAAGCTCACCCGACGCGGCAAAAGATACATGCCCCCACCATCAGGAATAATGCCGCGATTGATATACGACCAAGTAAAGTTTGCGTACTCGCTACCAACTAAAAAATCACAGGCTAGCGCTGTGTCAGCACCCAAGCCAGACGCAGAGCCATTGACTGCTGCGATGGTTGGTTTAGGCATCGTGTGCAAGAGCGTCTGTGTGTGATGCACCCGCTGCTGCCGGTGCCAACCGTTGAACGCGATTTCACCAGTCGGTGCGCTCATGCGTTTTTCCATTCCGGCGATGTCACCCCCGGCACAAAACCCTTTGCCAGCACCCGTGATCACCAAAGCCCGAATGCCCTTATCAGAGGCGGTTCGCTCGAGCGCGTGAATGAACTCCGAGCGCATGTCATCACTCATGGCGTTACGCTTGTCTGGGCGATTAAAGGTGATCGTTGCAATACCTGAATCAACGGCCATCTCGAGGAGTTTGTAATCCATTATGTTGCCTTATTGTGTATCGTGATCAAATTAATCAACTGCTCGTCATTCATTGTTTTTGGTCAGCGAACCTATTTGACTCGGTCCACTGATATTCATTCGATAGCATTCCTGATCCTCATTCGATACCATTCGTCTCTGAATGAATTGAAGCCAGTGAACTCATTGAATTCACAGAGCTCATTGAACTCATTGAACTTGAATCTTGTTTTCAAGGATGATTTTTTTCCAGCGATTGTTTTCTGCTTGTACGTATTGCTCAAGCTCAGAGGGTGCTCCAACAGAAATCGTCAGCCCTTCATTCTCGATCTTTTTTATAAAATCAGGATTTTTCACTGTCTGCTGGATCGCAGTATTAAGCGTATTGATAATCAGGGCAGGTGTGCCAGCCGGTGCATAGACGCCATACCAACTTTCAACAGCATATCCGGGCAATGTTGCAGCCACCGGTACAACCCCTTCAAACGCGCTAGAGGGCTTTGGGCTCGTCACAGCAATCGCGCGTAACTTGCCACTGGCAAGCAACGGGGACACGCCTGCGGCTGTACCAATGAACAAATCAACTTGTCCGCTGACCACATCAGTTAACGCAAGGCTTGCGCCTCGATAGGGGATGTGTGTCAACTCGATTTTGCCTAAATTTTGAAGCATCTCACCCGCTAAATGCGCTGAGGTGCCGTTACCTTGCGAGGCGTAAGTCAATTTGCCGGGCTGAGCGCTCGCAGCGGCCACAATCTCTTTGACTGACTGAAAAGGGCTTTCCTGACGTACGACTAATACATTTGGCCCACGCGCAATCAACGCCACTGGGGCAAACGCTTGCTCACTGTCATAGGGCAACTTTGATTGCAAAGTGCTGTTCACCGCATGCGCAAACGTTGCTACAACAAGGGTGTAACCGTCAGGAGCACTTCTGGCAACAAGGTCCATTCCGATGACTGTGCCAGCACCCGGTTTGTTTTCGATCACAACCGTTTGACCAAGCACTTTAGTCAAGCCCGCGCCCAGCGACCGTGCCATTTGATCGGTACCACCTCCGGGTGCAAAGGGCACAATCAGGCGAAGTGACTTATCGGGATAGGCCGCGAGAGCGAATTGAGCGTGAAAAAACATACAGGCCAGCGAAAGCGTGACCACAAAACACTTTAACGATCGAGTGATAGGCATATTTTTGCAATAGATCTTAGGTAAAGTCATGAATCAAATGCCAAAACCGCCAGTATTTTATTGAGTTCGGCAGAGGTTATGCCTTTGTATTAGGTTTTGGGGTGACTTGGCAAATGCAATACCCGCAAAACCAATGTATAACCCACACAGAAGGCAATGAGTTCTGCAAATTAGTATTTGAACACCCCAAGGGGCAATGGTCATCCGGCATCGCTCCATCCTGATTAGAGCTCTATCTCTTATGCAACCATCGACGTCCCTTACCTTCGCGCGTATTCAAAGCACGCATCCCACTCCACTCGCTGCGCGAGAGGCCGTGCTCGCCAATCCCGGGTTTGGTAAATACTATTCGGATCACATGGCAGCGATTGACTGGGATGCCGAACACGACTGGCATGGGGCACGCGTCACGCCTTACGCACCTTTAACGCTCGACCCTGCCTCGTTGGTCTTGCACTACGCTCAAGCGGTGTTTGAAGGGCTCAAGGCCTATCGGCATGCAGATGGCTCAATCTGGACCTTCCGCCCCGAGATCAACGCTCAGCGCTTTAGTCATTCTGCTGAGCGTCTGGGGTTGCCAGAACTGCCGCATGACTTGTTTATACAGTCGCTTAAAGAGCTTGTACAACTTGACTGTGACTGGGTACCGAGCGCAGTAGAAAGTAGCCTATACCTGCGCCCTTTCATGATTGCCAATGAAAACTCGTTGGCCGTGCGCGGTGCGGATAAGGTCGCTTATTACGTCATTGGCAGCCCCGCAGGCCCCTACTTTTCAAGCGGCGTTACACCTGTACCGATTTGGGTATCTACCCAACGCACACGCGCAGCACGCGGGGGCACAGGCTATGCCAAATGTGCAGGCAATTATGCAGGCTCGCTTGCGCCTCTAAAAGACGCACGCAAGAATGGTTGCCCGCAAGTGCTTTTTTTAGATTCCGAACACGGTCAATACCTTGAAGAATTAGGCGGTATGAATATTTTTATCGTTCAAAAGGACGGCAGCTTAGTCACCCCAGCGCTGTCAGACAGCATCTTGCCTGGGGTCACACGCGCCAGCATCATTGAGCTTGCACGCTCAGAGGGCCGCGCGGTGCACGAACGCCCGATCAGCCTCACCGAAGTGCGTGATGGCCTAGCGTCTAAGAACATCACTGAACTATTTGCCTGTGGTACTGCGGCACTGATTTTCCCGATCAGCGCTTTAAAAAGCGAAGAGTTTTCGTATGGAAATGACAGTACGGTCGCTGGGCCCGTCACCCTCGCATTATGCAAGCAACTGATCGATATCCAATATGGAAAAACAGCAGATACTCGCAACTGGATGCTGCGGTTGGCTTGACTCTGACTGCGGGCTTACCCCTTGCCGCTAACCGAACAACCTGACTCAGTCACTACACACCGCGCGCGAGCTCAACGATTCGCTTCCAGCGTACGTTCTCACGTACCATCTCAGGCAACAACTCTTTGTGCCCCACGACCTCGACGGTCATAATTTGCTTGTTACAAAAATCTTTGAATTGCTCGGTACGTGCGATTGAGCAGATCTCATTAGAAAGTAATTCTAAGACGCTCGCTGGAGTATTTGTTGGCGCCATAAAATCTAATTGCGACGACACTTCAAAATCCTTTAATCCAGTTTCCGCTGCCGTCGGGATATCGGGCATTGCCTCCCAACGACTTGAACCAGTCACCGCTAACACACGCAATTTTTTGGCCTGCAGCAGAGGAAGTACGCCGGCTGGCGTTTGACAAGTAAAGTCAATTCGGGCGGCTGCCACATCCGTAATGGCCGAGCTCGTTGCCTTATAGCTAATATGTTTGCCCTTTGTAGCACTCGCATCGTTTAATACGACAGAACAAAGATGCGCCGTGCTACCAATGCCTTGTGACGAGTAAGTCACTAAGTCAGGATTTTTTTTCATTGCGTCAATTAACTGAGGCAACGACTGATAAGGTGACTCGTTAGAAACGACTACAGCTAACGGCACACGCAGCACGCGTGCAACCGGCGCAAAATCTTTAATTGGATCATATGGGGCAGCCCTCTCGTCAGACAGCGGCAACAAATAGAGCGGGATTCCCGTCAAGATAATCGTATAACCATCGGCTGGCGAGTTTGCTGCACCCGTATAACCGATTAGCCCCCCTGCACCAGACCGATTATCAACCAATACAGGAGTATTCAAACGCTTGGAAAGCGGCTCTGTAAAAAATCTAGCCGTCGCGTCGATCGCCGTTCCTGGCGACGCGGGGACAATAATCTTGATTGGCCGCGAGGGAAATTGTTGCGCAAACACCGCAGGCACACCAAGTGCAGATAACGAACCCGCACCCAAAAGAATCTGCCTTCTTTTATTATTTTTCAAGTTGTCTCTCTTAGATTTGTCATAAGCAGCGCTCGAGCGCTAATCTGGCACACTGCGTCGGTGAACCAGATTAAATACTTTTTTAGCATGGAAAGTCGGCGAATAGACCATACCGACGTTAATTAGCGCAATATCAAGCAAGCGCCATGATGCAGCGCAGCAGAGAACAGCTGGTGTCAATCCAATACACGCTATACCCGAGCAGCAATTGTGCGACTCATCACACTCAACTCATGTGCTTGTTAAGTAGCCATTGCATGGTCAGCGTTGTGATTTGTCTGAACACTAGTGCAAGCAAGATCAACGCCGTACAGTGAATAATCCCTTGCGCGGCACCGGTGACACCTCTTTTAACCAACCCACGACTGAATGCGGCTGAATCGTCGCGGTGGTGGTTACTTCAAGCGTTTTAATTGACGGATCGCTTTTCAAACGCCCCAGTGAATTTAAAAGAGCTTGCGCAAACAATTCACCTTTGACCGCATAACCAAGTCCGGTCAAATGAATGTTGTCAGGGCTTGCAAGCCCATAGGCCGTCCATATCGTCATCGCCCCTCTTGCGCCAGCAATGCGATACCAGTCATAGAACAAGCAATCATTTTCAAAAGCGACTCGGCGAGCTAGGCTTGCAAAATCCCAAGTCAAAGTCACGTTTCTTCTTCTAACATTGAAGTCTTGTGCAGACGTCACGACAATGATTGCGTTAGGGTGCTTAGCTTTCACACGCTGTATGGTCTGCACCATATTTTTTTCAAGCTCTGGCGGGATCTTGTTTTTATTGACAAGATCATTCGTCCCCCAATCCAGTACGATCAAATCAGGGGCGAGTTGGCCCGACTGTTCTTCGAAATATGTTTGGGAGAGCAGTGCGCCATAGTTAGCTCCTCCGACACCTAAGTTGTGATACATCACGCCAATCGCCGCATTTTCAATACTCACACCATGCACTTCAAAAAACTGACCCGCCTTAGGACTCGTGTTGCGTATTTCAAAGCGCAACGTATCAGACATTTCAGGAAAACTCAGTTCAAGCATTTGTGACTTTGACTGTGCCTCGCCACCCGGCACAACAACATCATGTAAAAAGTTTCCTGACTGAACTCGCAGTGTGTAAGTCGTTGAGCTTGTAGAGTAAAAAAACTTGATTAGTTTTTTGCCAGGCTCAGGAGCCGTAAAAAAATTCAAATTAAAGGAAGCGTCTACCGCAGACGTTCGGGCGACAAAGCCCGAAACGCCAACAGGCAAGCGTGGTGGCTGATGAAGGCTGTTAGCGGTCAACCAATCTCCTGTAAAGATCGATTTAAAATCATTTTGCGAATAGGTTTTAGCAATCGAGTAAGGAAACACCATCCCTCTGCCAGCACTACCACCGAGGCCTTGCAAGCGACTGCGTGCGATCTCGGCAGCATAACCACCCTGCACCAACGAGTCACCAAAATGTGCGACCGTAAAGCCGTCTTTGCTAGCTGCAGCCCACTTCTGCTGCAACTGCCGTACTAATCGTGCATCTTTAAACTCAAGAACATTCGTTTGAGCCGTCACGTAACGGTTTAGGGATTTTGCCGGTTCACCTAAAAGATCTTCAATCGTACGTCGCACATAAGGTTTAGCCGAAGGATTACCCACAAAGGTGTCAACACGTTGGGGCACAAGCGCAGCACCAGATTTTTCACGCGGCGCGAGCGGTGCCGTGGTGCATGACGCTAATAATAGTGTCACAAGGCACAACGAAGGCCCCCGCACAAAGAGTGATTGCATGAGACGCGCGATCATAGGGATGAGATCCAGTTGACTTATCAATAATCAATCTTTTATCACATTCATTTTAGCTGACGCAGCAGCTTGCCCTAGAAACCGCATAGATCAGGCGGGGGCAGCATGTTTCACGGCACGACTTTGAAATCGCTGAAGCGCGGGTTAACTCAGACGTAACGGCTCAATCACTGCAGAGTCCGAGCTCGTTGCAGTCGCTACCGGCACTTGGGCTGTTAACTGGGCCGCAGCGGCCGCTGCAGGCTGCTGTGTTTCAGTTTTTTTCACAACGCCTTGCTCAATCAATTTATTCAACACACCAGACAACTCTGTATAGGTACGCAACAAAGCTGGCACAGACATCGCCACCGAACCAACAGTTTTTGCTGTACGAGCGTTTTCAGTGGTTTGAGTGATATTGATCAGGTCAAACCGCACAATACCCTCAAGCATTGTGAGGTTAGAGATGCCATCAGCATAAATTGTAGTTTGCATCGATAAAGAGCCCTATAAATGTTCGACAACTCGGTGCAAACCAATGGCACTGCACTGAAGCTAGCGTTGAGAGTACTGTATTGATTTAACAGATCGCAGTATTTTGTATCGCTCACTTAACTCTGTGCAAAATTCCGTCAAGATTTGCACTTTGCGCACATTTTCCGCATTTTTTTGAATGCAATCCGTGATCGCCTTCAAAAAAAGAGACACATTCCTAGGGTTTATCCCGCTAACAGATTACGTTTGAACCTACTAATCTTGCGACGCTACGAGCTGCATTTGCTGAAACACCCCTTTATCGAAATCTTCGGAGGCTGATATGTATAAAAATATTTTGCTTGTCTATGACGGCTCTGACCTTGATCAACAGGCGATAGTAGGTTGTCAAGACTTAACAAATTGGCCTTCCGCAAAAGTCACCTTATTGACTGTCCTTCCAAATTTTTATGCCTCAATTGGAATGGAAGGCGTCTTTGTTGGCGCGGATAACGCGCATGATCACCAATTGCAAACAGAGATTTTGAATCGTGGTGTGCGTGCGCTTAAGGCTGCTGGGTATGATGCTCAAGGCATTGCTCTGACTGGCGACCCCGCGATAGAGATCGCAAACTATGCAAAACAGAATAATTGTGACCTGATCATTGTTGCTCATAAGCACAATGCCAATTGGGCTGCCCGCTGGTGGGGTAGTTTTAAATCTAAAGCCTTGATCGAAATCGCCCACTGCAGCGTATTAATCGTGATTTTGAAAGCCACTTGATAAAAGCTTTAAACTCTAGCAATAATAGCGCTCAAAGAGACAAACAATATGAAGCCTTTACGGCGAATTTCTATTTCACTCGCTGCAATCGCAAGCTCGTTTGCAATTAACAATAGTGTCTTCGCCGACACCTACCCCTCGCGGGCGATTAAAGTGATTGTGCCTTATGCCCCAGGAGGCGGAGCTGACTCTTTTGCGCGACTTTCGGCACCAGAGCTTGAAAAAGTCTTGGGCGCGCAGTTGATCATTGAAAACATGGCGGGCGCAAACTCAGCCATTGGCGCGCAGGCGATGGCCAGAGCCAAGCCTGATGGATACACCCTGCTATTCACAACAGACTCTACGGCGGTCGCGAACCCCCTGCTCTACAAGAACTTATCTTATAAGGCTGAAGAGCTTGTCTCAGTCGGCACCCTCAATGAAGTCGCGCTCGGCATCGTTGTCGCTGATAGCCTGCCGATCAAAACCTTCAAAGAGCTCGTCGAGTACACCAAGACCCACAAGGGCAACCATGCCTATGGGTCTTACGGACTAGGCAGCCAAGCTCACATGATGGGCGAGGCCTACAACAAACTGACAGACTCTAAGCTGGTGCACGTACCTTACAAGGGTGCAGCCCCCGCGGTGACCGACGTCATGGCTGGACAAGTCTTGTTTACGTTTCCGGCGCTGATCACCGTGCGTGGCAATATCCAAGCTCAAAAACTACGCATGCTTGCCGTCACAAGTAGCGCTCGGTTACCCAGTTTGCCTGACGTGCCAACCTTCAAAGAATTGGGCTACGAAAAGATGTCAGTGGGCGCCTGGTACGGATACTTTGCGCCAAAAGACACCCCTAATGCAGTCATCATGAAGTTCAATTCGGCCTTAGCCACTGTGCTTAAAGACAAAACCTTTGTCGACAAACTCATCGAACGAGGAGCCATCCCGTTAATCAGTACGCCTGAGCAAATGGGCGTCTTGATAGAAAAGGAAAAAAAGTTTACGGCTGAGGTCTTAGCCTTGACTCAAATTAAGGTCGACGAATAAGACTAATCTGAGGCACTGTGGCCGCCCTGTGCGGTCACCTGCGCGAGGGCGGCTGTCAAATTTGCGCGCTCAGATACGCACCTAAGTCAAAAAGATTGCCGTGTCTACTGAGTTGCTAAACCAGCATTAAACACATTTTTGCCGCGAATATTTGAGCAGTCGTTTCTGCCATTCAGACACAACGCTGCACGCTTGTTATAAAAGTACATCATCTGCTTGTTATAAAACAGCTCAGTCCATTGGTTCATTAATGCAACATCAACATCGGGCGCAAAGCGTGGGATCCAGGCGCGCAAGCGGGTCGTACTCTCGTCAATCAGATGCCCACTATTTTTATAATTGCCATGTAAGCCGACGGTAGACTCGTCACCTTCGAGTTTTCGCGTGATACCGCCGAGCCACATCCGTGAACATGACGACAAGCAAAACCCTTCGATGCTCGTTGAAATTTTGTGTTTTCGAATCGTCTCGCCGATGCAGTAACCGGTGTTTGCGTTACCGCCATTCGAGTTGCTCAATACAACGTGATTAATTTGGCTCGTACTGATAATTTGCTTGAGCTTGTCGCACTCCCCCCCCACCACTGGCCCTGACATATGAACCGTTGTGCCAGTCACCGAGATCTCCATCGACGCTGCGTAAGAAAAAAACATCACCAGTAGTAAGCCGATCATTGTCTTTGTCGTGGTCTTTGTCGTGGTCTTTGTCGTGGTCTTTGTCATTATCGTTTTCATTTTTGTTCAGTGACCTCTGGTTAGAAACTGATTTATATTGAACGCTAGCCGAAGGTAAATCTACGGGCTTAGTGTTGTTTGCTGGCATTAGTCTAGGCTAACTTTAATTTAACATTCAAAAGATCTGCGAAATCCAATCAAGAGGAATGATCCTGAGTCAGCAGCGCCAGCACAACATTGATCCAGATAGCCTAAACGCGTTGCCAACCGGGTCGGGCGTTTATATCTTTAAGGGTCAAGGCACACTGCCTCTGTACATTGGCAAAAGCGTGAATATTCGCAGCCGTGTGCTGAGTCATTTGCGGACCCCTGACGAGGCCAAAATGATTGCTCAAACACGTCGCATCGATTTTATTGAAACTGCTGGCGAACTTGGCGCATTGTTACTTGAAGCGCGCATGATTAAAGAGCAAAGCCCCTTATTTAATCAACGTCTACGGCGTACGCGAAGACTGTGTTCTATTCACTTGTCTGACAAGAACGCGGGATTGGCAATTGAAATTGTTGATAGCAAGGCCGTCAACCTTGGAACAACCCCTAAATTATTTGGCCTGTTTTCATCTAGGCATTCTGCCAAAAGCAAACTCAACGAGCTCGCTCAACAGCATGGTCTTTGTAAAGTTATTTTAGGACTCGAGAAGACCTCGACGCGTGGATGCTTCGGCTTACAAATCAAAACCTGTCTAGGTGCTTGCGTGGGCAAAGAAGATCGGCCGCAGCATGACGAAAGGCTTTTATCAGCGCTAAAAGATTTACAAGTAGAGGTTTGGCCCTTCAGTGGCGCCGTTGAACTGATTGAAGAAAGTCATGGCTGGGTGCAAAGACACCGCGTCAATAACTGGTGCCATCTAGAAACTTGGTGTTCAAAGACAGGCCAAGCAAGTCAGTTCAGCGCCGTTCACCCACAAGATTTTGATCGCGACAGCTATCAGATCTTAGTCAAGCCAATCATGCTGCGAACTGTTGAAATCCAAAGTTGCTGAGCCCCAAACTTGCTCTGTCATCGCAGCACTCGGGCTAGTTCATCACCTTGCTTGAACGCTATGGTTTATGTTAGTTTTATAGAAACTTCAGAGCCTATCATTCAATCATTCAAAGAGGTCCTATGCAAGCAAAGACACTAACTTGTTTGTCTACCACCATTCTTTTACTAGGTGTTTCTGGCTTCGGCAGTCATGTCGCGCTTGCGGATCCAGATCCTAACTCGATGGTCAATCAGTTTGAAATGACTGCGGGAAAATTTGAAGGCTTTAGGCGCTCGGGCGCAAAAGGTGTTTGCGCAACCGGTGAGTTTGTAGGCGGCCCAGAAGGCAGAAATATTTCTAGCTCCTCTGCTTTTAGCGGCAACGCCATCCCAGTGATTGTGCGCTTTTCAGTGGGTGGCGCAAATCCAAAAGCAGCTGACAATACTAAATCGCAACGTAACTTAGCGTTGCAGTTTAATTTGCCTAACAGTGAAGTCTGGCAAATGGGAAATATATCAGCACCGGTATTCGGCGCTGCGACGCCTGAGCAGTTATTCGGGCGGTTGCAATCTTCACAGCCTGACCCAACCACCAAGGCGGCAGATCCCACCAAAGTTAAAGCTTTTGCAGATGCCAATCCAGCAGTACTGCTTCAAGGGAAATACTTCGCCTCAACGGCTGTCCCCGCCAGTTATGCTTCAACGAATTATTGGGGAGTCCACGGCTTTGGTTTTACCAATGCCCGCAACGAAAAAGTCTGGGGCAAATGGATTTTTGAACCCATCGATGGAGTGCAAACACTATCCGATGAGGAAGCGAAGTCTAAAGGTCCAAATTTTTTGTTTGATGATTTACGTCAACGTGTCGCTTCGGGTAAAGCGTCATTCAATTTCAATCTTGAAATTGCTCAAGCAGGCGATGTGCTTGACAATGCCACAATCCCACTTCCAGAGGGAAGAAAAAAAATCACTCTGGGTGTCTTGAAAGTTGTCTCAGTCGCACCAGACAGCACAGGCCCCTGTTTGAACATAACATTTGATCCAAATATTATGCCTAAAGGGGTTGAAGGGGCACCAGATCCGATGTTGCGGGCAAGAACAGTCCCTTACGCCATTTCGCTCGGGCGTCGGATCACTGAGGGTTCAAAGCAATAAAAATTCCAACAAAAAAGCCCAACATTGTGAGTTGGGCTAAATTGCTGATGTTACTGGAGAGGAATCGCTGATTCGAACAGGGGACCTGCGGATTATGATTCCGTCGCTCTAACGGAATTTCGCATTTTGATTAAGTCCTCTGCGTTAAGTCGCATATCTTTGCCGTCAACCGAAACCAAAATGCTCGTGTTAGTTTTAATAGCCAGATCCTCTGCCGATCGCGCTGCACGCAACATGGCTTCGTATGATCCAGCCAGATCAGGATCAGAGGATAGGCGAATGTCTTTAGGATTCATTGCACCTAGTATTCGGGTGTCTGGGCTCTAATCGAAACGATCTGGTCTTTTAGGCCAGTTAAATGTCGATTAATAGTCGCCCAAACAATTTCAAGATCAACTTTATGATAGCCGTGTGCCAAGGCATTACGCATTTCGTAGGCAAACAAAAGTGGGACGTCGGGATGTTCGTGTAAAAAGTTTGAATTCAGTTTCAAAATATTATGACTGGCCTCTCCGATCACTTCAAAATTTCTGATCACTGCATCTTGTAGCATTTTGTTCGACAAAAAACTGACTTCATCGGTATCCGCGCAATAGGTCGAAATGCGCTCAATCGCCTCTAACATGTGATCTAGGTAATCAGCTAAACGCAGCGAACCTTGGCTCATATAGGCAGAGCTGCGTCAAGAACGGCTTGTCTAAATTTTTCAGGTAGCGCTCTGGGCGTCAACACATCAACAGAAACACCCAAAAGCTGCTTCAACTTGTAGCGAATTGCTCCGATGTCAAACAAGGTCGTCTCGGGCGTCGGATCAATCAAAATATCCAAATCACTTTCCTCAGTATCTGTCCCTGCTGCAACAGATCCAAATACCCGAGCATTGTTAGCGTGATGCGATAACACAATCTCGCGAATTTTACTTCGGTTGGCGATTAAGGCTAAGGATGGTTTCATGTCCAAATTATAACTAGACGGAGCCCTTTAATGGGGTTCAAGCCATGGGGTATAACCACAAATAAAAAAGTCTCAGAGCATTTCTGCCTTGAGACCCTTATTTTTACTGGTGGCGCATCCCTGATTCGAACAGGGGACCTGCGGATTATGATTCCGTCGCTCTAACCGGCTGAGCTAATGCGCCATTTTTGGGCAAATTCGCCAAAGACAAAGATTCTAACATTTTTTGCCTAACTTCGCAGCTTGATGAGCCTCGCTTGTTGGTGCAACGTGAGCCCTGCCCTGTTTGTGTAACCTGAGCCCTGCCCTATGTCAAAATAGCCACAAACAAGCCAACGCCCATTACAACAATCGAGACGCACCATGACTGAACCGATTTTGACCTTTTCTCGCACCCCGTCTGACGCAAAAATCAAGCTACCGGCGGGTGCGACTGACTCGCATGTGCATATTTTTGGCCCGGCAGACAAGTTTCCGTATGCCGAATCGCGCAGCTTTACGCCGGTTGACGCGCCCAAAGAAACGCTTTTTGCTTTGCACAAAAAGCTAGGCATTGATCGCTGCGTCATTGTGAACACACTTTTACATGGCTACGGTAACAGCGTAGTTGAAGACGCGATGCAAGCCGCCAAAGGGCGGTACCTCGGCGTTGCGCTAGTCAAGGTCGATGTCGCCGACACAGAGCTGAAACGCTTGGCGAGCGTGGGTTTTAGAGGCGTACGGTTTCACTTTATGCCCGGCTACAAGGTGCATGAAACCCCCGAGCAAATCATTGCGCTAACCAAACGCCTTGAGCCCTTGGGGATGCACCTGCAGCTTCAATTGCATGCGCAATATGCCAAGGACTTAATGCCTTTGCTCAAGCAATCAGCCGTACCTGTGGTGATGGATCACATGGGTCGGGTGGATGCCAATCTAGGAATCGACCACCCGCATTTTCAAGATTTTTGCCGGTTGTTAGAGCTGCCAGGCTTTATGGTGAAGGTGAGCGGCATTGACCGTATTGACTCAAAGCCGCCTTACCAGCAAGGGATCCCGTTTGCCAACTATTTAGTGCGCAACTACACCGACCGTTGTGTCTGGGGTAGCGACTGGCCCCACCCTAACCACACCCACGTGCCTGATGATGGCGAGCTGGTGAACTCAATTGCTGCGATTGCGCCCAAGCCAGACGTACTGCATCAGTTGATGGTCGATAACCCACAACGTTTGTATCGCTTTTCAGCTTAAGGATCAGAACATGTCTAAACGTCTTGAAGGAAAAATCGCCTTGATCATGGGCGCGGGCTCTGTGGGCCCCGGCTGGGGCAATGGGCGAGCGATCGCCACGCGCTTTGCCGAAGAAGGCGCCAAGATTTATGGCGTCGACCGTGAGCTTGAACGTATGACCGAGACCATCGCTAACGTCAAAGCCGCGCATAGTGAAATTGAAACCAGCTTTTGCGATGTCACTAAAACCGACAGCATCCTTGAAGCAGTCAACGCTTGTATTAAGCGCTTTGGGCGGATTGATATTTTGGTGAATAACGTGGGCGGTTCGGCTGCGGGTGGCCCGGTTGAAATGTCTGAAGAGGTTTGGGATTCGCAGGTGGACAGTAACTTAAAAAGCGTGTTTCTAACCTGTAAACACGTACTGCCCATCATGGAAGCACAAGGCTCGGGCGGCATTATCAATATCGCTTCAACTTCAGGGATCCGGTGGACTGGCTCTGCCCAAGTTGCGTACGCAGCGACCAAAGCTGGCGTAATTCAGCTATCACGCGTAGTCGCAATGCAGTACGCCAAAAAAGGCATTCGGGTCAACACCATCATCCCGGGTCAGTTGCACACGCCGATGGTTGAGTTTCGCCTTGCCGGGCAGCGCGCGGGTGGCGATGTGAACCAGTTGCTTGAACAGCGTCAGTCACGTATCCCCTTGCCTTTTATGGGTGATGGGCGCGATACTGCCAACGCGGCGGTGTATTTGGCCTCGGACGAATCTAGGTTTGTGACAGGCACAGAGATTTTGGTAGATGGCGGCATGTCGGCGCGCTGTAGCTAGCGGAGCAATTAGCGAAGCAGTCAGCCGTGCAATGAAACGCACGTGTAACGTCGTAATTAAGGTCGCAGTCAATCAGAAAAGGATCTTCATGACTTATCAAACATATAAACAACAACGCGCTGCGTCTGTTATCTCAAAAAAAATCTGTGGCCTTCTTGGTACCTTAGCAATTGCCTTGACCGCAACTAGCGGTGTCGCTCAAACTCAATCACTTCGGATGATCGTGGCGTTTCCGCCAGGCGGACCGGTCGATTTTGTTGCGCGTAGCATTAGCGAACAATTAGGCAAAGAGCTTAACCAAACCGTCATCGTTGAAAACAAGCCTGGCGCAAACGGCATCATCGCCGCCGAGTACGTGATTAAGTCGCCGCCAGATGGTTCGGTCATTTGGTTTAGCAGCACTGGTGCGGTGGCTATCAATCCCGGTCTGTATCCAAAACTGCCTTACAACACCGAGCGCGATCTAGCACCCGTCTCCTTAGTCGCGCGCAATGACGAATTGTTAGTGGTCAACCCCAAGAATCCCGCAACGGGCCCCAAAGACTTCATTGAAAATGCGATGAATACTCGCACCACAATGGCCAACTCGGGCATGGGTAGCGTGC
>Ga0247843_1006376_pt1 | contig 15468 bp, 17 predicted proteins | sample LaCruzMarch2017__FD_192420 | JGI IMG/M metagenome (GOLD analysis project Ga0247843, IMG submission 192420) | Freshwater microbial communities from meromictic Lake La Cruz, Castile-La Mancha, Spain - LaCruzMarch2017_8m | ecosystem: Environmental > Aquatic > Freshwater > Lake | place: Spain... | reverse complement strand
ATGAAAAAAAATTAGTGCAGGATAATATACGATTTAAATTATCTGCTGTTATTGCTTGTTATAAGGATGCTCAAGCCATACCAATCATGCATCAACGATTATCAGATGTTTTCAAAAAAATAAATGTTGATTATGAAATTATATTCGTTAATGACTGTAGTCCTGATAATACGGCAGATGTTTTAAATGTTTTAGTTGAACAAGATGATCATGTTATTGGAATTGAACATTCACGTAATTTTGGTTCACAATCGGCATTTTTAAGTGGTATGGAAATATCAACAGGAGATGCAGTCATTTTATTAGATGGAGATTTGCAAGATCCACCTGAGTTAATTGCCGATTTTTTTGTTAAATGGCAAGAAGGAAATGAAGTGGTTTATGGTAGAAGAGTTGAGCGAGAAGGAAACAAAGGTTTAGTGCGATTATATAAAGTTTTTTATAGATTATTTAGAAGTGTATCTTATGTGCCGATTCCTTTGGATGCAGGTGATTTTTCTTTAATGGATAGAAAAGTAGTAAACGAATTAGTGAAGATGCCGGAAACTGATCAGTTTATGAGAGGATTAAGAGCATGGGTTGGATTTAAACAAACAGGAGTTGATTATAGAAGGCCAGAAAGAATGTTTGGCGTTACAACAAATAACTGGAGAAAAAATATTGCATGGGCAAGAAAAGCAATTTTCTCTTTCAGTTATGTTCCTTTAGAATTACTTACTTTTATTGGTGTTGCACTAGTTGGTTTATCGTTTTTAGCAATAATTACACTTATTGTTTTTTACATAAAAGACCCAAATGTTCCTCAAGGAATTCCTGCAATTATTTGCTTAATCTTATTTTTTGGTGGTATACAAATGTTGGCTATTGCCATTTTAGGAGAGTACCAGGGTAAAATTTTAGAAGAAACAAAAAAACGTCCTAAATTTATTAGAAAAAATATTTTTAGAAAAAAGTTTTAATAAATAAAACAATAAATAGTTTAAATAATTGTGAAATTACAAATTGTAATATTTATAATTAGTGAAAATTGGGTAAAAAAATAGTGCTATATTTGAATTTACACAGGTAGTAAAAAAAAATGAAAAAAAAAAAAAAAAACGTATCAGAATTTAATTCTGATGTAAAAGCTAATAACGGCTATAAGTATACAACAAATGCGTCATTCTCTTCACTTGTTTCTAACCAAAGGATTACGGATGAAATTATAAAATATATTCCTTCAAATGTTAAATCAGCAATCGATATTGGTTGTGGAGACGGACTTTCGGCAAATGATTTAAAAAATGCTTACCCAAATATTGAATTTACAGGATTTGATCCGGCTTTTGAAGCAATTGAAATTGCTAAATCAAAATATAAACAAGTAAATTTTCTAGTTGGAGATTTGTTAAATCCAGCCACTTTTCCAAATAAAAAATTTGATGTTGGAATAATTAAAGGGGTTTTACACCATTTAGCAAGTGCTTATACAGGAATTGAAAATAGTATGAAATTATCTGATAAGATGATAATTGTTGAACCTAACGGCAATAATCCTATTTTGAAAATGATTGAGAAAAATTCACAATATCATATTGAACATGAGGAACAGTCTTTTTCCAGCAAACAACTTGTTGAATGGTGTGAAAAAGCAGGCTATAAAATTATTAAATTAGATTATATTGGATTTGTTCCATTTTTCTTTCCAACTTTTTTATCGAAAGTCATTTATTTTTTCCAACCACTTTTAGAAAAGATCTATCCAATAAAAAAATATTTTGGTGCACAAATAGTTATTTTCTGTGAAAAAAAATAAATAATATTTTAAACTTAGTAGAGTTAAGTTTAATTATTTCTCCAAAACGGAAAATCAAATAGATGGACACAAAAGAAAATTATAAACCAAAAGCACATACACCACCTGATAGTTTTTTTAATGCCATTAGGTTTTATATTCGTTTGATTTTAGATTTACAGGTAATTTCTGTTTATCGACATATCAAATCGTTTTTAAGTAAAACAAATGGCAATTTATTGGATTTAGGATGTGGCGAATCACCCTATCGATTTTTAGTAAATGAAAAATCCAATACTTATTTTGGTGTAGATATTGCGGATGCCACTAAGTTTGATTATGACAGAACGGATATCACACATTTTGATGGAAAAAATATTCCGTTTGAAAATGAATATTTTGATAACATGATGTGTACCGAAGTGTTAGAACATGTTGAAGATTATCAAACATTAGTAAACGAAGTGCATCGTGTTTTAAAACCAGGTGGTAGCGCCATATTTACAATTCCTTGGAGCGCAAGATATCATTACATACCGTATGATTATTTTAGGTATACTCCTTCCAGTCTTCAAAAAATATTTTCAAAATTTAACGATGTACAAATTATCCCTCGTGGAACAGATATTACGTCAATTTCCTCAAAATTAATTGTATTATATTTTAGGAATGTTTTTCCAAGTGAAATATGGAGGTGTATTTTTACGCCATTTTGGTTGTTAATTACACCATTATTATTTTTGGCAATACTATTCGGTCAACTTAGTTTAGTTACAAAGTTTGGAAGCGATTTAGATCCAATTGGATATACACTATTTATAAAAAAATAATATTTAAAATTATATTTATGGCATCACTTACGGATGATAGAGGTTATAATCAAATGTTTGCGCCTTCAAAGGCAATGCAAATTAGATCGGAAAGAAGAAGTGACATGATTATTTCTGAAATGCAATTAACTAAAGATTCTACAATACTTGAAATAGGTTGTGGAACGGGAGAAATTGCAGCTTTTATAGCTAGTAAAGTAAATGCAAAAGTAATTGGTACGGATATTTGTATTCCTTTTGTTGAAGAGGCAAATAAAAAGCATAAAAGATATAATTTACATTTTGAATATTTGGATTTTAATAAGCCTGAATCTCTTAATGGTCAAAAATTTGATTATATTATTGGTAATGGTATTTTACACCACTTATATTGTAATTTAGATGAGGCATTAGTAGCTATAAGAGCGTTATTAAAAGATGGAGGGAAACTCATTTTTTTAGAACCAAATTTAGTTAATCCTTATGTTTACTTAATATTCTCATATCCGTACCTTAGAAAAAAAGCCAACTTAGAGCCTGATGAAATGGCTTTTACAAAAAGCTTTATTCAAGAAAAATTGAAAAAATCGGGATACAGTAGTAGTAAAGTAGTTTACAAAGATTTTTTATTACCAGTTATTCCAGATGCTTTAATAAAGCCAGTTATAATTGTTGGTGATTTTGTGGAAAAAATTCCTTTACTCAATAAAATGACTCAATCTATTTTTATTGTTGGAAGCAAGTAAATTATCTAAACAATACATAAAAGTCATTTAATAATATAACACCATTAAGTTTTATGTATCATTTCTTATTAATTAATATAATCGCCTTTTTTAATTACCGGTTTATAAAAAAATAAAAAAATAAATATTATTAAAGATATTATTGTCATAATAAAACCAAAATTTGAATGAGTAGGATGAAATTCTAACTCAACGTGATTAACTCCTTTTTCTAAATTAAAAGCCAATAATCCAGCATTGGTATAGTAAGTTTCAGTTAATTTCCCATCAACTAAAACAGACCAACCATTGTGAAATGGGATAGTAGTTTGCAATATTGTACGTTTATCCACTTGCACATCAAGCAAAATTTTATTGTTTGAAAAATATTTAGTAGTAATTTTTGATTGTTGCAATATTTTTGCTTGATCTAATAATAAACCTAAATTTTGTAACTTAATGGTATCATCTACATTTACTGAATTTTCAATTTTTACATCACTTTCCTTTTCTAAAACTGAAGCATAAAAAAGTGCATAGCTTTTATTTTTTTTACTTAGTTTTTTAAAATCATTTTCTTTTATACAATTGTCTTGAAAAAAGAATAATGGCAGAGCCAAGTCATTTTTAAAAATAGAGATGCCATTCATTTTTTTTATACGATGTATGTAAGTGGTATCATAATTAAACGTTTCTCCTTTATCAATAATATATTTAGCGCCGGCAAATGAAAACAACTTAGGTTTTGATAAAATTTTATATACCCATTTTAAATCATCAGGATTATTAGCGTCTAGTGCGTCATTTAATTGTAAAAAATTTAAATAATATTTATTATGAAAAGCCGTATATCCAATTAAACCATTAAAATTTTGCATCATAGCATCATTCATACTTTGATGAACAGATAAACCGCTTGGAAACATCTTTGCTACTCTATAAAAAGTTGTATCAATAGATTTAATATAATTAATTGCTTCTAATGAATAATCATTAAATCCTTTTTTATCTTGCAATTCGGAGGTAAATATATGATCTCTATTATTTACTGTTTTATTAGAAAATGTTGCCAATTCAAATAATACAACTACGATGATGCCAAATTTTATATCTTGAAAAGATTTACTTTTGTTACCAAAATAAATTAATAAAGCATATACAACTATAAATCCTACTACAGTTAAACTGGTAGGTGAATCAAGCATCAATTCAGGAAAAACAAGATTCGTTAGAAACAATAAAGCTGTAACTAAAACAAATCCTACTAGGACATTTTTATTACTATTTTTTGTTTTTATAAAATGATCAAATGTTCTTAATCCGATATAGAGTAAAACAAATGAGATGAAAAAAGAAAAAATACGATAATAATTTAATTGAAAGCCCCAAAATGCATATCTAATATAAGGAAATATAAGTGCTATAACAACCAACAACAATGTAATGCCATATAGTATTTTTAATTTTCTATTTAAGGTAAATAAACTTTGAGTCACAAATATTAAAACAATCAATCCTATGTACAATGTAGGACCTTCTAGATAATTAGAAAAACCTTTATAATCTGAGCCAGCACCTAAAACGTCATTTGAAAATAACCTTGCTAATACACTTAAGCCTTCATTTTTTGACAATAATGTCAATGGTGATTCTGCGCCATAGTTTACAATATTGGAGTTCCCAACAACGCGTGCACTACCAAAAACAAAATAAAAATAATTTACAGTATACACTCCAGCCAAACCAATACCTAATATAAAAATCGAAATAACAGAGCTGCCTTTTTTAATAATTGAGACTAGTTGCTTAGTATCATTTTCAAAACTTCTAAATACTAAATAAGCCACGCAGAAAAATAAATATTGAATGGAAGAAATCAAATCAGAAGAAGCAGATAAAGCCACTGCAATTGTTAGTAAAATCCAATTCTTGCTATTTAAATAATTCTCTAAAGCATAGATTATCAATGCAAAATAAAATACTTGTGTTGAAAACACATACCATCCCGATGTTCCTAAAATCATCCATCCACCAAAAGCAAATAATAATGAACCTATTATCTTTACAAAGTTATTAAGTTTTAATTTTTCTAAATACTTAAAAAATAAAAGTGTTGTCAATACTATTTTAAGTACCTCCATATATGCTAATCCATAAGGTAGGTTGTCTTTTCCTAATAAAAAAAGTAATTGATTAAATGGGTCGCCCTGTAAAAATAAAAACATTGAGTCGCCCATGCCATTGTGAAAAGACCACTTGGGGATTCCATCAGTATGGTATAAATTAGATATTTCAGTCCAATAGGTTAAAAGAAAATTAATGGAGTCGCTACCAATATCTTTAAATAATAGTACTTTTTCAAATAATAAAAAATCCTTATAAACATAAAAAGCGATAGAAGCAGCTAAACCCAAAGCCAACCAAATGGCCTTGTTGCCTAAGCGCTCAAAAAAATCAGGTCCTTCCTCAATAATGGGTTCTTCTTTTATTGCAGTTTCAGCATCTACTGCATTTATATCATCAGTACTTGGTTGATTTAATTCAGATGCTTGTTCCTCTGGATTACTATTATTATTGTCGGGATTTTCCATAAATAAATACTATTTCAAATATAATTTATAAGTTTAATAAAAACTACATTTTTTTCAAAATAATTTGTTTTAAAAAACGAGGTCTATTGAATAGAATGGCCTATTAAAAGTTAAGTGTTTAGTGCGTCTTGCCCCTGCCCCCTCCAGAGGAGGATATGTTAACCCGTAATTTATTGCACTGCCGAACTAAGAAATACAAGATGTTGAATTATTTCAGCATGACTGTTTCATTTTTAGTATAAGTCATCATCAAAAAGTTTGTGCCGTTAAGGCTATTGTCATTCCGTACCGATATCTATCGGTATGACTCGGAATTTCAGTTCTTGTAGATTGAGAGATGCTGAATCATATCGATAATTATCGGTAGTTGTTTTTTGCTTGTGCTTTACCTGCCCGAAAGGGTGTGACAAGTTGTGCAAATTGCAACCATATTTGTTTTTAGGGTTGGCTAATTCTATTTATTCTTGTTTGTAATTCCATTATCCGTTTGATTAAGTTATCAAATTTTAAAGGTTCACCATAAATCATAAAACTTGTCATAGTTTCATAATCTTTTTCGTAATCTTTCATTACTCCGTCTGGTGGTATTATTCTGATTTTACTTGGGACATGATTAGCATAATCAAGTCCTCGTAACGGATTAAACTTTTCTCTATGAGCAACAATGTTGTTATAAAGGTCTGTGTTTCTAAAAGCTGCTATTCCGTGTTCAGTGTCCATCAATTTTTCCAAGTCATACATGTGTCGTGAAAGTCTGTAAATACGGATTTTTTCAACGCTCTGTGAAAACTCTTCGTGCAGCAAAAATGCTTTTTCTAAAAAAGTTCTTTGTGGAAGCACAGTTGCTATTGTAAATGGTGCAGTTGTAAAATTTTGTTGTGAAAAATTGTCGCTTAAAATTGAGTTGATTTGCCTTTCCTCAATGGGTTCCATTAATGATCGCGAACTTACTTCTATCAAAACTCTTTGCGGTAAATATTCCGATGTATCAATCACCGAATTATAATAAATTTCAATTACCTGTGGGTCTTTATCTGAATCTTTTACAGGTTGAGCAATTAGTTTACATTCATCAATTGCTTTCCATTCGGTCAGCATTTTGGTCAAGTCATTAATGAAAGTTGTTGATATAAATTCACAAGATTGTTTCCTTAGATTTTTGATTTGAGTTTTACTAATGTCGCCATCAAATCCAAAAAAATTTCTGTTGATTGCCAAATCAATATCTTCTGAAAATCGTTCTATCAAATTCCAACCTTTGCTTAATGAAGTTCCACCTTTGAAAACAATATTTTTGCTGTATGGCAATGAAAAAGATGCGTTCAATGCTAATGTTACCCACCAATCTTTTTCAATTGCGACTGATGGCAAACCAGTTAGTTCTGTTGCCTGATTAAGAATTTCAATTCTTCTCTCTTTTGTTAATGTTAGCCAGTTGGTATTCATATTATCGTTTGTATTAATAATTTGTTTATCCAAGCTGGTGCAAGTTTGGCATCGTTTATTATATTTTCTGATTTCTCTTTTTTGAGTAGCATTTGAATTTTCAATATTATCCCATTATCTACTTTTGATTGACCAATCGTTTTAAGTGCTTGAATTACCAAACCACTTATTTCACCTTTTGCCAATAAGTTTTTTGGACTTGTTTTTTTAAATGTAATTGTTCGTTTTCCAACCTTTATAATTCTTGCGGCTCCATCTGTTAAATAAACAACTTTCATAGGAACTTGGCTTGATAATCCCAATTTATTTAATGCCTGAACTCCTGTCAAAATAATTCTTGCTTTGTCTCGCCTTGCAATTGCTTTCGCTATATCTTCGGTTGATGGAAATAAAACTCCAAATTCTTTGTCAATTTTTGGATATAAATAAATGCCGTGAGCTAAGCGAACAAGTATTTCCTTTTCTTTTAATCTTAACAAGGCTTTTTTTACGCTTTCGGGATTACCATAGTCTAAGAAGTCGTCCACAAAAAGAACACTTCCTTTTCGGTATGATTTCAGCACTTTAGCAATCTTATTTTCTACTATTGGTCGTTCCATTACGATTTATTTACTCACGAAATATTTATTTTAAAGTAGTTTGTGAAATGTTTTTTTCGTCCCAAATTTAGTGAATATTTGGGACGAAAAAAAGAGATTTTTAAGTTCGTTAGATACGGAATTATACCAATAACTATAGGTATCAGTATGACATTTATTTCCACTGTGATGCAAACCTATTCTTTAAGTACTTCGAGTAGCGAGGAACGATCGTATTGAAAAATAACAAATCCTCACCCTGCCCCCTCCAGAGGGGGAAAGGGTAATGTCATGCTGAACTTGATTCAACTCGAACTGACAAATATTAAAGTTCAGTCACTACTCCCCTCGACAGGCTCAGGACAAGAGTGCGAGGAACGAGCGTTTCGAGAAGCGCTTTAAAAGTACCCTCAGATAATATACCCTGCCCCATTTTTGTTTATTCGGGTTTATTACTTTGGAATGTGTTTTCATCAGGGTTAAGCAATGCAGCTAACAGCATGGTCTCAAATGCGAATATTATTAAAAAATTATATTTTCCACGCTTAATTATTCCAATTTCATCTATTTTAGTTTCCTTATTTGATTTTTTAATGGCATTAATTGTTTTTATAGCAACGCTTATTTATTACCAACCTGATATTCAAATTTTTAAAATACTTTTATTTATGCCATTAGGTTTATTAATAGCAACCTTCACCTCTTTTGGAGGAGGTACATTATTAGCGGCATTAAATATTAAATACCGTGATTTTCAATATGTCATTCCTTTTTTTATTCAAATATTATTATTTGTTACCCCAGTAATTTACCCTGTATCTATTTTGCCTGCCTTATGGCTGAAATATGTAATGGCATTAGACCCTATGTATGGTGCTATTGAGTTGTTTAGAAGTGGGATTATTAATAAACCCATTGATATTAATTTATTAATAGTAAGTATGTGTTCTGCTTGTTTTTTCTTTAATGTAGGGATTTATTATTTCAGAAAAACCGAAGCTTATTTTGCTGACTTAGCTTAGTCACTAGAATTAAGATTTTATTTTTGAAATGTAAACTAAAAGTATTATTATTAAAGAAGTGATTAGAATTCTTAAAGAAAAACCAAATTTTAAGATTGAAAACTCAATAGATATAATAGTTATGCGCTATCCTTAAACTACAAAATCCTCAGAATAGTAAAAAAAATTGTAAATTTGTAATAGACATAAAAACATAAAAAACATGTTTAACGAAATAGAAATAGATAAAATCCAATTAACCATTATGGGAGTGAAATTTGCAGACTTAAAAACATTAGAAAGTACTGCAAATGCTATAGGGAGTAATATGTTTGAAGGATTTAAACCAACTCCAAAAGGAATTGAAATTATACGTGACTATGTGACTGATAAAATTTCATTAAACGAATTAGTGATTTTCGCTAAACTAAGAGCATATGTCTAACTCATACAAATACTTAGACCCTGACTATACTTACACCGATCCAATTTCAGGACTGTTAAGAAATCTTCAAGACATTTCAGATCCGGATGTATTACTCTTCGTTGAAAGTGGCGCGGTTACTAAACGACTTCAAGAACTATACAAAAATCCATTAAAAATTAAGGGAACTGATAGTGTTTTTGAAATTCATAAGCATCTATTTCAAGACTTATACATTTGGGCTGGTAAAAAACGTATTGTTGAAATTAGCAAAGATGGTAAACAATTTTTCCCAACTACAAATTTTGAGAATGCTTTTAGATACATTGACTCTTTAATTGTTGATTATAAAAAAATATCTAAAGACAACAAAAAACAATTAGCGCAAAAGTTATCAGAGATATTAGATAACGTCAATTATCTTCACCCATTCAGAGAAGGAAATGGACGAACACAAAGAGAATTTTTAAGATTGCTGGCGTTAGAAAAAGGCTTAATCTTAAATCTCAACCCACCCAACAATAAAAGTGTATATGAAAGATACATGAAAGGAACTATTGAGAGTGACCTGGTAACATTGACTGAATTGATTTTTGAACTAATTGACAAAAATAAGAATCTGACTACAAAAGACTAAAAAACGAGATGAAAGATTAAAGTATTTGTCAAAAAGGTTACAATCTTTAATACTTTTAGTACAAAAAACAATAAAAATGCCACAAATGAGGGATTAAATGAGGGATTAAATGAGGGATTAAATGAGGGATTAAATGATGTTTTCTTAGCTATTGTAAAAAAAGGAGGTTTAAAAGCAAAAGAATTAAGCAATTTACTTAGCAGCAGACCTATCAAAACCATTGAAAGACAAATAGCTGAATTAATAGAAAGAAAATTAATAGAAAGAAGAGGTAGCGGAAAAACAGGTGGCTATTGGCAGATACTTAAAAATGATTAATAAAAGCAAAATCAAACAAGATAATCAAAATCTACTTAAAATTAACTAACTTACTACTTTCAAAACTAACCAACTTTCATAACTTAGCAAATTGAAACCCATCCTCGAAATACAAAACATCTCCAAAAAATTTAGGATTTAAGAATTGAAAAAAACAGTAACTATAAATAAAAAATCAGAAAAAAAACTTAAATGTCGGAATTAGAAATCATATCTTACAAACTTGAAAGCAACAGCAATCAGGAAATTAATGTTAGAATTGAGGATGATTCTGTTTGGCTTACACAGTTGCAAATGATAGAGTTGTTTGATACTAGTAAACAAAATATCAGTTTACACATTAACAATATTTTTAAAGAAAACGAACTTGAAAAAAAATCAGTAGTCAAGTATTCCTTGACTACTGCAGCTGATGGAAAAAGATATAAAACGGCTTTTTATAACCTTGATGTAATAATTTCGGTAGGCTACAGAATTAAGTCAAAGATAGGTACTCAGTTCAGAATTTGGGCTACAAAAGTACTTAAAGATTACTTGCTAAAAGGATATGCTTTTCAACATAGGATAGAAAAGATAGAAAAACAAGTTATAAAACAAGGCGAACAAATAGAAATGTGAGTTCAATCAACACTACCTCCTAAAGAAGGAATTTTTTTTGAAGGCCAGATATTTGATGCGTATCATTTTGCCTCGCAGATCGTTAAATCTGCAAAAAAGTCTTGCATACTTATCGATAATTAGTTAGATGAATTTGTGTTATTGCTTTTATCTAAATGTTATAGGCAAGCGGAAAAAGATCCGAAAAACAAATACGATGGAAACTAAAAACTGAAAAAAATAAAAGACACTGTATACGGGAAAAAAGGTACTGTAAAAACGTAAAAATCGAAAATGCCCCTAACTGGTGACTAGCGACTAACGACTCTGGACTAAAAAAACCTTCCATACAACGACCAAAAAAACTTTTGCCTTTTACATTTTTATCTCTTAAATTTAAAGTGTAATTATAAGGCGGTTTTAATCAAAAAACATAATTTTTTATGACCAATAAAAATGTGCTTTTAATATAAAAAACAAAGTAATAAAAAATGAAAGCAATAGACTTAAACGCAAAATTAATTGATAGCTACATAAATTTAGTAAAGAATCTTAATGTTTCTACAAAACTTGACTTAATTGCTAAACTCACACAATCACTTAAAAATAGTTTTGATAAAAAAAATAATTCTTTTGATGAAGCTTTTGGTGCATGGGATAGTAATGAAAGTGGTGAAAAGCTTGCAAAATCTTTACGCGAAAGCAGACGTTTTAATAGAAGAATTTCAAATTTATGATTAACCGTATTTACTAAATATCATTTAAAATTGAAATGCTAAATCAAATTACAACTATTAATAATTAAAAACTAAGTTTGAAAAAATACATTCTCGATACAAACATCTGTATTTTTTATATGAAGGGACTTTTTGATTTAAACCAAAAATTCAAAAATGTTGGAGTAGAAAACTGTTTCATCTCCGAAATAACACTCGCTGAACTTAAATATGGAGTTGAAAATAGTCAGAATAAAGATAAGAATCAAAAAGTCCTTGAAAAATTTTTAAGTGCGATTCAGATTTTACCCATTTACGAATCTTTGGATATTTATGCAAAAGAGAAAGCTAGACTAAAAAAAGCAGGCAAAACTGTTGACGACTTTGATTTATTAATAGGAGCAACAGCAGTTTGCTATAAATTAATTATGGTAACAAACAACACGTCACATTTTGAAAGAATTAAAAACATTAAATTGGAAGATTGGTCAAAATAATTTAAAACTGAATTTTTCACAACCAACCACCTTTTCAAAATCAAAGTAATGGTTTTTTAGTAACTGTTTTAGCAAATACAACCACCAAAAACGTAAAAATCGAAAATGTCACCGAAAAAAGATTAAATCAAATCATTCAACTTTTAAAAAATAATCCTTCAATTACTACTGAACTTATTGCTGAAAAATTAAATGTTACAAAAAGAACTATACTAAGGGATTTGGAAAAACTTAAAAAAAGTGGCAAAGTCATATACGCAGGTTCGCAAAAAAAAGCTATTGGCAGATACAAAAAATTGGTGGTTGAGGCTCTAGAAACCAGCAATTAACCTTAGCCTTCGAGTGCCTCAATGAGCTGTTATCCTGCCAACTTGATTCAAAAAAATAAATAAATATAGCCTCTTATAGGCAAGCGGAAAAAATCCGACGTTTAAAAAAAAGACAGAATTTTTACTTGGAAAATAGTAACTTATAAGTTACATTTGTACCAATGGAAAAAGTACGAGAAGTTATAGCATATAAAAATTATTTCGAAGACTTTCTTAAAGCACAGCCGACAAAAGTTCAGGACAAAATTTTTAAAATAATTGAAGCCATAGAAACTCTAGAAAGAGTTCCTGCCAATTATTTAAAAGCTATGGAGGGGACAGACGGACTGTACGAAGCCAGAATACAACTTGGCTCAAACATTTGGAGAGTTTTTTGTTTTTTCGACAAGGGGAAACTAGTTGTTTTACTGAACGGTTTTACTAAAAAGACACAAAAGACACCCACAAATGAAATAATAAAAGCATTGAGTTTAATGAAAGCGTATTATCAACAAAAAAACAAATAAGATGGAAACTAAAAACTGGAAAAAAATAAAAGACACTGTATACGGAAAAAAAGGGACTGCCAGACGTGATGAACTTGACAGAGAGTTTGAAAGTTTTAAAATTGGTTTGTTATTGCGCAAAGCACGCGAAGACAAACACCTAACTCAAGACCAGCTTGCAGACCTTCTTGACAAAAAAAGGACTTTTATATCGCGCATAGAAAACAATGGAAGCAATTTGACTTTAAAAACATTGTTTGACATTGTAGAAAAAGGACTTGGAGGTAAAGTTAAAATTTCAATTGAAATGTAATGGTAGACCTAAAATACAATAACAGAAAAGTTCGCCATTCTATAATACAGGTTGAGGTAGTTAATTTGCTTTTACAATCAATCAATCAATGCAAGTTTCTGCTTTGAAGTTTCCGGTTGAGATTACAAACTAATACCATTTATAAGTAATAGATAGTCCAAGCATTTAGTCACCCTGAACTTGATTCAGGGTCTCTGAGATGCTGAATCATACAGATAGCTATCGGTATCAGCATGACCAACATAATTGGACCATGTAATAAATGTATTTGGTATTAGGAATTAAGTCATAATAAAATATAAATCAATTGTAATCAATTACTATAAAAAATTGAATTAATTGTAATCTGTTACAATTAATTATTATATTTACAAAATGGAATCTGTAGTTATTTTAAGTAACAATTTATTGGAATATGTTTCAAATGATTTTGTGCGAAGTTTAATGCAAGAAATTGACTGGAAACAAAAACTCATTGAAATAAGAGGTAGTAGGGGTGTAGGAAAAACTACACTGATGCTACAAAAAGCTAACACATTAAAAAAAGATGGGTCAAATGTTGTATATGCGTCGTTAGATACTCCATACTTTTTTAATAATAGCTTAGTTGAATTTGCAGATGAGTTTGCTCGCTATGGTGGGGAATATCTTTTCCTTGATGAAGTGCATCGCTATCCATCAAAAGAACCTGAATCGGATTGGTCGTTGGAACTAAAAAATATTTACGATGCATATCCAAAATTAAAAATAGTTTATTCAGGTTCTTCCATTTTGCATTTATACAAAGGAAAAGGAGATTTGAGCAGAAGAAAATCGTCATATTTACTTAATGGACTTTCTTTTCGTGAATATCTTGAATTAAACAAGATACTAAAACACCATCCTGTTGAACTGGAATTCCTTCTTGAAAATCATAATAAAATTGCAAGCGATATCAATAAAAAAATTCGACCGCTGGTTTACTTCAAAAAATACCTTAGGTTTGGGTACTACCCTTTTTATAATGATAACGAAGAAATATATTTCAGGCAATTACAGGATGTAATTAATCTCATTATAGATACCGATCTGCCTTATCTTACATCTATTTCTGCAGGAGCAAGAGAACAATTAAAAAGATTGCTAGGTGCAATAAGCTCCACTGTACCTTATGTTCCAAACATGAATAAATTGGCAGGACTTATACACGTAACTGACAGCCGAACATTATTAAAATACTTGCAATTGTTAATGGAAGCGCAGTTAATTTATCTTTTAAGAGCTGATGCAAAAGGGAACAAGCAGTTACAAAAACCCGATAAAATTTTACTAAATAATACTAATCTAATTAATGCGCTAGGGCTTTCACAAAATGATGTGGGAACACAGCGCGAAACGTTTTTTCTGAATCAATTATCGTTTCGGCATTCGGTAAATTATTCTGCAAAAGCAGATTTTTTGGTGAATAAAAAACATGTATTTGAAATTGGTGGAAAAGGAAAAAATAAAACACAAATAGCAGGTTCAAAATCAGCTTATTTGGCATTAGATGATATTGAAACAGGTTTCGGGAACAAGATTCCCCTTTGGTTATTCGGTTTTTTATATTGATGTACTTTGATTAAGGATTGATAAGTAACCTGGTAAATAATTCCTACATGGGTTGTTGTATGGCTTTTAACAAGAACGTTTTAAATTATGTATTGCCATTTCCTGATAAAATAGCGATGCATGGTAGTTGGATAGGTTTAAATGCCTCTTTAATAGGAAAATCTTATTTTTTAAATACGCCCTTAATTCATTACAGGCGTCACGGTAAAAACACCATGGCTTCGTTCAAAAAAAATCATTTACCTTAACTTATCAAATCAGTTACAGATTATATATGATGTATCGTGTTTTGAAACGTAGGTTATTTTCATAAAAAATAGTAATTTGTATTTTTTGTGATTTGACGAATAGCTCTTAGCAAAAATAACGGCAAGCAATTTAGCAGTAGGTTTTGGCCATAAGCGCTTAAACATACGTAAATCTTCCTTTTTGTCTGTTATTATTCTGTAATCCCTTCGTTGTAGCTGATTCTTCATGGATGCGATGCTTCCTTAATTTTTGATTAATGTAAACTGTTTCGTTTCAAACCAAAGTGTACTGATTTAATATAAAAGAATAGAGACATTTTCTTAAGTTTAACTAATGTAAAAACAGAAAGAAAATGGAAACAAATCCAAACAAAAAATCAGCAGAAAGTT
>Ga0247843_1006375_pt1 | contig 15468 bp, 6 predicted proteins | sample LaCruzMarch2017__FD_192420 | JGI IMG/M metagenome (GOLD analysis project Ga0247843, IMG submission 192420) | Freshwater microbial communities from meromictic Lake La Cruz, Castile-La Mancha, Spain - LaCruzMarch2017_8m | ecosystem: Environmental > Aquatic > Freshwater > Lake | place: Spain... | reverse complement strand
GGGTGATGGCCCAGCTGTTCAGCTGCCATGGCAACCCTCACCATGAAAGCAAAGGCCTCTGAAAAATCATTGAAGTGCCATATGCGTTTGATCTTTCCATCTTGCACTTGCCAGCCAGGCAAAATACATGGCAATTCTTTTAGCTCTGAATCGTTTATCAAACGGGTCATGGAATTCGAATGGCGCGATTCATCCAAAACTAGAACTGGCACACCACCAATAAATTTAATCTTAAAAAAATGATATATTAAAAGAGTAATTATCAAAATGCAATGCCTTCTAAACTAAAAATATTTATTTTTCTCTTAACCCTTAATGCTTTATCTGTCCCATTTGCACTTGCGCAAACATCAAACACAACCAATGAAGCTAACAATGAGCAAAAACTGAATCAAATACCAAAATTAAAAGCAAATGGCGGCTTGCGCTTTGATTCGCAAGGGGCCGGCACGCCCAATACCCTCAGCGGCTATGCATTCTTGCCAATTCTGGCTAACAACCGGGGCGACATTTTATTTGCCGAGTCGTATATCAACTGGAACATTGCCAGTGATGGCATCGATAGCAGCATCGGCAGCAGCACCCGCTTGGGCTATCGCTGGCTAGCTGAGAATAAATCCTGGATATATGGCGTTAATGCCGGCATCGACAACCGCCCCTTCCAAGCCCAAAACTTTCTGCAGGCAGGGGTTGGCCTTGAGGCCCTCAGTCCCAATTTGGAATTAAGGGTTAACGGGTACATTCCTTTCTCCCAAACCAGCAATCTCTACAGCACTGCATATAACGGCGCCTACGGCCTGGTTAACGATCAACTGCAACTGAACCGCTCCCGCTGGTTTGGGGTAGCGCTGGGCGGTATTGATGCAGAAGTGGGCACTCCAGTGGCCCGCTGGCAGGGCGGTGACCTGCGCCTTTATGCGAGCTACTACTACCTAGATGGCGACTATGTAAGTGGCAGCTCCGGTGTACGTGCCCGGGCGGAATTACGGCTAGGGGACAAGCTCAGCGTTGGTGGCACCGTTTCATACGACGACATTTTCCAAACCCAAGCCACGGGTTACGTGCGACTCGGTTTCAGCCCTCAGCAGAAACCAGTTGGAAAAACGATTAGTGATGCGGAAGATCTTTTCCTAGCCCAGCGGGGCTTACCGGTGGATCGCCAACGGGTGATTCAGGTGGCAAACCAGCAGGTGCTCGACCAGGAAGCAGCCCGTGATCCCCTCACCGGTAAACAATGGGTGGTGCGTTGTGTGGGACTAAATGCCAGTGCCTACAGCGTGCGCTGCGGTTACGGCGATCTAAGCGCCGCTGTTAATGCCATCGGTGCCCCCGCCGATGTGCTGCTGCTCGCCAATGGCACCAACAGCAACCTCAATGGCTCCACCCTGCGCCTGCCGGCAAGCACAAATCTCAGCAACGGTGCCAATGCGCCAGTGCTAGCTACGCAAGGGGGCTTTATTCCGTTGGCAGCAGTTTTTGGCCCAGGCAATGGTGCCGCTCCTCAACTCAGCAATGGAATCCTCAGCATTGGTAGTAACACAACAATTGCTGGCCTTGGTTTCACTAACAGCTCAATCACTAACTACAGCACAAAAAATGTTTTAATTGCCAACAATAGTTTTGTTGGTTCTTATACAGATAACCCTGGAGGCTATTCCAGCAATGCCCTGCCAACCATCAACCTGAGCGGTGTGCAGGATGTAACGATCAGCAATAACACATTCAGCAATCCCCAGGTAGCTAGTTATGTATCGGCTACAGGGCTCACAAGGGATAAAAACCGCCTTGGCAGTTCTGACTCTATTTGCTCCCCAGGTCAAAGCCAACAAGCAAATCCATCAAAAATATACCTCTGCCTAAGCGGCAATGCAATTAGAATTACAAATGGCTCAAATATTGCAATTCTAAACAACAGCATCGGCGGCGCCCTAGATGAAGCAATAAGAATGGATAATCCAAACGGAACACTAACCATCGCCAACAACACAATCACTGGCATGCGTAATGGTCCAGATACCAATATTCAAGCGGCAATCTTTACGCGATTAAGTTCTGGGGATCTCAATTACACGGCATCCAATAACATCATTTCTGGCAATGCCCCAGGCATTCTTGTACCAGATGGCTGGGAAACAGGCAGCTCCAATCCAAGTAAAGGCAGCCTAAAACAGCTCGTTACAAGTTTGTTACCACAAGATTTGCCATCCAATTTCAAGCCGAACAGAAACAATGTAGACCCATTTGAAATTGGACTTTGCAGAGGTGACGCAGCCTTCCCAGATGCCGCTGATAAATATGGGGACGGCATTCTTGGCAACTGCAACAGCCCAGCCAGCATGAACCTAAGAGTTATCAATAATAACTTCAATGTTACCAATACTGGCGAAGCTTTGAATCACAATTCAGATGGCATTGATTTCAATACTGGGCAAAATGCAATCTTCTCATTCCAAGCCTCTGGAAATACAGTCGAATCAAGCAGTGGCAACCCACTTACTGCAGATTTCAGAGCAAATACGACAATATCTTCTGGTCTGATATCTGGAAACAACTTAATATCAAGCGCGGGTAATGATGCCCCAATAGACATTGAATTCTCCAGCCGCAATGGCGCATTAAATAATGGCAACGGGCAAATTTCAATTAATCAAGCCGCTAATTCCTTGCAACGGCTAGATGCCCAGCAGATAGAAATAACTGCTGGCACAGATGTTCAAGCACCAAACACCGGAACCTATGGTAACTACAACCTTACAATTGCCCCACCATATGCCCTGCAATATCCTGGCACTTCAAATTTAGGCTGGGTATTTGAAACAACAGACTACAAGTTGCCCAATCGCATTCTTTACCCATCAATCATAATAAATAATAAGCCCCAGAGCTGCAATGGAAATAAGTCTTGTCCTTAAGATATTCTAATTTATACGTATTAAGATCAAACAAATGACCTACACACTTGCCATTTTCGGTGATGCTGGTAATTCTTTAACAAACGGAACAAGCTTTTATTACTCACCAGGCAAGTGGGAGCGCTATCAAATAGGCGCCAGCGCCCCTCTACATGCCAGCGTAAATCAGATGATGCAAAGCTGGAATCCTAGCGACCTTATACAACTTGGAGATAGCAGTTACAATACCAGTTCAAGTTCTCTCCTTGATTACAACATTGGCCAATATTACAACAATTATATCTATCCTTATGCCCCACCAGAGTTTGTTACTAATAGCATATATACCAAGTCAACTGAAGGTGGAATAGACGCTAATACCAATCCATTAAGCAATAAACAATGGACCTACAATCTCTACGACTACCCCAATGGCTTTGGGAATCCTTTGAATGGAAACATACCTGGGGGTAGCAGTGATAAATTAAATCACTATTGGATTGTACCTGGCAACCACGATGAAGCAACAATAATTGGCTCCTATTCAGATTCAAATGTAGATCAAATAGATTTTCCAAAATTTATATTGGCGCACCTCAAGGACCAGATGCCTACGATTTTGCCAATAATATCAAGCCCTATCTGCCAGACAACAGCAATAATCCAAACTTTAATGGCAAAAAAGCAATAAGCAAAACTGGAAGTACCCAGGCCCTGCTTGATTATCATCCCTGGCTAGATCCAGCCTCAACAAAAAACTATACACTCACCAAACAAGCCAACATCGGCAAAGCCAGTGCCGATGGTTATGGCATCTACTACAGCATCGATCTTGGCGAAACTGTCGACGAGAATGGTAAAAAAATTCCCTTAACGGCACCTCGAAAAATCCAGTTATGCACACTAACTGGCTCATGAGACTCATTTGCTGAACAGCTCCTGCCTGTTGCGTTCTTCTGTCCTACGGCGATTTTTCGTGGTGCCGACAAGAAATATTACATAAATTATTTATTGCCGTTCCATGAACAGAAAACCTGTAAAATTGTTCTATTTGAAAAGAGTCATTTATGGACTGGATTATAGATACCGACATGGGGTTGGATGATCAAATCTCATTATTGTATTTGGCTGAGCTTTCCAAGCGAGCGGAGAGCAATTTCAACATCAAGGCTATCCTCACGCAGGGAACAGGTCTGGCCCATGCAGAGTTTGCCAAAGCCAACGCCGTACGCCTGCTTCGCTTTGCAGGAATCAACGCACTCCCCTCAGTGGGTATCGGAGTCAAGGAGACCCTGGAGGGATTCCACCAATATCCTTCGTCTTGGCGCTATGAGGAGGATAATCTGAGAGGTGCAATATTACCTTCCTATTCTACGGATGTTGAGAATCAAAATAAAACCTCAAGCGCACTACTTGAAAAGATCCTTTTAAGTAGTACTCAGAAAGTATCCATTCTTCAGATTGGTACGCATTCAACTATTGCTCAGGTCTTGTCCGCAAATCCGGTTCTAGCTAACAAAGTTGAACGTATCGTAGCCATGATTGGTGCAGTGGATGTTGATGGTAACATCCACAATACTGAGAACAAGGTTGCAGAGTTTAACGCTTGGATTGATCCCGTTGCTGCTAAGGCGGTTTTTGCTTCGGGCATACCCATCACAATGGTTCCGCTCGATGTGACCAATCATGCCCCGCTGACGCAGGATTTTGTTAACAGGTTCCGCGCAAGTACCCAAGGGCCCGTAGCTAATTTGCTTGTGAATTGGTGGGAAGGAAATATCAAGAAACCAGTCGGCGAATATTTCCACTGGGATCCACTAGCGACTGTACTTGCATTTAATCCCGATCTCATTACTCGTCAAGAAGAAGTCAAAATATTGGTTAACGCAAAACCGACCCCTCTTGGCGAGCCTGCATCTGTTCCTTTTGGCAGTATTGACGATTTTAGCCTGCTTAATTGGCAAGGGGCGCGGCGAAGTTCTCTGGATAGCAAAAACTCAGGCGGGACCAAAAGAGATGAGAATGGCAATCTGGTTAATGTTGTTTTTGACGCCAATATCGCCGGCTTCGAAGACAATTTGATTGCAGCCTTTTCACAGAACCCTTTGCGTCTTGCCTTGATCTCTGATACTGGCGGGCCTGCTGCTTCGGCAACAACCTTTTACTACAATGTTGGTAGCGGAGGGGGAGGCTATGTACCCACAAACTCCTTCGGGCCAGGTGCAGCCGCTGTCAGTCGGTTGGTGCAGAGCTGGAATCCGAGTGAGCTACTAGCTATTGGCGATCTTGCTTACAATGCAGGAGGCAGCACACTTCAGGATATTTCCATAGGCCAATTTTATAATAATTTTATTTATCCATATCCATCACCTAACTACCTGGCTGGCGACTATCTCTCGATCGGTAAAAAAACGGTAGAAGATGGCAAAAAAAGCTGGCCTTACAATGTTTACAACTATCCAGCTGGCTTTCCGAATCCACTTAATGGTGGCCTTGGGGGAAGTGATGATCGCAGAAATCACTTTTGGGGGGCTTTGGGGAATCATGACTATGGGATGGAAGTTGGATATGGCCAGGTAGGTGTTACTCCGTACAATTTCGAGGGAATTTTTACGGGAGATCCGGAAGGACCATCTTCAACCAAGTCATCAGTACGCTCAGCGATTGATTATTTTCTGCCATTTCTTGCTAATCCATCTCTGCTGGGTAATGATCAAGCTCGCTTGAATGTTGGTGCCGTCGATCTAACAGGTAACCGTGGTGCCTATTACTCCATGAGTTTTGGAGGGGCGTTAAATAAGCCGCTCATTGAGTTTTTTCAGCTTGACACTGAAAGGCTGATTATTAATGCAGGCTTTGAAGACTGGAATCCTTCAGGGATGAAGGTATTGAATCCGGATGGGACGTATAAAAATGAAGTTGAAGACAGCGAAGAGAGCAAAAGATTTTCTCTAACTTACGATCCAAGTAATGCTTCTTCGCTGGCCTTTAAAGATACAACGACTGATCCAGACAATGGGTATGACCAATTTGCATGGCTAAAAGAATCTCTTGCCAAATCCAATGCTACTTGGAAGGTGATTACCGGGCACCACCCTGTGTATGCATCGGGCCGCTGGACGGATCGGCAGCCCGACGATCACATGAGTAATCCCTCCCTGCAGCGTTTGCTTAAAGCTCTACCGGAAGGATCATTTGATGCGTACTACAACGGCCATGATCATTTCTATGAGCGCGTGCTGGAGAGTAAGGCTGGTGGCATTGGGCTGGGCATACCGTTTATTACCAACGGCAACTCTGGCCGTAATCTTTCGAAAAAGATTCAGGTTCCCTATGGAACATCCGTCTATGAGCCTTCAAATTGGGATAAGAAAATTGACTCGAATCCAAACATTGGAGCCGAGAACTACTTGCTGCAATCAGGTCCACTTGAAGTAGCTGCAAGTGGCTTGTCTGGGGAAGGAGATAAAGTCAACCGTAGTGGATTTAGTAATGGCCTTTATGGCTACGGCTTTGGTGCCACTAGGGTTGAAGTGGAAGATGGCTATCTGTTATTCCACTATGAAGAAGCTGAAGTTGTAGATCCTGCGATTGCAAATCATCTTAGTAACGGTCTTGCACCTGAGCCTGGCTTTGCAGCCACAACAAAAGAAGATTGGATTCCCAATCCCAACGGTGAATTCTTAGGCAAACCTGATCTTGCCCGGTTTGAACTTTCAATCACCAATGGAGTGGTCACCGGAGTGACGCTTGTGAATGGTGGCCGTGGTTATATGGGATCTAAAGGTGGTAACTATGTTGTTAGTGGTTTCAATATCTATGGAAACAATATTGATCCTCTAACTCCTTGGGTGGGCACAGCCCAAGTTGATCTTGTCTTTATTGGTGGCAAGCTAGATGCTGTAACTCTTACAGATGGTGGAAGGGGGTATGAGCTCGCTGTAAAAGCAGCAGCTGAAAATAATGTTGCAACCACAACAGCAGACCCAAAAGTTGCAGCTATTGTTGTAGCGCTGAATCACAATATAGAAGAAACACAGTATCTTGTTCGCGATAATTCCATTTATAATGATTGGTATCTGATAGCCGATACCGGCCTAGCTTCTGCGCAAGCAAAGGCCTATGGGTCTTTTGGAGCGGTGGATATCAGTCTGCAGGCGCGCTCGCAAGGGGCCAGAGATATTCTCACCAAGACCCCAATTACCACTGGTTACTCGGGCCTGGGTCCGCAGAATAAATTCTTAGCCCCAGCCCTGGGCGGGCTGAGCTTGATCGATACCTTGGGCACCAAGGTGGGCGAGGCCAGGATCTTGAACGGCCAGGCTTCAGTTAACTTGCAAATGCTACCGGCACCGGGAGCTGTAAAACTTAATTTTGATGGCGACGCTCTTTCTAGTTACCAGGTCAACTTCCGCGGCATCGTTAACGATGACCAGGTTCAAATCAACCTCAATTACGGCAACTTTAGTGGTCCAATTCAGGTGCAAGCTCAGCAATTGCAGCTGAGTTCCGCGCAGCGCTTGCAGGTGATCCGCACCGACAGCGGCATTAGCCCGGTGGATTTCGGGCTCAGCCAAGGCAACATAAAATTAAACCTCGTGCGAAACGCCAAAGGCGCTAGCCAGGCCAACCTCAAAGCTGAGCAGCTTTTCAGCACAAACCCAGCCTCCAATTGGCTTAGCAGCGAAGGCCAAGCCCAGGGGGGCGCCGGCTATGCCCAGGTTGCCTCAGGTAGCTGGAGCCCAACCGCCACCGTTAATGGTCAGGAACTCACACTTGAAAGCCTGGAACTGGCAGCCAATGGTTTACAGGCGCGCTTTGCCGCCGGCCGCCCCAACGACATCAGCGATGACGTGGTGGCCAACTTTGGCCTTCCCAGCACAGGGTTTGCCCCAACTGCCGGCCCCGCCGTGCTCACAGTGCGTCGCCTTTCAAGCCTGGCCAATGGGATGGCGCTCTACGCGGCGGATCCCATCACCGGCGCGGTGATCGATGCCAAAGGTGCATCTTGGCTGCCGGGAGAGGGTGGCTACCTGTCAGCGGCTCTTGCTAATGCCCAGCTACAGGGGCTGGTACTGCAGGCACAAGATCTACCCGTCTTTGGGCAAACGAAACAGTTCAACGAACTGCCGCTGAATTTGAGCCAAAACTACGGAGCCCTGCTGTTGGTGGGCGGGAACAGAGATGACTTGATTAGTTCCTTTGCTGCCGCTAATCCAAATCAGACAAATCAATGCTTGAGCCTGATCGCGCCGGGGCGCGGTATTAGTTTCTCCTTCGAGGATCTAAAACCCGGCCAAGGGAGTGATTTTGATTTCAACGATCTTAGCTTTACGCTAACTTCAGCTCAACCGATTGCAAGCATCTGAATGTAACTATTTTATGTTTACTTACTCAAAGCGAAGGGATCTGTAAAGCTGAGGCTGAATACAGTGTCATTAAAATCGTAATCTCCGCCTCCAAACGTGTCTTCAAAACCAAAAGCATTGAATTCCTTGCCGTAGCTCCGAAGGTGATTAATCGGTGAATCAGCAATCACTTCATTGGCCTTTGCAAACCCGTAAAACACATGGTTGTGAGCATGATTAATTAAGCCCATTGCAATCATATCGCCACTATTTACACCAATAAGGCGATCTTCTCGATAAAAACCGTAGCCGGGTCCCTCAAGGTTTGTAGATCCATTACTGAAAGTGAAAAGACGGCTTTTAACAGCATCGCTATAGCCATCCTCGCCAGGTTCAAAACCATCAACCATACCGGTTAATTTATCAACACGATAGAAAAAGATGGATTGAGAATCGGCCCCGTTTTGACGCAGACGCACCGATGCTTCAATGTTTTCTCCACCTAGAGGTGTTACTGCTACAACAACTGGACGTGACACCGATACACTTCCATTTACGTTAGAAAAATCCATTAGCCCAACATCATTACTCGACGCAAACTTATCCATTTTAGATATTTGAGAAGCGATCGAAACAACTAATTTAGCCTGCTCAGAAGCGAATGCTTCCACAGTGTTGCCTTGGAATATTCCATCCAAACCGCGAACGCGAGCAGGATCAAAATCAGACTTGAGGATTTGCTCAACAAAGCCATTTGTCCAGGCGCCAGAGCGAGGCGCCAGAGCCTTTAGGTTGAGGGAAGCAGAGCCAAGCGTTATATCTATTGGAACATCTAATGATGATGCTTCCGCCTGGAACATAAGAATTTGATCCTGCGCACTATTTAGCTCGCCTTGAGGGCCCACATGCAGGAGAGCCGGCTGAACGGAGGCAAAAGTGAAATAACCTGCATAGGGAGATAATGCACTCCAGGGGAGGTCTTTGCCATCAGGGCTCTGATTACTAATCTGAGCTAAAGGAGTGCCAGTTAGCAGATGGAAAACTACACCTGCATAAGTGTTGAAGTCGGTTATTTTTGCGGCGCCAAAGCCTGTGGGATCGATTACCAAACGATCGCCCTCTTCTGGTACAAAGTTGCTGATATGGGGTAATCCACTATCTAACCCAGGGCGGGAAAGGAAAAAACTATCCGCCTGAGAATCACGGCCTTTAAGCACAGCATTTCCGTCCTGGCGTCCGGGTATTCTTAGAAAACCGCTTTGATCTGGCTCTGTAACTAATAGAAAGGGTACGAATTGATTGTGAATTACACCTTGCTCTAAAGCCATTCCAGCAGGGCTACTGGGTAGCAGCACACGCACAGCACGGCGACTCTGATCAACACCAAATCCTGAGTCGCTTGAAAGCAGTTCCACATCTAAGGTGCGACGCTCCTGCGGAGGATTAGAACTTAAAATTGTGATAGGCAATCGTGCCGTTGATGCACCCGCTGGGATCCATAAAGTTCGGTCTGCAAGCTCCTGCCCCAACACATAATCCACCCCTTCAATTGCTGTTCCGCCGAGGCGGAAACGAACACTAAGGCCATAATCAGGGGCTACCTGGGGCTGCCCATCGGGCGTTTTGATGTTTACAACGAGATTCATTTCCTGGCGTGCCGAATATTCATCCTGCATTGATGAATCGCCGCTAGTAAGGCTGAGCAAGTAATCAAAACTTCGATCCGGTGCATCCACAAGCAGTGGTTTAAAGAACAGGGGTAGGAACCGCTGCTCAAATGAGTCGACGCTATTGATACGCTGATCCACAGAAAAACTCACAAGATCCGAAGCCAAAGATTGCACCAGAAACCGCTTTGAACCGGATATAGAAGAAATGATCAGCTTTTCATCAAGAGCAGCAGACTCACGAAGTCTTGAAGCGGTTACATCAACAATTCGCTTGAGCCCCACTGACAGCTTATCAAGAAACAGGCCGTAGTTTTCCTCTAGGAACTGGTCGACGAGAGCAGCATTTTCCCCCTTACTGTTACTAATAAGTGCCTTCAGTGAATCAGGGTTTGCAGCCGCACGCTTCAGAACTTCTTCGAGGGGATAGTTGGAAAGAATATCTTTAAGGACAATGCGCAGATGGGAGGGATTCTCAATATCAAATTGATTATCAAATGCAAAGCGATTGGAGATTGCCGAGCCATAAGCAGAAAATGCAACAATTTCGGGCCTATCTGCCTGTAATGGATTTGGCGTATAGCCCCATAAAGCCAATGCTTCTGTAGAACTGTAATCAAGCTGGAGTTGATCGAATAATTCAATTACTGTTTTAACAACAGCTAAATTGGCATAGGAAAAAATCAAGGCATCCAGTGCATTCCTTCTTTCCTGCGCCTGTTCTGCAAACAAACTGGCATAAGGATTGAAATCATCATCTAAAAGAGCAACAGGCACATTGCGGATGATCTGAGAGAAGGTATCGGTGATCAACTGAGGCGTAACAAGCTGCCCAGCAATCTGCATATCAGGGCGCCAGCGCAATAATGCAGCGTATTTTAGTGTGCTAAGAATCGATAGGCCTTGGCCAGGAAGGCCTACTAGCGGAATCCCCAGATCAACCCCTGAGATCGAATCGATAAGGCTTATCTTGCCGGCGGCATCGGGCGATCCACCGATTACCATTCCATCCCTCCAATCGAGAACACCATCACGGTTCCCAAAAAGATCAAGATCAAGCCCTAAAGCAAATGAATATTGCCCGAGCCCATCAGTAACCGCCGTTTGCTCGCCAGTATCTAAAACTAAATTAGAGTTCTTACGAATCTCTGCACCTTCATAAGTGCGTGCATCAAGCAACACCATTGCACCGCGAATAGGGCCAGCCTGAACGTTTGGTTGTTGAATTCTAAATACTTTCTCAGTCCATAAACCACGTGAGTCAGTTGATCTCACCCTCAAAGAATAACTGTTCTTGTTTGTATAAGTTAGATTAGCTTTAGCAACCAGCTCGCTACCTTGAATCTCAAAAAGAATATTGTCTTCATCACCACTCCCGCTGGCAATCGAATACCTAAAAGTGTCACCTAAATCTGGGTCTATAGTTGATAGGGTGCCCAGCAAAGTGCCGCGTAATGTATCCTTAGTTACAACGGTGTTGGAGAGAATAATCGAAGCAGGAGTTCCTTCGATCTTTAGGTGGTTAGCCAAAAGCTCAGCACCAACAACACCGTTGGAATCCTTCTTTTGAAGAGCATTAATTATTTGTTTATACATAATATTGTAGTCATTCCAATTCCCAAAGGTCTGCAAAGGAATTGCACCTGTTGGCGAGATGATGTTCCAAAGCCTAAGATTGCCTTCGTAGCCGCCAGCGATATTCATATTATTGCCGCCAGCAGTTGTGGTGTAAATGTCGTATGCATTAATTGCAAACCCGGTAGCTATGCTGTCGTCTGCGTAAGACCAGATTGGAGTGAGCGCGCCGCTAGTCCGAGTGGAGTCAAAAACGGCAGAAGATGGATGGCTTAGATCAATTAGATCAACACCGAGCAACTTGATTTCCTGTGGTATGCCCCCAGTGAACAGGCGCTCGGTTACTCTGCCGATGTGATCAAAACCACGCTTTGTAAGAGTCTCTGAAACTTTTTCACCGATGCCGCTGAAGGTAAAAAGGGTAATATCAAAGTCTTTAATATTGTCATTACTACGCCACGAATTTTGGTTGGCATTAAGATAGGAAAGCCCGGAGGTAACGCTACTGTTGTCAAAATAACCTCCATCGGCCAGTCTTAAATAACCGGCCCGGGCAGCAGCATCTGTATTAGTAAATTTTAAGGGATCTGAAAAGTTATCCGAATTATAAATAGGATCTCCACCAGTCCAAGTTCCATCTGAGTTTTTATTAACTTGCACCAGTGGTGCAAGACCCTGCAAGAATGATGCAATAGCAAAAGATGGTGTTTGAGGAAATATTAAATCAATCGCGTTGAGCAATACACCCAAAGCGGAATCGAAATCATTAATCACGCCGATTGATTGGGCTAAAGCACCTGCAGATGATGAAATTGATGAAGCAAGAAAGGCAGATAATCCCTTGAAATTTAAATCATTAAAGGTCCTTTTCTTTGCATCAAAAAGGGCCGGTCCGTCGTATTCCAAATTCAGATCACCAGATCTAATATTGGGAAGCCAGGGTGCTGGGCGCTGCTCGGAACTGGTGAGGCTGGTGGCAGTGGCTGGAATAAAGTTATAAACACTTGGAATAAAAGTTTTTGTTTTCGCCTCAGAGTTTGTAACAGATACTTTAACGAGCCCCTTTTTAATAGAGTTTTGATCAAGGGGTGCAACTGTTGCTTCATCTGATGATATAGCTAGTTCATAAACAAGCGGCTGCGTAGCTAATGTATTTGTGCGATTTGCACCTGAGTAGAAATTTATTGTTTGCAGTTTGCGATCAACTTGATCAGGCGCAAATACCACTCGCTGCATAAAACTGTTCCAATCAACCCCTTCGAGCAATAGAACTGTTAAAGCTCCTAAAAAGGGCTTTGCCTCTTCAACTGTTAGCGATTTTGCAATATCCACAAACGCAGATCTCAGCGTGGTATAGCCGAACACTCCAGTGAATTTTTTATCTAAAACTGATAAAACAATGCTGCCTGCATCCAATGCCAAGTTGCCTGCATCCAATGACAGTGCAAAAAGAAAACGACCGAGATTGCGTGGATTAGAAAATAAAAAATCTACGAGGCCTGCCAAGCCATTTGCATCTGCCAACAGTCGTTCTATGCCATCACCTGTTAAATAATCAAGAAGATACCGATCATAAGTCTCTCCCATAACACCGAGGAAACCATCATCTCCGCCAACAACAACTTCACCAAGATTTATATCAGTGCTAAATAGTCGCTCGTAATCATTCAAACTATCAATAAAAGATCCACTATAAGCCAAAAGATTAGCAAACCAAGTGCTACCAGAATTTGCCGATATAACCAAATCATCTTGCAATAATTTGTCTAAATTAATTCCATAATATTTCATAACCCCCGCAAACATACTTGCATCCCCTGCAAGCGCCTTAAAACCACCACCGGCTAGTGCCAATAGATTGTGATTTTCAGAACTCATTTTGCAATAACCATATTATTTAGTTTAATCCATCCAAGTGCCTTTAAGCTTAAAAAACTGATTTCCCAAAGAAAGCCTTCAAACGGCTTTACAGCTTTATGCACCTATGGAAGAGAGAAGGGGAATTAGTGTCTATTGCAGGGAAAGAGGACATAAACTAACAAGACAATATGAACAAGTTTCAGGATCCTTTTTCACAACAATGAACTTAAACCTATTTGAACCTTGGTCCGCCAGCCCCCGGGCCGATCAGATCCTGGGCCTCAACCAGCACCAGGAGCAGGGGCGGTTGCCATGGCTTTTGCCCCTGCGGCGCCAGCGCATGGCGGCATCAGCCTTCAGTTTTTTCCGGGGCGCCGCCGCCCAAATGGCCATAGACCTGGCCCAGCAAACCAATTCAGGGGAACAGCTGCAACTTTGTGGTGATGCTCACTTAATGAATTTCGGCTTCTACGCCTCCCCTGAACGCACCCTCCTATTTGATCTCAACGATTTCGACGAAACCTACCCGGGCCCCTTTGAGTGGGACCTCAAAAGGCTTGCTGTTAGTGCGGTATTGGCAGCACAGGAGCTGGGCCTTAAGGAAGAAGAACAGCAAACCGCTGTAAAAACTCTCGCCAAGCACTACCGCAGTTGCATTGCCCGCTATGGCGAACGGAATCGATTGGAAGCCTGGTATGCCCGCCTAGATGCTGAAGCCTTCATAGGTGGAATAAGTAACAAACACTTTCGTAGCTATCTGGAAACGGTGGCCCAGCAGGCACGGGGTCGCGACAGCCTCAGCAGTGTGCGCCGCCTCTGCGAAGGGGAAGGCCCCAGTCGACGCTTCCGCAATGATCCGCCAACGCTGCAAACTCTGGAGGCGGTAGAAAATTGGCGACCTTCCCTGAAAAATGGCTACCTCGACACCCTGCGGGTGGAGGTGCGTGGCTTGTTACAGCACTTCAATGTTGTTGACCAGGCTCTGAAGGTAGTGGGGGTTGGGTCTGTGGGCCGTCGCTGTGGCCTGGCCCTGTTGCAAGGGGAGCACCCCAACGACGTGATTGTGCTGCAGGTGAAGGAGGCCGTGGCCTCGGTGTTGGCCAAGGAGGAAAGCGAAAGGCAACAGGGGCAACGGGTGGTGGAAGGGCAGCGCTTGATGCAATCAGCGAGCGACCCTTTCCTCGGCTGGGCCAGCACCAGCGATGGCGGCCACTGCTATTGGCGTCAATTCCGCGACTGGAAAGGTTCGATTGATCTTGCCGCCCTAGACGAATGCTGCTTAATCGACTACCTGAAGCTCTGCGCAGAAGCCCTTGCCAAATCCCATGCCCGCAGTGGTAATCCAGCAGAGATCAATGGGCTATTGGAAAGCATCCCCCGCTACCCCAGCCAACTAGCCATCTATGCACAGAGCTATGCCAAGCAAACAGCTCTAGATCACAATGCCTTTGCCGAGGCATTCGCTTAAATTAATTAAAACTGATTTATTAAACATGGTTTTAGTGCGTAGGGTCTTAGCCCAGCTGATCAGCGCAATTCTGGCCCTATTAGGGCTGCTACTGATTTTTTCCAAGGGTGGGGACTTTGGTAGTTCAGCAGAGCTTTTGCCAGTGGGCTTTTTTGTGGTGGTGCTGAGCCTTGCTGCCTATGCCATGACCTGGTGCAGCAACGGTAAAACCTTCAGCACACCCCGCGATCTTGCTGAGGTGTATCAGTGCTCCAGAGATTTATTTCAGAGCAGTCTTCTTGCTCTCTTGTCATCAGCAATGGTCACAATATCAAAAGTATCCCCATGGCTTTCAACTATTAAATACTTTTTTTACAGCCTGCATTGGCTGTTTTTTTCAGCGGCAATCGTGCTGGCCTGGTGGGCAATCCATAGGTTATTAAGGCTCAGCGCCCGGCCAAACCTAACCCCTAATCCGCCTAGCTAGGGCCCTGGCTAAACCATCGCGGCTAGCTATTCCTTGCAACTGCGTTACGGCTAAACCCTCCGGCGGCAAACCCTGCGGTAGCTGAGCAGATAAACCTTCCTCAACCATAAATACCGGTAATTGCCTGAGCCCATTGGGCCGCAATTGATCTTCTAATCTACTTAAATCTGCAGATGATGGCAGCCAAACCAAT
>Ga0247843_1006374_pt1 | contig 15468 bp, 9 predicted proteins | sample LaCruzMarch2017__FD_192420 | JGI IMG/M metagenome (GOLD analysis project Ga0247843, IMG submission 192420) | Freshwater microbial communities from meromictic Lake La Cruz, Castile-La Mancha, Spain - LaCruzMarch2017_8m | ecosystem: Environmental > Aquatic > Freshwater > Lake | place: Spain... | reverse complement strand
TTGAGAGCTTGAGAGCTGGAGAGCTTGAGAGCTTGAGAGCTTGAGAGCTTGAGAGCTTGAGAGCTTGAGAGCTTGAGAGCTTGAGAGCTTGAGAGCTTGAGAGCTGAGAGCTGAGAGTTGAGAGCTGAGAGCTGAGAGCTGAGAGTTGAGAGCTGAGAGCTGAGAGCTGAGAGCTGAGAGCTGAGAGCTGAGAGCTGATCCTACGTCCTGGAGGGACATCAGAGGGTAGCCGCCATGCGGCGTAACCACCGGATTATCCATCCCAACCATCGGCGCCCTGGCGGGGCGCGAGAAGCTTCCGGGTTAGCAAAGATGCGTCGGCGCGAATTCGATTCTTGCGCCCCTCCGGGGCGCCATCCGCTACATTCTCCATCTTCCGGTGGTTCCACCACCTCAGATGTTCGGCTACCTTCTCCAGGTTCCTCCGGAACCCCAGCAGGCATCGTAAACTGCGTATTGCGCGGATTGGCGTAGGTTGGACAAACCACATTGGGCTTAACCTGACGCCAATGGGCTGGAAGCCACCGCCGCCGTCTGGACGCAACGCAGGTGGGCATTTGCGAGAGTCTGCTTCCGATTCCCTCCGCTCACGACCGTTCGGAACGGCAAGTGGTCAGCGCAGGTTCCAAACACAAAAAAACCCCCTTGGCCGGGAAGGCCAAGGGGGTTTAGAACACAACGATCAGTCAACAATCTTCCCTCCCGGTGTGACCCGGGAGGGAATCATGAGAAATCAGTTGGTGGTGAACGTTACCGGGATGGTTTGATAGTCCTGGTTCAAACCGGTCGCAACCGGGATGCGGACTTGACCACGACCGTTGACGGTGCCGAAGCTGTCGTCTTGCAGGAAGACACCTTCCATGGTGCCCCGAAGGCCACCGTTGGTCAGAAGCACAGAACCGGTGAAGGTTCCGCTGGTGCCTACTGCCGATCCGGTCACCCGGGCTGAAACCAAACCACCAGCACCCAACTCGGTGACCGTGAAGGTTCCGGTAGCCGGGCTCACGTTGGCTGCAATCAACGCAGCTTGGTTGAACCGTCCCAGACCACCGGTGAAGGTGATGTCGAACGATTGGGCCAGGTCGGTGCCAGAGCCCACGACCGTGATGTTGGTTCCTACGCCGATGTTCGAGAGCGCCCGCAGGGCGGTCTGGATATTCGTCGCAGTGGTCGCCTGGGTGGCGCTGAACTCGATGTTGCCGGTCCTCACTGCCTTGAAGGTGAGAGTGAAGTTGTTGCCGGCGGTCAAGCCGCTGATGGCAACACGCTGCACTTCGTCCACCACAACAGACGTAAGGGCACTGCCCGTTCCCTTGATCAACTCCGAGACCGTGAAGGTCGTGGCCGGACCCGCAGTGCCAGACTTGGCGACCGTGAGAAGGCTGGAGATGTCTTGGTAACCGAGCGCACCGATGAAGGTGACCCGGAACTGCTGCAGGCCATCGGCCGTCACCGAAACCCGTCCCGCACCACCGATGGAGGCAAGGCTATCGATAGCGGTTTGGATCCGAGCCGCCGTGGTCGCCGCCGTATCGCTCCAGAGGAACGGGGTGGACGTGTTGGCTCCGAACCTCACCGTCATGTTCAGCGTCGTGGCCGGAGTGGCACCGGCCAGGGTGATCACCTGCACCTCGTTCTGATAGCGGCCCGTGATGGACGGATCGGTCAGGGTAACTGGGGAAACACCCATGAGCCAAGTATCCGGAAGAGCTTCATTCTCGTTGTCGAGAATGCTGTCCGGATTCGCAACGGATGAGTCCGCCGGGGTGGTCGTGGCCAAGGTGTAGGCAGCGACGAACGTGTTACCGCGGGCACCGAGCTGGGCAGCCAGCTTCTCGCCAGGAGCCTTGATCGAGGCGGATACTGCGGTGTAGTTGCTAACGCTACCGGTGACGTTGAGAGGGCCGAAGCCACTGTCATACGCCAAGTTGGAGGTGTTGGCACCCGCTCCACGAGTCCACTTCAAACCAGCCGCAGGACGACCGACTTGAGCAAGACCGAAGGAAGCTGCACCAGCACTGTTGCGTTGGCCCAGGTTCGGAAGATCCATGATCCCACCGAAGAAGGAGTTCACCACATCGTTATACGGCTGAACGTAGACAATCGCTTGGTCCGTGAGGGAAGCGTTGAACGTCGTCGTGAACTTCTGTCCGTCACCGAGCGTGCCCATGAAGGACGACGATCCTGAAGCGGCCAAGGTGCCAGTGCCGAAGCCCCAACCAGCTGGAGTGCTGGTGCGATTCCCACCAGTGGTTCCAAGAGCTGCGGTCAGAGCACGGGAAACTGCCGGGCCAGAGGCCAGGCGGAATCCGCTCACTGTGTCAACGGAGAGGTCCGTATTGGTGCGCGTCCCGGTCACCACGTTGGACGTGGTGCTCAGAAGGAGTGAGGCATCAAACAGCGTCGCGCTGGTGGTGCTGTTCTGGAACGTCATGTTCAGCGTGGCGGTCGTCGCGATTGGCGATGCGTAGGTGAACGTGCCCCTGACCGGGACGGCCAGGGTAGAGCCCGCAAGCACTGCCGAACCGGTGAAGATGCCGGGCCTGGTGATGCTCACCCGGATCTTGCCCTCAGGCAGTCCGGAAACACCGTCCAAGATCAGCGTGTCATAGTTCCCAATGAACGGATAGTTCGTCACATTAACGTTGAACCCTTCCAGAGTGGCCAACGTAGTCAGGCCAGACCTGACGGTCACCACACCCGACAAAGTCGGGCGAGCGGTGATCGTCCCGCTGACGACGCCGGTCGCCGCATTGAACGTAAGTCCAGCGGGAAGACCGGTGACGGTCAACCCAGTGGTGCCTGCACCATTGAGGTCCACGTTCACGCTGTCACCGACGTAGTATTGCGTCTGTTCCAGGTCCGCGATCGCCTTGGCGACTTCGAAGACGGTGGTGCTATTGGAGACAATGACGTCACCACGGCGGGTGATCCCGACGGTGGCTTCCCTGGTCACACCCGTGGAGGTGAGGCGCTGAATATCAACGAACGAAGTGGCGTTAGCTGCTTTGCCGAAGTTGTTCTGAATCCCACCGGTGAAGATGTTAAACGCAGCACCCGGAGTCGGGTTCCAGGTTTTCCAGCTGTTGAACCAAGAGACCGGATTGGCCGCTTGGGTCATCGTCACCACACCTTTGCCGCGAGTGCTCAGGTCATCCGCTCCAGACACCATGGACTGGATGTTCAGACCAGCCACGCCCAGCGAAGAGCTGATGTAGCCAGAGAACAACACCGAAGAGCCAGGAGCGCTGGCACCACGGGAGGCGTAGACCACGCGGGTCCCGTCTGCATTTACTTCAGCTCCCGAAGAGGCTGCGCTCCGGTTGCCCGCGACACCGAACCAGAGATCCGTGCGAGAAAACCAGTTCGATCCAAACGCGGCGGTAAGCTCCGCGTTGATGTTGACGACGGCACCTTGTTCCGCGTTGTCGCGGATCTGGAAGGCGGGTCCGAGGTTGACGAGCACGTTCGAGGTGCTTCCGGTGCCACCGGTGGCCTGGACCCCGAGGACCAGATCACCGTTGACGGGCGGCCAGGCCGCAGCCTCCACCGAACCGGCCAGGGCAAGGCCCAAGGCGGCGGGGTAGAGGGACTTCATTAGAGATTTCATTTTGATTAGTATTCGATCAATAACTTTTTCAGTTGTTTCTTCCAGACTCCCCGGTCCGCACCCGGCAAAGCGGGCCCAGCCGAGAAGCCTTACCTGGAAAGCAGCGATCGCCAAAGTTAAGTTGGCAAATCCTGTGACCTCCAGGCGGTGGATGGATCAGTTGGGCAACACGGTGCCGCCGTCACCGCCGAAACGAGTGACGTTCATTTCCGGGGTCTTGATGCCGGTGCTGGTCGGGTTCAAGGCATTCGGGATTTCATCGGTGAACGCGTCGAAGAACTGTTGTTCGTCGGCGGTGATGTCCACGGAACCGTAGAACTGCTGATACCCCCAGAGGGTGTAAGAACCGTTCTTCACATTGTCTTCGCTGTAGGGGAAGCCATTGTAGGTAAGGTCGATCGCGTAACCGGAAGGACCGGCGGCGGCAACCGTAGCAGACGTCGGGACTCCAACCACGTCGGTGATGGCGACGGCGTCGGACAGGGTCAGGTAGCTGATGACGCTAATCGGACCAGCGGTACCACCATCGACGGAGGTGCTGGCGCTGCTGCGAGCCAGGAAGGAGCGGATCACCGAGTTGGAGGGAGCTCCCGCATTGCCCGGAGTGCTGATGGACGTCAGCGTGCCCGTGCCTTCAGAACCAGAAGTGACCACCGCAGAGCGCTGGACGACGTTGGCGAACACACCATAGCGGGTTTCCGCCAGGATGGTGGCGCGAGTTCCGGAACCATTGCTCCGGCCGGTGCAATAGACGAGGTCGGTGTGAGCGGGGTTACCCGAGTACATGGACCGGGGAAGTTCTCCAAGGCTCCACTGAGCATTGTGCAACTGGTCGGTCATGTTGGTGATGCCGGTGGTGCCGACGTTCGCCACGAAGACGAAGGGAACGACGCCGAGCGCCTCACCCGGAAGGGCGGGAGTCGGAGTGTTCGAGATCGCCTGGTCAACGTCCGAGAACGAGAACCGCGCGATCGCGGAAGCCGTCTTGCCAGAAGCCGAAATGGCAGCGCCACCGACGATACGGTCACCAGCGGTAAGCGCCACGTCCAGATAGGTCGTGAGCGTGGCTTGGTTCACGACGTCAGCGACGCCTTGGGTGGAACCGGACTGCCGGGTGCGGATGATGAAATCTTCCCCGCCGATTTGACCTTCGAAGATCGCCTGGTCGGAACCACTGATCCCGGTGGTACCGGTGTAGGCATACTTACACACGCCAGCGCCACCAAGGATGTTGATGATGGAGGTGTTCATCGCCGACCGGAACGCCGTGGCGCCCGTGATGTTGATGACGGTTTGAGCGGACGCCGTGGAGGCGCCAATTAGGCCCAGAAGAGCCGCGAGCATTACACTTTTTAGTTTCATTGCAGTTTGTTACCGTTCAGGTAGGTTAGTTTGTCAGTCTTTTTTGGTTTTCTGGGCCTTCAAGAGACTCCGGGTTGAGCATGGCACAACCATTCCCAACCCGGAAGCACACCTGAAACCTGACCCACCTCGACGCTAGCGAAACGACCAGCCATCGGCAAAAGTTCGTCGGTGACAAACTCGTCACCTAGAGCCAGTTGTGGCCCCCCCCGGATCATTTCCGGGTCTCCTCAATGGGCCCTTCTACGGGCGGGAGCACCGGTTTGGGAATCCGGATGGGGATGACATTTTTGGCCCGAAGCCGTTCATGCACCTTTTCCATCTCTTCCTTCGTCAGCCCCTGAGCGAACCCACTCAAATAATTGCGAGCCGTGATTTCACCTTTGGAGGCGCTCCATTGCAGCCAGAAATAGGCTTCCTCCGCATCCCGGGGTATCCCGACTGTGCCGGCGTAGAGACGGCCCAAGGCGCTCATGGCCTTGGCGTCCCCCTGTTCCGCCGCCAGCCGGTACCAGTGGAGTGCCGCCGTCCGGTCCAGCTTCACGCCTTGACCGTACTGCCACATATTGCCATACACGTTTTGCGCCCAGGCATCCCCCGTCTCCGCGGCTGGGCGGACCCAGAAGAGAGCCTTGTCATAATCCTGGGGCACGCCATCCGTTCCGAAGTAGTAGAGATCCACCAACCGCTTCCGGGCCTCCATGTTCCCCTGCCCCGCCGCTTTTTCCAACCAATCCAGGGCCATCTTCGCGTCCTGAGGAACGGTGTTGCCCTTGAGGTAAATAATTCCCAGGTTCAACTGCGCGGAAGCTTCCCCCGCCTCCGCCGCCGTGCGCATCCAGCGGATGCCCTCCGGCTGATTCTTGAGCGTTCCCTGGGCGTTGAAGATCAGAAAGGCGTAGAGAGACTGAGCCCGGCGATGCCCCGCCTCCGCCGCCGGTTTCAGCAGTTCCGCGGCCTTGGCCGGGTCTTTCGGAACCCCTTTGCCGGAGAGGTAAAGCCGGGCCAAGTCACAGATCGCCTCGCGATCTCCAGCGGTCGCTTTGCTTTCTAGAGTGGCGACGTCCGGTGCCTGGTCCGTGGGGTTGGGCTCCGCCAGGGCCGCTACGGCGCACCAGCAGCAGGCGAAAACGTAGTTCAAGGATTTCATGGGGAAGGGATATAGCCAAAAAGCCGAACTCCGCCTGCAAATTTTCCGTTACTGGCCGGGAAGCTTCGCACCGTTCAGGGAGGGATCCAGGCGGATCGCCTCAGCCCGTTTCTCTGCCGCTTCCCGGTTCCGCCCCAAGGCTTGGAAAGCCGCCGCTAGATAGAACTTGGTGGCGGCACCACGGGGATCGAGCCGCTCGCTGCGCTCCAGACAGGGAAGAGCCTCGGCCGGTTTCCCCGCCAGGACCAGGCTGGCTCCGGCGGCGGAGTTAATGAGAAGGTTATCCGGAAACCGGTCTGCGGCCTGGGCCAAGACGCGGATCCCCTCCTCCTGCTGGTTGAGTTGGACCAGCGCGCGAGCCAGATTGAGATGGGCGGGTGGATACGCCGCGCGGCCGGACAAGGCAACCGCCTTCCGGAACCAGGGCGCGGCTTCCTCATAGCGCCCCCGATCGGCGAAGGTGAGCCCCAAATTCGTCAAGGTCCGCGCATCCTCCGGACCGAGCCGAATCGCTTCCCGGAAGTGGTTCTCCGCTGCGGGGAACGCTCCGCGACCGGCGTGGATACTCCCGAGATTGACGTGCGGAGCGGGACTTTGGGGATTTTTCGTCAGAGCATCCTCCCAGAGCGCTTCTTGGTTGGCGTGCAACAAGGCCCGTTGCCAGGAGAGACCAAAGAAGAGAAGGGCCGAGACGCCGAAGAGCCCCAAGGCCACGCGCCGCCAGAGCAAGGGGCGCGCCGCCATCAGGGCAGCGCCACCACAAACCAGAGTGGAGCCCAAGGCCGGAAGGGCCAGATGCTGAAAATGGTCAGCCACGAGACCATGCCGCATGAAGCTCATCTTGATCAGCCCCAAGGCGGGTGCGAGAAGCAGCGAATAGGCCGAAAGCCCAAAGGCCGCTGCGCGGGCGGGCTGGGAAGGAAGCCGCCAGAGAATCACGAGAGCGGCGAGCGTGGCAACCGCCAAGAGAAGTTGCCAACTTTGTGGAGGATCGATCGCCCAACGGGGATAGATGGTGGCCAAGTTCAGCGGCCAAAGGGCTTTCCCGGCGTAAAACCACCAGGCGGAAGCCGCGCCCCCGATCCGCGAGAGCAGCCCGGGCATGAGGATTTCCCAGTCCCCCATGGCACGCTGATGTTGGAAATGCATGACAAGCAATCCAAAGACCAACGAGAGCAAAAGAAACGGTGCGATGGCGAGCGCCTCGCGCTTCCCGGGCCTTGGACCGCGCCAAAAGAGGAAGGCGACCAGAACCAGAGGCAGCGCGACGACGCTGGCTTTGGCAGCCAGTGCGGCACCATGGCAGGCCAGGGAGATCCGGTAATCCCGAGGGCTGTCCGTCCGGGTCCAGCGCACGAAGTACTGCACGGCGGGAAGGGCGCAGGCCAGACAGAGAACGTTCTTCAGTTCCGCGATCCAGGCCACGGACTCCACGTTCACGGGATGGACGGCTACCCAAGCGGCGGCGGCCCAGGCAGCCGGCAGCGCCATTTCCCGCAAAAGACGCCAGAGAAGCACCGCGCACCCGCCGTGCAGGAGCAGATTGACGAGGCGATAGCCGAACGGATGATCTCCCCAAAGCCGCCATTGAAGCCAGAAGACGTCGGTGGTCAGCGGAAAGTAATCTGGATGAGAAGGTGGCGGGGAAAACCAGGCTTGCCACCAACCGCCCGGATTGCGAACGATCTCGCTTTCCGTGACGCTGGTGTTGTCATCCCAGAGAAATCCCCCGCCCAGCGAGGGGAAGTAGATGACGACGGCGAGGAGGAAGAGAGCTACTCCTGGCATCCAATCGGGATACCGGGCGGCGGTGGGGGCCGGGGCCGGAGTCTGCGGCATCGTGACGTTTGACTTGGATTTGCGACGGGCCATGAACCTAAAAGCGGGGGGGATTCATCCTACAAAGGAAAATGGAAGTCTCGCACGAAGACACAAAGGCACAAAGCAAATGCGAGCAGACCCTGATTGGACATCAATCGATCAGGAACCTCCCCCCATGGGTGAATGGCAAGAATTCCCAAACTTCATTTCCACCCGGTTTCTTTGTGCCTTTGTGCCTTTGTGCGAGTAGGCCCGGGAAGAAGGGAAGCCACGGCGGCATAGACCGTTTCCACGGTGATGGCCTTCATGCAAACGTTGTCCCGGCAGAGACTCTGGCGGCTGTTCTGCGCACTGACGCAGGGGCTGCAGGGAAGCGCGGCGGTGAGGGCGATCGCGGATGGGGCGAGCGGCCCGAAGAGCGCGGGCGTTTCCGGGCCGAAGAGAGCCACGGTCTTGACCCGGGTGAGCGAGGCGAAGTGGACGGGACCGCTGTCATTGGTGACCAAGACCGCCGCCAGGTCGTAGATCGCGAGCAACTCCGCTAACGTGGTCTTCCCACCAATCGATCGGCATCGATCCGAGCCCACGGCGGCGGCGAGCTGGCCGGTTGCGGCGGCTTCCGAATGGGCACCAGTGAAGAGGATATGGACTTCCGGGTGCCGGTCCAGGATCTGGCGAGCCAGTTCCACGTAGCGTTCAGGCACCCATTTGCGCAACGGAACCAGATCGCTGCAGTTCGCATTGAGTAGTACGAGCACCGGCAAGGAAGACAGGCCGAGCGTTTCCAGGACCAGGCGTTCCGCGCCGCGGCGGGTCTGGGCCGGGAGCCGGATCGCAGGAAGCCGCAAGGAATCTTCCCCAATGGAGGCGTGCCAACTGGGAAAATCGCGAGGGGCCTGATCCAGGGCATGGACCAGAGCCAAGAAGAAGCGGGCGGTGTGCCAGTGGGGGTTGTAGCGGCACCGGTGGGTGATCAAATCTCCCCGGTAGGGCCCTTCGCCAAAGTAGGGATGCAAGCCCACGCGCCGGGGTGCCCCGGTCAACCAGGAGAGGAGGGCGGAGGCGCGGGTGAAAAAATCGAGATCGATCGCGGCCTCCAAGCGGAGGCGACGGAGCCGGATCAAGATACCGGGCAAACTTCTCAGGAACGCGCTCACCGAGGTGTTGGAGATCTCCAACACATTCTCCGCCGGGATCAGTTCCATGAGGTCGAGAATCTCTCGGTTGCCCGCGAAGGTCACATAATACACCCGCGAACTTCCGACGCGCCGCGTGGCTTCCCGGATGGCGGGAGCGGCCAGGACCGTGGCACCTTGTTCCCCTAACTTGATGAACACGATGCTTTGCGGTGCGCCGTCGGGAACGGGGCGGGGAAAGAACCGGTGAACCCCGGTAGCGAGAAAACAGAACAGGGGCCCGACAAGGCCATCGACCGCCTGCATCCGGGTTACGTCGATCGAGCGAAGCGCCCCTTCAACTGGGGGGAACGAGGCGGAAGCGCTGTCGTCCGAAGACTCCAGTTCCTCCCTCCGCGCATGCCGTTTCATGTGGGTTCCTCTCAAGGCGGACACCGATTACGTCAAGTTTCCCCGCTACGAAAAAACCCTCCGTGGACAGGCCACGGAGGGTTGAAGGAAAGCACGCTTGAGGGTGCTAGCTGGGACGATCGATCAGATCAGTTTTGCACTGCGTTGCGGAGGCGAATCCCAGCCGTCTCAAACGTCCCGGCAGGAAGAGTGGGGATCCGGATGAGCCCGGAACCGATCTTCGCACTGTCGCCGAACTTGTCCTCTTGGAGGAAGACACCGTTGAAGGTGGTTCCGGTCGCGGGGGTCCCCAGGGTGAGCCTTCCGCTGAACGTGCCGCTACTGGCAACAGCGCTCGCAGAACTCGGCACCGAGTTGGTCGGCGCGAGCCGGACCAGGGTGAATCGGTTGCGGAGACCGAACACGGTCGGCATGGCGAGGTTGGACGCCAACACCGGCAAGACAGGAGCATTCTCGTAGGTCGAGTAGACCTGGCGGAGATCCAGACCGAGGGAGAGCGCCAAGCCCTCCGCCGTGGTCACACTGACCCACTTGCTGACGAGGCCATTGACCGCGAGAGGACCAAAGCCACCCACATAGGACTTGTCGGTAGGGACCGCCGCCTTGCGCCACTTCAGACCCGCAAGCAGCGGAGTGTCCGTGGAAGCACCGCGACCGGGCTGACCAAGGTCACCGATGGTGATGATCCCGCCGATGAAGGAGGTAGGCAGGTGGAGCGCTCCCTTGTAGGGCTGCACGAAGACCACCGCTTGGTTCGTCTGCGAGAGCCGTAGACTGGTGGTCAGCGCCTGGGTGTCCCCGAGGGCCCCCCTGAGGGAGAGGAGTCCGGTCCCAGCGAGAGAACCCGTGGCATAGCCATGCCCGCCCGGAGTGGGGACAGGAGTAGCGGTCCGGCTGCCGGGAACCACGTTTTCCAATGCCACCGTTACCCTCTGCACGGGAGAACGTCCCGCCCTAGCGAGGCGGAAGCCGCGAGCGTCGCCAATCCCGGTGGTGACAGGGGTGAGCCCGGCGGAACCGGTGACCAAGTCAGAACCTGGGTTGATGATGAAGTCAACGGAGACAGCCGCTGGAGTGTTGTTCCGACCGGCCGCGAACGGGATGGTGACCGTGTAGGGAGCATTGCCGGTCAGCGCCGTAAGCACGCCTCTGGTCACTCTGCGTTCGGCCTGCCCTTGAAGCTCAAGGGAAGCCGTGTAGGCGGTGGGCGAGGTCACGGTGAGGAGAGCCTTGCCAACCGGAAGCCCGGCATTCTCAAGCAACACCTCATAAACACCGGTGAGTTGGAACGGGGAAACCGTGAAGTCCCAGACATAGGCCGGGCCGGCCAATCTCTTGGAAGCGTCGAGCATCCGGATTTCCACGGGAGCGTCCGAAAGCTCACCGGTGATCCGTCCGGTGATGGTTTGATACCCAGGTCTCCCGAAGGTCGGCTCAAACTTCAGGCCGGGAGGCAGTCCCGTCACTGCGATGCTGTAGCCCTGAGGCAGTCCCTCGTATAGAGGCGCCAGATTCAGCAGGCCGTCCACCGTGTCACCCACGGACCAGTTGGACCGGAGCGATAGAATGAAGGCTTCCTGGAAGGCTTTGAAGACGCTGAGACCATTTTCGGCCTTCAGCCCGAAGGTAGCGGTGACCGCCTTGTTTCCGTTCATCAACACGGTGAGCGGATTCTGGCTCCCAGAGGCAGCGCCTGACCATCCCGTGAACCAGCTATTCGTTGCCGGAGATGCGGTAAGGGTCGCGTTGGTCCCGATGGTGAAACTCCCAGCTCCGCTCACCGATCCCGTCCCGGTGCCGGCCGAGGAGACCGACAGGGTGACCTGGGGAAGGCCGAAGTTGGCACCGATCGTCTTGTTCCCGTCCATGGTGACGGGCAGCGGATTGGTCGTGCCGCTGGCGTCGCCCGTCCAACCGTTGAAGACGTAGCCGTCCGCCGGGGTGGCGGTGAGGGTGGCGGTGCTTCCGGACAAGTAGGGGTTGGTCACACCGCTGATCGATCCATTGGTCGTGCTATCCAGTGTCACCGTGTATTGAGCGGTGAAGGTAGCACCGACCGTCTTGTTCCCATCCATGAGGACGGTCAAAGGGTTGTCTGTGCCACTGGCGGCACCTGTCCAACCAGAGAACACGAAACCTGTCGCCGGAACGGCAGTCAGGGTCGCATTGGTCCCGGAAAGGTAAGGGTTGGTCACACCAGTCACTGCTCCACCCGCGAGGGTATCCAGCGTTACGTTGTAGATCGGAGTGAAGGTCGCTCCGATCGTCTTGTTCCCGTCCATGAGAACGGTCAGCGGGTTCTGCGTGCCGCTGGCGCCACCGGTCCAGCCAGTAAACACGTAGCCCGCATCAGGCACTGCCGTGATCTGGGCATTGCTGCCTGGGATGTAGGGATTGCTGACACCCGTGATCGAACCGTTCGTCGCCGACGCCGTGAGGACGAAGGGGGCTTGCAGTTCGAAGATAGAAAGGCTGGGCGCGAGGCTTGGGCTGCCGGTGATGTCGCCTTCGTTGGAGACGACCGTGAGCATCTTACCGCTCGGGGAATCCGCTGCCTCGATGATCAGAACTCCTTCCGGCCGCGAGTCCCCCGTGTTGCGCAAGAACGTCTCGACGGTAGCGGTGCCCGATGCAACCGCGTTGGTGATGTCCAGGACGAGGACGCCGTTGGAGCGTTCCAGGCCAACGAAGGCGAGGAGCTTGGTGCCGAGCTGGGCGACCACGACGCCTTCCGGCTCTGGTCCCTTGTTGTCGCTCCGGGTATCGTCAAAGATCATGTTCGGCTGAGCGCTGACAATGCCATACGAAGCAATCGTCCTTTCGATGAGGTCACCGCTGTCCCAGACAAGGACGCCCGAGGCATCACGGATCGTGATGGAGCGACCGCCGAGCATCAGCAGCTTCTGATACGGAGTGGCAACCAGATTCCCCGCTTCATCGTATTGAGTGACCGTCAGGCGTCCCAGCGCGGTGTTGGCCTTGAGGCCGGCCTCGTTGGCCAGAGCCGGGACGGTTTCGTCTAGGTCCAAGGCGCTCACCCGAGCAGTTTCCTCCGAAGGAAGGAAGTCATTCCGGTCATCGCCTTCATTGGCCATGATGTAATAGGTGTTCCCGCCCTGAGCGAAGGAAGCGATCCCGTCCGGCATGTAGAGGCCGGATACAGGGTTGCCCGTAGTTAGCGCAATCCGCGAAGCGGGACCCGGGAGATCCCGATCGGTGAAGTCCGCCAGCAGAGGGGCGAAGTTCTTCGTTCCCAGCGGAACGATTGCGGTGAAGGTCACGCTCGCGATATCGAGCAAAGCAATGGCATTGGCCTCTTGCAAGGTCACTTGCGCAGTGAGTCCATCCGGGGCGATCGCAATGTATTCCGGTTCCAAGTCATTAGAGGGAAGTTCCGAACCAAAGATGCGCACGCCTGCAGCCTTCAAGGCGGCCACGTCAGCATCGAAGCTGTTGAAATTGGCTTCGGTCACCGCAGGAGGGGTGCTGAACCCATTCGCAGTGTTCACAACGCTCACCGAACCAGGCGTCGTGCCAGCACCACCCACGATGTACTCCCCTTCGTTGGCGACGAGCAAGTTGTTACCGTCCGGGCTGAAGACCACCATATCAGGGTGATAGCCAACGGTCACCGTCTGAAGATGGCCCGTGCCAACGCCAGCGGTGGCGGCGGTGAGGAAGACCACGCTGCCGGTCGCCTCCTTATTCGCGTTCGTGCAGGACGCGGCGACTACGCCATTCTTGACCGCTACGCTGGAGACGTCGTTGGAAACTGCGCTGAACGGAGCGGTGGAGAGATCGATCGTCGACAGGAGCACCGGAGTGGCGGGGTTGGAGAGATCGATGACCTGGAGGCCGGCGGAACTGGTGACGAACAACCGATCACTGGCGGGATCAAACGCGGAGATCTCAGCCCCGGCCAAACCGGAGGTAAGGGAACCCTTGAAGCCGTAGGAACCAGTGAGGGCCGGAGGGGTGTTTGCCACAGTGGGACTCGTGCCGTGAATGACGAGTTCGTCATAGGCGGCGATGCCGTCACCGTCGGCATCCGAGAGATCCTTAACGAAGTTGGCGGTGACGGAGAGATTGCCCGTCATGGTTAGAGCGAGAGGGTTTGAGGTGCTCGTGGAAGCGCCGCTCCAAGCGGAGAAGACATAACCCGTGGCCGGATTGGCGGTAAGGTTGGCGGTGGCACCCGTGGCGAAGGATTGGCCATCGGTCGCACCAGAAATGGTGCCGGTGCCCGCAGGACTGACCGCGAGGTCCAGAGTCACCGGAGGATTCGCTTGCACGAGAGAGACGTTGCCGGTGCTGCTGATCTCCAGCGTGGTCAAGTAAGTGGCTGTGGATGTGCCGGAAGTGGGCCGCGCCAAGCGCTGGATATCGACGCGCGTCGGGCTGCTGCCCTTGCCGAAGTTATTTTGGATGTTCGGGGTGTAGACCGTAAAAGACGATGTCGGCGTGTTCCACTGAGTCCAACTGTTGCTCCAGAACTGACCGTTGCCGCCCTGCGTCGCCGTGACGGCATTATTCCCGTTGGGCGCAATGTTGTAGTTCACATCCGAGAATGCCGAGACCATCCCGGAATAGAAGGTGAAAGCCACGCCCAACGGAGCGGACGTGTAACCGGTGTGGAAGCTGGCTCCACCGGCTGTCGTCGCCGCACGGGAAAGGTAGGCGGTCCGATTCGGATCCCCGTTGGCGTCGAGTGCGTTGGCGCTCGACCCAGTTTGCTGCCCGTAGGCACCGAAGAATACATCGTTGCGACCATACCAGCCCGCCCCGAAAGCGGCGGTCAGTTCGGCATTGAGGTTGACGATAAGCCCGGCGTTCGGAGTGGTCTTGACCGAACTGACCGACCCGAGGTTGTAAAAGACGTTGGTGGTCGCTCCTTCGCCAGCAGTCGCTTGGAAGCCGAGGATGATGTCGCCGTTGGCTGGTGGGCCCCATGGGGCGGCGAACGAGGTGGCGGCGGCGAGGACTATGCCCAAGGCGCCAATTAGGGTTTTCAGGGATCTACTTTTCATCGTGGTGTGGGGAGGTTGGATGATTTGCCAAGCTACGACAGAGCCTGGATCTCGGAGTAACAGATCTCCGATACAATGGTACGGGCATTCCTGGCAAATGTTCGAATGTGACCAAAACGTCACATCGGGGAGTTTGGGGGGAAGCGGGAGGGCCGGGTCCCCCGATTTCGATTTCGATTTCGATTTCGATTTCGATTTCGATTTCGATTTCGATTTCGATTTCGATTTCGATTTCGATTTCGATTTCGATTTCGATTTCGATTTCGATTTTTGGACCACTCCAGGCTCATCAGGCGGACAGGAGGGTCCGCGCTCCACTCCACCCCGTTGACTCGCGGAAGGCCCCGGGGCATCTCGCCGCATGGCGCGTGATGGAGCATTCCGGGCCAGCCAAGCTCCGTTTGCGGCGCGGGATGGAGCCGTTCGGGCCAACAAGGGTCCGTTGGCGGCGAGTGATGGAGCATTCCGGGCCAGCAAGGATCTGTTGGCGGCGAGTCAGGGAGCGTTCCACGCCAGCGAGGCTCCGTTGACGGCGAGGGATGGAGCATTCCGGGCCAGCGAGGCTCTGTTGACGGCGCGTGATGGAGCGTTCCGGGTCGGCGAGGCTCCGTTGACGGCGCGTGATGGAGCGTTCCGCGTCGGCGAGGCTCCGTTGACGGCGCGTGATGGAGCGTTCCGGGCCAGCGAGGCTCTGTTGGCGGCGCGTGATGGAGCCGTTCGGGGCGGGAATGCCGTGCGTCCGATCAATCGTTCACAAATTAGCGGGATCTTTCATAATTTCCATTGCCTGAGCACCGAAATGGTTTATATTCATTTAAATCTTAACCCAGTAGTGTTCGGCACGATAGCTGCTTCGCAGGCGTGATATCCAGGTGACGAAATCGTCACTTGTACAGGACATTTAGTTCGCGTTGAATGTCGACGTGGGCCAAGCCAAGGAACCAATCAACG
>Ga0247843_1006373_pt1 | contig 15471 bp, 27 predicted proteins | sample LaCruzMarch2017__FD_192420 | JGI IMG/M metagenome (GOLD analysis project Ga0247843, IMG submission 192420) | Freshwater microbial communities from meromictic Lake La Cruz, Castile-La Mancha, Spain - LaCruzMarch2017_8m | ecosystem: Environmental > Aquatic > Freshwater > Lake | place: Spain... | reverse complement strand
CTCAAGGCAATGCACCAGCTGTGGTGCCTCCTTTGACACAAGTTGTTCCTCCAGTTAATTCCAGACCCAATCCATTTGAAGCCACCCCCATTTGAGCTTGACTTGCAGGAGGTGAAGCAGCAGGCAGTAATGCACCAGCAGGCAGTGGGGCAGGTGCCATCTCTGGTTCACAACAATTTAATCCTTTGATGAATCCCTCATTGAATCCCAATCTTGTACCGCCTGTAACTTCCTCACCATTACCTTCACTAGCTACGCCAATAGGGAGTGATGTTACTCCTGGGTCCAGGTAAAAATTATACTAAAGGTTGTCCATCAAGCGGCAGTGATTGTTGTGATGGATATTAAAGATCAATAAATTACGAAAAACAATTAGGAGAAACCATTGAATTTATATTTGTTCCCGACCAAGAACTTCTGGCTGCAGGTATTGTGGCATTGCTTTGACCTGTAGTTGTAGAGATACCTATGAGAATATCATATTGATTTCCGAATTCTTCATCATAATATGCAAATTTCCGCATAAAGAAGAACCATCTATTATTTGCAGCAGCAGAATGAATAAGATCACATGTGGCACCATCATTAAATGTTGTTTTATATTCAACACTCAGATAATTCTGACTGGGAGGCACTTGTTTTGTTAGAGGAACAGAGAACACCCCGCCCACAGCAGTAAATCCTAAAGATTGCAAGTATGATGTGGTTGCTGCATCTGAAGTATTGATCAAAGCATTTACCACATTGGTTGTGGCCACATTAGGAAAAGTGGGTGCGGTGATGGTTAAATCGCCCCCTGTTGTTGGAGTTCCATAAAAACTGCCCAACAACCACCCATTAACTGGAATAGAAGTACTGTTGGCGGTTGGGTGGTAATACAAAATATCCATATAAGCACTGCCCTCATCGTTATATCCGTTGTAAACAACCCACTTGTTGTTCCCTTCTGGGAAACCGCCGTAAGATTGAGGCCAGTTTGCATTATAGGTCAAACCCAAGCCAGAGTAAAAACCAGGAGTTAATGGACCTTGACCGCTTGTTCTCCATTGGGAGTTGTCAAGTCTGCTCAAAGAATAGTTTCCAGAAGAAAAACTTCGCGAAGACCCATGAACAGCGGACGGAAAGTTTAAGGTGATAGTTGAAGAATTCAATGGAATCCCGGGGGGTGCGGCTCTGCCTTGGGGCAGTTTGCTGGAGCTACTGACTCCCAGTCCAAGGGAAAGACGAGGCATAAAATTATTTGAAAGCTATGACCGCACCATATGACAATGCAAGACTGGTGATGGGGGCAGTCAAGACGAAGTTTTGGGGAAATTCATAATTGGTTAGTTCTGTGGTGGTGGAGTTGGCAATGGCAATGGCTGAAAATTTGCATGCACTCAACACCTGCACAGCATTGAAGTTTTGGGTGATGGTGCCATTGGAAGGCTGACAGAATACCACACCATTGGCGCCTAATTGATTGCCCAGCAATGCAGATACAGAATTGACCAAAGTGTTGGTTCTTGTTAACAATGCTTCAATGTCAGCCACATTGGTGTTGATAGTACCCACATTGGTGTTGGTGGTGCCAATGTTGTTGGAAATGGTTGTTAATGTAGTCTCCACTGCATCTGTGTTATTTTTAATTGTGGTAACATCAGGAGAAATTACATTTAGAATATTTTCTACATCTGCTAAATTCATATTGATATTTTCTGCAGAAAGAGAAACTTTGATATCCTCCGGGTTTGCCAGATATGAAATAACAGCATACTTGGGGTACACATCTACAGATGACAGAGCTGTGCCTGAATCTCTGTAATCCCATCTTGTTACTGAAATAGCAGGAAATCTGCTATCTCCTTGCAGCTGCACAAACTTTCCATATTCTACTATGGCCGGGTTAACCGCTACATTGGAATTATATGACATACAATATTATTTATTCTTCATTGTCACAGAAAATACAGATTTACTTGCATGTTTATATATTTGTCATTTGAGCTTGACTTGCAATATAAAGCCTGCATAATCACTTGATGCTGTTGTCATTGTGTTGTCAGAGTAACGTTCTTAATGAACAAGGTGTGAAGTTTCGCACCATGACTGTAACACAGTTCAAGAAGAAACCCATCAATGAATCCCTGGATGTATTGTGTCATAGAATCATAGAGAACTTTGAGACGCTAAAGACCACAGTAGAGTTGTGCAAGAGCATGCGCCTGGCTGGTCTGCGCATTGGCAGTGACTTGATTCCAGTGATCAATCATCCAGATCTGAATCTGGACTTTGCCAAATTACCCATGCAACAAGAAATGATGCATGCCATTGATGCAGCCAAGACTTGCATGCAGCAATCTGGATTGCGCTTTTCTGCTCATCCTTCAGAATTCATCAGCTTAACCTCTGACAATCCTCAAGTGGTGGCCAACAGCATTCGTGATTTGAAAGCTCATGCATTGGTGTTTGAATTGCTGGCATTGCCTGAATCATATGAAGCTCCATTCAACATTCACATTCGCAAGGATGGTGATGCAGAAACAATCTATGCCAATGTCATTCGCAGTTTAAAGCAATGCCCTGCCAGTGTGACCAAGCGCTTGGTTTTTGAGAACAATGACAACAAGAAGGGTGTGTGGAGCATCAGCAATTTGGTCAAATACTTTTATGCACGCGAAGGCATTCCCATCACCTTTGACACATTGCATCACAAAATGTTGCCTGGTGGGTTGTCTGAATCTGAAGCATTTCACTTGGCCCATGGCACATGGCCTGTGATGCCCATATTCCATTATTCAGAAGGCATTGGTGACACTCGCAAGCATGCAGATTATGCATGTCATACACCACCTGATTATGGCAAACCTGTGGTATGGGAAGTGGAGCTCAAAGCCAAAGACAGAGCCATTAACAAGATCATGGGCATGGCATCATGAAAATTCTCATCATTGATGCTACCAATTTGTTGTACCGCATTTATCATGTGTTGCGTGTCACTGGTGGGCAGGACATGGTGCCTGCATACATGCGCAGCATCAACAAGTATGTGCGCGATTTTGCACCTGATGTAACATATGCTGTGTCAGACAAGCGCTTGATCAAAGGGCAAAAGAATTACAGACGCCAGCATGCTGATTACAAACAGAACAGAGACTGTAGCATGTGGGAAACTGTGCATGCAGCTGAAGAAGAATTGGAACAGGTCATGCAGGCTCAAAGTATTCACATGATGTATCCAGGCATACTGGAAGCAGATGATGTGATTGCATTTTTGTGCAAGCATTTGACTGGACATAAAACCGTAGTATCCACAGACAATGACATGGTGCAATTGATTGATGATCATACACAACTGTATTCACCCATCAAGAAAGTAACTATTGATGTACACAATTGTGAACAGCATTTGCCAGTGCATGTGAACAAGTATTTGTTGTACAAGAGCATACTAGGTGATGCATCAGATTGCATCAAAGGATTACCAGGTTATGGCAAAGTGAAAGCCAAGAGGCTGACTGAAAATTATGAATTAGAATTTTCTAAATTGTCTGCAGAATTACAGCAACAACAATTGCACAACATGCGCATGATGAACTTGAATCAAGGATTAGTTGAACATCCAGAAGAACGTGATTGTTACTTGCAACAATTAGAACGCTTGCAATTAGTCAGTGAAGCTTGAAGGCACAGACCAATCATCCACAACAAAGCATTTCTTAATTTTATATTTGTAACTTTTCTCTATAAACTCTGTGCACATTCTCTCATATTGACTTCTGGCGGTAGCTTTGCCCACAAGCATGGTGCCCCACACAGCATCATATATCCATAATTTGTTCTTATACTCAAATATAGATACTGCATGTCCAAATATTTGTTTGTTGTTTACATCATCTCCCAGGTAGTATGTGAAACCATATATGGATGAATATGCATTAACATCACTCTTCAACACAATGCTGGCCCGAGAGGAATGTATAAGAGCTTCTATAAAGCAAGAATTAGGCAAATCTGTATAGAACTTAGAAGATGTACCATATACACGTTTACCTTCTAATATACCAACAATAAAGGAGACGTAGGTTATAGCACTAAAAACACCTAATATAACAAGGGGTTTAATTAATCTCTTACAGAAGCTATATGAGCTTTTCGTATGATATTATTTAGGTTTTCAGTTGATTATATATAATTTTATACTAATATACAACATATGGGTATGTTCGATACAGTAATTGTTGAAGGGTTAAAGCTCAAAACCTCTAAAGAAGTGGCTGCATTTCTTAAGGCAAACAGCGCCAAGCTTCCTTCTGAATTTCAAACTAAAGATTTAGAAAATTTTCTAGCTACTTATTATATCAATGAAGCAGGTCAGATTTTTGAAACAGTATACAAGCCTACTGGCAAAAAGAAAGAACATGTTAACCCTTTTAAAGATTGGCAAGATAATCGCTCATTCTTAGAAAAGTTTTTCTTTAATACAATACATAAAACACATTATAGTGACGAAGATAGATTAGTAGATGAAACTGTTGCAGTTAGAGAAAAAAGCAAAATTACAAAAACATTTGAAATATATACATACACAGAAATTGCTGGGCGCTACCTGGACCTCAGCTATAATATTACAGCTGCAGATGGTAAAGTTAAATCTGTTAAGTTTGGTGAATGCAGTGTAGAGAGTGAAGAGAAAGCCAATCAACGCCATAAAGATGATGCAGAGTTTAAGAAAAACATGGAGATTAGTTTTGCTGCCAGAAGAGCATTTCAGTCTAAATGGTATTATCCTATTCTAAAAGAAACTGTTAACCCAGTAATCTACTTTACAAAACTTCTAGTTCAAAAAGCTTGCAACAAAATTATTACTTGGTCTTATCGCTGGCACGGAGTATAACATGACATATACACTCAAAGTGGAGCAGAACGAAATTACAGGCGAATACTATTTTATTCTGCCTGAAGATCTATTGGAACAAATGGACTGGACAGAGGGTGATAATATTAAATGGATTGACAACAGAGATGGTTCCTTCACTCTCAAGAAGCATGAAGAGTAAACAAGAAATAGAACTTCAGGTCAAAAGAATCATGGGTAAGTGGTATAGTGAGCCTGTTTTTTCAAAAAATAAATACATAGAAGCTGCATATCTTTTCTTTTGGAAATGGTACTACAGGCTTACTTCTGGTCTTTATTATAAAACTAAGTACGCTGTACAGCGTTTATTCCGGGGTTATGATGATTTAGATAAATGGAATGCTGCTTGGTATATTGCCAGAAAAGCTGTTCCTGTGCTTAAGGTTATGAGAGACAAATTTCATGGCACCAGTCTTAAATGGCACAGAGAAGATAGATTTGGTGACATAGAGGTATTAACAGCTGAAGAAGTGTATGCAGGGTCCCAGGAGCCCGGGTATGAAGGCCCAAATGCATTTACAGAAGATGAATGGAGAGCTGTTCTGGATGATATCATATTTGCATTTCAATGGCAGATAGATTTTGATTCTTATGATGGCACAGTGAATGATGAAGAATTTAAAGCGGGTGAAAAAAGACAAAAGAGAGGTTTGCAGTTGTTCAGTATTTATTACAGAAATCTTTGGGATTGATTGTATGCATAGTTCCTGTATATTATATTAATGATTATTCAATTTGGGAAAGGTGACCAGAGTGCTTATGGTAAATGGGATAATAATACAAGAGCTTTTATTAGCAGGCCTTACTTCAAAGTTGTTCTAGATAATGGTTTAGGTTTTTATATACTAAATGCTTTTAAATATAATTTATTTCCTAGGTTTTACGGTTCATTTCGAAAGACGTTTTGTGAATTTGGCTTCAGTTTTGCAGGTTGGACATTTGAAGTGATGTGGAACAAAGCATTCAAGGTATGACTATTTCTTCTGTGTTGGTATGTGTAGCAGTGTTGATATATATTTTTTATCTTCGTGAAAGATTTAAAGACTAATTTTCCAGATACTTGTATATGTTTTTTACTAGTGCTTCTCTCCTTTGTCGCTGTCTGCGTTCTAGGCATGTTACAAGCAGTGCAAGCGATATGGGGAAGAAGAATCTCAGGAAGAATTGAAGGTGATCCTGATTGGTCAGTAGGTCAATATACTTCGTGTACAGTTCATGAACGCCAAGTAAAGTCCAAATCATGGCTGGACTAAACAAACACCAAAAAACCATATTGTAGCCTTTGTTGAAGTGGTTTTTTAGTTGTTGTAGCATATAATTATTTAGGTGGAGTGCAACCGTTTGCAGTATGATGCTGCAGTAAAGTACGTAGAAAAGAATGCCTATAACTTGCGCATAGAAAATTCTAAGGCTCTTAAGTATATTATAGGAGGGGGTTTATTAGCTGTCTTTTATACTGTTTTGAAATGTCTGGTCTTGTTGCCTTAAGGCACATAATTAAAAGTGAAATCTGTAACTAACACTTCAAAATCACTCAGATATGAATATGCAGTGCTATGATTTCTAATAATACAAGCTGCAGTTGGTGCCACAGTGGCAGTACACAATTTGCGATATGTTTTAGTCAAATATCCTCCGATGCTCCTGGTCACTGTTTGGCCTGCTCCTAAAGTGAATGCACACAATGGAAACACCATGCTGGTATTAGCCAAGGAAAATCCATTGTGCAACCGGTACTGAATGTGGTTTAAAAAACTATTGTAAGTGGCAGAAGTCATGCTGGTAACTGTGGAAGGAAACAAATTATAGTCACCATTTTCACACCACAACTCTATATTAAATGCAGACAAAGATCCAGCATGAGCACTCACTGGACTATTGCCATACAGAGTCAGCATGTCTGATCCATTGATGCCGCTCAGTCCTACATAAATCAAAGGTGGAGGCATTTGTGTGTCATTTAAATTTCTACTCAATCTCATTCTGCCTCGGTCCAATGGGGATATCATGGGTAGCATTCTGCTGCCACATAATTTTCTCAATTGCATGTTGAATTCAACCAAGTTGTGTGTGCCACGGAATCCAAAATTAGTCTTTTTTGAAAAGAAGAATAAAAACATGGGATTGCCACCATTGGTTCCTACTGCAGTTCCTGCTGGTCTGTCAGCACATATGATTAAATTGGGACTGGTTATGGTACCAGCTACAGAAGCATTTAAACCAAATCCTTGAAAAGGGGTATCTGCATTTGGATTGTACACAGACCGCTGGGTACTGTACCAACCAGACTCCACAGTATTAGCAGGTGTATTTCCTCGGTTGAATGCTCGAGTGCGAGGCACTGTGGCACTAAAAGCAGGAGACAATGTACTAAAAGCCACATAGGTATATGCACTCAACACATTGCCATGACTGGTGTTGGCACCTACTGTATTGTCCGCATTCAACGACCAGTTGACGAATGTGGCAGTAGGATCCACTGCATAAAAAATGGGTTGTTCATGAATTATGCCTTGATTTGCTATGAATCCAGTTCTTATACCCCGGGTGGAAGGAAATTGTGCTTGAAATTGACGGCTGTAAAAATTAGGAGTGAGAGCAATAGAATTTCCAGAACCACTGGTAGAAAATTCATATATCATTCCATTGGTTCCTGCAGTGGGGTATTTGGTTTGTTGAACACCTATGATAAACCCTGGACGAATACCGTTAATTGCTAACCCTTCAGTTGTCCAAAATTGTGGTTCATCAATGTAAGCACCCATGACACATCCCAGTGGTTCACCATTGCCATAATTGGTATCACCAAAAACACCTGCCACAGGGTATGTGCCACTCAACACAGCATACTTGGTACGTGTTCCATCAATAAAAATATGTGGTCCTTTTGTTGTTTGTGTTTGACTGGATTCAGCGAAACCTGCCATGTTCAGATTCACCGCACCTTTCAAGTCATAGAATGTTCCTATGGTAGCACCAGTAGGAACTCCGCTGTGCTCTGGTAAAAATAACCAGCCACTTATGCAATGATCCCATATGTTCAATCGTTTCATGGTCACAATCAAATCATTGATCTGAACTTTGGCAGCATCAGATATGGGAGTACCTAGTTTGTTGAAATAAGTTGTTGCCTCATTTTCATATCTGGTACCTGTGTATTGAGTTGTGATTGGAATTATCATATTAAACTGCCCAATCCCCAGAAAAAGTTATCATATTTGTATATGAATGTAGATGCAAAAGCCAAGTTAACTTTTGTGCCAGTTGCGCAAAGCATGGGCACTTGAGATGATGACACATGCATATTGTTTGTACCCAATGTTACTAGAGTAACACTGAAGTCATTGGGAAGATCTACAGGAAGCAAAACACTCACAGGAGTTGAACGCGTATCCACATGATAAGTTTTGCCTGTGTCAGCACTGGAGAATGCATAACCGTTTGGAAATAATACAGAAGTAATAGTATTAGATACCCTAAATGCACTGGTGCTGCACAATGTGGTGTAAGCTGATGACCAATATCCGCTAGTGTCTTTTACTGTGGTATAGGTACTATCCCAGTTACTTGAATCCGGATTGCCTGTGAATGCTATTGTTTGTGTGCTGTTGTCCGGGAATTTTAAACCACCATCTGCGCCAAATTCCCATAGATAGGGAGTACCAGCAGTATTAGTAGTAATACTAACATAGGTGCTAGCACGTAATTCAGCAACAGCTGCACCCATAAACAATGCTGTACTATCATCTGGTGTAGTTGTAAGGTATGCTGTGTTAGGACCAAAACCGACAAGATCCAGCTTACTATTACTTGCTGTAACTATCGCTCCAGGTACATTTAATTGCCCATCACTGCTAAGCACTACCTGGTAGGAGCCGTTAACTAATCTATCTGCAGGGCCACTGCCCCCTCCACTCAATGCAGACAAGCTAACTGTATTGCCATTAGAAATAGATAACTGTGCATTACTTTCGTTAAAAGACAATGTCTGGCTATCTGTTTCACTAGTAACAAATATATCCAAAAGATTAACACCGCCAGATAGATAATTCGCATTTACATTCAAATCACCATTCATAGTACCGCCATTGACATACTGAACAGCATTAGTACCTCCACCACCTGCATACTCAGACATTATAGCAGCTTTCTTAAAATACTTCTCTGCGTATTGTTCTATGAGTTTTTTAATTTCAGAAATCTTTTGAGGTTCTTTCTCTACTGCCACCTCATTGCTCAGTTTATCTAAAACATCAACATAATCATTTTTAATATCTACTGCATCAGGCTTGCTCTCTTCTGTCTTTGGTTCAATGCTTTCTTGCTCTTGAACAACAGGAGCAGGTGTCTCTGTAGCTACTGTAGGGGATATATCTTTAGGTTTATCTCCTGAAATTATATCTTTTAATTTGCTTAAAAAATCACCAAAATTGTCTTTCTCTTCAATAGCTTCCGGTATGGGTTCAATAGTACCCCCTACATTTTCCGCTTTATCTGCAATAACTTCAGCTGTTATAGGCTGTTTGACTTCAACTATCTTCTGCTTAAGAACATTAATAGCTGATAATAATGGGTCTTCTTTAGGCTCAACGACGGTATTACCGTCTATCTTCTCCATTAAAGCTTTATGATCTTTTTCTACTTTAATCTTCTCTGTGACAGATTGTAGAAATTTAAACAGAGGATCATCAGCCATAATATAATATTTAAACAAATAAACTAAGAATTCTATTTAAAGCTTGATTTAAATCTATGTTCTGTTAATATATATCTATATGAACAAACTAATGGCTTCGTTAATTGTTAGTGCATCTTTAGCTGGATTGGCCATGGCTGATACCGGTACTGCTGCCAATGATGATTTGTCCTGTGAACAGGTACTGTCTTGCATTGGTGATGTAGTGCTTGTAAGGCCTGTAGGAGCAGCTGTTACAGTTGCTAACTTCGGCATTTTTGCCGTTGCCTCGCCTTTTGCCGCTATGGCAGATGCTACTGATGAAGTATTCAACACACTCGTCACAGAGCCCGGTGAATACACATTCAAGCGCGATCTAGGCGATTTTAGCAAATAATTCAAATAGCTAAAAGCCATGAAACTCACAGTACCCACTGAGTTTAAACTTGCTGGGCATACCTATACAGTGGAAGTTGATGAGCATGTTCTCGCAACCAACAGTGAGTATGGCTCTTTGAATGAAGTTACACATGTAATGCAACTTCAAGCTCCTGATCCCATTCCAGTATCGCGTATAGAGAGTACATTCTTACATGAACTTCTGCACGCCATATTCTATGAGTTAGGAGAAACAGAACTAGATAAAAACGAGAGACTCATTGACAGTGTATCAAATTTGCTTCACCAAGCGCTAACCACGTCCACCGGTGATGCATTGCAAGCAAACCGTGACGCTAATGAAGGAGCATAGTTCTAACCTTGCTCCTTTGTTTTTATGACACCAGAAGATCGTTTGATTGAAACTCACCTCAGATCCCTATCTGCACAGTATGGTGACAATTTAAAGAAGATGAAATTCAATGCACCTGTGATCACACCTCTGGAAAAAGATTCCGTTGTATCAATAAGCCCATCCAAGAAAGAAGCATATGTTACCCGGCATTATATTGCTGGGCATTTCCAATCAAATGTTCCGACTCATGTGATGATTTTTAACGGGGAATGTTTTAATAGAATCGCTGTTTGATTAGACCAAGTGCTCAAACGCTACTTTGGCCATGTTAACGACATTCATGGCATCAGTTGGAGAATATTTTTTCTTGTTGAGAAGATAATCCCAAATGAACAATGCATCACTGTGCATGCCTTTCTTCTCATTCTCTTCATTCTCAGAAGCTGTTTTCTTGTCTTCAGCAATTTTATCTTCTATTGCTTTGCGTTTGTTGGCAAGGTAATTAGCAGCTTTCATGTCAGCATCAGTCACTTGTGCACCATCATGAGCAGGATCTTCTGTTTTAGCAATCACTTTAGGATCAGTTTCTACTGATTCAGTTACTAGTTTGGATGTTTCAAAGCGCTTGGAGTAAGCAGCAAACATCAAAGAATTATCTTTTCCGTACGGCATAATATTATTTATTCTAAAACATTAAATATTATTGTGAGTAACAAGAAAAAAGTCAATCAACTTACCTTTTCAGAATGTAAAGAGATATTGGAAAAACTTCATAATCAACAGAATAGCAAGTATTATCGTGATGTTTTGCATAGATTTGAGACACTTCTGCCTAAATCAAAACCACATACACCAAAGAAAAACGATTGATTATAATAAAAGTTCATTTATATTAATTAAATGAGCTTAGAAGTAACTGCAGGAAGTATCCAAGCAACTAATGACCCAACCACAGTTAACTATGATGCAAGGGATGAAAAAATTGCAGCATTAGAATTGAGACTGTCTTCACTAGAAGATGATTTTACCAAGCTCACAGCTTTTGTTAATAGCATTGCAAGCAAATGATTACTGCAGCCTTTCTTATTGTATTTGCCACAAGCTCCATTGGAGCAATTTATACGTTTAAGAATTTAAAAAAGAAACGCAAGACTCGTTCTTCTCGAATACGATAGCCCCTTTAGGGGTGTTGCTAATATTGGCCTTAGGACAGGTCTTATAAGCCTGTAAAGCACCGGCCAGATAAGCCGGCGTAATGTGGGTTCAATTCCCACCACCCCTAGCTTAGCATATAAGTATTTAGGTTCGAGTCTGAATTAATTATTGACTAATGTAGCATTTCATTTATACTCATAATATGAAGGTAACAATTGTAAATGGATCTCTAGGTGGCCGTACTGGCAACACCAACAATCTCATACAAAAGGTTAAAAAGATTGTCGTTAAACGAGATCCAGAATCAAAGGTTTCTATTATTCATTTGTCACCAACATTTGATTGGATCAAAGTACGGCGGGCTATTAAAGCTTCTGATGCTCTTATTTTCTGCACTGGAACTTATTGGGACTCATGGGGTTCACCCATGCAACAATTGTTTGAAAAGATGACACAAATAGAAGGTAAGAAACACTTGCTTGGCAAGCCTGCAGGTGCCATTGTGACCATGCACTCTGTAGGAGGCAAAGAGGTATGCTCCAGAATTTTAGGAAACTTGGTGGGTCTTGGTTGCATGATTCCTCCATTCACGGGCTTTGCCTATGCATATTCAGATCACGTTGCTCATAAATCTCGCACAACAGGCAAGAAGTTACTGGATGATGTGTGGCACATTGATGATCTTGAAGCATTTATCCATAATTTGTTTGAAGCTCATTTGGGCACAAAGAATTGGAAGGTGTGGGATTACTTGGATACGCAAACCCTTGATCCTTCATACGTCTGGTTAAAGTAGTTGCACTATTTTTCAATTCATTTATATTAGAGTTATGTTGAACATTATTAACTTTGTTGAAAAGTATATTCTCACCTTTGAGAACTTGGTAGCTGTGTTTATATATGCTCTAATGCTATTCTGCATGAAGACAGACACAGACTTACAGAAGCTCAAGAGTCAAGCTATTTATCATGGTTACGCCAAATATGATGAATACAAAGGCAATTGGCGTTGGATTACAGAAGAAGATCTGCACCAGCAATAATTATATGTCAAGATTTATTCTAGGCTTCTTTTTAGCTATTGCTTTGCTGAACCCAAAAACCACAATTCATATTGTAGGTAGTATTGTTAATACTTGCAATGATGTTGTATCTAGGTTTTCCTATGATACACAAGACAAGCAGAAATAATTATTTCTCAATCTTAACGCCTTGTAGATAACCTTCTAAAGGAAGGTTAGCACCAATATAACCAATTTGAATCTTGGCTTTAGTTTTTGCATCAAAGCCAAAAATGGCATACCCACCACAAGGAAGTTGCTTTGCTGTTAAATCTTTGTTTTGTTCATTTGACATGCACATATAATATATTAAGCATCATAGGATTCCACTTTTTTATTGAACTTTTTTATAGAATCATTTAATATATATAAAGTATGAAAAAACTTATCTGTTTACTGCCATTAGCGTTAGTTGGTTGCGCTAGTGTTAATAGCAACAATAACTATGGTTTTAATCCAGGTCCAGGTATGCAAGAAGATGCACAAGATAGAAACAACACCAAATATAACATGATGGACAGTCCAGATGGCAGGAGAGACCCCAATGCTAATGTGAAGCTTTGGGGCGCTACATACTAATGAGCAGAGTTATCTCTATTACTAAACAAGAAAAGAAAAAGATTTTTGACTTTGCTAGTAGAGTTATAAGAGACGCAGAAGAGAATGAAAACTCCAGGTGGAAGCTAACTAGAAGATATTCTGTTTATTCCATGTGCATTGGCACTGTGGGTGAATATGGGTATGGTAAGATGACTGGGCAAAAAGTTAATTTAACAGTGAAGAGCAAGGGCGATAAAGGCATTGACTTTCCAGATGGTGCCCAAGTTAAAACTGTTACATATAATGGACCAGATAAGGAGCTCAAAGTATCAAACCTATCTTCTCCTAAGAAACCAAAGAAATATGTTTTAGCTTATTATGATAAAAGTAACAAGAGTGATTTTGTTGTCATGATAGGTGAGATTTCTTATGAAAGTTTCTTAAATAAAAAGAAAGTAAAATATTATAACGGAAGACTCACATATATTGTGGATGAAAAAGATTTGGATAAACTGTATACATGATGGATAATTTAAATAGTAAACAGAAACAGATATTAGAACTTCTCAAGGATTATAGTGGTCCAGAGTTAGATTATTTTATGTCAACACCAAATAAATACTTTAGAGGCAGAACACCTCTTGAAATGTTGCTTAATGAAGACTATGCTTACTTTTATCAATTCATTAATAAACCCGATGAAATTTTGTAAAAGAAGAACTCATACACCTAAAAACACGACAGGTAATACTTCTACCTATGACTATGTTCTAGAGAATGATGTTTATACCGTTCATGGTAAAGAGTTTACCGAAAAATGGAAAGAATATATCTCCAAAAAGCCAATGCTTGTAGCAGATGGTGAACAGCGCTATTACTATTATGACTATAAAGAATGCGTCCTCAAAGCCAATTGCTGGTTTGTGTAGTGAGTGACACAGTTAGAATAAAGCTAGAGAAGGGTCTAGCTACAGCGAGAAACAAACGCATTACTGGCAAGCAATATGCCAAGCAATTGAGAAGACATCATTGGCAGCAGGACGGGGATAGGATGCATGTATTGAGAGATTATAAGACATACTACTTGGTAATTGTTCTCAATAAACAAGATATGTATGAATGCAGCTTCAGTGGTGCTAAAATGTCCAGGCATGCAGAATTTGTAAACAAGTCATTCTCAGATGTTTACAGCAATTTAACAGATGCAAAGAACAGTGTGATTGAATTCATGGACTTGTATGTTGAAGCGCTTTATAAAATGAATCAGGTTCGGCTTGAACAATATAAACAGAAACGGAAAGAAACTAGTTGACTCATGTCTGATTTCATACATAATAGAGGAATGAAGAGCAACATTAACGCCCCCAAGGCGAATAAGACCCCGGTCTTGACCTGCATTGTCAGTGGCAAGAACCGGAACACCAATCAGGAGTATCTCGCTAACAAGGCTAGCAAAGCGAATACGACTGTCGACGAAATTGTTAGCCATTACGTTTCCCGCGAGGTTCTCAAGAACCTTCGACGCGGCGAGAAGCAGGGTCTATCTGATCAGCAGATCAGCCGCATCCTGACTCTCAACGGTAAACAGAAGGGCGTTAAAGCCGCTGGCATCCGTACGACGAAGTCTGAAGCAGTGGTTACTGCTTAACTGATCTAATCCCGTAGATTAGATGGGGGGCCGGTAGAGCACAACAATAACGCTCTGCCGGCCTTTTGTTTTAAGAACTATAAAAAACATGTTGACTGAGAGCTAATTTCAGCCATAATAATAATATGAACCTCAAGACAGTACAACTACCTGAACAAGCACCATTTGTAGGTCAGCATGTGACTGAATTTCATTGGACTGATCGGGATGCATGGGAAGTGATTGAAGTTATGAGCCCTCGTAGAATTGTGATTCGTGAACTAGATTCAGAATGCACTCGTAAGCCCAAAGATTTTCATCCTGGTGGCTTCAGTGGTCATTTTGCAGACAATTATTCACAAGAGTATAAACACTCCAGTAACCCCAAGAACAGGGTAAAGACCCTTAGCTGGCGTGCTAAAGCCAAGCGCTGGGCTGAAGTGGGACAAAGGACACAATATAGTTTATTTGGTTTACACAAAAAAGGTGAACAAGCTACAAAGTTTTATGATTATAATTTCTAAGATACAAGATTACGTAGATTCAGGCAAAGATTCACACGAAATAGCCAGATGGATTCTAAATGTGTATCTTAACAAGCATGTGCCTTTTAGCTTGAATGATCTCTCTGATAACTCTACTGTTGCTGATGAAGTAGAAGCCATTGTGGAATGTATTGAAGAAGGTGATTATCAAGATGCTTTGAACATTGCTGAAGATGGTGCCATAAGTATTCTTCAGGATGAAGGTTTTGATATTGTTTGAAAAGACAGTTCATAAATT
>Ga0247843_1006372_pt1 | contig 15472 bp, 17 predicted proteins | sample LaCruzMarch2017__FD_192420 | JGI IMG/M metagenome (GOLD analysis project Ga0247843, IMG submission 192420) | Freshwater microbial communities from meromictic Lake La Cruz, Castile-La Mancha, Spain - LaCruzMarch2017_8m | ecosystem: Environmental > Aquatic > Freshwater > Lake | place: Spain... | reverse complement strand
CTGCCAAAGCATCAGCACGTCGTGCTCGCTGGCGGCGGCAAGGGTTCTGAGGTCGGGGAACGCCGCCATCCAGCGCTGCCAGTAGGGCAGCACCACGACCAGCTGGGTCTGCTGCAGCATCACTTCAGCAATCCGAAGATTGGCCACAAACACATCCCAGGGAGCGGCAGTCGCTGAAATCCGTTCCCGCATCCCGCCCTCCCTGCGCGAGCAGCTGGATCAGCTCGCCGTCCGAAACTTCCGCAGCCAGTCGGGCGAGGTGGCCGCGGCGGTGGCTGCATGGGTGGCCAAGCACCAGAGCGAAGGGGTGCAGATGGTGCCCCCTGCCGCAGGGGAGGCCTGAGCGATGGTTTCCACAATCCGCCGCCGCCCCGGTGGGCGCATGGGTGAAGTCAGGCGCCTGGAGCGGAGGCCGCAGGTGCCGCGTGAGGTTGCCGACCTGGCCTCCAGCCTCCCGAGGGAAGCGGCAATCGCCTTCCGCACGGTGAGCAGTCTCTGCTTTGTTCAGCTGCGGGCTGATGCCGACTGGCCGCTGCTGCGTCGCGGCGTCGTTGAGCTGACGAGGCTCCCCCGCCTCCGGGAACAGTTGACCGACTACGGCCGAGGGGGTGCCATCGGGTCCGTCTTCGGGCTTCTCTCCAGCGCCTTCCTGCGGCTGCCGGTGTGGCGCCGGCTGCAGGTCTGCAGCGGGGCCATCAGGGCATCAGATGCGGGGAAAGCCTGCTGGGAGCTGGCCCATCTGAACGCCACCATGGACGCAGCCGCCGACCTGGCAGCAGGCCGCCTGCTGCATGACGCTGGCCAGCTGCTTTTGCACTACCGGCTGGCCGACAGCCAGGCGCAAGCGGCGCTGTGTCTCTCTTCCCGGCGGCCCGATGGCGTGGTGTCCATCCTGCCCGAGCGGAACGGGGGGCGCCGCCTGGGGCCGTCTTCCGTGCGATCAATGCGGGCCTTTGCCAGCGCCTATTCAGGGCCGCCAATGAGTGGGAAGCTCTCGCGGCATGGCGGCGAGCCCCTCGCCCGCCTTGTGGGCCTGACGGTCAGGGACGGCCGGGGATACCTGCTCCCTACATGCCACGGCGAGGGGGGCTGATGTTTACTCTCCGCGACTACCAGGCCGACCTGATTGCCAGGGCCAGCACTGCGCTGAAGAAACGCCAGACCCCCTTGGTGGTGCTGCCGACCGGCGGGGGGAAGACGGCGTTGATTGCCGAGATCGTTCGCCTGACTCGGGCCACTGGCCGCAACACCGTGGTGATCTGCCACCGCCGGGAAATCCTGCAGCAGCTGGCCTCGGCCATCGCTCACCACACCGGCGAGGCTCCCCAGTTGGTGGAGGCCGGCAGCAAGCCGGACTGGTCCGCCCCAGTGACGGTGGCCATGGTGCCGACGATCGCCAGGCGGCTGGGCCAGCTGCCCGCCGGCGGGATGCTTATTGCCGATGAAGCCCACCACATGGGCAGCCCCAGCTGGGGGAAGGTGCGGGACGCCCTGGCGCCGGAGCTGCTCATCGGCTTCACCGCCACACCGATTCGCCCTGATGGCCGGGGCTTGGGGGAGGCCGGCTTCGATGTCCTGATCGAGGGGCCCACCCCCCGGTCGCTGATGGCCCAGGGGTATTTGTGTCATTACGACCTGTTCGCCGCCGCCCAGATCAACGTGGAGGGGGTTCGGATCAAGCGGGGCGACTACGACACCGGCGAGCTGCAGCGGCGGGTGGTTGGCCTCGCTGGGTCCGTGGTGAAGGATTGGCTGAGGCTGAACACCAGCAGGCTCCCCACCATCGCCGTGGGTGTCTCGGTGGAGCACTCCAAGGAGCTGGCCGCGGCGTACATGGCCGCCGGCATCAAGGCCGCAGCGGTGGATGGGTCGATGCCCACGACCGAGCGGGACCGGATCTTCACGGCGTTCCGGGCGGGGGAGATCACGATTCTCTGCGCCTGCGCCGTGGTCGATGAAGGCCTCGACGTGCCAGAGGCCGGCTGTCTCCAGCTGGTGCGCCCCACCCGATCGCTTCGCCTGCTACGCCAGCTCCAGGGCCGGGTGCTGCGGCCGTCGCCGGGGAAAGATCGGGCGTTGCTGATCGACCACGGGCCCAGCTGGCGGGAGTTGCCGCCGCCGTGCGAGGAAATCGCCTGGGGCCTGGACGCCTCCACAGTGGCCCAGCCCCGGGGCGAGAGGAGCAAGGCCATCAAGGCATCCGATGGCCGCATCGAGGTGGTCGCCAGGCAGGACCCGACAGCCCAGCTGTCCCACGTCACACCGGAACAGGCGGCTCACGAGCGGGAAATCTTCGAGGCCCAACGGATGGAGACGGTGATCCGGCTGTATCGGATGGGGAGGATCCCGAAGGGGGCGATCTACACCGAGCTCAGGCGGGGGCTGCGTCCGCTGGAGCAGTTCAAAGCTGCCGCCAAGGCCCTGGGGCTCAGCAACCTGTGGGCCATCACGCAGCACGCCCAGCAGCGGGACGCCCAGGAGCTGGCGGAACGGCGGGAGCGGGACCGAATCGAGAAGCAGCGGTTCGAGGACCACTGGAACAGCGACGAGCCCGACATTCTCCGCGGAGTCGGCTGATGCCCGCCCCACGCACCCCACGGCCGAGGCGGGTAGTTGAGACCCCGCTCCTGCTCTCCCGCCCCCTGGTCCGGCTCTCGGGGACTGACCTTTGCCTGCTGCTGAAAGGACCGGACGGTGCCATCACCGGCGGTTTCCACCTTGGGCGCCAACTCGATGCAGCTCAGGCCGTGGCCCTGCTGCAGGCGCATAAGTGGGAAGAATCCAGCCGCAAAAGATCACCGATTGAATGAAATTGCGACGACACTCCTAGGAGTCTCGGTGAGCATGAAGTCTTCTATGTAGTGGCCTTAAGGGATGCGTATTGCCTTGACTCGACTACATCACTCTCCTATGCTTCGGCAAGCGACGCGCCACTTCGGTGATGCGTTCTTTGGCCACCACCACCACCTCCAGCTCTGATGTTTCCCCATCCTCCGGACCGTTCACCCCCTCTAAATCAACAGGAGATCAATGACTACCAGCGTTCCAAGGAGCGGGCCAGGCTTGGCGATGCAGCCTGGGGTTACCTGCATCGTTTCGCTCCGGCTCCCGCCTGCCTACGCGGCAGCGATTGATGATCTGGCGGCCAATCTTGGCCAGTCGAAGATCAGCCTGTTTCGTCGCGCCGTTGAACACTACGTATCAACCGCCAGGCCTGAAGCGGATCCCGCCCTGGTGCAGCACCTGCTCGACCTCGGCAGCTTGATCCGCGATCGGCCGCACCCCTCTCGCCGCTGGCGGCATGAGGCTCCCACCACCACCACCACCGGAACCACCTCCTGCAGCGAAGGGGGATAGGTGGAGGCTCCCAAAGAAGAAGCCCAAAGAGGGTCTGACTCCTCCAAGGGCCGTGTACCGGCACGAAAGAACCGGGCAGGTTGTGATAGCTCCCAGCCGATTCTGCCATTCCTCAGCGGGTGGGAATCGCAGCTGCTGGCCCGCCGCATCGGCCAGCTCCGCGCCCCCCGGGCCCTGGGTGTTGATGGGCTGGAGGCCGCGGCCGGCCACGCCATTGCCAAGTACCCCGACTGTCCCCCTCGCGCCTCGCGCCTGGTGGATCGGATCACCGTTGCCATGGATCTGGCGCGGATGGAGGGGAGGACCTGATGGTTGCCGCACCTTCGCCAGCTCCGCGCCCCACTGCTGGGCCTGCACTGGACTTCCTCAAGGCCTTGGGCAAGGACCCAGCCGAGACCTACTTCCGCACCCTGCCCGTGGGCTCCAACCACAGCAGACACGGCGCCGACCTGCTGGGCTTTGACCTCGAGGCCCTGGCCCGCGACAACGCCAGCCAGTCGATCTACTTCGTCACCGGCAACGCGATCGGTGCCACCGGCATCAGCAAGCGCACACGCAAGCCCTCAGGCTGCGCCACCGATGCCGACTGCCCCACGTGCCCCGCCCTGTTCGTGGAGTGGGACGACAAGCCCATCGAATGGCAGCTGCAGGCATGGAGGGGGCTGGGCCTGCCTGAGCCGTCGCTGATGGTGGCGACCGGCGGCAAGTCGGTCCACTGCTACTGGGTCCTCCAGGAGCCCATCCCTGCCGACATCTGGCAGCCACTGCAGCACCGCCTGCTGGAGCACTGCAAGGCCGACACCAGCATCAGCAACCCAAGCCGCGTGATGCGCCTTCCGGGCTTCGACTACATCGACAAGGCCACCGGCAGGCCGAACGGCAACCAGGCCGAGCTGATCCACGCCAGCACCGCCCGCTACAGCCTCCAGGAGCTGGAGCAGTGCATCCCGGCAGCCGAACCATCGCCAGCGCCCCCGCTGCCATTGCTGCAGGCCCCCAGGCCGGCGCCGATGGTGTCTGGCGTCGTGGTGCCGTTCCGGAAGTTCATCACCAAGGCCGCGGCCGACCTGATCGAAAACGGCAGCCGTGGGGGTTCCTGCAATGCCGACGGTCTGAAGCTCTCCAATGAGCTGGTCGCCGTAGAGGCCTGGTTGCAGGCCCAGGGGGCGCAAGCGGACGAAACCGCCCGTGACGCTTACGCCTGCTATCTCAGCCACTGCCCAGACACGATCAACGGCGCACCTTTCGACATCCGTGCCGCCTGGGTCCGGTTCGAGGGTGCCGTCGATCGGCACCCGACAACAGCGACACCAGAGGAGAAGCTGCTGCAGCGGCTCAGCTACCACCGCAAGGAGGCCGCACGGCCCGCCAGCAACGTGCGGCCGATCAGCAGTGCCCGGAGCGCCCCGGGCCAGCAGGCGGTGGCCGCGGCGAATGGTGGCCAGTCGGCTGCAGCGGACGTGCTCGAGGTGGAGGAGGCCACGGTGGCGGCTGGGCCAGCAGCCGAGGGGGAAGACAACCCGCCGTTCACGGTCGTCGGCTGGGACACCAAGCGGGAACAGGTCTGGTATCAACATCGGCAGACTGGCCAGCTTGCGCAGATCCGAGCGCAGCAGAAAAGCAACCTCCTGCACCTGGCCCCCGTCAGACACTGGGAATCCCTGTTCCCCAACAAGTCCGGCAACGGTGTCGATTGGACTGCCGCCTGCAGTTACGTCATCGATCTGGCGAACCGGGCCGGCGTGTTCTACCCCGCAGCTGTTCGCGGCCGTGGTGTCTGGCTCGATAGCGGCCGGGTCGTCTGGCACCTGGGCAACCGTCTGGAGGTGGACGGTCTGGAGATCCCCCTGGCCGATCACCGGAGCGGCCACACTTACGCCGCCCGCCAGCCGCTGCCCATCAACAGGGCCGCCGCCGCCCTCACGGATGTCGAGGGGCAGCGGATCCTCCTTGCCGTCGCTGCGATGGGCTGGACCGGTCCCATCGATCACTTGGCGGTCCTTGGCTGGGCGGTTTGCACCGTCGCCGCCGGCGCCATTCCCAAGCGAACCGGTGTTCAGGTCACCAGCCGCAGCGCCTCCGGGAAAACGACCGTGACCGACCTGGTCTGGCGTCCACTGCTGGGGGGTGCTGGTCAATACCGGAGCGCCTCGACGGAAGCCGGCATCAGGCAGCTGCTGGGGCCGGATGCACTCGCGGTCGTCGTCGACGAAACCGAGGCCGGCGAGGGCAGGCGCCGGGAGCAGATGCTCCGGCTGATGCGCCACTCCTACGACGGCACAACCATCGACCGGGGCACTACCCACGGGGAGGCCCTGGCTTTCCCGGTTCGGTTCGGGATGGCGCTCATCGCCATCAACGCCACCACCCCCGAGGCGGCCGACGCGAACCGCATGGTCACCGTCACGCGCCAGCACCTACCGGCAAGCGCCTGGGAGGCAGCCAGAGGCGAGCTGCAGGCCGCTATGCCGAGCGGCACCGACGACCGCTTCAACCGCCGCGTGGTCGATCACCTCCACGCCCTGCTGGCCAACGTGGCCACGTTCCAGGCGGTGGTGGGTAGACAGATCGGCGGTGGAGTCGCTGGGCGCCTTGGCGACACCTGGGCCCCCCTCCTGGCTGGCGCATACCTGCTCACCAGCGCCGCCGTCCTGACCGAGGCCCAGGCTGCTGCCTGGTTGGCCGAGAACGGGTGGGACGCGGCAGAGCTCGACGCCCCCGACGGTGACGAGGAGGGGGTGCGGCTGCTGGACCGGATCCTGGCCTATCAGGTCCCTTGGCACTCCGGCGACGGCAAGGCCGACATCCCACGCCGTTCCGTACGTCAGCTGGTGGAGGTGGCGCGGCAGGAGATGGCCCACCCCGAGGCCGATGCCGCCGCCTTGGCCCTGGGGCAGCTGGGCATCAAGGCCACTGCCTCGCGGCTGGTGATCGGCAACTCGTTCGCCCCGCTGGCTCCGATCCTCAGCGGGAGCCGCTGGGCCGACGGTGGCCACGTTGCCCGGCTCCGGGATCTGCCAGGAGCGGAGTGCTCCGCAAGCAAGAAGGTGCGGATCAGCAAGGGGAGCCCTCCAGAGCGGGCCACCTACCTGCCATGGGAACGGATCGAATGAGGCCCGTTCCCACCTGCAGGGGGCCGCTGTTCCCACTTGCTAGGGGGGTGGGAACGGCAAAACCCCAGTCCCACACTGGGGCCGTTCCCGTGTTCCCACCGTTCCCACCTAAAAACACATCCCTATAGAAAACCCCTTGACCTCCCCCATCCACCTCAGAAATACAGCCCCTATCTCATACATACATTTTTTAGTGGGAACGGTGGGAACGGTGGGAACGGAAGCAGTCAGGGCAAGTGATCTGACCCGTTCCCACCACCGTTCCCACTTCTGGGGCGTGGGAACGGTCCCTGGGCTCATCCCCTCCCCGCCTGGCATCAATCCAGCGGTGCGGCCGTGCATAGGGGCCCGGGCGGTGGGAGGTGTACTTGCATCCCTGCATCAATAACCATTCCCACAGCGCTTCTATCCAATGAGAGTCCCGCCATGCGACAAGCTCACGGGCTTCACGATGTGGCACCACCAAGGGGTCCGCGCCGTGGAGCGAATGCTGCTGGACGGGTCACTGCCGCCCCGTGCCCTGCTGGCCTTCTGGACCATCGCCGCCCGGGTGCATCCCCTCACCGGCAAGGCGTGGGCCACCGGCGACGAGCTGGCAGCGGTCTACGGGATGCACCCCGAGAACTTCGGCCGCCACCTGAGCGTGCTCAAGAAGCTGGGCCTACTGGTGCGCCGCAAGGAGAAGCCGGAGAAGAAGCTGGAGCCCTGGGAGCGCCGCTTTCTTCCCGACGCCGCCACCAGGGGCCCCCACAGCGGCCGCCTGTTCATGCAGCTCCACCCGCTGTTGGTGTCGGTGGGCGGCAGGGCGAAACGGGACCGGGCGTTGGCTGAGTTCAGGGAGGCCGTTGGCCGGGTGACGCCCTTCGAGGAGGTGCTCGCCGCCATCAAGGCGGAGGACGAGGCCCAGGAGCTGGCGGACTACATCAAGCGGGAGACCGGGGGCCAGGCCACCCCCGCCGGCATGGGCACCCCGGCCGCCGCCTGAGCACCACCCCGGCCAGCTGGAGGGTGTGGACCGGCTGGCCCAGCCGCTTGAGGCGCTCCGGGCCCCCTCCGATGGCAGCATCTGCAGGAGTTGAGCAGGATGTGGGGCCCGCCGGCCGACCCTGGCAGCCTGCAGCCCTGCCTCACCAACGTGGAAGACCGAGAGAACGCAATCACCCGCCGGAGGCAGGCGCTGCTGGCCTCCGAAGGCCTCAACGGCTGGTTCATGACGACGATGGCCGATGGGCGAGGGTCTGACGGGAAGCCCTTGCACTGGATGATCTACGAGCACCTCGACGGCAGGAAGGCCTCGGTGCTGCACGACGGCCGCTGCACCGATCCAGAGCTCCAGGCGCTGCTTCAGGCCAGGGCCGCCAAGGAGCCCAAGGGGCCGGTCTTGAGGAGGGCATGGCTGGGGTCTGTGGTCATTGCCCTGGCGAGGCGCCTGCTTCGGAGCCGCCAGAGGTAGGCGGCCACCAGCACCACCAGGGCCAGCTGCTCAGCCCTGCGCTTCGTCGCCCTGGGAGCCCCCCGCCGCCGCCGCCCCCTGGCCCTGCTGCTGCTCTCGGACCCGCTCCCGGAACCGCCGTGCACGTTGCCTGGCCAATTCCCGGGCACGCTCCGGGTCCGTCCCCCTGCTGCGCCTGCCCCTCTTGCGTTCGGCCTCCAGCCCTGCCGGGGTCTTGACCCAGCACGGCCAGCAGAGGTCGTCGCCCTGGCGGTCCGGTCGCTGCCGGAGGGTGGGCTGCAGCTGGGCCCCGCAGCCGGAGCAGGTGGGCAGGATCTCGCCGGCCCTGCGGCGGGCCCTGAGGCGGGCCTGGCGTTCGGCTGCGGTCAACGGCATTGCCTGATTGTCGCCGGGTTTCGTGACGGTCGCCACGGGGCCGGGGCCCTGCTGCTCGGTGGTGGTGGCCATCAGGTCAGGCCCAGCCGCTGGAGCGCTCGCGAAACCTGGGTCGGCTGCCATCGGGATGCACCCCCGGCCGTGGTGACGCCGGCCGCCTCCAGGGCCGCCGCCATGGTCCGCAGCGAGGCCCCCGCCGCCGCCATGGGCAGGAGGATCCCCCTCAGCCTCTCGGCCGCATCTGTGGCCTGCTGACGCCTGGCAGCGTTGGCCGCGGCAGCCTGGGGCCTTGCGGAACCGAACCGCACCCCCTGCGCCCTGGCCTGCGCCATGGCCTCGCGGGTGCGTTCGCTGATGCGCCGGCTCTCGAACTCGGCCACGCTCGCCATGACGGACAGGATCAGCCTGCCGGCGCTGGTGGTGGCGTCGATCTCTGGTAGGTCGCAGAACAGAAACCCCGCCAGCCCGTTGGCCTCCGCCTCCCTGCTGAGCCGCAGAACGAACTCGGCATCACGGGCCAGTCGGTCCAACTTGGCCACCACCACGGCGGCCCCTAGGCGGCGGGCCTCGGCCAGGGCCAGGGCCAGCACCGGGCGGTGGTTCTTCCGGCCGCTCTCCACCTCGGTGAACTCGGCCACCAGCACGGCGCCACGGTCGGCGGCCAGCTGCTGGATCCTCAGCCGCTGGGCATCGAGGCCCAGACCGCTCTGCCCCTGCCGGTCGGTGCTGACCCGGTAGTAGGCCACCAGCTGGAGCAGGGTGTTACGGGCCGGCGGTGCTGCCGTTACGGATTGATGGGTTCCCTCGCCCGTTACGGATGGGGCAGCGGCAGGGCCGGCCGGCGGCGGTGCGGCGGCGATGACGGTCACGGGGTGGCCTCGGCGGTGGTGGTGGTGGTGGTGGTGGTGGCGCTGTCGAACAGGGGGCCCAGGTGGCTGCCATCGGAGAAGGGGAGGACCCCCTGCTGTGCCGTGTCGGCCAGCTGCAGGGCCGGAGGGTCCCATTCCCTGGCGGTGGCCCCCTCGATCGGCAGGGCCTCCAGCCGGTAGCGAGTGGGGCGGCTCACGCCAGCACCTCCAGCAGCTGCTGCCGGCGGCCAGAGCGGGCCAGGGCACGGTGGCCAGCCGCACGGGCAACACGGCGCAGCTCGGCCACGGTGAGCCCCTCCAACTGGGGCATGGGCGCCGCTGGGGCAGCGACGGGGGCCGCAGGGATGGATGGGGCAGCCGGTGGTGCTGGAGCCAGCCGCAGGACAACAGGGGCGGGCCTGGGTGGTGTCGGTCGCCAGCCGGCCAGGGTGAGCAGCAGGGCCAGGCCGTGGGCCACCAGGGGCCGGAGCAGCAGGGCCAGGGACTCGACGGTGGCGGCCGCGGCGACCAGGGCCAGCAGGAGGGCCCGGTCGGTGTCGTTGGTGTTGGTCATCAGTGGTTGCGCCCGGCCGGGAATGGAGAGCGTCCGGCGGGCAAGACCAGCTCCAGGGCTCGAACCTGGGCGCCGCCTCTACGGGCTGGCTGGTGGTGGTGGTGGTGGTGGTGCGGTGGTGGTGGTGGTGGTGCCCCCGGACGGCTGGGGGCGGTTCGGCGCGGTTTAGAGCCTGTCGCCGGCTGGCTGGTGGTGGTGGTGATCGATGGGAGGGGCGCCGGCCAGCTGGGCCAGCCGGCACCCCTCGGTGGGTCAGAGGACGCCCCAGATGGAGCGGCGCCCCTCGGTGCGATCGATCACCAGCCGGAGCCGGAGGCGCCCCAGGCCCATGCCGTGGGTACGGGTGGGGCCCTCGCTGAAGGACCACAGGCCGCGGCCCAGGGAGGCGGTGGCGTGATCCAGGTGGATGGCCAGCTGGTGGCCGAGCAGCACCGGCAGGGCGAAGCCGGAGGACGTGATGGTGCAGTTCATGAACGGAGATGCGATGGGACAGGCAGCAGCCCCGGACGGGCGGCGTTGCAGTTGCGGTGCTTGTGGCGTTGCGTCCGGCGTCCGATGCGGCCGGGACTGTTGCCTGTGGCCAACATAACGTCGGGTTCCGTTACGGTGTGGAGAGTTGTAACAAACTGAAACAATCGTCTCCTCTGCTGCTGATTCAGCCGCCTCGATGTTGCCCCTGTGCCGATGCAGCAGGGCGGACACCATGGGCAACGGCCACCCCCGGCATGGGGGGAAGTGCGCCTCTCGCGCTGTAGGGGAAGGCGCTCAGAAATGCCACCCCAAAATCAACCAGACTAGACTTCTGCATAAACATTGCCATGACAGGCAGGCTATGCCAGAGATATCCATGATCGACCATCACAGCAACCACCGTGCGCAACCAAAACTCCGGTCGACTCCAAAAGCGCTATTTCTTTGCCGGCCTTACAGCCCTGTCCCTGGTCACAGTGGGTTTGGAATCGACCCTCGCCCTGCTCTTTCTTCTCATCCTCGCTGGATATGCCACCTGGCTTTTCTGGGACAGAAATGAACAAGCGCAACGCTGGGCCTTTGCCGGCCTTACAGCCCTGTCCCTCATCACACTTGGCTATCAACACACTGTCACCATAGTCTTTCTTCTACTCATTCTCGGATCAACCGTAGTGATCTTCGTGGCACTCTGTGGCGCTGCGTATGTCTTCGTATTTGGACCCTTGTGGTCGTTCCTAGTGAAATCCAATGACACAAGCCTTTAGCCCAAGGACAGCAGCATCCAAGCGTGCTGATGTCGCTGTCATCCGTGCGGGCTATGCCCGCATCTCGATTGAGGTGGAGCTTCATGGTGTTGGTGTGCGTTGGGCGGGCTCTGTGGCGGTGGAAGATTGCCCCGTTAGGGATGATGGTCAGCACCAGCAACAGTTTCGATGAGTACCAGAGCGAAGGATGCAGCGTTCGGCGGGAGTGCTCTGGGGACCTCCAAGGCGCTGAGCTGGCGGTTTAAGGCGCTGCGGAATCGGTTGGCCGGGGCGATTACATACGAGCTGAGGGGAGCCGAGAAGGATGCGATGGGGCCGGCCTGGGATTCTCCCCGGGTGGCTGAGGAGCGCGAACTGCTTGCGGCGGCTCTGGCGCTGTTGCTGGGCGTCGCCAGGGACGGGGCTGGGCCTGTCAGAAGCGGCGGGAATTGACGAGCGGCTGCGGCGAGCATCACGCCGTCTCCTGCTCGGCCTGTTGTCTTGCCGCTAGCGACTCTTGGTAGCTCTCCATCACCTGGCGATCGAACTCGGCTACAACGAGTGCATTGATCTCCAGCCTTTCCTCGGGTGTGCCCCATTCGAACTTCTGACGCTGGTCGGGGGTGAGGAAGCTCAGGTCTGCATCCCGGCGGGTGATGCTGGAGCCAGCGATTATCGGATCCATGAATCCGTCCTCCAGCGCCGATAGCCGCGCCTCAGGGTCCAGCGGTTCTATCCCCTGCGATACGCCGCCCACCAGGAGCTCGATCTGCTTGCCTGGGTGGAGACGGAACTGGATGGCGGGGTCTCGACTGTTCAGCCATCTGTTGAAGCTGAGCCTCTCGGCTGGCGTCGCCTGTTTCAGCTGTCGCCAGAACTCCGACACCCGCTCCATCATTTCGCCTGCTGCATCCCTGCCGCTGGGCCTGGCCCTGATGATCGCCAGCTGCTGCTCAGACCCGGCGAGGGCCTCCGCCGCCGCATGGAGCGAGGCCGTGAGCTTCCCGATTGCTCCCTCGATGGTGGCCACGCGGGCATCTGTGGCACCCGCCAGCCATGCCTCCCGGGCCCGGTCCGTTGCCGCGTCGAGCTGACCCTGCAACCGGTCCCGATCCATGGTGAGGCGGCCGACTTCTCGCTCCAGCTCCTGCTGCCCTGCGTCGTCTTCGGGGCGCCGCAGCAGGGCTTCCCAGTCGGCGCTGCCCAGCCGGGTGAGGCAGTGGGCCTCAACGCCGTCGTACTCGGTGATGCCCTTGTTGGTGCAGTTGATCCCCCTCCGTGCCGCATGACAGCCGACATAGCCGGGGTGACCACGGCGGGATCGTTTCGCTGGAGCGACGTAGCTGATCGGCCCACCACACTCGGCGCAGCGAAGCAGCCCCTGGAAAAGGTTGTGGCACTGCGACGACGCCCCCCTGAGCTTCCCTTTCATCCGATTACGCCTGTCGATGCTGGCCCGCAGCGCCAGGTGCTCCTCTGCGGTGATGACCGGGGGGTAATAGCCGCTCACCGCCGGCTCCCCTTTCCGCTGCAGGGTGCCGGTGAGACTCGGGTGGGACAGGGTGCGGCTGACGATGCCTGCAGTCCATGCCGGCCGGCGCCGTTCCCGGTGGCCGTTCTTGGCCCAAGCAGTTGGCGGTGGGCTGTGGCCCTCGTCGGCCAGCTGCTGGGCAATCAGGACCATCCCCATGCCACCGATGGCCAGCTCTACCGCCCGCCGGATGCTGCGGCTGTGGTCCGGGTCCAGCACCATCCCCCCCGCCTGGTCCCGCTGCAGGGCGCCGTGGCTGTCACGGGCGATCCACCAGGGCGTTCGCCCGCCGACCCTGTGCCCCTTGTCCTGGAGCTGCCTGGCCTTGACTGCAGCGCCACGGGAGCGTCGGGAGCGTTCCTCCCACTCGCGGCGGGCCTGCCCGATGGCACCGACAACACCGTGTAGCCGGTGGTCCTCCCGATCAATCAGCGCCTTGTCCAGCACCACCCCATCGGTGCAGAAGCTGATGGCCAGATCGAGAGCCCAGAGCTCAAGGAGCAATGCCAGGGCGTCGGTGGCGACTTCGCGGCTAAGCCGGGTCATGGATTCGACCACCAGGGCGCTACCGGGTGGGATGGCACCGGCGCGGGCCGCGGCGATGAAACGACTCAGAGCGCCTCGGGTGCGGTGCTTGCCCCGGCCTGCCGACACTCCGGGGTCCACCAGAGCCTCCTGCAGCACGTAGTCGGGGTGATCGACCAGCCAGCGGGCCAGGGCCTCCTCCTGCCGCCCCATGCCGGACTTGTCGGCGCCAGCCTGCCGGGTGGTGCTGGTGCGGGCATAGCTCCAGCAGTAGGGCATCCCAGACCAGACGATCAGTGCCGCAGAACTGTACGTGCCCTATGCTCGGGTCGCCTCCGCCACCCACACGCCGAAGGGATCGAGGGGCTCACCGGGCCCGGGGCGCGATCCGTCGGGACGGAGCTTCCAGGGGATGGTGTGGCGGCCATCCACGTCCCACCAGGCCAGAAGCTCGCGGCGTAGAGCCTGCGTCTCAAGACCAGGCTCAGGATTCTGGTCTGCGGATCGGTCAGGGGCTGGATTGATCACAACATCCGCACGAAAAGGTTGCGGCCCTGAACCTTCAGGCTGTACTCGGCGGTGCAAGCCATTGTGGTGGAGGGAACGCATGGCCCTTGGGCAAAAGCGCCGGGCTCAAGCGGCTTGCGATTGAGCTCCAGTCCATGGAACTGCAGTTGCTTGGGGCCCCAGGACCAGTCATGGTTGATGAGGCGGGGCACCAGCCGAGCCAGCAAGGGGAACTTGGCCTGGCTGTTGTTCAAAACCGGGGATGTGGGCATTTCACCTTCGATACTGATCGTCGTCAGCGTGTCTCCCGGCAGCTGCACGCGCAGCTGGGAGACGCCTTGCATCAACCGTGAGATCCGCCCCTGTTCATAGATCGCCTGGGCCGCGTAGGCATGGCCGTAGGCATAAGAAACCACCACCAACAGCCAGGCGAAGGCGGCCACCGCCACCAGGGGCAGCGCCATGACCAGCGAAGCCCGGTAACCACGCCGCCGCGGCTGTGTCACCGCCACCACGATCTGCAGGGCCAGCGCACTCAGCAGCGGACCCAGAAACAGCATCAGTCGTGGTACTCGGGCCATCGGATCCGCCAAACCCAGCAGCGCCCCTGGCGAAATCAACGCAATCAGGACCACGGCCCCGAGAACCAGGCCCCAGCGACCCAGCCTGGCCATGGTTCCTCGCTGGGCCAGAGGAAGGCGCCCCACGGCGATCCAAACCACCAGCCCATACGCCAACACCAGCAACAACCAGGGAGCCAGCACCGGCCAGCGGTGCCAGTCGTCGAAGATCACGTTCCAGAACTCCAGGCCATGGCCGATGAGCTTCCCCGGCAGGGCTCCATCAATGGCAAGGAGTTGACCCCGCTCAGAGGCATAAGACGTGCGCTCCCGCCACACCAGCCCAAGCAGTACGGCGTAAGCGGCAAGGGACAGCCCATAGGCCGCCAGCACCCGAGTGATGCGGCCGCCAGCTCCCGGCGCAGAAGCAACGACGGACGAGAGTCCCAAGACCTCCGCCACCACCAACATCAGACCAAACGCCAGAAAAGCACTGGCGGCAGGCTGATAGAGACACAGGCAGGCGAGCAACATCGCAGCCACCACCCCGACACAGCGCCACGTCGGTAAGCGATGGAGAAGGACAGCGGCAGCAACAGCCAGGCTGAGGGCCGTGGCCATGAAGAAGGAGTCAAACCCATAGGACAGATTTTCAAGGCTGTAGGGCTGCCCGATGATGGGGAGGGTCGCCACAGGCGTCCACACCGCCGAGCGCAGGCCGTAGGCCCGTGCGCCCATGACAGCGGCGAAAGACAACACCGCCAGAGACAGCAGTTGATGCAGGGGCGCCACCGCCACCGCTGGCGCCCCCAGGTTCACCAGGCCAACCAGACCATCCGCCAGAGGGCGTCCAACCTGGGTCCAATAGTAACTTCCATCCATCGAACGGCCATAGTCGTCGATGTAGCGGTGGACAAAAAGAATGATCGGCAGGATCAGCAGACATCCAGCCGCCAGGCAGGCCACAAGCTGACGCCTCACTCCTCCACCTGAAAGCGCCAAAATTACCAACACCTCATTTTCATCGGCTACGGAATCCACTGGCCTTGACATACGCACAAGCAAATCAACTCTTGCACCTTACCAAGGCCAATCTGATACAGCCAAAACAGTCATCGAGACAAGTCAACAGGACAAATCTTTGGCGCTTATCCTACGAAGATGGGTCTTGATGAGAATGGGAATTTGGTGGCCTTGCCAATCACATAAGGCCGTGAATGCTGGCCACCCATGGAAGCTTTCGTGCCATGACCTCTCTCGGGATTCGGTCTGGTGTTCCCATGTCTCTCTAAACGAATCCCCCCGGCCGGGGCCGGGTGCTGGAGAGAGACACATTCCCCTGAGCTAAACCCTGGGCGGCCACAGGCGAGGGGGCCGGCCGTGGCGGCGGCTGGGGCACGGCCACCACGTTGAAG
>Ga0247843_1006369_pt1 | contig 15477 bp, 11 predicted proteins | sample LaCruzMarch2017__FD_192420 | JGI IMG/M metagenome (GOLD analysis project Ga0247843, IMG submission 192420) | Freshwater microbial communities from meromictic Lake La Cruz, Castile-La Mancha, Spain - LaCruzMarch2017_8m | ecosystem: Environmental > Aquatic > Freshwater > Lake | place: Spain... | reverse complement strand
CATCCCGCACTCCACACAGGCCTTCTCCGCCGCAAGTTCATTGCTCCTGTGGTACGACAATCTTCCAGCAGACGCTTCCGCGTATTTTCCCTCCACCATCAACCGACTCCTTCCCCAACGAAACCCTCCCTCAATCAGTTTCCTCCTGTTTTTATGCCACCTTTCTAGTACGGCCTCCGCTTGAGGCGAGGCCTCAAGTAAACTAGGGGACTTGTGGTAGCTCGGGAAAATCTCCTCTAAGTCGTCCCGCACTCCGGCCACCCCCGTTTCGGCTAGGACAGCTCGATAATGCGGTTCGAGCTCCTTGAGAGTGATCGGCCACTTCGTAATCTCATCTTGGCGATACGGCAGTACCGAGGCACCCCAGACAGTGCTTAACCCTCCAAAGGCAAAAGATGGCTTTAATCCGCCACGCACATCCCATGCGGGCCCAGACTTCGGTATTTCGTATGGGTAGTTTGATCCAAAGCTAAGCTTGGTTTCTACCCCATTCGTATTGGGTTGAAGAGTACTTTTCAGCCAATCAACATCATCCTTTGGCCAGATAGAAGGCGCCTTGCGACCAAGGCTTGCTGCACGATTTGCGGATGCCGATTCGAGACTCCCACCAGCATCTACCACATGGACATGATCCAGCACCATAGTCGCCCCAACTGCGGCAGGACCTGAACCAATAATTAAGTTCTTTGATTTGGAATCACTCACTTATCTAAGTCTTTTAACTTAAAAGCATCGGCCTAAGTAGAAAGCCTCTTATTGGATTCTGGTAGATATTTTTATCCACTCGCTCAGGCTGATTTTTGTTATCATGCAGGCATACGCTTCCCGGGAAGTAAGGATTCCTTAGAGGTAATTGTCGACACCAATCGCACCACCCGCCCCAAACACTTCTTTTGGCGCCGGGATCTTTATCTCCTCGCCCAGAACTAAAAACGATCTTCTAGTGTACTTCTGGTTTTGGCTAAAGACTTAATCCCGTCTGGAGGCCTCCCAGCATGCTGGGACCGAACTCATTTCCTGCTTTCAAAGCAAGGCACCTCTTCCTCAATGCACTATACGTTCAGGCCTTTTCGCTACGAATCAGAAGAGTCTTTTGGCTGAAAAAAAGAATTATTAATACCATATCGCGGATGAGCTTCAAATCTACCGCCTAGATATTTCTGATTCCCCGATTCCCTAGGCACGGCGCCACATGCCCGCCAAATAAACAAAAATAATCTGGGGTTAGCTTAGCTTGACTTGACATACTAATCATCAAACTTGGAGAACTCTGTGTAGACTCTCTTGTATCCGTTATGTGAAAGTAATTTAAGTATTTTTTCCCGTTCTGGTGTAAAGTTGTGTTCGCAAGTTATAATTTCAAAGGAATATTTCGAAAAGTCGAAGGCGCTAAGTATTTCGAATTCGGTTCCTTCGGTGTCTATCGACAAATAGTCGATTTTTGAAGGCGCTTTATGCTTCAAGAGCATGTCGTATAAAGAAATTGTTTCTACGTTATAGGATTTGTTCATCTCTCTTAATTCCAATTTTTTATGATAATCAATATTGGTATATGCCTCTACAGTCGAAAATTCGGGTTGAGAAAACTCGTTGAATGTTAAGGTCGAGCGTGAGTCTCTCCAAACACAGCTTGTCTCAATGCTAGAACATCTGTTTTTTTTCAAATCCCTATGCCAACACTTGGCGGGCTCGGCTAATACGCCTCCCCATGCAAATTCTTTTTCTAGCAAGTATGTATTAGATAAGTCTTGCCCGTTTGTCGCTCCGAATTCAACAAAGAAACCTCTTGTTTTGAAGTTTAGATGGGATAAGACAAATAAGTCTTGCCTAAGCTGGGATCTTGATTTTCTAAGATGCCTTAAAAGCATCGCAGCATTTTCGTTTGGGAGGGCCTGCAGCAATGCGAGATCCTGAGCAGCGTTAGAACTGGCTTCGAGCAAGATTCTTTTTTGCGTGCTGTGCCTTGTTACGAGAATATCTTGGCTTTTTAGCCAAGATTGGATCCATCGCTTAATCTTTTTTGCTTTCATTTGCACTTGTATTACTTTTTTAATACTGCCTATTTGATTTTCTTTGGAAATTCAAATTTTGCATAAATGCTTATAAGCCCCTTTTGAGAGGCTATTTATTACAGCCACCACGTCATCTTTTTTGGAACAAAATTTTTGACCTCGTGCTCTTGCCGGGTTTTCCCTTGTTGAGCTAAATTCCGCACTTTTTTTGTGTTGCAGTTCTGGCTAGATGGATGGTGATGAGTCACAGCATTCAATCATTGAGCAGGCTGGACAGGCTCGGTTTCGCCTCCCGCCATTGTTCATTCGCTAATAAAGTGGGGCGGTTTTTTCGCCGCAGATTCATTCAGGGACTGAGCGCAGGTTTCTGGGAGTTCATGAGAATCTGTTTTGGTGAGAGCTCCTGGCTCGACACCCCAAAGGGAACTTTCTCCTTGTACAAATCCCTCCGCTGGCGTGACCCAGCGCTGGAGGGCAGGATTGTACTCGAGGACCAGGGAGTTCCAAAAATTTCACCACACTCTATTGCTGTCAGTTGCGGTTTGGAGCAGCACCAAGAGCAGCCTTGGCCCATCGTCTGGACCAAGCACCGCAATGCCAGACTCGTCGCAAACTCCTTGGCCCTCTTCAACGGGAAAAAGGAACTTTGTCTGGAATCCGTTTACGGAGAAGCCCGCTGGCGGGATGACCCTGCTAGTCGCTCCCTTTGGCTTCCAAAGGCCACCTATTTAAAGGGTCGATGGACGAGTATCGTCTCCAACTGGAATCCTTTGGACGGCAGCCCTGTGTATGGTCACTGGCTTCATGATGCGCTACCCCGTTTGGCTATTTTGGAAAGCCTGCCGCGCGACACCCGCATCATTATCCCGTCCACTCTCAAGCCGGTGTTCTGGGAAACGCTCGAACTGCTGAACCTAAGAGACCGTTGCCGTCCCACTTCGGAAACTCATCTGCTCATTGAGGAATACCATTTTTCGTCTCCCACCAGCATGATTACTTGTTACAATCCTTACGCGATTCGGTGGATGAGATCATCGTTTTTAGCAAAAGCCTGCCCTTCTTTTTCGGGGCCGAAAAAGTTCTTTTTTGTCCGCAGTGGAAAGCGACGAGCTATTGAGAATATGGCCGAGGTAACGGACTTTCTCGCCTCCCGTGGATGGAATGTGATTCGGGACATGGATTTGAGCTTCGCCCAAACCGTCAAACTTTTTTCCGAGGCTACGGACATTTGCGGGTTTTCTGGTAGCAATATGTGCAACGTGATGTTTTGCCCGCCACGCTGCAAGGTTTTGAACTTGGTTCCAAATATTCCTTTGGATGGCTTCGTCGATATGATTGCCCCGGTCGTCGACCTTGATTACCGCGCTGTGGAACTGGAGGCCGGTGGTCCCTACGCTGCCCGGCCAAGAGTTAGTATAGACCAGATCCAAGAGGGGCTTGAATCAGCAGGGTATTAGGACTTTCCGGCCAAGAGAATTGGTCCTTGAAAATCCTTCTTTACACCGACCTCGCCATCCGCCCTGACCAGCTTTTCTGGCACCGCGACCTCGGCCTTTTGACAAAGACCTTTCGTGAGCTCGGCCACGATGCCTACCTTGTCGTCCACCCTGCGACCGAACCTGGTGCCACCCTTGGAGCTCCGAACAAACTTGATCACCCTAGGGAGCAACCCTGCGTAGCTCAGCAAGGTTTACCGAGACTGAGCATAGCAGGGCCAATTCTCCCGCACATGCGGGATCCCGCGAACGCGGGGCAAAATCCGCCCGCCGCGGGCTCCCTTCCCACATTCGCACCTTCCCACATTCCCACATCTGCTGCCTCCAACATCAAGCATCCAACATCAAAAATTCTCGATGAACCCGTCCTCTGGCCTTCTCCCTCCGACATCCGCGATCCACTCTGGTGGCAATCCCAAAAACCCGATCTCGTTATTCTTGGTCTATGGACTCGTCCCAAGTACGACCCCATCCGTCGTGCTGCACTCTCTGCCACACCCCGCGTCATCGAGCGCGCCGATAGCGATGGCATCCGCACCGCTTCCTGCGGTATTCTCACCTACGCTAAACGTCGGTTCGACTACTTCCGCGACCGCACCTACCGCTGGCCATCTCCTCTCTCCATCCCTGCCTCACTTTTCTACTCTTTCGCCTCCATCCTCGCCACCCCCTGGATCGAATATCGCTTAAGGAAAACCCTTCGGCTTCTCCCCTCCATCCTTGTCGAAACCCCTCATGCCACCGCGCTTTGGAAATCCCTCGCTCGTCGCCTTGGTGCCGATCCAGAAAAAATTCATCACGTCCCCCACCCCATTCAGACCGATATCTTTAAATTCGACCCCACTGTCCCCAAAAAGAACCAGATCATCTCCGTCGGCCGCTGGGAATCTTATCAAAAGAACCTTCCGCTTCTTCTCAAAACCCTCCATGCTTTTCTTGATAAAAACCCCACTTGGACCTCAGTCGTCATTGGTTCTGGGCTTCCAACTATTTCTCCCCATCCCCGAATCACACTTCTTCCCCCTTTTTCGCCTCCCGATCTCGCCCGCTATATGCAGGAGTCCAAGATTTTTCTCTCCTCCTCAAGATATGAAAGTTTTGGGCTGGCCGCAGCGGAGGCTGAAATGTGCGGGTGTAAGCTGGCAAAGCTAGATAGTTTCAGATCTCCAAATCTTTTCACCCTCAGGCCTCAGACCGACCAACTGATCTCACAAATGATCCAAGAAGCGAGGACGCCCACCCTTCACTGCGGCCTTGGAGTGGCGGAGCAATGTGCTTCTGACACTGTCGCATGTCACTTGCTACAATTATTTTAAGCTGGCCTAAAAGCCTCCTTTTCTACTTTTTGCTTCGCCGTCCGGTAACTATTCGTAGGATAGTACGATGTTGGCCGTCTTTAGTTTTATTGGGCCCATCTACATTTTCTGGGCTCGGGGATTCCTCCGCAAGGGAACCAAGTAGTCCGGTGAATCGCACTCGACGATTCTTGTCAGGGCTCGCATTGGGATACGTTTCCATTGTTTGTAATATCATCTATACTGCTGCCTCCGTTCCTTTGGCTCTCATTTATTTAAGTAAGGAAGAATTTGGTCTTTGGGCTCTTGCACAACAGGTTGCTGGTTATTTGCTCATGCTGGATTTAGGGTTGTCTTTTTCGATAAATCGCTTTTTGGCGGATCAGAAAGAAGAAGTTGGGGGATCAGCTTACTGCAACGCTCTAAAAACGGCTTTCTTCGCATTCATGATTCAGGCTTCACTTATGTTTTTAATAGGAGTTGTTTTATCTTTTAATGCCCCATTTCTTTTTTCGATTAATGAAGACTGGGCATCTACATTTCGAAACGTGCTTTTTATTTTGTCGGCCTCATTCTCTATTTCATTTGCTTCTCGATTCTTTGCTGTGCCACTTTGGGCCTTTCAGCGGATGGATTTTTATAACATAGTTAGTTCTGTCTCTTTATTGAGTAGCTTCGCATGTCTTTGGGGCGGATTTATCTTAGGGCTGGGAGTTTATAGTTTCGCCCTTTCCTTTTTCCCCGCAGTTTTTTTATCTCCATTAGTTACTTATATCTTCTGCAGGAGAAATGGGTATTATCCAAAACGTCTTCTCGGTGGGTCTTTTGACTTTGCATTCTTCCGCAAGATCTTTTCTTTTGGTAAAGATATTTTTCGTCTAGCTTTGGGATCGCAACTTATAAATGCATCTCAGTTAATTTTTTTAAGCAAAACATGCGGCCTTAACGAAGCTGCTGTTTTTGCGATAGGTTCAAAGATTTTTACCTTAATTTGTCAGGTTTTCTATAAGATCATCGAATCATCGTCCCCAGGGCTAACCGAAATGTGGGTCAGAAATGATCGCATTTCTTTTACCAAAAGACTTAGTAGCTTAATAGAAATTACTATTTTTTGCGCATGTGCCGGCGCTGCCGGTCTTATTTTATTCAATACTCCATTTGTGAACTTTTGGACTCACGGGAAAGTCTCATGGAATATTGTTTTTGATTTATTTCTTGCACTTCTAGTTGTTCTTTCTGCGTTCACGCGTTGGCAGGTAGGTATTTTCGGGGTCTTAGGAGATTACTCAAAATTAAAGAACATATACTTGGCTGAAGGCGTGCTTTTTGCTTTTATCGCTTTCCCTTTGTCTTTTTATTATGGCATTGGCGGCCTGTTAATTGGCTCGCTATTAATTCACTTTTTTATAACTTACTATTTTTCTTTTCTTAATTTTAAAAAGAGTTTTCCCGATGTACTTGTTTTTAAGCTTTTTGTGGACTCGTTTCTATCATTATTTTTATTGTTTTTCTTCAGCCTCGCAATTTCATGCTTTCACCTTAATGGAGTTGTTGAATTCGCCTTTAAGCTCTTTGCTTTCTTTTTTTACTTTGGAATAACAATCATTCTTGTGTTTAATACTTTCGTAAAGCAAGAGATACTGAGAATAATCTGTTCTAAGTCCATATGGTAAATGTCTTTTTATATATTAACCCCTCGTATTGTTTTTAGAGATGTCTTACTGCTCTACACTGTCAGTAGTCATTAGAACGTATAATTCCTCAAGGACTATTTCTCGGCTTCTTTCCAGATTAAGGCCTGAATCAGGCGACGAAATTATTATCGTCGATTCGGGATCTACAGATTCTACGCTACATATAGCGCATCAATTTTCTCTTCCTTTTATTTCCTTAAAGCCTCCATTTCATTACAGTACATCCCTAAATGCTGGCTTTTCTAAAGCTAGGACACCTTGGGTCGTAGTGATTAGCTCTCATTGCATTCCTCTAAGTTATGACTTGATTCAATTATTCCACGCGTTCATCGAAAATGCTGATGCGAAATCTGTTGTTGGTTATGGAAAGGTTGGCGTCGTGCCACCCAAAGCCGCCCACCCTGATGTAATTGGAAATCAGCTCGCTTTTGAAAGCGGCAGGTTTTTTCCTGGAGGAAACGGTTTGGCGATTTATCGGCGGTCCGCTTGGGAAGCTCATCCTTTCGACGAGGGTATTGATACCGCTGAGGATTTGGAGTGGTTTCTTTGGGCCATAGGACAAGGCTATACTGCACATTTTATCCCAGGAGCTTCTGCCATTTATCTTAACCAAGGTAGTTTGGCCCACATGTTTCGAAAGGGCTGGCTTGAGGTCAGGCGAACCCGCGCTCTCATCCCCTACTCTAGAAGAAATCTTTCTTCGATGGTCTCCGGATTAGCGCTGAATTACGCCTACTATCCATGGCTCGCCTTACGATTAAAAATCCCGGTCAGCACCATGTTTCGCCAGTGCGCGCACTCCCTAGGCGCGTTTCTTGCAGAATTATTCCCTTTGAAGCCTTAGCCCCCCTCAAATTCGGAAAAGATTTTGCGGTAAAGACTTAAAAAAGCTTGGGCCGTGACCTTTGCCCAGAGCTGTTCCCGGTACCTTTTTTTTCCTGCCTCTCCCATGGCCCTAACCTTTTCTGGATTTCGACTTAGCTGAGCAATCGCAGAGGTAAGCTCGGAAATCGCATGACAGGGCACCAGAAAACCGTCCTCCCCGTTTCTCATGTAGGTGGTTTGCCCCCCCTGAGGCGATGTGATCACCGGCAGTCCAACCACCCTGGCCTCCTTTACAACGTTTGGGCTCGTATCCGCTCGGGTCGGCAGGATAAGTCCAGAGGCCTTTTCAAGTGCCAATGCCACCTTCTCGGGAGGTTGCCGGCCCCTCCATTCTACGTTGGGGGGGCTTCCCTGCCTCAGGGCAGACAAGTATCGGGGATTGCCGGAACCAAAAACCTCCAGGCGGGCATGGGCCAGCCGTGGATCACGGAATGCGGCTAAACAGTCCTCAATTCCCTTTTGAGGACAAATAGTGCCTACGAATAAAAAAGTCGGGGTTTGGGCGGTGGGCCTCCAACAGGCATCAAAAAACAGCGGATGAACCCCGTATTCCAGAATCTCTACCGGCCGCCCCATTCGAAAAGGTTGAATTTTTTTCCTTCCCCACTCACTTTCTACGGTTACCCAACCAGCCCGGGCCAAGCAGTAGGCTTCTAAAGCTGCCTGAAAATAAACCCGAAGGTGGTTAAGCCCGTACCGGATGAGATTGGTGTGGATGCCTTGCATGGACAGAAGGCACGGATAACCCGACCTTACCCCCGCAAATCCACACACATCCTCCGTACCCCAGGCATGCACAAGGTCTGGCTGGATCTGACCTAGGATTTTTTGAATTTTACGGCGATCACGGCTGTAGAGGGAGGTGGCACGCCCTTTGCTGGCGATCGGGTACACATGAAAAGTTTGGTTCATCTCCCGACTGGTTGCCGGCTCGCGGACAAGATCTGAGCCGGTCAGCCAATGGATTTCAAATTCAGTTTCGCTCTGCCAGCTTTCAGCAATTTGCGGCAACCAAGTAGCATAGTGGCCCACAGGGTTGAACCGAGCCCCAAAACTTTCCAAAAAATGGAGGGGAAAAATACAGAGAACGGCAACTTTTTTTCTTGGTCTCAACCCCTCCAAGATAGTGGGAAAAGGGGGCATGAGGCAAACCCCCCTGGCAAGCGAGGCAGGATTCCTGAAGGGCGTCCCCATGGTTGGCAGGAAGGAGTTTTTTAACTAATGTTCTTTTGTGCAGAATTTGACCGTCCAGAAGGTGGTTTTGGCGTTAATTACGATAGGTTTTTTTGTCGGGGCACCTTGGCTTACTAGTGAAACCCTCTGTGGAAATACAACACCACTTCTCTCCCTCGTAGGCGCGGGTCTCTTGCTCCTCTTTATTTACGGCCTAGGGGACCGCTGCTGGATGATCATTCCGTTTTGTCTCCCTATTGAGGGTAATCTTAATTTCTTGCCGCTGAATTTCTCGATTCAGGAGTTGGCCATCATCTCCCTTTTGTGTTACCTGCTTCTTAGGGCGATTTTCGGCTTCAATATGGCTTGGAAGCTCGGCCCTGCGATCATCTGGATTACTCTTTCGGGAGTTTTGGCCGTGCTTTTAATTCATTGGATTAGTTCCGGGGATATCGGCATCAAGCTCTTGGGGGGAACCGGGTGGGGTGGAAGAAAGTATTTTCAGATCTTTATCGCCGCCCTCTCAATTCCTCTGCTCGCCTCTTTTCCGGCGATGCGCTGGCACGATTTGCAAAAGGTCCCCTTTCTCTACTTTTTGGGATCCTTTGTTGATGTTTTTCCCGATGCCTTGAGCACTTATTTCCCTGCAACTGCGCCGTATATCTGGAAGTTTTATAGCGGAGTTAACTTAACCGAATACGGGCTGTCTATAGCAGGAAGTTTTTCGGGCGAGGCTGGGATCACCCGGATAGGAAGATTGGGGAAGGTTGGCTCAGCCATATCCTTAATAATCCTCTGTTATGTCCCAGCTTATACCTGGCTACATCCGACTAGGCTTTGGGCTTTGCCTCTGGTTCTCCTGGGAGGTCTAGCTTGTGCGTTGAGTGGGTTCCGAAATACCGTTTTACGGTATTTCCTTTCGTTATTTGCAGGCTTGTTCTGCACCATTCGTATGAAGGCGTTTCTTCTGTTGCCAGTTTGTGTTGGGGCTGCATTAGCCGTTGGTCTAACCCAAGGTAGCGTTTTTAAATATCCTCTTTCCTTGCAAAGAGCGTTAAGTTTTGCACCTGGAAACTGGGACACCAAAGCTGTGCGTGAGGCCACCGGATCCAGCGAGTGGCGTACTCAAATCAAAACTCTCTTTTACACCGAATATTTTCCCAAAAATCCCATTTTGGGTACGGGATACCATTATGACCCGGAGCTGGCCAAACGGGATACCGATGCCTACTTGTCCATCGCCGCCCGACAAGCGCAGGCGGGCGATCAATTCGCCGATGTACGACACTATGTGGATCAAAAGATGCCTCACGATGGCCCGGTCCATGCGCTCCTCGTGACGGGGGTTTTGGGCACAGCGTTCTTTGTAGCATTTTGTGGTGCCCTCATCATTTTCTGCTACCGAAGCATCCTGCGAACACCTCCCCACCAAACGACGCCTATTCAAATTTGGGCCGCAGCCTTACTTTTGCCAAATGTTTTTGGTTTTTTCTTGGTGTTTGGCGAATATACCTCTTTTTTTTTCCAAGCGATCCCGGTGGTGATGCTTTTGTATCGCTCGGATAGGCTCCGGGCACTGGCACAAGCACGGCCCGCCTCCGAACTTGTAAAGGGTGACACACTCAATCCTAGTGAGCCTGCTTGGCCAGCACCAACTGCCCACTGGCATCACCGGCAGCCCCCGGTGCACTAGATCAAGATGATCCTTGATCTTCTAGTTCTTGGCGCGTCTTGACGAAAACTGGATTCTTTTCCGGATAAACCACCGATCCACCCAGAACGGGCTCGCAGCCGAAGCAAAAAAAGAGGTCCGTTTTCCTGCACTGCCCTTCGGGTAGATGGAGTATGCCAAACGCCGGGGCCAATAAGTCCCATCAAGAAATTTACAAAACCAGTGAAGTCCAACCCAAAAGAATTTTAGCCTTCTCCATAACCACGGTGCTCCGTCTCTGATCTTTCGGGCTTCGCCAACCGCGTTTGGAGCCAGGTTCATATTGGCTCCTGTATCTGTAAATACGGTGGTAAATTTCATAGTTCGCCCAATTTCTATTTTGGCTTTCAACCGATCCATCACCCAAAGGGCATCGGCACAATCACGCCACTGGGAGTCAAACCAAGCTTGCTGACTTTCCAGTACTTTTCGTCGGAAGAACATGGCGCAGGTGAAGTTTGGCAGGTGGCAGGTCATAACATGGGGCAAAAAAAGCCGTGCGGGCCGACGGGCTGAAATCAGCCGACCGTCCGCTTTTACCACCAGTACCCCCCCAAAGATAATATCAGTTGAAGGATTATGCTGAAAGTATTGTGCAACTTCTCGTAAGGCTCCTGGCAAATATTGCTCATCGCAATTCAGGTAGGCACACAAAGGAGCGGTGCCCTTTTTCAAGCCACGGTTGACAGCGTCATACATGCCTTGATCTGGCTCGCTGAACATCCGCAGAGCATACCCCTCCCGGTCGGGCCACCTTGCCTGCATGGGCCTAACAAAGTCGGAAAACCCTGTTGTTCCGCCGTCCTGAACAATGTGCTCAATTTTAACCCCTTCTTGATCTGCGACCGAGGCTAGGCAGAGCTCAAGCCAGTCCAACTGCCGGAAGCTCGGCGTCACAATCGTAAAGTCCATTTTGCCTTAGACTACTTTCTCACTTTTGCACCTTAAAACACCAACCATGCTTAACCCTAAACCTAAACAAAACCCCAGGTCCTATGCTTGGTCTCGCTCATTTCGAGACCAACAAGTCTGGTTTCAGCACCACATAGGAACCCAGCACCAACGCTTCCAGCCCTGTGTCGAAGAAGCATTTAATCGCTTCTCGTGGATTACAGACAATCGGCTCTCCTTTGACATTGAACGAGGTGTTTAAGATCACTGATTCTCCCGTCTTTTCTCCAAAAGTCCGAATCAAGTCGTAGTACCGCGGGTGGACATCTTTGTAAACCAGCTGGGGCCGGACCGTCCCGTCCACATGCACCACCGCCGGAATCTTCTCCCTTTTTTGCGAAGTTGCCTCGAAGGACGAGATCATGAAGCGTTCATCGCGCGCCCCTCGCAGATATGTGTCCCGTAACTCTGCCAGCATCGATGGACAAAAAGGCCGGAAGGCCTCCCGATACTTCACCTTGGCGTTGATCCGGTCCTTGTTTTCCGCCAATAGGGGACTCATCAGAATGCTCCGACCTCCCAGGGCGCGTGGCCCGGCCTCCATCCGCCCTTGGAACCAACCCACTGCATAGTTTTTCACCAGCAAATCGGCCACCCGCCCGGAAAGGTCGACCGGCTTTTCGTAGACCAAGCCTCTCTCTTTAAGAATGGCTTCGATCTCTTGGTCCGAATAGGACGGGCCCCAATAAAGGTCCTTGATCCTGGAATTGTGCCGGGAAGGATTTCTCTCGTAGTAGGCCTGAAGCGCCGCGCCAATGGCCAGACCGGCGTCCCCGGGATCCGGGTAGATCCACTGGTCCTCCACCTGTCCCGTTTGCCAAAGCTTTTGGTTGAACTTTACGTTCAGGAAGCATCCCCCCGAACAACAAACTGTCCGCGTTCCCACCTCGTGAAGAGACGGCACAATGAAGGCCTCCATCTGCTCCTCGACTGTGCGTTGGACTTCGGCAGAAAAATCCTCTCGCCCGAGTTTGTGTGCAATGGCCCCAAGTTCAGCGGCATCCTTTCCGTGAAAATGGGTGGATCCGTGGTCTCTCCAGATACCGAATGTTCCGTAATCATGGGGACGGACCATACGACCCCCTTCATAAACCGGATGAAAACCGCGCAGAATACCTGGCTTTGGCTTCCCGTAGGGGGCCAGCCCCATCACTTTCCATTCATCGCTTCCGTGCCTCCATCCCAAACCCTCGGTGGCGTTGCCATAAAACCAGCCAACTGAAGAACTTCGATCGTAACTGCGTAGCGGGGTAATCCGGTTGTTCTCCCCGATCCATAGCGCCGAGGAGGTGTGATCTCCCAGACCATCCATAGTCACAATGAGGGCCTTTTTCTCTCCTAGACCCGCGGTGTAGTAAGCGCTGGCCGCGTGGGCTAAATGGTGTCCCACCGAGACTACCAGACAGTCCGGACGGAGCAGGATTTTTTCACAGTACAACGGTAAATCCCCCTGAACGACCCCGATCCCGGGAAAGAACCTGTCCCGAACAGCCATTTTCATCCGGCTCTTCAAGCCCGAAAGCCCTTGCTGCATGTTCAGGGGGAAATCAAAGAAGTGCCGTGCGTCCAGCCGCAACACTTGCCCTGCCGAGGCCACCAGATCAATATCCCCGTCCTCCAGTCCCGACCACTCCAGGCACCAGCGGATGGAGTGGATCGGAAACGAGGCGTCATTTTTAGTCCTGGTGAGCCGCTCCTCTGCGATGGCCGCCTTAACTTCCCCATCCACCACCACGCAGGCAGAGGAATCGTGGCCATAATTGAACCCCAAAATCTTCACTTTTTTAAATTTAGCTTTAGACTCTTGCTTAATCGACCCAAAAAAGTCGCCTCCACCACAGAAGGATCTAACAACTTCTTCCCGCCACCCACTCATCCCTCATGACTTCAGCCCCATCAAACATCTAAAATAGGAATCGCGGCGTGTCGCTTATTCTTTCTCATCAACATTAATCGCCATAAGCTAACCGCATGCGCCGCCTGCGGATACTTCAGATCTTCAATCGCTATATTCATTATGGCGGGGAGGAAGCCTCGGTCTTTCGGATCGGGGACGCCCTGCAAGAGCGACATCAGGTGGAGTATTTTATTGGGTCCACGGAGGAGTTCATGGGGCCGGGGCTTGGACGTCGGCTCACCGCCCCCTTCCGAGCCTTTCATGATCCTCAGGTGGCCAGCAAGCTTCGTAGGTACCAGGAGCTTGGAAAGTTTGACATCTGGCAAATCCATAATGTAATTCCGGGGCTTTCCCCATCGGTGTATGAGACCGCTTTTAGCCTCAAGGTGCCGGTCGTTCACTTTCTCCACAACTACCGTTTTGGCTGCGTGAATGGCCTTTTTTTAAATCATGGTCAGCCCTGCCAAAGATGCATCGGGGGCAACTTCTGGCCTGCCTTCGAGACCGCCTGCTGGCGAAACAATCGGCTGGTCTCAGGCTGGCAAGCCCTCATTTTGCTGGAGTTGCGCCGCAAGAATCTTTTTCAAAAAATCAGCCACTGGATCGCCTTAAGCGAGTCGCAAAAGGCGTTGCACCTAAAAATGGGCTTCCCGGAGAGTCGGCTTTCCGTGGTACCGCATTTTTTTGACAGCAAGGAGCCTGCGCCCGCTCCTTCTCCTCATGGGCCCGTCCTTTTCCTGTCTCGGCTCTCGGTGGAGAAAGGTGGCCAAGAGCTTATCAAGGCGTGGTCAACACTCCCAATAGGCTCTCGCGAGCTCTGGATTGCGGGAACAGGCCCAGACGAGGCCTTTTTAAAGTCGCAAGCAGCATCGTTGCCAAACGTTAAATTTTTGGGGTTTTTGGACAAGGAATCCCAACTAAAAGCTTGGGCCGAGTGCTCTTTTGCGGTGATTCCTTCGATTGTCCCTGAAACTTTTGGGATGATTGTGCTGGAAGCCTGGGCACGACAGCGCCCGGTGGTGGCATACCGGATCGGGGCCTTGGCCGAAACCATTCAAGATTCCGTGAACGGATTATTGGTGGCGCCCGGCAACACGCTTGGGCTTGCCCAAGCCATAGAGCGATTATGCAAAAATCCCGAGGAGGCCACGCAGATGGGTTTGGCAGGCGAAAATAGGCTAAAGCAGGTTTATGCGCGTGCCAACTGGTTAGACCAGGTAGATCAGGTCTACCAAAAAGCTTTAGAATGGCATCTTTAGAATATATTGTTCGTCAATGACACATTTTCTTTGTCGAATGCCAATACTCGTAGCCATGGTGTTGGTAGTTTATGGGGTTGATCGGGGCATAACTTATTTTTTCACGGAACAGACCCTAGCTCCTGTTCTCTGAGTTATTTGCTTGGCGAGCCTTGTTTTTACGAACTCTCCTAGCCTTGTCGCATTTGCCATACCCCTGTTCGCCATTGAATGCTACTGGATGATTAAGGACAGATCGATGTACCCGTACATTCGAATGGCTTCAGTGATTCTAGGTGGCCTGTTGGCCTTTTGGGCCAGCCTCCAGAAAAAGAGCTTGGAGCTCCATTTGGCCGAACTCGATCTGATTCTCATAAAACTACAGGCTCCCTGGATCCTATGCGACCGCTCCGGAAACATCCGGCGGATGAGCGCCTTGGCCTCGAAGATCTCACAGGTCAATTTGAAGGATTTTGAAGGCACCTCCTTTTTTATCAATTTTTCCTCCGCCTCCTCCAAAGGGGAACTGATCCAGAAGTTCCTCCAGGCCTCCGACTCCCGCGACCCTGTAGAAAAAATTTCTCTGGCCCTCGCCACTACACCGGCCCGCACCGTTGAGGCCTCCTTCATCCCCATCCAAACCCGCGACGGCTCCGACATCTTAGTCATCTTATACCCCAGCCCTACCTAGCCCTACCAAAATTCATTCCACTTTCCTGGGAAAGCCGGCGCTTAAGCGCAAAAGCCCTCCCAGCTGGAGGCTATTTAAGTTTAGGCAGGGGCTGGACTTAGGGGTCCAATGTGGGCCGAGTCTCCTTCACCTTTTTTCAGTCACAGGTGTTTCTGGGTAGTGCCAGAGAAGCTCGTCTTTATACTGCATCTTCACTTTCCTCCCGCTTAATAGGTCTTAACATCGCTTTATGCGTTACTTCCTTTTAATCCTTCTTCTAATTTGCCCCTTCTTGCAAACGGGACACTCTGCCCCGCCTCTCGTACTGCCACTCAATCCCGCTTATCAGGACCAGTATGGACTCTTTGGGGGGTACTCCTGCACATGGGACGATGACCTGATGCTCGATTCGATGACCGCCTCCGCCAGCATGAACGTTCTCAAAAAGACGGAGG